>Ga0310810_10001435_pt1 | contig 24971 bp, 20 predicted proteins | sample NCmetagenome_FD_207641 | JGI IMG/M metagenome (GOLD analysis project Ga0310810, IMG submission 207641) | Soil microbial communities from experimental microcosm in Duke University, North Carolina, United States - NC | ecosystem: Engineered > Artificial ecosystem > Soil microcosm > Unclassified ...
GCTCGTCCACGCCCGCCGCGTCGCCGTGCATGACGGCGCTGATGAGGTCGTTGTACCTGAGCGACGGCGCCGACTTCGCCTCGACGCGAGGAGCGGGCTTCGCCGGGGCAGCCGCCTTGACCGGCGCGGGCGGCGCCTTCGGCGCCATGGCGACCGGCTGCACGACCGGTGCTGCGGGCGCCGGCTCGGTCTTCGGCGGCTCGAGCTTGACCGGCTCCACCTTGGCGGACTCCGCCTTTGGCGGCGCCGGGGACGCTTTCGGGGCCGCGGGCGCGGGACGCGGCGGTGCTCGCATGGCCTGTTGCTGCATCGCCTGCTGCTGCTTCGCCTGCTCCTGCATCGCCTGCTGCATCATCTGGCCGCCCATCACGCCCATCATGGCGATGAGCGCGCCGAAGCCGACGAACATGAGCACGGCCACCGGCGCGAGCCAGCCGAACAACCCGACCAGCAGCGCGACCAGCGTGTGCGACGGACCCTCGCGCAGCACTACGGTCGAGGCGACGAAGTCGTGCAACGCCTGCTTGCGCCCGGTGAACGCGGCGAGCAGGAAGCCGATGCCGAGCGGGAACGCCGAGATCCATTTCGCGAGCTCCCGGCCCAGCGAGCGCAGGATCGAGATCCGGCTCCCGTCGGCGGTGGCGACCTTCATCCCGAGCAGCGACTTGCCGAGCGTCGCCTGGCGCGCCGACGCCTGCATCAGCGTCCAGTAGAGCACCGGCACCAGCACGCAGGCGAGGCTGAAGAGGCCGGCGCCCGAGTCGCCGAGGACGGCGAGCGCCGGGATGAGCAGGAAGATGACCGTGAAGACGACTACGCTGTCGACCAGGTAAGCGAGAAAGCGGATCCAGAAACCGCCGTAGGACCGGTCTTGCGACGTGCCGTCAGCCATGGCTCCTCCCCGGAAGCAGGCTATCCCCGCCGAGGAGCCTACTCCGATTACGCCAGGGCGGCGATAGCCCCTCGCAGGGTGTCGAAGATGCGCTCGATCTGCGGCTTCTCGACGATGAGCGGCGGCGAGAAGGCCAGCGTATCGCCGGTCCAGCGGACGAGCACGCCCGCCTCGAAGCACTTGAGGAACGCCTCGTAGGCCCGCGCGCCCGGCCGGCTCGGCCGCGGCTCGAGCTCGACCGCGCCCATCAGGCCGATATTGCGCAGGTCGATCACGTGGCGCGTGCCCTTCAGCGCGTGCAGGCAGTCCTCGAAGTGCTTCTCGAGCGAGGCGCCGCGCGTGAGCAGGCCTTCCTCCTCGTAGGTCTCGAGTGTAGCGATGCCGGCCGCGCAGCCGAGCGGATGCCCGGAGTAGGTATAGCCGTGGAAGAGCTCGATCCCGTCCGGTCCCTGCATGAAGGCTTCGTAGACGCTGTCGCGCGCGAACACGGCGCCCATGGGCACCGTGCCGTTGGTCATGCCCTTCGCCACCGTGAAGAGATCCGGCATCACGCCGAAGCGGTGCGAGGCGAACGGCTGGCCGAGGCGGCCGAAGCCGGTGATCACCTCGTCGAAGATGAGCAGGATGCCGTGCTTCGTGCAGATCTCGCGCAGCCGCTCGAGGTAGCCCTTGGGCGGCACGAGCACGCCGGCGGATCCGGCGACCGGCTCGACGATCACCGCGGCTATCGTCGACGGGTCATGGAAGGCGCATAGCCGTTCGAGCTCTTCCGCGAAGTCCGCGCCGTGGACCGGCTGGCCGCGCGAAAAAGCGCTTCTCGCCGGATCGTGCGTGTGCCGGATGTGGTCCACGCCGGCCACGCCCGGGCCGAACACCTTGCGGTTGGACGGGATGCCGCCGACCGCCATGCCGCCGAAGTTGACGCCGTGGTAGCCGCGCTCGCGGCCGATCAGCCGGAAGCGCTGCCCTTCGCCGCGCGCGCGATGGTAGGCGAGCGCGATCTTGAGCGCCGTGTCGGCGGACTCCGAGCCGGAATTGGTGAAGAAGACTCGCGAGAACCCGGCCGGCGCGACTGCGGCGAGGCGCTCCGCGAACTCGAAGGCGATCGGGTGTCCCATGTTGAAAGTGGGCGCGAAGTCCATCTCGCCCACCTGCCGGCGCACCGCCTCGACGATCTTCGGCCGGCAGTGGCCGGCGTTCACGCACCACAGCCCGGCCTGCCCGTCGAGCAGCTGCCGGCCGTCCTCCGTCCAGTAGTACATGCCCTCGGCGCGGGCGAGGAGGCGCGGCGTCTTCTTGAACTGCCGGTTCGCCGTGAACGGCATCCAGAAGGCCGATTGCTCGAGATCTACACGCTTGTTCATGCGTGCAGCATACCGCTGCCAGCCTTCTGCGGCACTGCGGAAAAAGCTAGGCCGAGTAGCTGACGACCTTCTGCCGCTGCTGGCCCAGGCCCTCGATCGTGAGCGTCATCACGTCGCCCGCCTTGAGGAACACCGGGTTCGGCTTGATGCCCAGGCCGACGCCCGGCGGCGTGCCGGTAGCGATGATGTCGCCGGGGAGGAGCGTCATGTACTGGCTGACGTGCGAGACGATCTTCGCCACGTTGAACACCATGGTGCGGGTGTTGCCGCTCTGCATGACGCGGCCGTTCACCTCGAGCTTCATGTCGAGGCGCTGCGGGTCGGCGATCTCGTCCGCGGTGACGAGCCAGGGGCCGATCGGGCCGGCGGTGTCGAAGCCCTTGCCCTTGTCCCACTGGCTGGTCGCCATCTGGAAGGAGCGCTCGGAGACGTCGTTGACGATGCAGTAGCCCGCCACGTGGCTGAGCGCCGAGCCCTCGTCGACGTAGCGCGCGGTCGTGCCGATCACGACCCCCAGCTCGATTTCCCAATCGAGCTTGGTCGAATTTTTCGGCTGGACCACGTCGTCGCTCGGGCCGCTGATGCAGGTGGTGGCCTTCATGAAGACGATCGGCTCGGCGGGCAGCGGCAGGCCGGCCTCCTTGGCATGGTCGGAATAGTTCAGCCCGATGGCGACGAACTTGCCGATGCCGACGTAGGGCACGCCGAAGCGCGGGTTGCCGTTCACGAGCGGCAGCGTGTCGGGCTTCAGGCGGGCCAGCATCTTCAGGCCGCGCGGCGAGAGCTCGTTCGGGCCGATGTTGTCGACGATCTTCGAGAGGTCGCGCAGCTTGCCCTCCCCGTCGATCATCCCCGGCTTCTCGTAGCCGGGCTTGCCGTAGCGGCAGAGCTTCATATGGTCATTCCCCCGTCGATCGAATAGGCGTTGCCGGTCGCGAACAGCGACTCGTCGGATGCGAGAAACACGAGTATCCCGGTGATGTCGTCCACCGTGCCGAGGCGACCCATAGGCTGGCGGGCGACGAAGTCCTTGCGCGCCTGCACCGGGTCGGCGAAGGCGTTGATGCGTCCCTGGAGCGACGGCGTATCGACCGTGCCCGGGCAGATGGCGTTGCAGCGCACGCCCTTCGCGACATAGTCGGCGGCGATCGACTTGGTGAGGCCGATCACCGCGGCCTTGCTGGCGCCGTAGACGCAGCGGTTCGGCAGGCCGCGGATCGAAGAGGCGACCGAGGCCATGTTGATGATCGAGCCGCGGCCCTTCTTCAGCATGCCCGGCAGGAAGGCGCGGCTCACCAGGAACATCGAGCGCACGTTCACCGCGAACGCCTGGTCCCAGTCCTTCGGGCTCGCGTCGAGGATCGAGCCGTGGTGCACGATGCCGGCGCAGTTGAAGAGGATGTCGACATCCCCGACCTGCCTCGCCGTCTTTTCTATGGCGGCTTCGTCGGTGACATCGAGCATCGACGTGCGGATGCCCTCCTTGCCATCGATCGACTTGAGCGCCGGCCCGTTGAGGTCGGTCGCCCAGACGCGCGCGCCCTCGCGTGCGAAGGCGAGCGCCGCGGCCTGTCCCATGCCCTGCCCTGCCGCGGTGATGAATGCGGTCTTGCCCGCGAGACGATTTGCCATGAGGTCCCTTGGAAGGGCAGCGATTATACTTCCCAGCCTCCATGAATCGACTCGATTTCACCGGACGCACCGCGGTCGTCACCGGCGGCGCCCAGGGCATCGGCGCCGCCATCGCCCGCCGGCTGCGCGAGTCGGGCGCTACGGTCGTCGTCTGGGACCTCGAAGGCTCGCCGAACGTGGACGTCACCGATCCGGCCGCCGTTCAGCAGGCCGCGGCGAAGCTCGAGCGCGTCGACGTGCTGGTGAACAACGCCGGCATCGCCGGCAAGAACATGCCCACCGTCGACTATCCGATCGAGGAGTGGGAGCGCGTGCTGCGCGTCAACCTGACGAGCCAGTTCCTCTGCTGCCGCGCCGTGGCGCCGCGCATGGTGAAGGCGGGCTACGGGCGCATCGTCAACATCGCCTCCGTCGCCGGCAAGGAAGGCAACCCGAACGCGGTGGCCTATTCCGCGTCCAAGGCCGGCGTGATCTCGCTGACGAAGAGCCTCGGCAAGGAGCTCGCGCAGACCGGCGTGCTGGTGAACTGCGTGACGCCCGCCGCGGCCAAGACGGCGATCTTCGACCAGATGACGAAGGCCCACATCGACTACATGCTGGCGAAGATCCCGATGGGCCGCTTCGTCGAGGTGGACGAGGTCGCGTCGCTCGTGTGCTGGCTCGCCTCCTCCGACTGCGCGTTCAGCACCGGCGCGGTCTTCGACATCTCCGGCGGCCGTGCCACCTACTAAAAAGCCAAAGCAGCGCAGCATCCAGTGGTTCGGCCGGCAGGACATCTACGGCTTCATCTATAGAAGCTGGGTGAAGAACCGCGGCGTGCCGAACGACCAGTTCGACGGCCGCCCGGTGATCGGCATCTGCAATACCTGGTCCGAGCTCACGCCGTGCAACACGCACTTCCGCGTGCTCGCCGAGCACGTGAGGAACGGCGTGCTCGAGGCGGGCGGCTTCCCGCTGGAATTTCCGGTGATGTCGCTCGGCGAGACGCTGCTGCGTCCCACCGCGATGCTCTACCGCAACCTCGCCAGCATGGACGCGGAGGAGTCGATGCGCGGCAACCCGCTCGACGGCGTGGTGCTGCTCGGCGGCTGCGACAAGACGACGCCGTCGATCCTCATGGGCGCGGCGAGCGTCGACCTGCCGACGATCTTCGTCTCGGGCGGGCCGATGCTCTCGGGCAAGTACCGCGGCCAGGACATCGGCTCGGGCACCAACGTCTGGTCGATGTCCGAGGACCTGCGCGCGGGCAAAATCACGCTCGAGGAGTTCCACGAGGCCGAGTCGTGCATGCACCGCTCGCACGGCCACTGCATGACGATGGGCACCGCCTCGACGATGGCCTCCATGGTGGAAGCGCTCGGCGTCGCGCTGCCCGGCAACGCCGCCTACCCGGCGGTCGACGCGCGGCGCAACGTGCTCGCGCGCATGGCCGGCCGACGCATCGTCGAGATGGTGAAGGAGCAGCTGGTCTTGTCGAAGATCCTGACGAAGCCCGCTTTCGAAAACGCCATCCGCGCCAACGCCGCGATCGGCGGCTCGACCAACGCGGTGATCCACCTGATCGCGATCGCGCGGCGCATCGGCGTGGATCTGGCGCTCGACGACTGGGACCGGCTCGGCGAGGGCGTGCACACGCTCGTGAACCTGATGCCGAGCGGCAAGTACCTGATGGAGGATTTCTGCTACGCCGGCGGCCTGCCCGCGGTGCTGCGCGAGCTGGGCGAAAACGGCTTCCTGAACCGCGATTCGCTCACCGCGAACGGCAGGAGCATCTGGGACAACGTGCGCAACGCCGAATGCTGGAACCGCGACGTCATCACGCCGTTCAAGTCGCCGTTCAAGAGGAACACCGGCATCAAGGTGCTGCGCGGCAACCTCTGCCCGGACGGCGCGATCATCAAGCCCTCGGCGGCGACGCCGAAGCTGATGAAGCACCGCGGCCGCGCGGTGGTGTTCGAGAGCATCGAGGACTTCCACAAGCGCATCGAGGACCCGAAGCTCGACATCGACGAGACCTGCGTCATGGTGCTCAAGAACTGCGGGCCGAAGGGCTATCCCGGCATGGCGGAGGTCGGCAACATGCCGCTGCCGCCGAAGCTGCTGAAGAAGGGCATCACCGACATGGTGCGCATCTCCGATGCGCGCATGAGCGGCACCGCCTACGGCACCGTGGTCCTGCACATGTCGCCCGAGGCCGCCGCCGGCGGCGCGCTCGCGCTAGTGGAGAACGGCGACACCATCGAGCTGGACGTCGCGAAACGGAAACTTCATCTGGACGTTTCCGACGCCGAGCTGAAACAGCGCAAAGCCAAGTGGCGGGCCCCCAGACCGCCGCTCGAGCGCGGCTACTGGCGCCTCTACTACGACCACGTGCTCCAGGCCCACGAAGGCGCCGACCTCGACTTCCTGGTCGGCAAGAGCGGCGCCTTCGTCCCCAGGGACAACCACTGACGAGTCTTACCATGTTGCAAGCCGCCGATCTCACCATCCGCCTTCATTCCGACGACGACGTCGTCATCGCAAGAATCGAGCTGCCCGCCGGCACCCTGGTCGCGAAGGAGAACGTGCGCGCTGCGGTTCGCATCCCCGCCGGCCACAAGATCGCCACGCGCGCCCTCGCCAAGGGCGCGCCGGTGCATCGCTATAACCAGATCATCGGCTTCGCCACGCAGCCGATCGCGCCGGGCGAGCACGTGCACGTGCACAACGTGGCGATGGGCGACTTCCAGCGCGATTACGCTTTCTGCTCCCTGCAAAAACCCACGGACTACGTGGCGCAGCCGGCCACGTTCATGGGCATCAAACGCCCGGACGGGCGGGTCGCGACGCGCAACTACATCGGCATCCTGACGAGCGTCAACTGCTCCGCGACGGTCGCGCGCATGATCGCCGATCACTTCCGGAATCGTCTGGATGACTATCCGAACGTCGACGGCGTGGTCGCCCTCACGCACAAGACCGGCTGCGGCATGGCCTCGGAAGGCGAGGCGACCGACGTCCTGCGGCGCACGATCGCCGGCTACGCGCGGCACCCGAATTTCTTCTCCTCGCAGCTGGTCGGCCTCGGCTGCGAGGCGAACCAGATCAATGTGCTTCTCGCCTCTCAAAGATTGAAGAAGGATGAGCGCCTTGCGGCGTTCACCATCCAGGAGAAGGGGGGGACGCGGAAAGCCGTGGCGAACGGCATCGCGCGGGTGAAAGAGATGCTGCCCGAAGCGAACAGGGTGAAGCGCGAGCCGGTGCCGGCGAGCCACCTGATCCTCGGCCTGCAGTGCGGCGGCTCGGACGGTTATTCGGGCATCAGCGCCAACCCCGCGCTCGGCGCGGCGGTGGACCTGCTGGTGAGGAACGGCGGGACCGCCATCCTCTCCGAGACGCCGGAGATCTACGGCGCCGAGCACCTCCTCACCAGAAGGGCCGTTTCACAGGACGTCGGAGAGAAGCTCGTCGCGCGCATCCGCTGGTGGGAGGAATACACGCGGCGCAACGGCAACGAGATGAACAACAACCCCTCGCCGGGCAACAAGGCGGGCGGCCTGACGACCATCCTCGAGAAGTCGCTCGGCGCGGTCGCGAAGGGCGGCACGACGAACCTCGTCGCCGTGTACGAGTACGCGGAGCCCGTGGCGGCGAAAGGCTTCGTCTACATGGACACGCCGGGGTACGACCCGGTGTCGGCCACCGGTCAGGTGGCCGGCGGCGCCAACATGATCTGCTTCACCACCGGCCGCGGCTCGGCCTACGGCTGCAAGCCCGCGCCCTCGCTCAAGCTCGCGACCAACACGCCGCTGTTCGTGCACCAGGAAGACGACATGGACTTCAACTGCGGCACGATCATCGACGGAAACGAGACGATCGCGCAGGCCGGCGAGCGGTTCTTCCGCCTGATCCTCGAGACGGCTTCCGGGCTCAAGACCAAGAGTGAGGATTTCGGCTACGGCGAGGACGAATTTGCGCCGTGGACGCTCGGCGCAACGATGTGAATGCCTCGGTTCTACATCGACGGCGCGCTTCGCGCCGGTAGCACCTGCCTGCTCCCCGAAGACAGCGCGCACCATGCGGTGCACGTGCTGCGCGTGCGCGCCGGAGACGAGGCGACGCTGTTCAACGGCCGAGGCGGGGAATATCGCTCCCGCATCGCCGCCATCGAGCGGCTGAAGGTCATGGTGGACGTGCTCTCGCACGATCCGGTCGAGCGCGAGTCGCCGCTGCGCGTGACGCTGGTGCAGGGCGTCTCGGCGGGCGAGAAGATGGACTTCGCGATCCGCAAGGCGGTCGAGCTCGGCGTGGCCGAGATCCGTCCGGTGCTCGCCGCCGCCTCGGTCGCCCGCCCGAGGGGAGAGCGCGCGGCTACGCGCGTGGCGCACTGGCAGCGCGTAGCGGTCTCCGCATGCGAGCAGTGCGGACGCAACCGCATCCCCGTCGTGCATCCCCTCGTCGAGGCGGCTCAGTTCCGCGACGAAAGCCCGGGCGAGAAGATCCTGCTCTCGCCGCGCTCGGAGCTGCGCTTCTCGAAGCTGAAGCTGGGAAAGGACCTGACGCTCGCCGCGGGGCCCGAGGCCGGGTTCAACGCCGAGGAGGAAGCCGCGTTCCTTAGCGCCGGGTTCGTTCCCGCGAAGCTCGGCCCCCGCGTGCTGCGCACCGAGACGGCGGCGCTCGCCGCGCTCGCCGCGCTCAACGCGCTGGCGGGAGATTTCTAGAAAGAAGCTCCGCGAGCTGCGGGTTGCCGTTGGCGCGGGCGATGTCGAGCGCGCTGCGGCCGTCCCAGGTCTTCGCGCCGAGGTTCACGCCGCGCCCGGCGACGAAGAGCTCCACCGCCAGCGTGTCGTTGCGCTTCGCGGCGTCGAGGAACTGCCCTTCGTCGTAATAGCGCAGGCCCATGGCCGTCAGATCCTTGCGCGCCTGAATTTGCGCTGTAGCTCCTTGACGCGCCGCATGGCCGGCGATCTCCCTGCCGATCGAAGCCACGCGGTCGCGGTACTCCGGCGGCATCTCGGCGGCGGCGCCGGCGAAGAGTTCCGCGACGGCGCCGTTAACCTTCGGGTCGTGCCCGGACAGCACGTCCGCCATGGCGATGTCGGGATTGGGCTGCATGCCGACGCGCACCATCGTCTCGACGAGGGTGAGGATATGGCCGAACGCGGTCCAGTCGTCGTTGTCGTCGTAGGCGGCCGCGCGAGCGGGAACCGTAGCGGCGAGTGCGAGCGCGAGAGCAAGGATGCGGATCATGTTCGGCACCTCCGGTAGCCGAAGGATAACGCGGCCGCGCGCTTCGGAATTAACCCGTACAATCGGTAAAAAATACAATGGCTACGCCGCAGCAACCCGCGCAGTTACCCGATACCTTCGTCCGCTGGCTGCGGCAGGTGGCGCCGTACGTCCACGCGTTCCGCGGCCGCACCTTCGTCGTCGCCTTCGGCGGCGAGCTCTATACCGAGCGCGCGCGCTTCCTCAGCTTCGTGCACGACCTGAACCTGCTTGCCGCGCTCGGCATCCGCCTGGTGCTGGTGCACGGCGCCCGGCCGCAGGTCGAAGCGGCGCTCAAGGCGCGCGGCGTGCGCTCGCGCTACGCGCAGGGCCTGCGCGTCACCGACGAGGCGGCGCTGATGGCGGTGAAGCAGGCGACCGGCGTGCTGCGCATCGAGATCGAGGCGGTGCTCTCGCAGGGGCTGCCCGGCTCGCCGATGGCGGGCGCGCAGATCCGCGTCAACTCGGGCAACTTCATCACCGCGCGGCCGATCGGCGTGCGCAAGGGCGTCGACTTCATGTTCACGGGCTCGGTGCGCAAGGTGGACACGCACGCGATCCGCGGCGCGCTCGACGCCGGCGAGGTGGTGCTGGTCGCGCACGTCGGCTACTCGCCGACGGGCGAGGTGTTCAATCTCGCCTGGGAAGACGTCGCCGAGAACGCCGCCGCGGCGCTCAAGGCGGACAAGCTGATCATGTTCACGGACAAGCTGCCCACCAACCGGCGCGAGCAGGTGGTGAGCGAGCTCACGGCCCACGAGGCGGAAGCCCTGGCGAAGAAAGGCGGCCTCACGCCGCAGACCGCGCGCTGCATCGAGCACGCCGTGCTGGCGCTCGCCGGCGGCGTCGGCCGGGCGCACATCGTCTCGCGCCGGACGCCGGGCTCGCTGCTGCTCGAGCTCTTCACCCATACCGGCGTCGGCACGATGATCACCGCCGACACGCTGGAGAAGCTGCGCCCGGCGCGCATCGAGGACGTCGGCGGCATCCTCACCCTGATCGAGCCGCTCGAGGCGGAGGGGACGCTCGTCAAGCGGAGCCGCGAGCTGCTCGAGGCCGAGATCGGCAACTTCTTCGTCGTCGAGCATGACGGCGCCATCCGCGGCGTCGCGGCGCTCTATCCCTTCCCCGACGACCGGAGCGGCGAGTTCGCCTGCCTCGCGGTCGCGACCGAGTATCGCGACGCGGGCTACGGCGAGCGGCTGCTGCTCGCCTGCCAGGAGCGTGCCAAGGCGATGAAGCTGCGCCGCCTGTTCGCGCTGACCACGCACGCCGCGCACTGGTTCCTCGAGCAGGGCTTCCGCCCGGGCGAGGTGAATGCCCTGCCCTCCCGGCGCCAGGCCCTCTACAACTGGCGCCGCGGCTCGAAGGTCTTTTTGAAGCGCATATAATTTTCGAATGGCAAGGACGGTGAAGTGCGTCAAGCTCGGGCGCGAGGCCGAGGGCCTCGATTTCCCGCCCTATCCCGGCGAGCTCGGCAAGCGCATCTGGGAGAACGTCTCGAAGGAAGCCTGGCAGCAGTGGCTGCGCCAGCAGACCATGCTGGTCAACGAGAACCGCCTCAATCTGGCCGACCCGCGGGCACGCAAGTACCTCATGGAGCAGACGGAGCGGCATTTCTTCGGCCAGGGCGCGGAAACCGCTTCGGGCTACGTGCCGCCCGAAAAGTAGGGCGGCCTTGAAGACCCTCGCGCAGTTCTGGGACGACGCGATCGTCCCGGCGCTCGTCGAATACATTCGCATCCCCGCCAAGTCGCCGCACTTCGACCGCGAGTGGCGCAGCCACGGCTACATCGACGACGCGGTGCGGCTCGCCGCGCAGTGGTGCGAGGCGCACGCCGTCCCCGGCATGCAGCTCGAGATCGTCCGCCTGCCCAACCGCACGCCGTGCCTGCTGGTCGAGGTGCCCGGCACGGCGCGCGACGCGGACACCGTGCTCATCTACGGCCACCTCGACAAGCAGCCCGAGATGACCGGTTGGCGCGAGGGCCTCGGCCCGTGGACGCCGGTGATCCGCGACGGCCGCCTTTACGGTCGCGGCGGCGCCGACGACGGCTACGCGGTGTTCGCCGCGCTCGCCGCCGTGCGCGCGCTCAAGGAAGCCGGCCAGGCGCACGCGCGCTGCGTCTTCCTCATCGAGTCGTGCGAAGAAAGCGGCAGCTTCGATCTGCCGGCCTACCTCGAGGCTCTCTCGAGCCGCATCCAGGTGCCTTCGCTGGTGGTCGGCCTCGACTCCGGATGCGGCAACTACGAGCAGCTCTGGGCGACGACCTCGCTGCGCGGGCTGATCAACGGCGTGCTGACCGTCGAGGTGCTCGACGAGGGCGTGCACTCGGGAGACGCGAGCGGCGTGGTGGCCTCGAGCTTCCGCATCGCGCGCGCGCTGCTCGAGCGCGTCGAGGATGCGGCCAGCGGAGAGATCCGCGACCGCGCCTTCCACGTCGAGGTGCCGCGCGAGCGCAGCCGCCAGGCGGCGCGCGCCGCGCAGGTGATCGGCGAGGAGCTGTGGCGCAAGTTTCCCTTCGTCGCCGGCATGCGCGCCATGCAGTCCGATGGCGCGGAGCTCGTCCTCAACCGCACCTGGCGGCCCTGGCTCGCCGTGACGGGCGCGGACGGGCTGCCCGCGCCGGCGAACGCCGGCAACGTGCTGCGGCCGAAGACGCAGCTCGTGCTTTCGCTGCGCGTGCCGCCGACGCTCGACGCGGCCGCGGCGGCGCGCCGGCTGAAGGAGGTGCTCGAGGACGACCCGCCTTACGGGGCCCGGGTGCGCTTCGAGGCCGGCCAGGCCGCCACCGGCTGGCATGCGCCGGCGACCGAGCCCTGGCTCGAGAAAGCGATCGAGCAGGCCTCGGCCGCGCACTACGGCAAGCCGGCCATGGCCATGGGCGAAGGCGGGACGATTCCCTTCATGGCCATGCTCGGCGCGAAGTTCCCGCAGGCGCAGTTCCTGATCACCGGCGTGCTCGGCCCGCACTCGAACGCGCACGGCCCGAACGAGTTCCTGCACCTCGAATACGCGAAGCGCCTCACAGCGTGCGTCGCCGAGGTGATCGGCGCGCACGCGCGGCGGTGAGGCGGGGCGGCTTGTCGCGCTTCGCCGTCCTGCTCGTGGTCGCGCTCGCGGGGTCCTGCACGACCGTCGCGCCGGTGGACGAGCTGACGTGGTCCGCATCGCTCGCGAAAACCTTGCCGCTCGAGGCCGGCGACACCGTCCCGGTCGCGCGGTTCTCGCAGCTGCACGCCGGCACGAGCGATTTCGGCGGCTGGGAGCCGTGGGTCGTCCTGCGCGGCAACACGCCGACGAATTACCACCTGGTCGAGCGCGACGGCGCGGTCGTGGTGCAGGCCGATGCCTCCGCGGGCGGCTCGGGCCTGTTCCGCAAGATCCGCATCGACCCGCACCGCACGCCGATCCTCGAATGGCGCTGGCTCGTGCCGCGCGAGTCCGCGGCCGGCGGCGACGACGGGCCTTCGGTGGCCAGCCCGCCGGTGCGCGTGGCGATCGCCTTCGACGGCGACGCGTCGAAGCTCGACTTCGACGACCGCGCGAAGCTGCGCCTCGCGAAAGCGCTCACGCCGAACGGCCTGCCCTACGCGTCGCTGCTCTACGTCTGGATGATGCACGCGCCGGCGGGGCGCATCTACTCCAGCCCGCATACCGACCGCGTGCGGCACATCATCCTCGAGAGCGGCGAGCAGCGGCTCGGCCAATGGGTCGTCGAGCGGCGCAACGTGCTCGCCGACTACCGGCGCGCCTTCCACGAGGAGCCGGGCGACATCGTCGGCGTGGGCGTGATGACCGACTACGGCGACAACGGCGCGCCGCGGCGCGCCTTCTACGGCGACATCACTTTTTCGAAAGCGTTCTGACGCCCTCCGGGCCGCCGAGCAGCAGCAGGTCGGCCGGGCGCCGGGCGAAGATGCCGTTGCTCACCACGCCGGCGATGTTGTTGAGCTCCGCCTCGAGCGACGCCGGGTCGAGGATCGTCAGCCCGCGGCAGTCGAGGATGAGATTGCCGTTGTCCGTCTTGTAGTTCTCGCGTAGCGCCGGCTGCGCGCCCCGGCGCAGCATCTCGCGCCCGACGTAGCTGCGCGCCATCGGGATCACCTCGAGCGGCAGCGGGAACTTGCCCAGCACCGGCACCAGCTTCGAGGCGTCGCAGATGCAGACGAATTTCCTCGCCACCGCGGCGATGATCTTCTCGCGCGTCAGCGCGCCGCCGCCGCCCTTGATCATGTGCAGGTGCTCGGTGACCTCGTCGGCGCCGTCGACGTATACCGGCAGCTCGTTCACCGTGTTCAGGTCGAACACGCGGATGCCGTGCCGCTTCAGGCGCTCGGCGCTCGCCTCCGAGGCGGCCACCGCGCCTTCTATCCTGTGCTTTAGGGTCGCGAGGCAATCGATGAAGGCATTGACCGTCGAGCCGGAGCCGACGCCGATCACGCCGTCCTGAGCGTATTGCAGCGCGACTTCGGCAACCCGGCGCTTGAGCTCGTCCGTGTTCATTTTCCCTGACTATTTCTTCTTCTGCGGCGGCAGGTCGGTGCACACGCCCTCGTAGAGCTCGGCCGCCATGCCGACCGACTCGCTGGTGGTGGGATGCGGATGGATGGTCCTGCCGATGTCGGTGGCGTCGGCGCCCATCTCGATCGCCAGCGCGAGCTCGCTGATCAGGTCGCCCGCGCCGGTGCCGACGATCGCGCCGCCGACGATGCGGTGCGTCGCGGCGTCGAAGACCAGCTTGGTGAAGCCCTCGTCGCGCGCGTTGGCGATGGCGCGGCCGGAGGCGCTCCAGGGAAACCGGGCGACCCCGATCGCCGCGCCGCTCTTCTTCGCCTCGTCCTCGGTGAGGCCGACCCAGGCGATCTCCGGATCGGTGTAGGCGACCGACGGGATGACCCGCGCGTCGAAATGCGACTTCTGCCCCGCCGCCGCCTCGGCGGCGACATGCCCCTCGTGCACCGCCTTGTGCGCGAGCATCGGGTTGCGCGCCACGTCGCCGATGGCATAGATGTGCGGCACGTTGGTTCGCATCTGACTATCGGTAGGAACGAAACCCTTGGCATCGAGCTCGACACCGGCCTTCTCGGCGGCGATCTTCTTGCCGTTCGGCACGCGGCCGACGGAGACCAGGATCGCGTCGTAGGTCTGCGCCGGCTTGCCCTCGAAGGAAACCTTCAGGCCGGCCGGCGAAGCCTCGACCTTGGTCGTCCTGGTGCCGAGCAGGATGTTGTCGAAGCGCCGCGCATTCATCTTCTGCCAGACCGCCACCAGGTCGCGGTCGGCGCCGAGCATCAGGCCGTCCATCATCTCCACGACGTCGAGCCGCGTGCCGAGCGTCGAGTACACCGTGCCCATCTCCAGGCCGATGATGCCGCCGCCGATCACCAGCATCTTCTTGGGCACGCTCTTCAGCTCGAGGGCCGAGGTCGAGTCGAGGATGCGCGGATCGGAGGGGAGCTCATTGCCTCCGAGCCGCAGTTTCGCGGCCTGCGAGCCGACGGCGATGATCGCGTTCTGGAAGCGCAGCGTCTTCTTTCCGGCCTTTCCCTCGATCGCCAGCGTATGAGGATCGAGGAACTGCGCCACCCCGTTCATCACCGTGACCTTGCGCATCTTCGCCATCGCGGCGAGGCCGCCGGTCAGCTTGCCGACCACCTTGTCCTTGAACGCGCGCAGCTTCGCGAGGTCCACCTTCGGCTCGCCGAAGCTCACGCCGTGCTCCGCCAGCGCGCGCGCGGCATCGACGATCGCCGCGGTATGCAGCAGCGCCTTGGAAGGAATGCAGCCGACGTTCAGGCACACGCCGCCGAGGGTCGCGTAGCGCTCGACGAGCACGGTGCGCAGCCCCAGGTCGGCGGCGCGGAAGGCGGCCGAGTAGCCGCCCGGCCCCGCGCCGATCACCACCACGTCGCAGTCGAAATCGCCTTTCGCCGGAGCGACCGCGGGTGCGGCGGGCGCTTCGCGCTGCGGGGTCTTTTTCTCCTCGCCGCCTTCGAGGACGAGGATCGGCGAGCCTTTCGAGACCTTGTCGCCGACCTTGAGCTTCAATTCCTTCACCACACCGGCGCCGGGCGAGGGGATCTCCATCGTCGCCTTGTCGGATTCCAGGGTGACGAGCGACTGCTCCTTCGCCACCGCGTCGCCCGGCTTGACCAGCACCTCGATGACCTCGACTTCCTTGAAGTCCCCGATGTCGGGAACCTTCACTTCTTGGCTGGCCATCTACAGGATCAGCTTGCGGATGTCGGACAGCACCGAGACGAGGAACGTGGTGAAGCGCGCCGCGCTGGCGCCGTCGATCACCCGATGGTCGTAGGACAGGGCGAGCGGCAGGATCAGGCGCGCCTTGAAGAGGTCTTCGCCCTTCTCGTTCTTCCCGGAATAGACGGGTCGAACGGCGGAGCGCGAGACGCCGAGGATCGCGACTTCCGGCGCGTTGATGATCGGCGTGAAGAAGGTGCCGCCGATGCCGCCGAGGCTGGAGATCGAGAAGGTGCCGCCCTGCATGTCGCCCGGCTTGAGCTTGCCGTCGCGCGCCAGCTTGGAGATGTCGGCCAGCTCCGCCGCGAGGTCGAACACGCCCTTGCGATCGGCGTCGCGCACCACCGGCACCACCAGCCCGCCGGGGGTGTCCACCGCGACGCCGATGTGGAAGTACTTCTTGACGACGATGCTCTCGCCCGACTTGTCGAGCGAGGCGTTGAACTGCGGGAACTGCTTCAGCGCGGTGACGCAGGCCTTGATCAGGAAGGCGAGCATGGTCAGCTTGAAGCCGCGCTTCTCCGTCTCGGCGGTCTGCGCCTTGCGGAAGGCCTCGAGGTCCGTGATGTCCGCCTCGTCGAACTGCGTGACGTGCGGGATGGAGATCCAGTTGCGGTGCAGGTAAGGGCCGGACAGCTTCTGGATGCGCGACAGCGGCTTCGTCTCCACCGGCCCGAACTTGGCGAAGTCGACTTCCGGCCAGGCGGGCAGGTTGAAAGGCAGCGCGCCGCCGCTCTTCGCCGGAGCCTGGAGCGGAACACCGGCCAGGCTGCCCTTCACGAAAGCCTGCACATCATTGTGCAGGATCCTGCCCTTCGGGCCGCTGCCCTGGACGCGCGACAGGTCGACGCCCAGCTCGCGCGCGAACTTGCGCACCGAGGGGCTGGCGTGCGCCTTGGCGGTGACCTCCTCGCGCGGCTCGCGCGGCACCGGGCGCGGCGCCGCTTCGGCCGCGGGCACGGGCGCGGGCACGGCAGCGGCGGGCTGCGGCGCGGCCGGCTTCGGCGCCGGCGCCTTCGCTTGCGCCGGCGGCGCGGCCGGCGCCGCGCCGGAGGATTCCAGGACGGCGATCGGCGAGCCCTTCGACACCTTGTCGCCGACCTTCACTTTCAGCTCCCTCACGACGCCGGCGTCGGGCGACGGGATCTCCATCGTCGCCTTGTCCGACTCGAGCGTGATCAGCGACTGCTCCTTCGCCACGCTGTCGCCCGGCTTGACCAGCACCTCGATGACCTCGACTTCCTTGAAGTCGCCGATGTCGGGAACGGCGACGGTCTGCGAGGCGCCCGAGCCGCCCGGCGCGGGAGGCGGCGCCGCCTTGGGCGCTTCCTTCTTCGCCGGCGGCGGCTCCTTGCGCGCCGGCTGGCCCCTGGCGTCGAGCTCGAGGATCGGCGTGCCCTGCGACACCTTGTCGCCGACCTTGACCTTCAATTCCTTCACCACGCCGCCGTCGGGCGAAGGGATCTCCATCGTCGCCTTGTCGGACTCGAGCGTGATCAGCGACTGCTCCTTCGCCACGGTGTCGCCCGGCTTGACGAGCACCTCGATGACCTCGACTTCCTTGAAGTCGCCGATGTCCGGGACGACCACCTGGCTCATGACGGCAGGCTCATACGGTGACCGGGTCGGCCTTGTCGGGATCGACGCCGTACTTGCGGATGGCGTCCGCCACGGTCTTCGCCTTGCCGTCGCCCTGGTCGGCCAGCGCCTTCAGCGCGGCGATGGCGACGAAATAGCGGTTCACCTCGAAGAAATGGCGCAGCTTCGGGCGCGAGTCCGAGCGGCCGAAGCCGTCGGTGCCGAGCACGCGGTAGACCCGGTCGCGGGGCACGAAGGGGCGGATCTCGTCGGCGAAGGTCTTGATGTAGTCGCTCGCCGCGACGACGGGGCCCGGCCTCTGGCTCAGCAAGCCGGTGACATACGGGACCCGGGGCTTAGCCTCGGGATGCAGCATGTTCCAGCGCTCGACCGCCATCCCTTCGCGCCTGAGCTCGGTGAAGCTCGTCGCGCTCCACACGTCCGCGGCGACGCCCCAGTCGGACTCGAGCAGCTCCGCGCCGGCGAGCACCTCGCGCAGGATGGTGCCGCTGCCCATCAGCTGCACGCGTTGCTTCGCCTTGCTCTTCGACTCCCTGAGGAGATACGCCCCCTTGATGATGCCCTGCTCCGCCCCCTGCGGCATCGCCGGGTGCTCGTAGTTCTCGTTCATCAGGGTGATGTAGTAGAAGACGTCCTGCTGCTCGGCGATCATGCGGCGCAGGCCGTCGTGGATGATCACCGCCACCTCGTAGCCGTAGGTCGGGTCGTACGAGACGCAGTTCGGGATCACCGAGTACAGGACGTGCGAATGGCCGTCCTGGTGCTGCAGGCCCTCGCCGTTCAGCGTGGTGCGCCCGGCGGTGCCGCCGAGGAGAAAGCCGCGGCAGCGCTGGTCGCCCGCGGCCCAGGCGAGGTCGCCGAAGCGCTGGTAGCCGAACATCGAGTAGTAGATGTAGAACGGCACCATCGCCAGGTTGGAGTGGCTGTACGAGGTGGCGGCGGCGATCCACGACGACATGGAGCCGGCCTCGGTGATGCCCTCCTCGAGGATCTGCCCGGCCTTGTCCTCGCGGTAGTACATCACCTGGTCCTTGTCGACCGGCTCGTACTTCTGGCCTTCCGAGGAGTAGATGCCGAGCTGGCGGAACATGCCTTCCATGCCGAAGGTGCGCGCCTCGTCGGGCACGATCGGCACCACGTGCTTGCCGAGCTCCTTGTCGCGGATCAGCGCGGTCAGGATGCGCACGAACGCCATCGTCGTGGAAATCTCGCGGCCTTCCCCCGATCCTTTCAATACCTGATCGAAACTGCTCAGAGGCGGCACGGCGGGTACGGCGTCGGCCTTGCGGCGGCGCGCCGGCAGGTAGCCCCCCAGCGCCCGGCGCCGCTCGTGCAGGTACTTCATCTCCGGCGAGTCGGCGGGCGGAATGTAGAACGGCAGCTCGTCGAGCTTCTCGTCCGGGATCGGGATGCGCAGGCGATCGCGCATGTCCCGGATCGTCGAGGTGTCGACCTTCTTCAGCTGGTGGGTCGGGTTCTTCGCCTGGCCCTGCTTGCCGAGGCCGTAGCCCTTGATCGTCTTGGCGAGGATCACGGTCGGCTGGCCCTTGTGCTTCGCCGCCGCCGCGTACGCGGCGTAGATCTTGTGCGGGTCGTGGCCGCCGCGGTTGAGCCGCCAGATGTCCTCGTCGGTCATGCGCGAGACCATCTCGAGCAGCTTCGGGTCCTTGCCGAAGAAGTGCTTGCGCACGAACGCGCCGTCGTTCGCCTTGTAGTTCTGGTACTCGCCGTCGACCGAGTCCTCCATGACGCGCAGCAGCCGCCCCTCCTTGTCGCGCGCGAGCAGCGGGTCCCAGTACGAGCCCCAGATGATCTTGATCACGTTCCAGCCCGAGCCGCGGAACTCGCCCTCCAGCTCCTGGATGATCTTGCCGTTGCCGCGCACCGGCCCGTCGAGGCGCTGCAGGTTGCAGTTGACGATGAAGATCAGGTTGTCGAGCTTCTCGCGCGCCGCCATGCTGATCGCGCCGAGCGACTCGGGCTCGTCCATCTCGCCGTCGCCGCAGAACACCCACACCTTGCGGTTGCCGGTCTGCGCGAGCCCCCTCGCCTCGAGGTACTTGAGGAAGCGCGCCATGTAGATCGACTGGATCGGCCCGAGGCCCATGGAGACCGTCGGGAACTGCCAGAACTCGGGCATCAGCCACGGATGCGGATACGACGAGACGCCCTTGCCGTCGACCTCGCGCCGGAAGCTGAGCAGCTGCTCCTGGGTGAGCCGCCCCTCGAGCAGCGCGCGCGCGTACACGCCGGGCGACGAGTGGCCCTGGAAATACACCAGGTCGCCGCCGTGCCCTTCGTGTGGCGCGTGCCAGAAGTGGTTCTGCCCGACGCCGAACATCGTCCCGACCGAGGCGAAGCTGGCGATGTGCCCGCCGAGCTCGTCGTCGCTTCGGTTGGCGCGCGCCACCATGACCATCGCATTCCAGCGGCAGTAGGAGCGGATGCGCTCCTCCAGCGCCGCGTCGCCGGGCGAGCGCTCCTCGAGATGCGGCGGGATGGTGTTGATGTAGGCGGTGTTCGCCGAGAACGGGATGTACGCGCCGGAGCGGCGCGCCTTGTCGACCAGGCGCTCGAGCAGGTAGTGCGCGCGCTCGGGCCCTTCGCGCTCGAGCACCGCTTCGAGCGCGTCGAGCCATTCCTGGGTCTCGAGCGCGTCGGGATCGTTGGCGGCGGGAAATTGGGGAACGGCGGACATGGGGGCCTTTAAAGCGGAGTTGATCGCTGCCGGGGGCGCGGCAAGCTTAACCAGAAAAGCGGGCCAATGCTAGACTGCGCGGCCCCTCCCAGCCCGCCATGCCGGCGCAAATTCTCGACGGAAAATCGCTCGCCGCGGAGCTGCGCGCGGACATCAGGCAGCGCGTCGCCGCGCTTTCGCAGCGCGGCAAGCGGCCCGGCGTGGCGGTGCTGCTGGTGGGCGACGATGCCGCCTCGCGCGTCTACGTGCGGAACAAGACGCGTGCCTGCGAGGAGACCGGCATCCGTTCCCGGCAGATCGACCTGCCGGCGAGCGTGAGCGAGACGGCGCTCCTCGCCGAGATCGAGCGGCTCAACGACGACCCCGAGATCCACGGCATTCTCGTGCAGCTGCCGCTGCCGCCGCACCTCGACGTGGCGCGGGTACAGGCCGCGGTGTCGCCGGCGAAGGACGCCGACGGCTTTCATGTCGAGAACCTCGGCGCCCTGCTCGCCGGCCGGCCGCGGCTCGTCCCCTGCACGCCGGCGGGAATCCTGCGCCTGATCGAGCGCGCCGGCGTGCCGCTCGCCGGGCGGCGCGCGGTGGTGATCGGCCGCTCGAACATCGTCGGCAAGCCGCTCGCCCTGCTGCTGCTGCAGAAGGACGCGACGGTGACGATCTGCCATTCGCAGAGCCGCGACCTCGAAAGCATCGCGCGCAGCGCCGACCTGCTGGTCGCGGCCGTCGGCCGCGCGAAACTCGTGACCGGCGCGATGGTCAAACCAGGCGCCTGCGTGATCGATGTCGGCATGAACCGCCTCGCCGACGGCAAGCTCGCGGGCGACGTCGATTTTGCTTCTGCCGCCGAGGTCGCCGGCTGGATCACCCCTGTCCCGGGCGGGGTCGGGCCGATGACCGTCGCCATGCTGCTCGAGAACTGCCTGAAGGCCATGAATGAACAATCCGCTGCTTGATTTTTCCGGGCTGCCTCGCTTCGGCGAGCTTGCGCCCGCCCATGTCGCGCCCGCCGTCGATCAGCTGCTCGCCGAGGCGCGCGCGGCGATCGCGCGCTCGCTCGCCGCGCCGGTGGACTGGCAGAGCTTCGTCGCGCCGCTCGAGGACGCGAACGAGCGCCTCGGCCGCGCCTGGGGCCAGGTCGCGCACCTGCACGCCGTGCTCGACAGCCCCGAGCTGCGCGACGCCTACAACGCCAACCTGCCGAAGATCACGCAGTACTGGACCGAGCTCGGGCAAAACCAGCCGCTGTTCGAGAAGTACAAGCAGCTCGCCGCCTCGCCGCAATTCCCCGGCCTCTCCCCGGCGCGGAAGAAGATCATCGACAACGCGTTGCGCGACTTCCGCCTCGGCGGCGCCGAGCTGCCGCTCGAGAAGAAGGCGCGCTACGCCAAGATCCAGGACGAGCTCGCCGCGGCGGGCTCGCGCTTCTCCGAGAACGTGCTCGACGCGACCAAGGCGTTCTCGATCGCGGTGGACGAGCGGCGCATCGCCGGCATTCCCGAGGACGTGCTGCACGCCGCCAGGGAGGCTGCGCAGAAGGAGGGCAAGAGCGGCTGGAAATTCACGCTGCACGCGCCCTCCTACCTGCCGGTCATGCAGTACGCCGACGATCGCGCGCTGCGCGAGACGATGTACCGCGAGAGCGTGACGCGCGCCTCCGAGCTCGGCAGGCCCGAATGGGACAACACGCCGCTCATCGGGCGCATCGTCGAGCTGCGCCGCGAGCTGGCGCGGCTGCTCGGCTACGCGAGCTACGCCGAGGTGTCGCTCGTGCCGAAGATGGCCGAGTCGCCGGTGCAGGTGCTCGCCTTCCTCGACGACCTGGCGCGCCGCGCGCGGCCGTTCGCCGAAAGGGACGTCGCAGAACTTCGGGAATTTTCCACCCGGCTTGGCATCCAGACCCTGGAAGCCTGGGACGTCGCCTACGTCTCGGAGAAGCTGCGCCTCGAGCGCTATGCGTTCTCCGACCAGGAGGTGAAGCAGTACTTCCCCGAGGACGTGGTGCGCGCCGGCCTGTTCCGCGTCGCCGAGACGCTCTACGGCATCGCCATCCGTCCCGCGCAGGCGCCGGTCTGGCACGAGGACGTGCGCTTCTTCGAGGTGCGTGACGCCGCCGGCGCGCTCGTCGGGCAGTTCTACATGGATCTCTATGCGCGCGACACGAAGCGCGGCGGCGCGTGGATGGACGACGCGATCTCGCGCCGGCGCAAGGGCGGCGAGCTGCAGACCCCGGTCGCCTACCTGACCTGCAACTTTTCCCATCCCGTCGGCGGCAAGCCGGCGCTTTTCACGCACGACGAGGTGCTGACGCTCTTCCACGAGTTCGGCCACGGCCTGCACCACCTGCTCACCCGCGTCGACGAGCTCGGCGTCTCGGGCATCAGCGGCGTGGAATGGGACGCGGTCGAGCTGCCCAGCCAGTTCATGGAGAACTTCTGCTGGGAATGGGACGTGCTGCGCCACATGACGCGCCACGTCGACAGCGGCGCGCCGCTGCCGCGCGAGCTGTTCGACAAGATGGTGGCGGCGAAGAACTTCCAGAGCGGCCTCGCCATGCTGCGGCAGATCGAGTTCGCCGAGTTCGACATGCGGCTGCACCACGATTTCGACCCCTCCGCGGGGCGCACGGCCCTGCAGCTGCTGCAGGAAGTCAGGGAAAAGGTCGCGCTGCTCAAGCCGCCGGCCTACAACCGCTTCCCGAACAGCTTCTCGCACATCTTCGCCGGCGGCTATGCCGCGGGCTACTACAGCTACAAATGGGCGGAAGTCCTCTCCGCCGACGCCTATTCGTATTTCGAGGAGCAAGGCGTGCTCGACCCCATGACGGGGCGGCGCTTCCGCGACGAGATCCTCGCCGTGGGCGGCAGCCGGCCGGCCGCCGAGTCGTTCCGCGCCTTCCGCGGCCGCGAGCCCAAGGTCGACGCGCTGCTGCGCCACAACGGCATGAGCACCGCCTAGGTGCGCATCGCCACCTGGAACGTCAACTCCCTCAAGATCCGGCTCCCGCACCTGCTCGACTGGCTGGCCGATGCGCGGCCCGACGTGGTGTGCCTGCAGGAAACCAAGATCGAGGACGACAAGTTTCCGGCCGCCGAGCTGCGCGCCGCCGGCTATCGCTCGGTCTACTGCGGCCAGAAGGCCTACAACGGCGTGGCCATCCTCGCGCACTCGGAGATCCGTGACGTCGCGCACGGCATCCCCGGCTTCGCCGACGATCCCAGGCGCGTCATCGCCGCGACGGTGGAAGACCTGCGCGTCGTGTGCCTGTACGCGCCGAACGGCCAGGCGCCCGGCAGCGAGAAATACGCCTACAAGCTGCGCTGGTACGAAGCGCTGACCGGCTGGCTGCGCGACGAGCTGGCCCGCGTGCCGCGCCTCGCGGTGCTCGGCGACATGAACGTCGCCCCGGAGGACCGCGACGTGCACGACCCGAAGCGCTGGGAAGGACAGATCCACGTCTCGGCGCTCGAGCGCGAGGCACTGGGCAAGGTGACGGCGCTCGGCCTGGCGGACGCGTTTCGCCTGTTCACGCAGCCCGAGCGCCTCTATTCATGGTGGGACTACCGGCTGGCGGCGTTCCAGCGCAACTGGGGCCTGCGCATCGACCTGATCCTGCTCGCACCGGAGCTCGCGCGGCGCTGCACCGCCTGCACCATCGACAAGGCGCCGCGCAAGCGCGAGCGCCCGTCCGATCACGCGCCCGTCATAGCCGATCTGAGCTAGACGTCAACGCTTCAGGGCAGGCATCACCTCGCGCGCGAAGAGCGTCATCGAGCGCTCGACGAGCGCCGGGTCGAGCGCGCCGAAGTTGTGCATCGTGGCGACGTGGCGGATGCCCATCTCGTGCAGCCGGCGCATCTTCCGCGCGACGGTGGCCACCGAGCCGAAGAGGCAGATGCCGTTGGCGAGGATGTCCTCGTACACGTGCTTCTTCGCGTACAGCCGCGTGTCCACGTAGAGGTCGTAGGCCGCCTTGCACTGGCTGCGCGCCTCGTCGTCGGACTGCGCGACGTAAGTGTGCAGGGTGAAGACGTGGTCGTCGTGGTCCGCCGCGAGGCCGGCTTCGCGCCGCCCGCGCCGATAGTCGGCGAGCATGGTGCCGATGTCCTCGAAGTCCTTGCACGAGGCATAGGGCACCGTGAAGATGCGGTTGCCCTGGCGGCCGACGTGGAACGCCGCGTCGCGCGCGAGCACCGCGACGTAGATCGGCGGCACGCGCCCTTCGTGCGGCCTCACGTTCAGCACCGCCTTCCCCACCGTTTCGCCGCCGAGCAGGCGCTTCACGACGTCGAGCCGCTCGTTGAACCGCTCGCGCTTCTCCTTCGGATCGACGCCGTAGCCGGCGAACTCGTGGGCGAGGTAACCCGAGCCGACGCCGAACACCAGCCGCCCGCCGCTCATCAGGTCGAGCATCGCGTAGCTCTCGGCGATGCGCCGCGGATCGTGGAAGGTGAGGATGGAAATCGCGGTCCCCAGGCGGATCGTCTGCGTCCGCTGCGCGAGCGCCGAGAGCATCACCGCCGGGTCCGGCACCACGCCGTACTCGTGGAAATGGTGCTCGGCGCAGAAGAACGTGTCGTAGCCCAGCCGCTCGGCGAGCTCGCACTGGCGCATCAGCTGCCCGTAGAGCTGCGGCACGGTCCGCGCCAGGCGCGGATGGTGGTCGTTGACCGAAAAAATGGAGTAGCGCATGCGCGCACCCCATTCTAGGGAAATCTAGTCGATCTGCTGGTAAGCGGGCAGCGTGAGGAACTCGACGTAGCGGTCGTCGGCGGTGAGGCGCTCGAAGAGCTTCGCCGCCTCGGCGTATTTCCCTTCGCCGCCCATCGCTTCCACGCGGGGAAGCTCCTGAGAGAGGATTTCCCTGAAGAGCTCGACGGTGACTTTCCGCCCGTCGTCGAGCACGCCCTTGGGCGAGCGGATCCACTGCCAGATCTGCGAGCGCGAGATCTCGGCGGTCGCCGCGTCCTCCATCAGGTTGAACACCGGCACGCAGCCGTTGCCCGCGAGCCAGGCGCCGAGGTACTGGATGCCGACCGAGATGTTGTTGCGCAGCCCCGCCTCGGTGATCGGCTTCTCAGGCCGGAAGTCGAGCAGGTCCTGCGCCGTGACGGCGACCTCCGGGCGCTGCCGGCCGTACTGGTTGGGCGCCGGCATGTGCTCGTCGAACACCTGCTTCGCCACCGGCACGAGGCCCGGGTGCGCGACCCAGGTGCCGTCGCAGCCGTCGGTGACCTCGCGGAGCTTGTCCTGGCGCACCTTCTCGAGCGCCGCCTC
>Ga0310810_10001436_pt1 | contig 24965 bp, 21 predicted proteins | sample NCmetagenome_FD_207641 | JGI IMG/M metagenome (GOLD analysis project Ga0310810, IMG submission 207641) | Soil microbial communities from experimental microcosm in Duke University, North Carolina, United States - NC | ecosystem: Engineered > Artificial ecosystem > Soil microcosm > Unclassified ...
GTAACCGCCTCAGTCGTTCCATTACCGTTTTCATTCCCGTCAGTGGGCTCGCGCTGACGCTTTCAGGCTGCAACAGCGCGGAACCGGCCGCTGCCGCCAGCACACCCGCGGTCGAGGAGCATCGGGTTGATGTTCCCGCGTTGACCGTCGGCACGACGGACCTCGAATCGACGCTTCAGGTCTCCGGCAACCTCGTGCCACAGACGCGTGTCGCGATCCTCGCGAAGCTGCCCGGCACGGTGTCGCGTGTCGCCGTCCAGATTGGCGACCGCGTCCGCGCGGGCCAGACCGTCGCCGTCATGGATCGGCGCGAGATCGACGCGCAGGTGGACGCGGCTGCCGCGGCCGTCAACGTGGCGCATGCGGCGCTCGAATCAGCGGAAGCGACACTTGCCAATGCGGTGGTGGAGCACGAACGCTCTGAAAGACTGTTGGAAGCAGGCGCTATTCCGAGACAACGCCTCGATGAAACGCAGACCAGCCGCCGTGCCGCGACCGCGCAACGCGACCTCGCGAAGGCCAACATCGCGCAGGCCGAAGCGGCGCTGCGACGGGCACGCGAGACCCAGCGCGATACGACGCTGGCCTCGCCGATCGACGGCGTCATCGTGGAGCGCAACTACGACGCCGGCAGCCTCGTCGGTCCCGGCGACAAGCCGGTGGTTGCCGTTGCGGATTTGCGATCGCTGAAGCTCGAAGCAGGCGTCTCCGAACTCGAAGCCGGCCGGCTGCGAACGGGCATGCCCGCGCGAATCACCGTACAGGCACGGCCCGGTGAACTCTTCCAGGGACGACTGGCCGCGATCGCGCCCGAAGTCGATCCACGCAACCGTCATTTCACGATCGAAGTGCGCACGACAAACCCCGGCTCGCTGCTGGCCGGCATGTACGCCACCGCGACCATTCCGACCGAGCGCGTGTCCGATGCGGTCGCCATCCCGCGCGATGCGATCACCACGCGGGGCGGGCGACGCGTCGCCCTCAAGGTCGAAGCCGGAGCCGTCCGCGAAGTCGCGGTCACCGAGGGCGTTTCAAACGGCTCGCAAGTCGAGATTTCAAACGGCCTGAAGAGCGGCGACGTCATCATCGCCGACGCGCGGCGTGATGTCGCGACGGGCACCAAGGTCAACCCGGTCTTTGTGAAGCACTAACGATATGTGGATTTCCGATATTTCCATCCGTCGTCCCGTCCTCGCGACGATGTTCATCGTCAGTTTCATGGTGCTCGGCGTCGTCTCGATGTCGCGTCTCGGCATCGATTTGTTCCCGGACGTCAGCTTCCCGTTCGTGAACGTGACGGTGGTCTACCCGGGCGCGTCGCCGGAAGAAGTCGAAACGCTGGTCACCAAGCCGATTGAGGACGCTGTTGCCGGAATCAATGGTGTCAAGCGCGTTCAGTCGCGATCGACCGACTCACTCTCGACCGTTGGCGTCGAGCTGCGTCTCGAAGTGGACGCGCAAAACGCGGCAGCGGAGGTTCGTGAAAAAGTTGCCGCGATTCGGGGCCGGCTGCCGAAAGACATCGAGGATCCGACGATCGTGCGCTTCGACGTGGCGGGGCTTCCCATCATGACCTTCGCGGTGGGATCGAGTCAGCCGTCGGAGGTGACGCGCCGCCAGATCGAGGACGACCTCAAGCCGCTCATCGAGCAAATCGACGGCGTCGCGGCTGTGGAGGTCAACGGCGGCGACGTCCGCGAAGTGCAGGTCGATCTCGATCCGGGACGGCTCGAAGCGCTTGGTCTGCCGGTCAGCATGGTGGCGGACAAGCTCGCCGCGGAAAATCTTGACGTGCCAGGGGGGCGGATGACCCGCCAGGGCCAGACGCTGTCGCTTCGCACGAAGGGCGAGTTCCAGTCGGTCGCCGAAATCGAGAACGTCATTCTGCGGTCCGAAGCAGGGTCGACGGTTCGCCTCCGCGACGTCGGCCGCGTCGTCGACGGCTACGAGGAGCGGACGTCGACGACACGTCTGAACGGTGTCGATGCTGTGTCGTTCTCGATCAAGAAGCAGAGCGGCGCCAATACCGCGGCGATCTCAGAACGTGTCCATGCGCTGCTGGCGCGCGTCGCCCCCAACTTCCCAGACCTCCAGATTCGTCAGGTGCATGACGACGCCGAGTTCATCAAGGACAACATCGCGCAGGTGCGCGAGGGGATCATCTTCGGCGGCATCATGGCCGTGATCGTGATCTTCCTCTTCATGCGCGACTGGCGGTCGACGCTGATCAGCGCGCTGGCGCTGCCGACCTCTGTCATCGCGACGTTCTTCTTCATGTGGATAGCCGGGTTCACCTTCAACATGATGACGCTGATGGGACTGTCGCTCGTGATCGGCATCCTCATCGACGATGCAGTGGTAGTCCGGGAAAACATCTACCGGCACATGGAACACGGTGCGGATCCGATGACGGCGGCCCGCCGCGGCACGGCCGAAATCGGCCCCGCGGTCATGGCGACGACCTTCACGATCCTCGCGGTGTTCCTCCCGGTCGGCTTCATGACGGGGATCGTCGGTCAGTTTTTCAAATCGTTCGCGCTGACGATCGCTTTTGCAGTGGCGATGTCACTGCTCGTGGCCTTCACGCTCGATCCGATGCTGTCGTCTCGCTTCGTCCGCTACATCCCACCTGAGGAGCGCACGCGAACCCGTGCGGGGCGGCTCTTCGAGCGTTGGGGGCGAGCCTACGATGCGCTCGATCGCAGGTACCACCATGTGCTGGCTTGGGCGCTGGCGCATCCCTGGAAAACGTTGGCGGCCGCAGGCGTTGTGTTCCTCGCGAGCCTCGGGTCGGCGGCGTTCATGGGAACGGAATTCGTTCCGGCCGAGGATCGGGGCGAGTTCCAGGTGATCGTCGATCTGCCGCCCGGGACCTCGTTCGACGAAAGCGTCGCCGCGGTGGCAAAGATCGAGCAGGACATCAGGGCGATCCCCGAAGTTCGCCAGGTCTTCAGCACGGTCGGCGTCAACGGTCAGGTGCGCTCGTCGACCGTTCGCGTCCGCACGAACAAGAAGAACGAGCGGACCCGCGGCCTGGCGGCGATCAAAAACGAGGTGCGCGCGAAGCTCGCGACGATGCCGTTCGTGGACGGGAAAGTTGCCGATCCCGAATTCATGCAGGGTGCCCCGTACGAACCGCCGATCAACGTGTTCGTCCGCGGCGACGATCTCGGCGAACTTCAGCGGATCAGCAACGAGATTCAGGCAAAGGTGCGGCAGGTGCCGGGCGCCGTCGACATCAGCACGAATCTCGAGAGCGGCCAGCCTGAAGTCGTCGCGCAGGTGGATCGATCGCTTGCGGCCGATCTTGGCTTCAGCGTCGGCAGCATCGGGACTCAGCTCCGCGGAATGGTGGAAGGGATCGTCCCGACCAAACTCCGGGATGGCGACCGCGAGTACGACATCCGCGTCCGCCTCGCGCCGGAATACCGCAACGACCCCGCCGGCATTCTGCGAACACCGCTGTACTCACCGACTGGCTCGGCGGTGCGTGCCGGCGAGGTCGCGCGCTTTGCGCCTGCGGTCGGACCGAGCAACATCGATCGCGAGCAGCGGCGACGCCAGGCGAAGATCGGCGTTGATATCGCGAACGGCCACGCGCTCGGCGACGTGACCAAGGGGATCGAGAACGCGATGGCCACGGTCCAGATGCCGCCGAACTTCGAGTGGGGCTTTGCCGGCGACGTCGAGCTGATGCAGGAATCGGCGGCGGCGCTCGGCCTCGCGCTGATTCTTGCGGTGGCGTTCATCTACATCGTGCTCGCGTCGCAGTTCGAATCGTTCATCGAGCCGTTCCTCATCATGCTGTCGCTGCCGCTCGCTATCGTCGGCGCGCTGCTGTTGCTGCTGGCGACGGGGAAGAACATCGGCATGCCGGCGATGATCGGCGTGGTCATGCTGATGGGACTCGTGACAAAGAATGCCATCCTGCTGGTGGATTACACGAATCAGCTTCGGCGTGAAGGCCTGCCGGTCAAGGATGCGCTGCTGAAGGCCGGCCCTGTGCGGCTCCGCCCGATCATCATGACGACGATCGCGATGATTCTCGGCATGATGCCGTCGGCATTGGGCAACGGCGACGGCAGCGAGTTCCGCGCACCGATCTCGATCGCGACAATTGGCGGGCTGCTGACGTCGACGCTGCTCACGCTCGTCGTCGTCCCCGTGTCGTATCTGCTCCTCGAGCGCGGGCTCGCACGCGTGCGGGCATTTCGCGAAGCGCCGCTCCCAGCGTGGGCGAAGGCAGCGGCGCGTGTCACCGGGATTCTTGTCGGGCTCGGGCTGATTGGTGCGTTCCTCAGCGTAGCGCGAGTCTTCGCCGGGCCGGCTTCGGCACCCCAGGCCCAGACGCCGGCGACGGCTTCGGCCACGCAGGCGCGCACCTTGACGATCGATCGCGCCGTGCAACTCGCCGTCGATCGCAACGAATCGTTGAAGGTCAACGAGGAACGGCTCCGCGAAAGCCAGGCGCACGTATCCGCAGCCAAGGCCGCCTTCCTGCCGTCGCTCAACCTGAATTTCCTTTACACGCCGACGCAGGCATCGCCGCTGCTGAAGATTCCCGCGGGCGTGTTCGGGCCGAACGAGCAGACGTTCCGCGCCAACCTGACGCGCGAGAACGTCATGCGGTTCGACATCTCGCAACCGCTGTACACGGGCGGCAGGCTGTCGAATGCCTACGCCGCGCAGGCGGCGGGAGAGGAGGCGAGCCGGCTGGATGTCGAGCGTTCGCGCCAAGGGCTGATCCTGCAGGTGTATGAATCGTTCTATGCGGCGCTGGTGAACGAGCAGGGCGTCCGCGTCAACGAAGAAGGGGTGACCATCGCCCAGAAACATCTCGAACTGGCAAAGGCGCGATTCGATGCAGGCTCCGCGGCACGACTGGACGTGCTTCGCGCCGAGGTCGAGCTGTCGAACGCGAAGGCGAAGCTCATTCGCGCCCGCAGCGAAACGGATGTTGCGTATCAGCGGCTTCGCACGGTGCTCTCGCTGCCACAGGGCGAGCCGCTGCAGCTCGCCGGATCGCTCGACGAGATCCCAAACGTGCCGTCGGCAGCCGTCATCGAGACGACGCTCGGGTCGCGCGCCGACATCCGTTCACTCGGCCAGCAGCGTGAAGCCGCCCAGCGACTTGTCTCGCTCGCCAATGCCGAGATGAAGCCGATCGTGGCGTTCAGCGGCAATTATCAATACCAGGAAGACGGACTCTCCTCGCTGCTCCAGGGCTCCAACCGCAGCTATCAGTTCGGGTTGAACTTCACCGTTCCGCTCTTCAATGCGCCGACCGTCGCCGCCAAGCGCGGCGCTGCGACCGCACAAGTCAGGCAGGCCGAGCATGCGATGAACGCCGCCCTCGACAACGCGCGGCTCGACGTCGCGTCGGCATCGCGGGAGCTGGACGCCGCGCGCGAGATCGTCACGACCGAGCAGAAAGCGGTGGAAATGGCACGTGAAGGGCTGACGATCGCGGAAGTGTCCTATGAGAACGGCGTCATCACGGCGACCGAGCTCAACGACGCACGCTTATCGCTGCTCGAAACCGAGTGGCAGTTGATGCAGGCGAAGTACGGACAGATTGTCGCCGCCGCCCGTACGCGTTTCGCCGCTGGCGTGTAACCGGCGGCAAAGGCCCAATGCTCAACGCCCGATGCTCAAGGCTCACAATTACCAATGCTGATCTGAGGTGACCAAGCGCTCGCCCAGGAGTGACGGGCGGCCGAGCCCTCCAGCACACCACTAGTCAATCGATGCAGGCCGACGTCCAGCGGCGGCGCGACGATGTTTCCGCAGGCGCCACGCAAAGCCTGCGCCGAAGGCGAGAAGGGCGATGAGCACGAGCGGTCCGCTGCTGATGTACGCCCTGCTCATCCCAACGCCACCGGCAGTCGCAGGCGACAGCCGCTCGATCAACATCGGGAGCATCAAGGGGAGAATGAACGTCGCAACCACCCAAAGCGCGCACGTGAGGAAAGCGGTGGCGAAACCAGCGATGATGGCCTTCGCGTACACCATAGAGGGTAAGTATGAGCGAACCGAAGTCGTGCGCTATGGATGATGACAGCATCAGTCACGTTCCACAGGCGCTGGCGGTAATTCAATCCGACACGGAGCAGATCGGATTTCCGCTTGCCTCGGAACCCAAAACAGGTTCGCTGCTTCGCGCCCTTGCCGCTTCGAAACCCGGTGGTCGGTTCCTGGAGCTCGGGACGGGAACGGGCGTGGGGACTGCGTGGCTGCTCGCTGGAATGGACCGACACTCACGGTTGGTGTCTATTGATGTAGACCCCGACGTCCAGAATGTGGCGAAGCGGAATCTCGGGCACGACGCGCGAGTCAGCTTTCATTTAGGAGACGCGGCGGCGTTTCTCGAAGGTGTAACGGAGCCGTTCGATCTGATATATGCCGACGCCTGGCCGGGTAAGTTCACCCACCTCGATCGAGCACTCGCGCTCTTGAACAACGGCGGCATCTACTTCATTGACGATCTGCTCCCGCAGCCAAACTGGCCGGATGGGCATGCACCACGAGTGCCTGCCCTGATTGAGGACCTCGAAGGTCGCAGCGGTTTTGTCACGACGAAGATGGCATGGGCGAGCGGCCTGATGATCGTGGTGCGGACCGACGGATAGAGTCACGAAGACGGCCGCCGATATCTAACGCCGACGCGGCGCGACGCGGCGCGAGCGCTCCGTGTCCCCGGCGACGACTAGTTCGTCGACACCTGTCGCCGACCCGCGGCGGCGAGCACGTCGCTGTACGGGCTGGTGCCGCCGTGAATGTGCACGATACGGTCGACACTCAGCTTCAGCCGTGTGATGTTGTCGACGAGATTCGTCGTGTACGGGCTCGGCATCGGCAGCGGCGGCGCGCCCGGCCGCGGGATGTAGGCGTCGGCCTGCATCAGCAGCTTGTCCTTCGGCACGTACATCATCAGCAGCCCTTCGCTGTGCGGCTGATCGCGCATGAGGTAGATCTCGAGGCTCATGTTGCCGTCGGTGATCACACGCTTGTCCTTCATCGTCTCGAGCATCGGCGCCCGCGGCATCTTTGCGAGGCGATCGGGATTGAGCGAATGCGGGTTCTTGAAGATCTGCTCCTCGTAATACTTCCGATGCGACTCGTGCGTGATGATGGGAATGCCTTCCGCAACATACGCGCGTATCCCGCCTGCGTGATCCGCATGATGATGCGAGTTGACGACGTACTTGATCGGCTTGTTCGGGGCGAGCCGCTTGGCCTGATCGATCGACCCCATCGTGACCGCATCGCCGCCAGGTCCTTCGACCATCACGATGTAATCCTTGAACTCGACGAGAATGCTCCCCTCGCCATTCGGATTGAGTTGCCAGATGCCGTCCGCAAGCTTGACCGGCTGTGGAGGCGCGCCAGCAGCGGCTGGCGGTCCCGCCGGCGGCGCCGACGTCGCGCGCGCCACGATGTCGATCGCTTCCTGGGAATTCGGGCGCGCCTGCGCCACGTTGATTTCCAGCGTCGGCCAGCCGCCTTCGCGCATGACGAGGTGCATCGGGACCTGGACGCCGTCCAGATTGCGATAGTCCGAGTACGTGCCGTCGAGCACCGTGTCGCCCGTGAAGGCGATATCGACGAGCGCCTCGACGTGCTCGATCAGATTCCGGTTGTCGAGCGTCGCGGTGATCGGAAACTTGTCGAACGCTTTGAACGTGATCGTCCGTTTGCCCTTCACGGTTGACGCTTTCGCGGTCGCTGCATTGGCGGCCGCGCCCTTCAGGAATCCGTGCGGTGTCAGCCAGAACGCGATGGCGCCAGCCTGCGCACGTCCATTAATTGTGTTGTTCTGGACGATGTCGCCGGGAATCGGACGGATGCCGCCCTGGAATGTCTGCGGGTTGTAGCCACCGGCACCGCCACCGCGCGGCACTTTCGCATCGTCGATGCGCACGAGTTCCTGGCGCATTGCAGGAATCGAGTAATCGATCGACATCGTGTATTTCGTCACCGTATAGCGCGGCCATGCGCCGCCGGTCGTATATGCCTGCCCGGTCGGATTCGTCGAGCCGGTGCCCGTGTACTGCATCGACCGCAGGCTTGACGTTCCCATGGCCTTTGTTGCGTCGCTAATCAGCACGCCCGCATCAGGGGTGTTCTGCGCGGCCGCATGGAGGGAAAGAAACGTGACCGCCGCGATGACTGCAAGAATCCTCTTCATGGCGCCCTCTCGGTATGGTTGGCGGGTCGGCCCGCGAGTGAATTCTAAACGCGAACGGGCTTAATGTGTCGCGTTCGACCGTCCCGCCGCGGCGAGCACCTCGGCATACGGACTGCTGCCGCCGTGAATGTGGAAGACGCGATCGACCGTCAGCTTCAGGCGTGAAACGTTGTCCACCAGGCTGATGGTGTGCGGGCTCGGTGCCGGCAGCGGCGGTGCGCCGGGTCGAGGAATGTACGCGTCGGCCTGAATCAACATCTTCTCCTTCGGCACGTACACCATCAGCAACCCTTCGGTGTGCAGCTGTTCTCTCATCAGGTGAATCTCGAGCATCATGTTCCCGTCGGTGAGCACCCGCTTGTCCTTCATCGTTTCGATCACCGGCGCACGCGGCATCCGCGCCAGACGATCGGGATTGAGTGAATGCGGATTCTTGAAGATCTGCTCCTCGTAGTACTTCTTGTGCGATTCGTGCGTGATGATCGGAACGCCTTCGGCGACGTACGCTCGCAACCCGCCGGAATGGTCCGCATGGTGATGCGTATTGATCACGTACTTGATTGGCTTACCGGGTGCCAGCCGCTTTGCCGCCTCTATCGAGGCTGCTGACACGGCGTCGCTGATCGGCGCTTCGACCATCACCACGTAGTCCTTGAACTCGACGAGGATGCTGCCTTCGCCGTTCGGAATCAGCTGCCAGATGCCGTCGGCGATGCGCCGAGGTGCTGGCGCCGCGGCGGCGGCCGGCGGCGGCGGCGGCGGCGCTGAGGTGGCGCGCGCGACGACATCAATCGGCTCCGTGCTGTTGGGCCGTGCCTGCGCCACGGTGATATCGAGTACCGGAAAGCCAGCTTCGCGCATGACGATGTGCATCGGAACCTGGATGCCATCGAGACTTCGATAATCGGAATACGTGCCGTCGAGAACCGTGTCGCCGGTGAAGACGTTATCGACGAGCGTTTCGACATGCTCGACGATGTTCTTGTCGTCGAGCGTGGCCGTCACCGGAAACTTGCCGAATGCGGTGAATGTGACTGTCCGCTTGCCGCGAACGATCGCGGCCTTCGCGGTCGCGAGATTCGCAGCCGCGCCTTTCAGAAAGCCGTGCGGCGTCAACCAAAAGCCGATGGCGCCCGCCTGCGTACGGGCATCGAACGTCTGGTTCTGAATCATGTCGCCGGGCACGGGCCGGATGCCGCCCTGAAAGGTCGTCGGATTGTAGCCGCCGGCTCCGCCGCCGCGCGGCGGCTTTACATCGTCGACGCGCACAAGCTCCTGACGCATCGCGGGCAGGGAGTAGTCGATCGACATCGTGTACTTCGTCACCGTGAACCGCGGCCACGGACCGCCCGACGTATAGGCATTCCCTGTCGCGCCAAACGAACCGGTGGCCGTGTACTGGAGCGACCGCAGTCTGGCTGTCCCCATCGCGGCCGTGGCGGCATTGATCAGCGCGCCGGCGTCGGGCGCACCGTTCTGTGCGGTCGTGTCGACGGCAACAAGGGTGAGAGCCGCAGCGACGAGCACGAAGATCTTCTTCATCGCGACCTTATCGCCCTTGGCCTCCCTGGAACTGGCCGCCCTGGTTATGAGGCGGCTCGGGATATAAGCCAAGGCCGTAGATCTCGTTGACGTAGATCTGTTGATAACGAATGCCGTTGCCGTCTTTATCGACCCACCCGAGCGACTGGTAGAACAAGCCCGGCTCGGGATACCCCTTCGGCACCGTCCCCTCGAGGATGTACAGACGGTTCTCGCGCATCGCGATGAAGGCCATCGTCCGTGACTGATCCGCGTGGTTCGTCAGATGAATCTCGTGACCCTCGACGAGGTCCTGCCAGTTCCACAGGTAGTGCGTGATCGTGGCGTCGCGTTTGATGAACTGAAACGACGCGTAGACGAGGGCGCCGCGCACGGCCTGCGTTGAATACGCCGGCCCGATTGTCGACAGCGCTCCGCCACGCTGCCCCTGACATGGCTCGGCGCCCGCTGGACAATTCGCCTGCCGCTCCAGCCCCATCTTCTGGATGCCGTTGTAATCGACAACGGTTATCGAGTAGTGCTCCTTGCCTTTGTCCGCGCTGTAGATGCGCGCCGGCAGCATGTAGTCGTACTCCGACTTCCACGTCGTCTCGGCAACGTTGGGCTGGCCGGGAAAATCGACTTTGAAGCCGTCACGAGTGCTGACGAACTGCTCCCATTCCTGCGCGGACGCGGAGCCGGCCGAGAACACTGCAACGGCGAATGCGACTGCGATCACGCGCATGATTTCTCCAATCAACGGGTCCAGCCGGTTCAATAGCGGCGGGTCCAAAAGGACCCGCCCTACCGGTTATCTGCCCGCGCCCTGATTCTGGTTGGCGTTCGGAGCGCCCTGCCCGCCTTGACCGCCGGCGGGGAAACCGCCGCCGGCGCCTGGCTTCGGATACACGCCCATGCCGTGATACGCGTTTGAGTAGATGACGTTCTGATAGCGCAGGCCGTTGCCGTTGGCGTCGACAAATCCCATCGACTGCTGAAACAGGCCAGGCTCGGGATAGCCCTTGGGAACGGTGCCTTCGAGGATATAGAGCTTGTTCTCGTGCATCGCAACATAGGCGAACGTGCGCGATTCATCGGGATTGGTGAGCTGCAGGAAATTGCCTTCCACCATGTCCTGCCATTCCCAGGCGAGGCTGGTGACCTTGGCCGCCTTCTGAATCAATTTGAAGGTGGCATACATGACGGCGCCGCGCTCGTCGTGCTTCCAGTAGCCGGGGCCCATGATGCCCGCGTTCTGCCGGCACTGCTGATTGCCTTCCTCGCAGGTCTTCGAGCGGTCGATGCCCTGCTGCTCGATCGGTCGATAGTCGACGACGGTCATCGAGTAGCGCTCCTTGCCCTTGTCGACGCTGTAGGCCTTGCCTGGAAGAATGTAGTCAAGCTGCGACTTCCAGGTGACGTCCGTGATCTTCGGCTTGCCGGGAAAATCGACCTTGAATCCGTCTTCCTTGCTGACGAATTCCTCCCACTCCTGGGCAGCGGCACTGCCGGCGATCGACAGAACCAACGTGATGGCAATGGCAACTACGCGCATGAACTTGTCCCCCTGCGGCGGTAATACTACAGGGACTGGGGACTGGGGACTAGGGACTGGGGAAGTGCAAATCCCAAATCCCAAATCCCAAGCCCCTAGTCCCTAGTCCCTAGTCCCCAGTGTGTGTTGGTGAAAGAATTCAGCGATTCGTTCCGACGTGCCGCGCGGATACTCATGCCCTCCCGGGTGTATCCACGTCATCACGGGCGCAGCCGTGTCCGCACCGTACAGCATGCAGCCGCTGCCGCACGGCTTCCCCTTCCCGTCGACCCCGTTGATGCGAACAGCCATCCGCATCGCGGCTTCCTGATCCGCGAATGCCACCTGCGCGTCGCGTGCGCCGCCGATGTGGAGAAGCGGACGGGGGATTTTCGGCATCGCCGACGGCCTGATGCGCCCGGCAACAGGAGCAAAGGCGGCGAATACGTTCGGACGCGTCGCCCAGAGCAGATAGGTGAAGTGCGCCCCGTTGGAAAATCCGGTCGCGTAGATGCGATTGTCATCGACGCTGTATTTCTTTCGCAGCGATGCAATCGCGGTGTCGACGAGCTTCAGATCGCGATCGCCATAGTCGCCCGGTTCCACCTGCCATCCTGGATATCCATCGCGGCTCGGCAAGCCTTGAAAGTAGACGACGATGGCATCCGGCCACACCTGATGCAGACCGACGAACTGAAAGTTCTGAGCGTCATCGCCGTGGCCATGGAAGGAGAGGATCAGCGGCAGCTTGCCTGGCGGCGGCGACTTGGGAACGTAGATGATCGCTGCGCGCTCAACACCGTCAACGGTCCATGTGATGTCCGCAGCGGATGCAATCCCTGCATAGAGCACGAACGTGGCGACGATGAGCAAGGTCGGTCTCATGTTCTTCTCCCGAGTCGGAGTAGGGTGACGACCCGACTCACGCGTCGGCAGTGCTGATGTGAGTCGGGTCGTACACCGTACTCCGACTCGATTACCGTGGAGCGGCTGGCCCCACTGGATTGGACCGGACGGGAGCCACGATCGGCGGCTGTGGCCCGAGCACCTTCGTCAGCGCCGCGTGGCCGCATTCTTCGTCACCACCTGACGCGCCGCCAACGCCAAGCGCACCCACCATCATGTCTTCAACGATGATCGGGTAGCCGCCTTCGACGAGATATAGGTTCAGCGGTGCGCGCGCGAGCGCCGCCTCCGGGGATCCCCACCGATTCACCATCGATCGCGTCGGCGCGCGCATGTACAACGCCATTTTCGCCTTCTCGAACGCAGAATCGAAGTTGTTCGGGATCTGTCCGTCACTCCGTGCTGCGTACACGATGTTGCCCGAGGGACCGACGACAACAACGGTGGCGCCGCCGGTCGGGTTGGCGGCGCGCGAATATGCCACGCATGCATCCGCGAGCTTGCGCGCGGTCTCCAGATTGATCTCCTGCAGATGGGCGCGCCTGGTCGCGTCGGGCGACATCGTCACCTGAGCGAGCGTCAGCGGCGGGCTTTGCGGCGCAGGCTCAGGCGGCCTCGTCTGCGCGGACGCGTGTATCGACCCTGCAACGATGAGCACCATGACTATTCGCAACGTCATCTTGTCCTCCGAGTCGGAGTACGGTGACGACCCGACTCACGCGGCGGCAGTGCTGATGTGAGTCGGGTCGTACAGCGTAATCCCACTCGATTACCGCCCACTTGCTGGAGCACCAGCGCCGCCTCCCCGACCTTGCCCAGTAAGCTTCGGCTGACCAGGGAAGACGTCGGGATGTTCGGCATACATGTTCGAGTAGATCGATTGATACCGCATCCCATTTCCGTTCTTGTCGACATAACCCATCGACTGCTGAAACAGGACAGGCGGCGGATATCCGCGCGGGACGGTCCCCTCGAGGATATAGAGGCGATCGGTATGCATCGCGATGAACGCGAAGGTGCGCGATTGATCCGGATTCAGCATCTGGACCTCATGTCCGCCAACAAGGTCCTGCCACGCGAACGCGAGGTGTGTCAGCTTGGCGTTGCGCTGAAGGAATCCGTACGTGGCCCACAACACCGCGCCGGCCATGTCTTCCTTCCAGTAGCCGCGCCCCGCGTTGACCAGGCCGCACGACCGTTCGTCCGGGTAATCCTTTGGACAGGTCAGCTTCGCCTTTTCGTCGAGCAGCCGCGGCGCCTCACGATAGTCCACCACCGTCAGCGAATACTTCTCCTGCCCCTTCGCGGCCGTATAAACATGGGCAGGCAAGTCCGCACCGTACTCGGACTTGAACGTCGTCTGCGCGATCTTCGGCGCGCCCGGGAAATCGAGCTTGAAGCCATCTTCATTGTTCGTATACAGCTCCCAGTCCTGAGCGAAGGCGGAGCCGCAGAAACACAGAAGCGACGTGAGAAGTAAGGCCGTGGCGCGCATTTTCGATCCCTCCAGGCTTCGGGCTACAGACGTCAGACTCCAGGAGCCGGACGCCTGAAGGCTGACGCCGAAATAGTGACAGAAACACCGTGTGGGCGTAAATTCCTTCACGCGGGAGATACAGCGATGACCAATCAGGTCGGGCGGCGCGATTTTCTCTTCGGATTAGCAGCCTTGGGAAGCACGGCGATTGCCCGGCAAATATTGAACGCGCAGCAAGCGTTGCCGCCGCCGACGCCCGGACGTCGAATCATCGATGTCCACTATCACTATTCGTCGCCCATGTACCGCGAGGTGCTCCGGCCAATGGGTACGGGGCAAACGCCGATCATCGAATGGGACGATAAGAAGGCCGTGGAGGACATGGATCGGTACGGCGTCGAGGTCTCGATGCTCTCCATCAGCGAGCCTGGCGTCCATTTCGGTGATGACGCCAAAGCGCGGGCTCTTGCGCGCGATTGCAACGACTACGGCGTGACGTTGATGCAGAAGTATCGCGGACGCTTCGGACTGTTTGCGATTCTGCCGCTGCCCGACGTCGACGGCGCGCTCAAGGAGATCGAATACGCATTCGACACGCTGAAGGCCGATGGCGTCACGTTCATGAGCAGCTACCCGTACCCCGGGAAATATCAGGGGAACAAGTATCTCGGCGATCCGTTCTTTACGCCCGTGATGGAGGAACTCAATCGCCGGAAGGCGGTCGCCTATACGCATCCGTTCCGCGCCGACCCGATGTACAACCTGCTGCCGGAACGCCGCGCGATGGGGATCACGCTGTCGACCGACACTACGCTGACGCTCGCGAGCGTGCTCGACAACAACATCGCCACACGCTTCCCCGACATTCGTTTCATCTGGTCGCACGGCGGCGGGACGATGCCGTATCTGGCGGGGCGGTTCAATCTCGGCACGGGCCCGGATGGCAAACCGAACGCGCGGCTCGCGGCGGTGCAAAGCTTCTATTACGACACGGCGCAGGCGTTCAACGCGTTTACGCTCGCGGGGTTCACGAAGATGATTCCGAACCCGCATATCGTGTTCGGCAGCGACTATCTCGGAAACGCGGGCAGCGCAGGCAACGTCGTGCGAGGGCTCGAATCGTTCGACGGGTTTACGCCCCAGCAGCTCCGCGCCGTTGAGCGCGAAAACGCGCTCGTGCTCTTCCCCCGACTGAAGGCTGGTTAAATGACGATGACTAACATGAGGCGGTTGATTCTCATTGGTGCAATGGCACTTCTGGCGTGGATGGCCAGTCCGTCGACCGCTTCCGCGCAGGGGTATATCAGTCCGGTGATTGGGTATGACTTCGGCGGCGATTCGGGGTGTCCTGAAATCAGCTTTTCCGCCTGCGAGGATCACAATCTGAATTGGGGTGTATCCGTCGGTAGTCTGGGCAGCATCCTCGCCAGCGAGCTCGAACTTGCCTACGCCAAGAATTTCTTTGGCGACATTCCCGGTGTCTCCTCGAGCGTGCTGACACTGATGGGCAACGGCATGATCGCGCCGCGGTTCGGGCCGGTGCAGCCGTACTTTCTGATTGGCCTCGGACTGATGAAGACACACGTGGACATCTCCGCCACCACGATCGAAAACAGCGAGAATCATTTTGCGTGGGATACGGGCGGCGGCCTGATGGTGTTCTTTGGTCGGAACTTCGGCATTCGCGGTGAGATCCGTCATTACCACGCCTTCCAGGATCTCGACATTCTCGGACTCTCGCTCGCCAACACGAAACTTGATTACGGACGCGCTGCCGCCGGAGTCGTCTTCCGGTTCTAGCGGTCGTGGAAGCCTGCGATGTCCTGATCGTCGGCGCCGGACCGGCCGGTCTGGCGTCGGCGGCCTGTCTGTCGCAGCGCAACATCCCTCACATATTGATCGAAGCGGGACCGCACGTCGGCGCGCGCTGGCGCACGCATTACGATCGGCTGTCCCTCCACACCACAAAGGCGTATTCGACCCTGCCGGGACTCTCGTTTCCTCCTGAGGTCGCGACCTATCCCTCGCGGTCGCAGGTCATCGCCTACTTCGAGGCGTACGCGGCGCAATTCGGGATCAAACCGCGTTTCAGCGAGCGTGTCGAACGGGCCTGTCACGCAAGTGCTGCGAGCGGTGCCGCACACGATGCGAACTGGGAACTTCAGACAAGCAGTCAACGCTACCGCGCTCGCCATTTGATCATGGCAACTGGACTCAATCGCACCCCGGTTCAACCGGTGTGGCGACGACAGGATCTCTTTCGCGGACGCATCGTCCACAGCGCCGACTATCAGAGCGGCGCGCCCTTCAACGGCCAACGAGTGCTCGTGGTCGGCATGGGAAATTCGGGCGCGGAGATCGCGCTCGACCTGCACGAGCACGGCGCGCGCGTCTGCCTGTCGGTGCGCAGCGCGCAGAACATCCTGCCGAGAGAGTTCCTGGGAACCCCGCGCATACTGAGTCGGACGTCCGGTCCGATCGACGAGCTCGCGCAACATCCATTTCATCGGATATCGAAACTCGCTGACCGGTCTGCTGCGTCAGATCGGTGTCGAAGCGGAACTCGTGGCTCGCGCGATCGCTAACCGGGGCAACTCCCAGGCGCCGGCTGCCAACTCTCGACATCGATGTAGTTGATGGCCTCGGTGCCAACCGTCGGCCGGTTCCCAGCTGGCCCGCCGGTTCCCGGAATGACTCGAACGCCGCCGCCAATGGAAACGCCCTGCTGGTTGTACTGACCTTTCTTCATGAGGCCGGTGACCTGAATCATCTGGCCTTCATGCGCGCGAATCTCCGCGATCACTTTCTTCGGACCGTTCATCCGCAGATGAATACCCTCGGGGACGTCGAGCCGGCCCGGCTGATCCTCGGTCCGTGGACCCGCCGTGAAGACCATGCCCTTGGTGCAGCCCGGAACCGTGACGCGAAACGAGTCTTTCGGGATTTTCTTTTCCTGCGCGACGAGAGAGACGCTCATCGCCGCCGCTACCACCGCTACCGTCGCCATTACTTTCATAACCACCAACCACGAGCTACGAACCCGACGTCGCCGCGCTGCGCGCTTCGTCGAGGCAGGCCGCCTACACATCCATTGTCCCCCGCATCATCTACAATCACAATTTCCGAATGGTTCCCCCGGGTCACCTCACTCCTCCGCCGGCTCAGCCCCTGCTCACCATGCGCGGCGTCTCGAAGCAGTTTGGCGGCACCCAGGCATTGGCAGACGCGGGCCTCGAGGTCGGCGCCGGCGAAATCGTCGCTTTGCTGGGAGAAAACGGCGCCGGGAAATCGACGCTCATCAAGATTCTTGCCGGTGTCCACGTGCTCGACGCTGGCACGATCAGTTATCGCGGCCGAGAGGTGACCTCCGGCGCCGCGCTGCGCCATCTTCCGATTGCGTTCATTCACCAGGACTTGGGACTCATCGAGTGGATGACCGTGGCCGAGAACATTTCGCTGATGCTCGGCTTCCCCCGTCGCTTCGGCGTCATCGATTGGAACGCCACACGGGGACGGGCGCAGCAAGCGCTCGATACGCTCGGCGCCGACATCAATCCGGATCTCCGAGTCCACCACCTTTCCCGGACCGAGAAATCGCTGGTCGCGATCGCAAGAGCGTTGGCCGCCGAAGCCGAAATCCTGGTGCTGGACGAGCCGACGGCGAGCCTTCCCGCCGACGAAGTGGCACGTCTGTTCGCGGCGCTGCGCCGGTTGCGATCGCGCGGTGTGGGGATGATTTACGTGTCACACCGCCTGGACGAAGTATTCGAGATCGCCGACCGCATGGTCATTCTTCGCGACGGTCGCCTGGTAGCAGAACGGCGTGTCGCCGAAACGAGTCCGGAAGAAGCGATCCTGCTGATTGTCGGCCGCGAGCCCTCGCAAGTGTTTCGGCGACCCGCTCGGCACGAGGGCGAAGCGCGGCTGATGTTCGATGGCGTGGTGACTGACTGCGCAGGTCCGCTCGATTGCGGGATGCGCGCTGGAGAAGTCGTCGGTCTCGTGGGGTTGCGCGGCGCCGGTCAGGAGAGCATCGGCCGAGCGTTGTTCGGGCTGGCGCCGATCGAGGCCGGACGAATCCTTCTCGACGGACAACCGATTCGCCTTTCCTCTCCGCGCGACGCGATTGCGCTCGGCATCAACCTGGTCTGCGCCGACCGGTCCGCTGAATCCATCGTTCCAGGGTTGTCGGTTCGCGAGAATCTCCTGTTGAATCCGTGTGCCATGGGACGGAAGCTGACAACGTACCTTGAGCCGGAGCAGGAATCGCGCGTCGCCTGCGACCTCGGGGATCGCATCGCGCTGCGGCCCAACGATCCTTCGCTCCCGATCGACTGGTTGTCGGGCGGCAATCAGCAGAAGGTGGTCGTCGGCCGATGGCTGCATCTCAAAGGTCGGGTGTACGTCTTCGAAGATCCGACCGCCGGCGTCGATGTCGGGGCGAAGGCTGAAATCTACCGGCTGTTCGACGTCGCACTCGAGCGAGGCGCGACCATCCTCATCGTCTCCACCGATTTCGAAGAGGTGGCCAAGGTGTGTCATCGCGCGCTCGTGTTCGATCGCGGCCGCGTCGTCGCCGAGTGCTGCGGCGACGAGCTTTCAGTGGAAAACCTGCTGGCAGCCGCGTCGGCGCGAGTCGGGCGAGAGGGGCTGGAAGGGCGGGACGGGCGTGCAGTCACTGAAATCTAACGCGCTCGAACCCACGCGCGCCGACCTCGCCACGCTCAGTCGAGGCCAGACGATCGTTCGGATGCTGCCCGTGTACGGGCTGCCGATTCTGACCGTGCTGCTGATTGCGTTCTTCTCGATTCTGCTTCCCGAATCGTTTCCGACCGCCATCAATGCACGATCGATTCTGAGCGACAAGGCGATCATCGCGCTCCTCTCCCTTGCGGCGATGGTGCCGATGATGGCGGGACGCATCGACCTCACCGTCGGCTTCGGGATCGTCATGTGGCATATCCTCGCCATCAGCCTGCAGGTGAAATACGACGTGCCGTGGCCGCTCGCCTGCCTGATTGTGATCGCGTGCGCGGGCGCCGCCGGCCTGATCAACGGCATGCTGGTCGAAGTCGCGCAAATCGATTCCTTCATCGCGACGCTTGGCACGGGCACGATCCTGTATGCGCTCGCGCTCTGGCATACCGAAGGGCGCCAGGTGATTGGCGTGCTGTCCCAAGGGTTCGTCAATATCAATGGGTTCTCAATCTTCGGGATACCCATACCGGCGATCTATGCGCTGATGCTTGCCCTGGTGATGTGGGTCATCACCGAACGGATGCCGCTTGGGCGACATCTGTACGCCATCGGCGCGAACGAAAAGGCCGCCGCACTCAATGGCATCCCGGTGCGCGCCTACGTGATTGGCGTGTTTGTCGCCTCGGGCCTGCTCGTCGGTTTCACGGGCTGTGTGCTCGCCAGCAAACTGCAGATCGGCCAGGCGAACGTCGGCCTCGATTACCTGCTGCCCGCGCTGGTCGGCACGTTCCTCGGCTCGACGACGATTCGGCCAGGCCGCGTGAACGTCTGGGGCACGATCATCGGCGTCTTGATTCTCGCTGTTGGTATTTCCGGGATTCAGCAGCTCGGTGGCGCATTCTTCGTCGAACCACTCTTCAATGGTGTCACGCTGCTTGTCTCAATCGCGCTGGCGGGATTTGCCCAACGCCGTCGTGCGGCGACCACGCGCAAACCGCCGGTGGAGGTCCCTCATGGTGTGTAGTCGAAGCATCGTTGGTGCTGCTCTCCTTGCCTTCTCCGCCGCGTGCGGCGGCGGCACCACCTCGAGCAATACGAATGCGACGTCAAACGCAAAAACCGACGACGCGTATATGCAGATGGCGAAGGATTACGTCGCGAAGGTGACGGCGCCAGGCACGCCATGGACAGGACCAACGACTGGGCCGACGGCACAACCGAAGAAACTGATCGTCTATGTCTCGTCCGATCAGCGAAACGGCGGCCCGCAGGGGGCCGGAGACGGCGCGCAGGACGCGGCGAAGGCAATCGGCTGGGATTTCCGGATTCTCGATGGCCAGGGCTCCGTGCAGGGACGCACGACCGCACTCAATCAAGCAATCGCGCTGAAACCTGACGGCATCATCCTCGGCAACGTGGACACGCAGGAGCAGGCGCCGGTGATCCGGCGCGCCGCCATGCTCGGCATCAAAATGGTCGGTTGGCATATCGGTCCCGTGCCTGGACCGGTCACCGATCCACCAGTCTTCACCAACGTGACCACCGATCCGCGCGAGGTCGCCAAAGCCGCGGCCATGTACGCCATCGTCGATTCCAACGGCACCGCGAACGTGATCCATTTCAAGGACAGCATCACGACGATTTCCACCGCGAAAACGAATGCATCCGAGGAAGTCATCAAGGGGTGCGCCGGGTGCAGGGTGCTGGAGACTGAAGACACGCCGATGGGCGATCTGGCCAATCGCATGCCGAGCCTGACGACGTCGCTGCTGACGAAGTACGGGAAGCAATGGACGTACGCGATCGCGGTCAACGATCTCTATTTTGATTTCTCAGCACCCTCGCTGCAGGCGGCCGGCGTCGATCCGACCAGTGGCTATCCGCGGCAGATTTCATCCGGCGACGGATCGGTGACGGCGTTCCAGCGGATTCGCCAGCGCCGATATCAGATCGGCACCGTCGCGGAACCGCTGCATCTGCAGGGATGGATGTGCATCGACGAACTGAATCGCGCGTTTGCGGGGCAGCCGACGAGCGGGTTCGTTCCGCCACCGCATCTGTTCATCGCCTCGAATCTCGATCGCGACGGCGGCCCGAATAACGTCTACGAGCCCGAGAACGGGTATAAGGACGTGTACCGGAAAATCTGGGGCAAGTAGCCGGCCCTTCGGATTTCAGAACGAGTCCTCACTCGCAGCATTTCGCTGACGCATCACAGCATGCGGTCAGGCGAGTTGCCGCCCGCGCGCTTCGAAGCCCTCGGTCATCGAACATTCTTGTCAAAACCGCACGTGGCTCGGCGTTTGCCCGCCGCCTCCTCGCCAAAAGCGCGTTATCCACAACGTTCCTGGGGGAACATCATGTTCGGACGAGGCTCTTCTTCGGTGCCAGACACACGCTGCCGTTGCGTTCCGGCCCTGCTGGCGACGGCAATCCTGGTCCCCGTCATCGCGGCCGCTCAGGAATCGCAGCTCACACCGAATCGGAATGGGCCATCGCTTCTCAGCATCCGCGGCGACGTCGCGGCCGACGTGCGTCGCATTACGCTGGCGGACGCTCAGCAGCTTGCCCACGCTGCCAACGATCCGCTCGCGCGGCTTGGACAGCTGCAAGTGGAGGCCGCAAGGCAGCATCGCTTGGGCGTGACGTCGATGTACTTTCCAAGCGTCACCACGCAAGCCTTCAATCTTCACTTGAATGAAACTCCGGGGCAGCTCCTGAGCTTTCGGCGACCGTTGACCGGCGGGCTGATCAGCGTGCCTGTGGGCGTCATCGCTCAAGATCAGACGACCGTCAACGTGGTCGCGACCCAACCGATTACGCAACTCTTCGCGGTTCGGCAGCTCGTGAAGATCGCTCAGGCCGACGAGAATATCGCCAGATCGAAGGCGGGAATGCCCGTGACAGCCCTCGCGCGCCAGGTCGAGAAGAATTTTTTCGATTTGCTCGTCGCGGAGCGCGAGCTCGCAGCGGCCGCAGCAGACGCCAGGACGGTCCGAACGAGTTGGGCGACGGTTGGCGATGCCGGATTGTTGGCCACGGCGGCACAGCAGACCGATGCGCTCCGTGTCGAGAGGGCTCACGCTGCCGTCGCCGGCGAGGTGGCGACGCTGACGGCGGCGTTGAACGGCTTACTCGGTCTGGCGCCGGAGGCACGTCTGGAGCTCATCCGTCCTGCACCATTTGTCGAGAATCTCACGCTGAAGGATGCACTCGCGCGTGCGCAGGTGTCGCCTTCACCTGAAGTCGTCGAAGCAGAGCAAACGGCTGTGAAAGCGCGCTCCGCCGCACAATTGGCGAAATTCGCATACGTTCCTGGCGTCGCGATCGTTGGCGGCTACGTCCATCAGGATGCGCTGAGCGACGCAGTCTTGCCTGAAAACTTCGCGTACGTCGGCGTGGTGGCCACTTATACCCTCTTCGATTCGTTGAAGCGCGAGCGAGCTGTCAAGGAGGCATCTGCGCAGGCACAGGCTGCCAGTCTCGGGGTTGAGCTCACCAAGGCGAAGTCCGCCGCCACAATCAAGAGCGCCTACATCGAACTGGAACGCTCGCGCGACGCTGATCATTTCGCTCGACAGATGCTGTCGGCCAGCCGCACAGGCGTGCGTGTGGTGTCGAACAGCGAGAGCGCGGAAGCTGGTCGCGCGCGAGCGGAAGCCGACGTGTTCCGCGCGGAGAAGAGATACCGCGAGGCGTATGCGACGTTGACGAGTCTCATCGCTGACGGGCAACCCACCATTCGATAGCGCCCGTCAGCTTCGAAGGCGCCGACGAGCGCTCAGTGCCCGCTGGTGGCCACCGCCCCAATCGGGAACTTGTCAAACATCTTGTCGAGCGCCTTGGTGATTTTCGACGCATTCTTCGACGGCTTGTCACTGGCGGTCGCGGTCGCGACGCCGCGCCAGACCATCTTCTTTGTTCTGGCATCGTAGAGGTCGACGATCAGCGTGCCTTCGATATAGGTCTCGACCTGCGCCGTACCACCACCCCACCACGGTCCAGGGCCGAATCCATTCACAACCAGCTCCTGCTTTTCGTTCGTCGTCACATGGGTGGCGACGATGAGGTCGGGAGTGGTCGTGTTCATCGCCAGGCCTCTGGCGGCCAACCTCGCGTCAACCCCTGAATGGATGCGGTCTTCGTTGAGCGAATTGGATGCAGGTGTCCCGTCGGCCCACGCGTACGTCTTGTAGGTCGCAAAGGGCGCGGCCGGATCGGAATCGACGCTTACTTTTTGTGCGTAGACCACTGCGGTCGTCACGAGGAGAGCAACCGCGGCAGCAATCGTGTTCTTCATGCAGCCTCCATCAGGTAGCGATGGAGCAAGCGACCGGCCGCCGCGGGAACTGCGATAAACGCCGCTCGGTGTGCGGGCAATGACCAGAGATCGTGAGCGTCCACGGGATGTCGGCGATCCGAGTCGGAAAACGTGCGCACGGCCTCGGCCGTTTTTTTGCGTGACGCCGCTGCCGCGAGGCGTCCATCCGTAGGTGCGCAACGATCGTCGTGGGCGTTTGCCTGTCTGGGTCGACGGCCTTGGCGCAAACGCCGTGGGCCACGACCGAGCACGTACGCGTCGCGCTGGCGCTGGAGAGCCCCGATGTGGAGGTCTCCGGTCTGACGGAGGCGAACCGAAGTCCGGACTTCGTCGCGCGACTGCGGTGGCAGGCAAGCGCGGAAAAGGAGCAGCACCTGCAGGCCTCCGTACTCGTTCGTCAGCTTCGGGGATTTGCTCCGAATGCGCCCGGTCGCTTTCTCGGCATCGATCATTCACTTCGACGCGACCACGGAATTGCGTACGACCACTACGGACGATTCGTGATGGCCGGCGCCGTTCTATCGGGGTGGTTGGTGGCGGAGCTGACGGCAGTCTCTAAGCCTGTCGTAATCACGGGCCTCGGGCTTGTGTCGGGTGGCGTAGTGATGAACAGCATGGTCATGGAACTGCCCGAGGGGCAGGAGGAGCGCTTGTGGCCCTTCGCGTTGGGGGGCGATCGGCTATGCAGAGCTCCTCGTGATAGTGAGCTAGGGAACGAGCACCGCATCTCTGTCACGTCCTCGAGCGGTCCTCACCGGCCCGTCGGCTGCGGCGTCTCGCGACCGCTTGTTGCGACCGTTCCCGTCGGGTACTTCTTGAATATCTTTGACACCTCTTTATTAATACGCTCGAGGCGACGCTCGGGGCTCGACTTCGTGTGCATATCGCGCTCACTCACGCCTCGCCACAGCAACTCACCGGTTTCAGCGCTGACGATGTCGACGGTCAGCGTCCCGACGACGTTCGGTTCGAGGTAGTAGCTGTAACCGTAGTAGCCCCAATACCCGAACCCCGAACCCGGCCAGCCGTATCCGACATACTCCGTCTGAAAGGTTCGATGGGTGGTGACGTAGACATCGGGACGTTCGTCGTCGCGTGTCAGCCCTCGAGCCTCGAGCTGCGCGGCGACAGCAGCGTTCGTGTTCTGTCGGACGATCGGGCTGTCGTAAATCGTCGTCCGAGATGCATGTAGGTCGGCTGGTGGCGTCTCTTTAATCGAGAACGTTCGCAGCTGCGAGAAATCCTGAGTGCGGTGAAAGTCGTAGGCGACCTTCTGGGCGAGAGCTGGAGCGCACATCAGCGCAACCGTTGCGCCGACGGCAACAGCACGAGCGACAGTTGTCATGGGAGGCCCCCCAAGATTCACGGTGACCGAGTCGGGTCGCCGTTCAACGTCAAAGAAGGCAAAAGACCAACCTGCCGACGCCCTCAAAATGCACCGCACAAGTCCGAACCAATATGGCCGGGCACAACGAGATCACCACATGTCGTGAGCGTCCAGAATTTGCCCTCGTGTGATCAGAACGTCACCCCTGCGGTGATCTGCAGCGAGTGTCCCTGGACCGTGGCTTCGTTCGCGAACTCCTTCAGATACTTGACCCCGACGTCGATCTGCCGGTCCGGGACCATCACGCCCGCCGCAATACCGAGGGCGTTTACCTTGTAGTGCGTGCGGGCCTCGGTTGCCGTGACGCTGGTTCCCCCCGTGTGACCGGTCATCTGATACTGACCGTATCCGACGAGTCCAATCTGCAGCAACGTGCCCGTGTCGCGTGTCAGCGGCAACATCTGCGTGATTGAGTACTCGATGTTGAACGTCTGGCCGGGACGTATGCCGGTATTCTTCTGGGTTCCGTGAAGTTCATACAGTTCGTACGCCGAAATCGCTGTTGCCTTGTCGGCAGTGAGGTACACCGTCTGCCCCGCACTCGGAATATGTGCCCAGTAGCCGCCACCGGTATTGTCCGAGGCTCCCGCGTGGAAACGCCCCGTCGGCACGACGAACCCATAGCTGGCCTGCATGTCCGCTCGGGACCATTGCCACCCGAGCGTCAACGGCGAATAGTCCGAATCCGAAAGCCCGGAGCCCGCCTGCAACGCCCCAAACCTCACCAAGGTGAGCGACGCATTCGAGATGGGCAAATTCGCGGACGCTGCGTAGGTGCCACCAAATATCTTGAAATCGCTGACCCACACAAAGAGGTTCTGTGCGAAGAACACCGACGTTGTGAGGTTGACCGGTAGCTGGTCTCCGTCGGCTCCCTTCAACTCGTCGAACGAGTAGGCCTGGACCACCGCCACGTAGGTCAGGCCGGCCTCA
>Ga0310810_10001437_pt1 | contig 24958 bp, 19 predicted proteins | sample NCmetagenome_FD_207641 | JGI IMG/M metagenome (GOLD analysis project Ga0310810, IMG submission 207641) | Soil microbial communities from experimental microcosm in Duke University, North Carolina, United States - NC | ecosystem: Engineered > Artificial ecosystem > Soil microcosm > Unclassified ...
CCTCTCGGCCACCCGATGACCACATTGTCGTTGAAGAACAGCACTCGCGGATTGGACGGGCTGATGATTGCCGCCTGCACACTCCTCTTGGAAAACACGGCGAGCTGAGATTCGACGGGGATGCCGAATGCGTTTAACACTGACCGCAAGTAGCCGCTTCCGCCAGGGTCGTACGACAGTGCTGCCGAACCATTTGCAAGCCTGTCATTGAGTTGCGCGACAGGATCGTGCGGTTGCTGCATTACATACGCGACGGCTGGAGCGCTTTGTTCATCGAAGAATGTGTCAGGTAGCTGGGCGCCGGCTCCGAGGCTCGACACCAGGGTTGCGGCGTACAGGATTACCGCTCCGACAAGGGCTGCCGGTTTCCGAACCATGCTCGTACTGTAACTCCCGGCGTTGTCGCCCTAAAAGGCGCGATGTTTCAGCGGCACCCCATCCAGGGTGCTGGAGCCATCTCACAGATGGCCCGCGACATCATTGCGCCGCCTTCACATCCTTTTGTGTCCTGTGGGCGCGAGTTGCGCGCGATATGGTTTGATCCGTTATTTGCTCGGCCGGTGCATAAATCCTAACGGCGATCTGCGCGCCGATTCTCGCAACCGCTTCCACGGTCGCCGGCTGTAGACGCAGTTCGTAGGCAGGCGGACTCGCCCCCGCTTGTATGCCGACATTGAACTGACGGACCCGTGCCGAGTCCCAGATCTTTCGCGGCGACCGCGGCAGACTGTCCACGAGGGCTACGAATCGTCTGATTGTTCGATCCGCGTCAACTGGTAAGACCCCCACTTCGAGATGTGCGCCGTGCTGCCGGCCTTCCTTACCGACGTACAGGACAACGACTTTCCTGCCGAATGCCGTAACGAGACCGTCGAGCGGCGTGCGCGACCAGACATCGAGGTCGACGTTCACGAATTTCGTCTCGGGGGAGGGACGGTGTTGACCGCGTCTCTCCGGCGACGGCTCATACTTCGCCTTCAACCGGAGGAAGTACCGTCGCTCGCGTTCCTCGTCCTGCTTCCGATTCTGCTTCCTGATATGACTCGGCGCGTCGGCGTGCCTGGCTGACGCCACTGCAATCGTGACGTGATCGCCGACCGTCAGCATTCGTTGCACCCATCGTTGATGCGTGTGATTGCTCAACCCGCCCACGTGCAGCGTCGTCTCTTCCACCGGCACATTCGAGCGCCGCGCTTCTTCCGCGGCCTCGCCCGTCAGCTTGACCCATGTAACGATCGTATCGAGCACACCATCATCGCCCACGCCGGCACGACACAATTTCTCATCGTTCACGAACACATCGAACACTCTCATGGATGCGGATTTTAGATGAGGCAACCGTAGCAGGCGTGGATCTTCTCCGTCGTGGTCAGTGGCGACACCGATTGCCGGGGGATCGCAGAGACGAGACGTTCAACTACGCGAAGCACATCGAGGGCCGTGGAACCTTCGAGGCATCCCGCGCGGGACGCCCTACTCCTCACACGCTGCTCAGGCCCATCGCGAACTCCGCCGTCCATCGCGATGCGGTCTGCGCTTTGCTGCCTGTTGCGCGGGCTCTGAACCGGAAACCAAGAAAGGACGTGTGCGCATGAACTGGGATCAAATCGAAGGCAATTGGAAGCAGTTTAAAGGCCGGGCTAAGCAGCAGTGGGGCAAGCTGACCAATGACGACCTGGATCAGCTCGCGGGCACGAGAGACCAGCTCGTCGGGAAAATCCAGGAGCGGTATGGCTATCAGCGCGATCAAGCCGAGCGCGAGGTCGATGCTGCCGTGCGCGGTTGGTAACCACACGAGATAGACGAGAAGAACAGACTTCAGGAGAGAAACATGGCTACTGACATCGCGGCATACGCGATCTTTCCCGATAGAGCACGTTTCGAAGCGGCGCTGGAGGCGCTGCGCGACGCGGGATTTCGGAACAGTGACATCTCGGCGATTATCCCGGAAAGAGATCGCACCACGAAGGACTTGGCAGCCGAGATCAACACGAAGGCACCGGAAGGAGTGGCGACAGGCGCCGGGGCGGGAGCGGCTGTGGGCGGTGTGCTCGGCTGGCTCGTGGGCATTGGCGCGCTGACGATTCCCGGCATTGGTCCTCTTCTCGCGGCCGGACCGATCGTGGCCGCACTGGCGGGTGCGGGCGCGCTCGGCGCAACAGGCGGACTTGCCGGCGGCCTCATCGGCGCCGGCATTCCGGAAATCGAGGCAAAGCGCTACGCCGGGCGCATTCGCGAGGGCGGCTACTTGATCTCTGTCCACTGCGATGATCGTGGCTGGGCCAAGCGTGCCAAGGAGATCCTTGAGGCAACCAGCGGCGAACATGTCGTCAGCACGTCGGAGAAAGCAGCAGATTATCGTCCGTAGCTGAAGGATTGCCTGTTCGTGTGAACCGACGGACGCGGCTCGCAGTGGTCGCGTCCGCGTCGTCCGCACAACGTTACAGCCGTGTCGCCGAGCACTGTCTCAAGCCCGCCGCGAAAGGCCGGCTTGGTAGTTAGTAGGGGACAAGACCGACCTTGCGGTGGTCCCACGCATCTAGCTCTCTGCGGCCTTTCACCCGCACGATGGTGGTCAGCCTAACATTGGGAGTACCAATTGCATTAGGCTACTCGCGGTCGCCGATGGATACGCTCAAGCCATCTCTGATTGGCGAACTCCTCAGCCGCTTTGATGACCTCTTAGCCGAGGCCCAGTACCCACGCGAGTGCGTCGCGTCAGTCCCCCCGCGAGATCGCGAACCGTTCTTTCCCGAACGACGCTCGCACTCTGAACGCCATGAACGAGAGCGCCGACGCAAATGAGCCCAGATCGAGCCGTCGCGCTACATATTCCTGAGCAGTGCCCACACTGTGGATCGTTTGCCCGTGTGGCGCTCGAGACGACGATCAAGGGTGACGCCGTGCTCCTGCGATGGTGGTGTGGCGCATGCAATCGCGACTGGCCGGTGGTTGGGCACGATGAGCTGCGACTGCCGAGCACCGCATAACTCTCCGTCGCGCGTTGCGCATGTCTCTGATCGAAGGGTCGATTGACATGAAACGTCGAACACCGATCGCCAGCGGATGGCAGCGATGCCCGAATTGTTTTGCTGACGCCTGGATCACCCAGCAACTCGCTGTACGAGACGGGCGATTGGCGGTCGTGTGGAAGTGTCCACACTGCCGTTATGAATGGCGAGACGAGTTGCCCAATGTGACGGCTGAGCACTGAGACCAAAGACTGCGCTGTACGCGCTGGTGATTCGTTCGTCTACGCCAGAACCGCTCGCCGAGGCCGTGTGCCGCCGATGTTCGATCACTTCGCCATCGGCATTGCGGATTGGAACAAGGGGCGAGTCGAGGGCGGAGTTGAAGCGACGCAACTTGCACTACACGCCCGTTGACTACGCCGCGCTACTGCCCTTCACGGGCCACAGATAGTCGCAACGTGCGCAATGCCACATCAGCGAGGTGCTTGCGCCCTTGATCGTCATTTCTTGTTTCACACTGGTCACCGATCCGCATCGCGGACAGGCAGACGGTGGACTCGGTTTGATCGAGTTGTCGGGCATGAAGGGAAAGCGCGATCCTACCACCCGCCGTCAGACGATTCATTTCGAGCCTTCCTTCATGCGGTAATTCAAGCGGCTTTGCAGCCGATGCCCATATCGCGGCATCCGGTTGCACTCGACAGCGATACTGGAACGTGTATGTCCCTGAACCACCGCCCCGTTCGCCCGTTCGTTGCGCGCGTGCTGAAGTGCGCGATTTGTGAACGCAATCATCAACGGCTCGCGAAAGCCGCAGAGATGCGCATCGAACATCTCCCAGTGCTGCCCGGCGTTCACTGAGTGCCGCACACGAAATTCAATCGCCTGTGACCAGGCTGGTATAGAGTGACGTGCTTCCACGGCCCAAAGGGAAACCACTTTTCTCGGAGGTCCAACATGGCAGGTGCACTTCGTCACGCGTCCACGCTCTTCGCAGCGGTTGGAGCCCTGGTCATCGGAGGTTGCGGTTCGCCGTCGGTGCCAAGCGGGATACCGTCCGGTAACGCGTCGCAGGCCGGACAACTTAGCCCATTGTCAGGATCGGATTCGTCCCCTGAGCCCAAAGTTTCCGCGCTCTCACAGGGACTTTCGGATATCACCCTCTCCAATGCTGGCTGGGCCTGCATTCAGCCCGGCAACGGGCTGACACTCTGTGCACCTCCGGGCACGGGGCTTCCCCCACTTCCGCCTACCGGCGACGGCCACGCGAGTTACGACATCATGGCGTTTACTCTGGACCATCAGTTCGTTCACCACGTAAAACTGCTGCGTCCCGACCTCTATCATGGCGAGCCGTGTTTGGGCGGCGATCCCTGGAGTTACCTCGCCGTCGTCGGCTACTACGAGTGCATCATCCCGGGCCATGGGGATTGAAGCGCGACGAGGCCTCGCCGGGCAGCCTCTACGCGACTGACCCCTGGACGTCGACGGACAGGGTCATTCTCGACAACCTGTCCGACGGCGTCCGGACACCTCCAGCGATTTACCTGCTGAACGTTCGTCACCGGATGCCTTTCCACTCCTCGACGGTCAACGCCCATCTGTCGTGATCGCGCCACCGTCCACCAACTTTCAGATACCGCGGCGAGTGTCCTTCCCTTCGAAACCCTAAACGCCTGACCAACCGCGCCGACGCGATGTTTCCGGGTTGAATGTTTGCTTCGACTCGATGCAGCTTCAACACCTTGAAGGCTTTGTCGAGTGCCGCAGCCAGTCCGGCGGTCATGTACCCCTGCTTCGAGTGAGGAGCAAACGCAAAGTAGCCGAGGTAGGCGCTGCAGAACGCCCCACGCACGATTTCGCTGACGTTGACGACGCCGACGAGTTGATCAGAATTGCCGAGCACGAAATAGGCCGCGTGATTGCGCTGACGAAGCCGGTGAAGATAGCGGCCATATCCGGCTGGTGTTGCTGGCGGGGAAACCCACGGATGGTGAAGGCTCCGGCTTCGTCGCACCGCCTCCAGGAACATTTCTTTGTGTCCCACCGCAGGAACGACCAGTTGAACGCGTTGCGCTTGATCAATCCTCCGACGCATTGCGTCAAGGATGATAGCGGCCCTGCAGTCAACGACGGACGATATACATGGTTGGGGGGATATTCTCGCCCCGGCGCTGATGCGATACTCCCACCGGTAACCCCCGATGGCTGATCGAACTGACGCGGCAAAAACCGAAGCAACCCTGAAGCGGCAGGCAGAAGCGCTTCGACGTTTAAGCGAAACAGCGCAGCGCGTGCAGCGCGAAGTCGACGAACACCTCGCCAGATTGGACGGAATGCACGGGCAGAAGCCATCCGTCGAGCGCCGACGGAAACCGCGTAAACCGTAATTAGGGACTGGGGACTGGGGACTGGGGACTAGGGACTTGGAATAACGTATTCCGAATTCGAACTCCCTAGTCCCTAGTCCCTAGTCCCTAGTCCCTAGTCCCTAGTCCCCAGCCCCCAGTCCCTGTTCGGATCCACCGTCTCCGTCGTTCTTCCCAGGGTGAAGGGGAGAATGTCGGTGTCACACGATCGGGCTTCTCGACGGAGCCCAGTCAATCAGGCTCGCTCTCATTCGGGTGGTGTTGGCCGCGCCGCGGCCGGTCACGCTGCTCGGCGGCAATTCCCGTGATGACGACCAGGAGCCAGACGAAGCCGCACAGGGTGAACAGCGCGATGCCTCTCGCCCCCCAGTCGATGAACCCGAGCACGTACAGGCTGAGCCCGACCAGGCATGCGATGCCGAGGACACCATGAACTCCAGCATCGACTCTCATGCCGAGAACAGCAGCCCCTCGACAAGGGACAACGCTGGAACGCGACGATTCATTCGCCCACAAGAGTACATTGCCGCTAAGAAACGGCAACAAAAAGACTTCACCTGTAACAGGAGTCAGCTCAACGGGGGAATTTCCTCTGCCCGGCTGTACCTATCTTGATTTTGATCAACCGTGGTCAAAAGCCTCGCTGCATGGTTTAACGCAAGCTGCACAGTGACTTACGGACACGATTGCACTTCTGTCACAGCAGGCAAGCACCATGCTTGTTGAAGAGCCGGCGACTCCCCCCAAAGTGCCAACCACTGTTTTCCATCGCCGTTTTGGCGCCCTCGCCGACGAGGACGATCGCGTCCGGGTTGAACGGGTCATTTCATTTGCCCGTCTGCTCGTTTCAGCGATTGCGCTGCTGGCTATCTGGCTCGATCCCACGGAGCCCGCGCGCTACGCCTCGCTGACCTACACGCTTGCCGGCCTCTACACCGCCGCGTCGCTGGCGGCGGTGGTGTGGCTCCGGCGACGAAGCACGTTCACACGTGCGGAGGCTGTTGCCGCACATGTGACGGACGTCGCGGTGGCGGCTGCGCTGACCCTCTTCACCGACGGTCCGAACAGTCCGTTCTTCACGTTCTTTGTGTACGCCCTGCTCGCAGCCGCCTATCGCTGGGGCCTCTACGAAACGATCTTCACCACAACGGCCGCCACAATCCTGCTGCTGTTCGAGGGACTCCTGGTGGGTCGCTATCATGCGGACCTCGTGTTCGGCGTCGTCCAGGGCGACCTCGATATCAATCGCCTGATCATGCGGGTCGTCTACCTGTGGATCATTGGCATGTGTGTCGGTTACCTCGGGGAAACCGCGCATCAGCGCCGCCGCGAGGCAGCGGCGATCACGTTTCTTGGCCGCGAGGCCTGGCTGAATGCCGGCCAGGGTCTGCTCAAGTCGGTGCTCGGTCCGGTGCTCCGGCTGTTCGGGTCCACCCGGGCGCTGACCGTGCTGCAGGGGCGCACCAACCGAACCGCCGTCTGGAGGAGCGAGCTGTCGCCCGACCTGGACGAAGTGCACACGGCGATGAGCATCGAAGATCCACAGCGGGCCAGCTTCTTTTCGGATTCCTCCGCCGAGGGATGGCACGCGACGCGGCGGAACCACAAGTCGATTGACGTGGTGATGCTCGACGCCGCGGGGGTACGCATCCGCGGCGCCCAGCCGACGGCGGCAATCATCTCGTTCATGACGTTCTTCAAGTGCCGCTCGGCGATCTCCGTGCCTGTCCGGTTCCGTGGCGCCGTGATCGGCCGCGTGTTCCTGTTCGATCCATGGGTTCCGCTCCTCGAGCGCGAAAGCGCCATTCAACTCGGGCAGCGCATCGCCTCCGAAATCGCTCCCGCGGCACACAACGTCTTCCGCCTGCGCCGGCTCCGCTCGCGCGCCGAAGCGCGTGAGCGGGCGCGCATCGCGCGCGAGCTGCACGATGGCCTGCTGCAATCGGTCTCGGCGGCCGAACTCCGCATCGATCTGGTTCGCCGCAAGATCGCCAAGTTCTCGGAGGACGATGCGGCGGAGCTCTCCCGCGTCCAGTCCGCGCTCAGCGCCGAAATGCGCGGGCTTCGCGTGTTGACGCGGCGCATGCAGGCTCCGGTCCCCGCCCCCAGCGATCTGCCGCACGTGATCGGGGAGCTGATCACCGGCTTCGAGCGCGACACCGGCATCGCCGTTCGCTTCGAAACCGACTTCGACGCCAACGTCGCGTCGGGCACCCGTCACGAAATCGTGCGCATCGTCCAGGAAGGGCTGACGAACATCCGCAAGCACAGTGGCGCGAAGCACGTGATGGTGCGGCTGGCGTCGATGCGCGGCTCGGTGAGACTCGTCATCGAGGATGACGGTCGCGGCTTTGCCTTTTCCGGCCGACGCTCCCAGCGGGAGCTCGAGGTGATGAGTGCCGGCCCGTTGATCATCCGCGAGCGCGTCCAGGCACTGCGCGGCGAATTGAACGTCGTGTCGATGCCCGGGAAGGGCGCGCGACTGCACGTCAAGGTTCCAGCGACACAGTGACGACGATGGAAGCAACACCGACGCAGCGAGTTCGAATTGTGCTCGCCGACGACCATCAGCTGTTTCGCGAAGCGCTCCGGCGGCTTCTGGATGCGGAAGCCGATCTCGTGGTGGTTGGTGAGGCGGGTGACGGTGAAGAGGCCGTGGCGCAGACGCTACAGCACGAACCGGACATCCTGCTGCTCGACGTCGCCATGCCGCACGCCAACGGCATGCAGGTGCTCGAACAGATCGCCGCGGCTTCCAAGACGACGCGCATCATCATGGTGACGGGCGCGGTCGAGGAAGACGAGCTACGGCAGGCGCTGCATCTCGGCGCGCGCGGGTTCGTGCTGAAGGAATCGGGCGCGATGCAGCTGCTCGAGAGCATCCGCGTCGTGCACAGCGGCGATTACTTCGTCGGCCGTGAATGCATGGCCGACCTGGTGAGCGCGGTACGCAGCCGCGACATCGCCGCTGAAACGAAGACCTCGCGGGTGAAGGCGGATTTCGGTTTGACCCTGCGCGAACGGCAGATCGTGTCGGCGGTGGTCAACGCGTATCAGAACAAGGAGATCGCGGAGAAGTTTGCGATCAGCGAGAAGACCGTCAAGCACCACCTGACGAACATTTTCAACAAGGTGGGTGTGTCGAACCGCCTGGAGCTTGCGCTCTTCGCGGTGCACCACCACCTCGATAGCTCGACGCTGTGATGCGGCTGTAAAGCCGCGCGCAGCAACGGCACGCGTCTGTGATGTAGGGGCCGGTTTTCAGGCGGCCCAGACGTATGCCTGCAACAAGGCGTGTGTGCGCTCCCCCCAGCGCAGACGCTGATCGACTCGACGCGACGCGACCAAATAACAACACCCACTCGGGACCCCATTAGGCAAAACCTCGTTTTTTTTGGGCAAGCCCCATCGCGGGACTCGTGTGTGGATGTGTGCGCTCAGGCGCCGGAAAGCAGGGACAAACGTGCGTCATCAGATGAGAAACACCATCAAGCTACTTCTCGTCGCGATCATCGCGGCCATCGGAACCGAGATTTCGGCACAATTGCCACAACCAGTCGGCTCGTGGAGCGATCGCGGTGCAGCTTCTTTGAGCCGAAGCGGGGGTGCATCGGTTTCCTTGCCAGATGGGCGGACGCTCGTTGTCGGCGGCGTTGATGCAGGTGGCAATGCAACAGCCACGGTTATTGCCTATGACGCGATTGACAATTCTGCAACAAGCGTGGGACAGCTCTTGAGTCCGCGCGCGGGGCATAGCGCCACAGTGCTCAAAGATGGTCGCGTCGTCGCCATCGGCGGTCGACACGACGAACCGACGATTGATGAAATCGAAATCTTCGATCCGGCATCAGGCACGTCACAGTTGGCCGGCCACCTCGCTGCACCGCGTACGGATCTAGCGTCCGCGCGACTGCCGGACGGTACTGTCTTGATCGTGGGTGGCACAAATGCCGCTGGCGAGGCGCTCTCCTCCGCAGAGATCTTCGATCCCGCGTCAGGCAATACGATGCCAGTGAGCTCCTCAATGACGCAGGCGCGTACTGGCGCGTCGGCGACAACACTCATCGACGGCCGCGTACTCGTCGTCGGAGGACGGAATGGATCACAGGATCTGCGGTCTGCCGAGATCTTCGATCCCTACACAGGTGTTTTTACACTCACCGATACGTCGTTGAGCGTGGCTCGCAGCAACCACACGGCGATCCTTCTTTCGCACAATAACAGCGTTCTGATCGTCGGCGGCACGTCGAACGGCGTTCCTCAGGTCGCGTCAGACCTCTTTCTACCAGCGCAATTTCCGGACCCCTTCTCATGGGGAACAGGAACGTTCACAACGACGGGCAGCCTGAACGTTCCGCGGACATCGGCGTTTGGTGGCTCGACGAACGGTGAAGGGTATGCGTTTGTCGCCAGTGGCAGCGCGGCCAATGCCGAAGTTTATCGATTCACCACTGTCAAGACGGACCGGGACGATTACGCTCCGGGGGAACGCGCGGTGATCACCGGAACTGGATGGCAGCCAGGGGAGGCGGTCAGGCTGCTGTTCCAGGAAGATCCGGCAGTACACACAGACTATGTAATCGATCGAGACACTGATGGAAATCCACTGATCGTCGCCGACGGAAACGGCAATATTTATTGGGATCAGTGGGCGCCTGAGGCACACGACGTGAATGTGCGGTTTTACCTCATGGCTACTGGATCACAGTCGCACAGTCGAGCACAGACGGCGTTCACAGATGGAACGATCAGCGGAGCCACCATCACGATGCGCGATGGCGCAACTTGCACGTCACCACAGGGCCCTGTTTCGACCGGAACACCGATCTGTGCACACGCAGCATTCACAATATCCGGTAATGGCGCCACCGATGCCCAGATTCGTTGGAAGAATCCCGCCGGCGTAATCGTTCAAGTCAGTCAAGCGCCACAGTTTCCGAACAACACCACGGGCTCGCAGATATTTGATGCGGCATACACCCCGACGACGGCGGGAACATGGACGGTGCTGCTGTGTGAGAGTTCGAATACTGATCCCGCGCCCGGAGGATCCGCACAGTGCCCGGGAAATCAAGGCGCTTCTCAGCGTGCATCCCAGACATTTACCGTAACTGCTGGAAAAGCCGACCCCATCGTGACGACTACGATTCACGACAGCAGTCATTCAACAGTCACAACAGTGGCATTGGGATCGACGGCACACGATTCGGCGTCAGTAAGCGGGAGCGCTGGAACGCCCACCGGAACGGTAGATTTCACCTTCTACACAAGCACGAATTGCACAACCGGGGGTGTTGCTGGAGGGACGGTTACGCTCGATAGCAGCGGCGTGGCGGACCCATCGGATACTACGTCCGCGCTGGCGGCAGGGAGCTACTCGTTCAAGGCACATTACAACGGGAACGACAGCTATAACACGAAGGACAGCGGCTGCGAATCGCTAACAGTAAGCAAGGGGACACTTGCAATTTCAACAACGCTGAAGTTCACCTCGCCATTGAACCTCGGCTCGACCGCGCAAGACTCAGCGACCGTGACCGGCATTGTGAGCGGCTTCAATCCAACCAACGCAATTGTGTTCAAGTTCTATTCCGGTGGTGACTGCACCACGGGCATGGAGAGCGCGGGTGGTGGCGGCGGCACGGTCACGTTCGCGGCCCCATCCAGGGACTCCGGGACAACCACCGCGTTGGCGCCGGGTAACTATGCATTTCGTGCCAGCATCGCGGGTGACGGCAACTACAACCCGGTGACCGCGACGAGCAACTGTGAGCCGTTCACCGTCCAACAGGCGACGCTGTCGCTGACGACCGTGCTGCATCAAGGCACGAGCGTGGGTGAAGTGACGCCGACGGTCCTGACCGCCGGCACAGGTACGGTGCCGCTCGGGACGGTGATGCACGACCTCGCGAACGTGAGCGGCCTGGTCAGCGGCTTTGCACCGGCCAACTCCGTGACGTTCCAGTTCTACACCAACGCGACTTGCACGTCGGGTTCGGCGGCCGGGTCGGCGTCGATCGTGAACGGCGTCGCCCACCCGTCGAGCGACACGGCGGCGCTGAGTGCGGGCGCGAAGGCCTTTCGGGCGTTCTACGACGGGTCGACCGACCCGAACTATGGGCCGGATTCGATCAGCAGCGACTGCGAGTCGTTTACCGTCCAACAAGCAACGCTGTCGCTGGCGACGGTGCTGCACCGGGGCCCGAGCGCAAATGAAGGGACGCCGACGGTGGTGGCCGCCGGGACCGGCACGGTGCCGCTCGGCACAGTGATGCACGACCTCGCAAACGTGAGCGGCCTCGTCGGCGGCTTTGCACCGGCCAATTCCGTGACGTTCCAGTTCTACACGGACGCAAGTTGCACGTCGGGTTCAGCAGCCGGGTCGGCGTCGATCGTGAACGGCGTCGCCCACCCGTCGAGCGACACGGCGGCGCTGAGTGCGGGCGCGAAGGCGTTCCGGGCCTTCTACGACGGAGGGACTGACCCGAACTATGGGCCGGATTCGCCGATCAGCAGCGACTGTGACTCCTTCACCGTCGAACAAGCAATGCTGTCGCTGACGACCGTGCTGCATCAGGGCACGAGCGCAGGTGAAGGGTCGTCGCCAACGGTAGTGACCGCCGGCACAGGCACGGTACCGCTCGGCACGGTGGTGCACGACCTCGCCAACGTGGGCGGCGTAGTCAGCGGCTTTGCACCGGCCAACTTAGTGACATTCCAGTTCTACACCAACGCGAGTTGCACGTCGGGTTCGGCGGCCGGGTCGGCGTCGATCGTGAACAACGTCGCCCACCCGTCCAGCGACACGGCGGCACTCAGTGCGGGCGTGAAGGCCTTTCGGGCGTTCTACAACGGGTCGACCGACCCGAACTATGGGCCTGATTCGTCGATTAGCAGCGAGTGCGAGTCGTTCACCGTCCAACAAGCGACGCTGTCGCTGACGACGGTGCTACATCAAGGCACGAGCGTGGGTGAAGGGACGCCAACCGTCGTGACCGCCGGCACAGGTACGGTGCCGCTCGGCACGGTGATGCACGACCTCGCTAATGTCGGCGGCCTGGTCACCGGCTTTGCACCGGCCAACTCCGTGACGTTCCAGTTCTACACCAACGACAGTTGCACATCGGGTTCGGCGGCCGGGTACGCATCGATCGTCAACGGGGTCGCGCACCCGTCGAGTAACACGGCGGCACTGAGCGCGGGCGCGAAGGCGTTCCGGGCGTTCTACGACGGGTCGACCGATCCGAACTATGGGCCTGATTCGATCAGCAGCTACTGCGAGGCGTTCACTGTGATACCGGCAACGACGACGACGACGGCGTCTGTGCCCACAATGACACCTCAATACAGCGACAAGGTGAAGCTGCACGCGGAAGTCACCCCCCATCAGGACGCGTCCGGAACTTTTCAACTCACGGGCAACATGTACCTCTACGTGAGTAGCGCCGCCGTGGCCTGCCCCCTCGCAGAGCCGTTGATAGGCTTCACCGGGGTCGGTAGCGACGCGATTGCTGCCGCCGACGATGGTGTTGCGGAGATCGACTATCAGCTGACGAGTGCGGCGGGAGCAAAGGTGCTCACCGCGTGTTTCTACAGCAGCAATGGGAACTTTACCAACAGCGGAGACACGGAAAACTTTACTGAGAATAGGGAAGACGCGACGTTTACCAATCTCGCCATTGGCTTCGGTGGCTCCATTCCAGTGTCCCAGACAACATTCACAGTGACAGTCGATGTCAAGGAACTGCTTACTGGCGGCGTCGAGCCTGACATCAACGCTGGGGCGATGCCGGGTGACATCGGACTTCTCAACTCGATCAACGCGAAGATCGTTGGCATCTCTACCAACACCCAGTACGCAGGATCGTGCGGAACCGGTACGGGGGGCAGCGCAAACTACAGCAGCACGCAAAGCTTTAGTTGCGTGTTCAGCGATAGCGGTGACCCCTTTGTGGTGGATGCGTACACTCTCACGCTCGACATTCCAAGTACGAACGCGTATTGGGTTGCAACAACGTTCGAGGACGCACTTTCCATCTGGGATCCAAACGCAGGCTTCGCCACCGGTGGCGGCACCTTCAGCCTCAACGGCGATCGAGTTTCGTTTGGATTCAGCTACACGGCTGGGAAGAATCTTCGCAGCGGGTTCGTCGTGGTTCGGCACCTCGCCGGCGGCGGCGTATGTCGTGTGAAGAGTAACAATCAGATGAACGCGCCGGCAGTCAACGGCAATACGGTGACGCTTTCCGGGAAAGGAAACTACAGCTGCACCGATGCGTTAGGGGTTACAACAGCCAGCCAGGGGAACATCACCATATCGGCATACGCGGAAGACAACGCCACGTCCGGCATTGGCTTCGATAAATTCTGGGTGTCCAACGCCGCTGCGGTGACCACGAACTATCTGCAGATGACAGCACCAGCCGGTACGAATGCGGCGCTCCTTACCGGCGGGAACGTTCAAGTGCCGCAACCACAGAAGAAATGATTGCGAATCCAATCTGCTGAGGAAATAAATCCGACCCGCCCTACAGTCTGGGCGGGTCGGTTCAGCAATCATGTCGCAGGTGGTAGCGGAAAACGTGGTCGCCATCGATGGAGGTCGAATCGCCGTCGATACGCACGATATGCCCGTCGCATCGCAGTTCGCGGCGCGCGCCAGAGATTCGCCGAGGACGATGGTCAGCTCCACCTTCGTGTCGACATCGAGTGACTCGCTAGTGCGGAACAGCACGCCCGATCTGCTGATGTTGATCGTCTTCCCTTCGAGCCACGCCGCGTCGCCCGCGCGACGACACCGGATCGGAAGCGTCAGAGGAAATCTGAAGGCCCGCATGGATGTCTTCGCGTTCAGAAAGCACTGACCGTCGTCCGCACGAGGCGTGCGCTTGCACGCCGACCAGCGTCGGCGTGTCGCTCCTTACGAAGCGGCTGTGAACGAGGCAGTGGCGAGCGTCAGCACCTTCGTGTCGTTGACCTGCTCGAGCGTCGCCACGCAATCAGCCGCCCCCGTTTGCCACGTGTCGGACGTCAACGAAATCGGAGACCACGCGCTCGGAGTTCTCGCGACGCGCAACACCACGTCCCCGTTCTGCGAGCACACCACACTCACCCGGCTCCATGTCTGCGTCGTCGAAACGGCAAACGTGACGGAGTCGCCCCTGTTCGGACGGCCATCGCCGTTGCTGTCGCTGACGATGGTCAGAGCGAGCTTCGAGATGCTGCTCACAGGCCCCGAGGTTGCGGTGCCATCGCCCTGCGTCGAACCGGAGTTGCTGAACGCGGCGCCGCTCGGATTGGCGGACGGCAACACGCCGACGGGAGCCGTGTTGTCGGAACATTGAGAGCTGCTCGCCGCCGCCGCCGCCAGCACGAACGCCGCAATCGTCGATCTGCGCATACCGACTCTCCTCCATGCAGGACGCCGCGCGGGGGTGCAGGCGTGAGCAGTAGGTGAAACGGAGTCGGAGTGGCAACGTGGGTGCCACACGCGCGCAGCCGTGTTCTCGTAAAAACTCGAATGAAAACGCCCCTTACGCTGACCCTGGCCGCACATACGCACGCAGCGTCTTCCGCCTTGGAGCGCCAGATTACAAACCGGAGGGCCCGCGAGGCGGAACACGAGCCACCGCGATGAAGCGGCGATCGCCTTTATTTCAGATTCTTATCTCCTCGACGACGATCCGTGCGACTCGCTTTGCGCCGATCTGGTCGGTCCGCGCGCCGCTCGACGTCGGCGTGCGCTTCGGTCGCGTTCCACACATAGCCGCACGCCATGCAATGAATCACCAGCCGATCGGTGTGGGCGACTCGTTCGATCACCAGCACACCACGTTTCCTGCACAACGCGCATTCCACCGGGTTTCTGTTCATAGGGGCAACCGCCACTGTTGCGTGGCGGGCACCGGACATCACCGCACGGCTGGGGAAGCAGCAGCGCTCATGTCGGTTCGGAGAATGGATGTCCGGCGCCCGATGGCGGAAGTGCAAACGCGAACGCCTCCACGGCGTTGCGTCCCTTTGCCGGGGACTGCATGCGATGACGGAGACGAAGTCCACCGTGCAGCAGGATTTCGCCTGAACGAACGCAGAGTTCTGCGAAGCCGGATATCAGCGGGTGCATCCGGCTTGGCTCAACGAAAAGGGCACGAAAGTAGAACGTCATTCTGGATGGAAACAATGTTGCACACCCCGGCCGCATGAAGCTGATCGCCGCTCTCACGGCTGTGCTGAGTTGCGCCGGTTCCGCTTGTGCTGTTGTGCGCCACGGCGCCCAGCACTCCGACATCACGCGTCAGGGCGATACTTCGCCACGTTCCGTTCTCCTGCGCCAGGCGCAGGTGTGGCGCCCGACTCACATATCGCGCATGGATTTGCAGCGCGGGCCGCAAGGACCTGGCTCGTTCGCGCCCTATGCGCGTGTCACCTGCGACTACGTCAAACGCGATCTCTCCGGAGCGTCTCCCAAGTTTGCGTGTCGGATCGCAGGGAATGACGAAGTGAAGGTCAAATACGGTGGGACCAACGGCGAAGTCTATGGCGAAGTGCTCGCCACGCGACTGCTGTGGGCGCTCGGGTTCGGCGCCGATCGCATGTATCCGGTGAACCTGATCTGCCGTGGCTGTCCGGACGAGTTCGGCGGTATCGCGCGACCAGGAGACGAGAGCCGCTTCGCCCCGGCGACCATTGAACGCAAGATGGCAGGCGCTGAGTGGGACGGCGACGAAAAGCCGGGGTGGGGCTGGGACGAACTCGCGTTGGTGGACACGCGTGCCGGTGGCGCACCGCGCGGCCAACGTGATGCCCTGAAGCTGCTGGCGGTGCTGATCCAGCACACGGACAGCAAGCGCGTGCAACAGCGGATTGTCTGCCTCGGCGTGTCGGCCGAGAAGGTCCGCAATTCGTGCGCGCGTCCGTTTCTGATGATCAGCGATCTCGGGCTGACGTTCGGTCGCGCCGACTGGGCGAATATCAATGACCACGCGTCCGTCAACCTGGTGGAATGGCGGCGCACGCCGGTGTGGCGAGATAACAGCCGCTGCGTCGGCAACCTGCCGAAGTCCTTCACCGGTACGCTGCGCGATCCGGTGATCAGCGAAGAGGGCCGTCGATTCCTGGCGGGGTTGCTGATGCAATTATCCGATCGACAGCTCCACGACCTGTTCGAGGTCAGTCAGGTCAGATATCGTCTGCGCAACCCGCTCGACGTGTCGTCAGGTTTCCCCACGGTCGAAGAATGGGTGAGCGCGTTCAAACAGAAGCGCCAGGAGATTGCCGCGCGGCGCTGCTGAATCGTCTGCGTTTCACGCCGTCTGTCGAATTCCGGGCGTTACCGCGCGCTGAGCTCCCAATAGCCGGGATCCCGAGAAGATTACCGGCGTCCAATCAAGTCAGAGCGTGCTTGCGCCGGCGCCCATCCGCCGATTACATTCCGGTGTTGCGCGCTCGCGCTCCCTCGACGCTCAGGCTCCAGACTTCAGGCTTCCGACGCGGCACACGCTCGTGTCGAAATTTGAAGCCTCGAGCCTGACCGCCACACGCGATTTTGGAGGTTATGTATGGCACTACGGATTGGCGATACCGCTCCTGACTTCGAAGCCGACACCACGCAGGGGCACATCAAATTTCACGAGTGGATCGGCGACTCGTGGGCGGTGCTCTTCTCGCATCCGAAGACGTTCACGCCGGTCTGCACGACCGAGCTGGGCTACATGGCGAAGATCAAGCCCGACTTCGACAAGCGGAATGTCAAGATCATCGGGCTGAGCGTCGATCCGGTGAACGACCAGGAGCGATGGGGCAACGATATCCACGAGACGCAGGGCCACGCGCCAAACTATCCGATGATCGGCGACCCGGAGCTGAAGATTTCGAAGCTGTACGACATGCTCCCCGCGTCCGCGGGTGAGAGCTACCAGGGCCGCACGCCGGCGGACAACCAGACCGTCCGCACGGTCTACGTCATCGGTCCCGACAAGAAGATCAAGCTGCTGCTCGCCTATCCGATGACGACGGGACGAAACTTCGACGAGGTGCTGCGTGTGATTGACTCGCTCCAGCTGACCGCGAATCACAAGGTCTCGACGCCGGTGAACTGGAAGCCGGGCGAGGACGTGATCATCGCCGGCTCGGTCTCGGACGAGGAGGCGCGGAAGAAGTACCCGAACGGGTGGAAATCGCCGAAGCCGTACATGCGGATTGTGCCTCAACCTGGCACGCCGGAAAGAACCTAGTGCATCACGAGACTCAGAGACGCAGAAACACAGAGAGACTCGTTTTTCTCTGAGTCTCTGTGTCTCCGAGGCCGGCCAACGATGATTGGCGTCTACTTCGTGGCGCGAGCGGGTGACGCGCCGCCATAGACCATTTTTCCACCGACAAACGTCATCACCGGCTTGATGTCCTTGATCTGGTCGGCGGGGATCGTCAGGTAATCGCGATCCATGACGACGAGATCCGCCAGCTTGCCGGGGGCGATCGAGCCGAGATCGTCTTCGCGCATCAGGAAGAACGAGTTGCTGCGCGTGTGCGCGATGAGCGCTTCCTCACGCGTGATGGTCTGGTGGTTGACGACCTTGCCGCCCACCATCTTGCCGGTCACCGCGAACCACAGCGTGTAGAACGGGTTGTACTGGTTGACCTCGTTCGTGTCGGTGTGGAAGCCCCAGAGAATGCCGCTGTCCTGAATCATCCGCAGCGGCGGCATGTCATACGAGCGATCGCCGTGGGCGCGGTTGAATGCCTGTCCCATCACCGGCGGAATCGCGCGCACCGCGGCCCACATGCCCAGCTTCTTCATGCGAGCGAGATCGTTCGCCGACACCTGGTCCATGTGGCAGAACGCCCAGCGCAGGCTGTGAATCGGATATTCCTTGTTGATCGCTTCGATCTGATCGAGGAAGAACGGGAACGACTCGGAAATCGTGGCGTGCTGTTGCAGTGGCATGCCCTTCTTGGCGACCGCGGTCGCCAGCGCTTTCCAGTTCGACGACTGCTGCGCCGTGTAGGTCACATGCGGCGCCATCATGTTGTCGCTGTACGCCAGCGTCTCCCCCACCAGCACATCGTCGATGTAGTTGTCGCCCTGGAACAACTTGATCTGATCAATCGAGGCAACCATGCGCTGCAGGTTGTTTTCAGGGTTGCCGCCGCTCGGCCCGACCATGCACATCAGGCGGAACGGCAGTTCGCCCTTCTTCTGCATTTCGAGGTAGGCCTCTTTCTGCTCCGGCGGGCAGCCGACCATGTTCGCCGCGGTGAGGCCGACACGATTCAAGTCCTTGAGCATCGCGGCCGCACTGACCGGGTACGGGTCCTTCGCCTTGTTCGGGATCTTCGCCGCGACCTGGCCGAGACCTGGGTCGTTGATGCGTCCGGTCGGCTTCCCAGCAGCATCGCGTTCGACCCAAGGCTCCTTGATCGCATCGATGCCCAGCTGATCGATCGCCTTGCTGTTCATGAATGCACAGCAGCGCGAGAACTGCACGTAGACGGGATTGTTCGGCGCCGCCGCGTCGAGCTCCGCCTTGGTCAGCGGCGTCGGATTGTCAGCGAACTGGTCGTACGACCATCCCCCCAGGTTGTAGACGAATTTTCCGGCGCCGAGCTCCGTCGCCTTCGCGCGGACGATGTCCAGCGCCTGCTTGCGCGAAGCGACATCGTCGAAGCGCGCCTCGGTCGTCCACGTCTCGGCTCCTCGGGTGAGGTGCGCGTGAGCGTCGATGAGACCCGGGATGACCGCCTTGCCGCCGAGGTCGACGCGCCGCGTGTTAGGCCCGGCTAGTTTGTTGATGTCCGCGTTCGAGCCCACAGCAATGAGCCGATCGCCACGAACGGCGACAGCCTGGGCGATGGTGAACTTGCCGTCGACCGTAATGATCTTGCCGTTGGTGAGCACCAGGTCAGCAGGTGTCTGTTGCGCGTGCAGCGAAACGGCGGCGCCGGCGGCGGCGGTGATGAGGCCGAGCAGCAGCGGTTTGAGCATAAGACGTTTCATGAAAAAGTCCTCCAAGGCCGACCTGAACGTCGGCCCCTACGACGCGGGAACTCTACGATGCGGCGGATTATCGCTCGGATTCGCCATTAACGGTAAATCGCCGGAACACCGTTTGCGATCGGCATCAGCCATGGACACCAACCACAGCCCGACTGAAGACACAGACGAGCACCTCCCGGTCGAGGAACTCGGCCCGGACGAGCCGAAGCGCGATCCGCGGTTGGACGAGGGCATCAGTCCCCAGAACCCGGACACGATGCCGCGCGCCGAGGATGACGAGGAAACCTACGAACGCAGTCCGGAGTTTCACGACCGGTAGTCTGAGTCTCAGCTGATCGATACAAAAAAGCAGAGCATCCGCTGGAATATCGATTGCTCCGTCAAAAGGCCGTGGAATACGGCTGGACTCGAACTTTTATCGCTGTTTTCGTCGTTGTAATCGCACTCGCCGCGACGTCTTCACCGGCGTTCGCGCAGACGCGGATCGAGCAGAACAACCCCGCAATCGTCTACAGCGGCAACTGGTATACGAACGACTCCGCCGCCAATACCGGCGGCCAGGCCGTGTTGACGAACACAAAGGGCGCGCGGGCTTCGATCACGTTCAACGGCACCGGCATCGCCTGGATTGGCGTGGCAGACGCGTACGCAGGCTTGGCGACGGTCTATCTCGACGGGTCGATGCAGGTGATTAACACGTACAACCCGATCTCGCAGTATCAGAAGGTGCTGTTCCAGGCGAGCGGCCTCGCACCCGGCGCGCACACGTTCTCCATCGAGGTGACGCACGAGCGCGGCCCCGGTACGGATGGTTCCTGGGTCTGGATCGATGCGTTTGACATCGAGGGGACGCCGGTCGCCGGCGGTGTGTCGGCGGGCACCGGACGCATCGAGCAGAACAATGCCGCGATGACCTTCACCGGACGCTGGTTCGCGAATAACAATCCAGCACTGAGCGGCGGGAGCGCGGCTCTGGCCGTCGACGCGGGATCGCGCGCGACCCTCGCCTTCACCGGCTCCGGAGTGTCCTGGATTACTTACCAGGATCAATGGTCCGGGATGGCGCGCGTCTACGTCGATGGAGATGTGAAGACGACCATCGACAACTACGCTTCGCCCGCGCGCACGGGCGTGGCCGCCTACACGATTGGCGGACTCGGTTCCGGCGCCCACACCATCACCATCGAAGTCACCGGAACCCGGAGTGCAAACTCGCAGGGCAGTTGGGTGTGGATCGATGGGTTTGATGTGACGCCGTGATGGTCGGCTTCACGCTACAGACTTCGGGCTACGGGCTCAAGGCTTCTGGGGCTCAGGCTTCTGACTTCAGCTGGAAACGCTCTTGCCGAAGCCCGAAGCCTGTAGCCAGAAGCCCGTTAAGCCCCTCGTTTCTTCTCCACAATCCCGATCTCAAACACCTTCGGCCACAGCTTCCCGGTCACGAACAGGCGCTTACCGGCGGCGTCATAGGCAATCCCGTTGAGGACGTCGGCGCCCGCACGCTGCTCCTGCGGCGAAAGCACGCCGGTCAGATCGATCCAGCCGAGCACGTGGCCGTTCGAAGGTGAAATGCGTGCGATGAAGTTCGTCTGCCACACGTTCGCGTAGATCTCCCCGTCGACCCATTCCAGCTCGTTGAGGTCGCGGATGACGATGCCGGCATCTGTCACCAGCAGTCGGCTCGTCTCGGTAAACGTTTTGGGGTCGAGGAATCGAAGCGAGGCACTGCCATCGCTCATGATCAGGTGCGTCGCGTTGTGGGTGAGTCCCCAGCCCTCGCCGGTGTACCTGAACGTGCGAAGCGGCTTGAAGGTGGTGCGGTCGTAGACGAACCCGATCTGCGATTGCCACGTGAGCTGCAGAATCGTGTCACCCCACGTGGTGATCCCTTCGCCGAAATGCTGCGGCGGCACGGAAACCTGCTGCAGCACCTTGCCCGTCGTCAGCTCTACCTGACGAAGTTTGGACTCGCCATTCAAGCCGGTGCCCTCATACAGCACGCCGCCGCGATACTCGATACCTTGTGTGAAGGCCCGCGGATCGTGCGGGTAGACGTGCCGAACCGTGTAGCCGGCGACCGGCGCTCGAGAACCGATTGGTGGAAGGCGCTGCACCTGGTGTGATTGTGCGAGAAGTGACGTAATGAGAACCGGAATCAGGGACGCCAGCGAGAAAATGTGTCGGGAGCTCACGAGGTGATCTTACGGCTCCAGCGTATCGCTAGCGTGCGACTCCTGAACCCTGTAACCTGCTACCTGGACCACCATGGGCCCGGAACCTAAGACCTGATACCTGGACCACCCCTGAAACCTGATACCTGGAACCTGACTGCGACGCACAATGCCACCGAAGACCGAGGAACTCATCGCCGGGCAGGAGTCGCTGGCGCCGGAAATCGCGCGGCGTCGCACCTTCGCCATCATCTCGCACCCGGACGCGGGCAAGACGACGCTGACGGAGAAGTTGCTGCTCTATGCGGGCGCCATCGAACTGGCCGGCGCGGTGCGCGGCAGCAAGACGCAGCGCCACGCGGTCTCCGACTGGATGGAGATGGAGCAGCAGCGCGGCATCTCGATCAGCGCCGCGGCGCTCGAGTTCGAGCTCGAAGGGCATCACGTCACGCTGCTCGACACACCGGGCCACCAGGACTTCAGCGAGGACACCTACCGCACCCTGCTTGCTGTCGACAGCGTCGTCATGGTGCTCGACGCGGCAAAAGGCGTCGAGCCGCAGACGTTGAAGCTGTTCGAAGTGTGCCGGTCCCGGGGACTCCCAGTGCTGACCTTCATCAACAAGCTCGATCAGCCGGCGCGCGATCCGTTCGAGCTGCTCGACCAGATCGAACACGTGCTCGGCATCTCGGCGGCGCCGATGAACTGGCCGCTCGGAGACGGTCCGGATTTCAAAGGCGTCTACGACCTCGAAGCGAACGCCGTGCTTCTTTATGAACGTCAGGCGCGCGGGCGACGGACGGAGCCCGTCGTCGTCGCGAGCGCGCAGGCCCAGGAAGTGACGGACCTCGTGGGCGAGCGCCGGCAGAAAGAGCTGATCGACGCGATCGAGATCATTACGGGCGCAGGCACGCGGTTCGATCGCGACGCCTACGGCCGCGCGCGCCAGACGCCGGTCTTCTTCGGCAGCGCGCTGAACGACTTCGGCGTCGAACCGTTCCTGCACGCGCTGCTGTCGCTGGCGCCAAGTCCCGGACCGCGCGAAGCCGATGCCGGCGCCGTCCAACCGACCGACTCGAACTTCTCCGGGTTCATCTTCAAGATCCAGGCAAACATGAACCCGCGGCATCGCGATCGCGTCGCCTTCCTGCGCATCTGCTCCGGACGGCTTGCCAAGGACATGACCGTGACGAACGCGCGGCTCGGCACGCCGCTGCGGCTGTCGCGCGTCTACCGGTTCTTCGGCCGCGACCGCGAGACGGTGCCCGAAGCGTTTCCGGGAGACGTCGTCGGCGTCGTCAACCCGGGACGTATCGCAATCGGCGACACGCTCTACGCCAGCAAGCGCGTCCAGTTCCCACCGATTCCGCAGTTTCCCTCGGAGCAGTTCGCGATGCTGCGCCCGGTTGACGTGCGGCACAAACGGTTCGACGAAGCGATCGAACAGCTCGCGGAGGAAGGACTGATTCAGCTGTTCATGCCGACATCGGGGATCCGCAATCCGATCATCGGCGTCATCGGCGCGCTGCAGCTCGACGTGGTCGAGGCACGGATGTCGTCCGAGTACGGCATCGCGTGCACGCTCGACCGCCTGCCGCACGTCGCCGCCCGGTGGCCGCTGAAGCCAGCCGGCGTCGAGCTCGTGCTCCCGACCTCAGGCGTCATGCGGGCAATGGATCGCCAGCAGCGTGAGGTCCTCGTGTTCGAGTCGGACTGGGTGATGCGCTACATGTTCGAGAAGAATCCCAAAGTTGAGTTTAGGGAGACGATCTAGGGGATCGGGATCAGGGATCCTGATCCCGGACTAAGATCTCCTCCCATGAGCCAAGTGACCTTCAAACGTCCAGATGGAAAAGAGTGCTCCGGCTATTACGTCGAGGGCTCCGGCGGCAAGCATGCGCCCGGTCTCGTCGTCATTCAGGAGTGGTGGGGAGTCAACGATCACATCAAGGGAGTAGCGGATCGATACGCGAAGCACGGGTTCCGCGTGCTCATCCCGGACTTATATCGCGGCAGTGTCGGCCTCGACGCGCAGGAGGCCCAGCATCTGATGGAGGGTCTCAACTTCGGCGATGCGGCCGGCCAGGATATCCGCGGAGCGGTGCAGTATCTGAAGCAGTCGAGCCCGAAGGTGGGCGTCACCGGCTATTGCATGGGCGGGGCGCTGACGATTCTCGCCGCGGCGTTCGTGCCCGAAGTCGATGCGGCCGTCGCGTGGTACGGGTTCCCGCCGCTCGAGTACGTGAACGCGTCGAGTATCAAGGCGCCGCTGATGGGACATTTCGCCACCGAAGACGGCTTCTTCAAGATCGAGCAGGTGGATCAGCTCGAACAGAAGCTGAAAGACGCCGGGGCGAAATATACGTTCCATCGTTACGACGCGGGCCATGCGTTTGCCAGCGACGACCCGATCATCGGAACGATCGGCCTGAAAAAGAACGAAACGGCCGCCGCCCAGGCATGGCAGCGGACGCTGGCGTTCTTCGACCAGCATCTTGGCGCCGCGCAACCCGCCTGAACCTGTGTCCTTCGTGCGCGCCGCCGCGGCGTTCCGCGACGGCCGCACGACACCGCGCCATTTCCTCGAGCGGTGCCTCGCGGCGATCTCGAGCCACGAGCGCGGCATCCAGGCGTTTGTCACGCTGGATGTCCGCGGCGCGAGAAAAGCTGCCGACGCCGCGGCCAGACGCTACAGGGCCGGACGTCCGCTCTCGCCCGTCGACGGCTGTCCCGTCGCCGTCAAAGACATCATTGCGACGGCGGACATGCCGACGCAGATGAACTCGCCGATCTACAAGAACTGGCGGCCGAAGGCGGATGCCGCCTGTGTGATGGCGCTCCGCCAGCGCGGCGCCGTCATCGTCGGCAAGACGGTGACAACCGAGTTTGCGATCGGCCGATCCGGTCCGACGCGTAATCCGTTCGATACGGTCCGTACGCCCGGCGGGTCCTCGAGCGGATCCGCCGCCGCGGTCGCGTGCGGCATGGTGCCTGCCGCCCTCGGCACGCAGACCCAGGGCTCGGTGCTTCGCCCGGCTGCCTACTGCGGCGTCGTTGGTTTCAAGCCCACGCATGGCGCGCTCCCCACCGGCGGCATTCACCTGCTCTCGCCCACTTCGGATCATCTCGGCGTCCTTGCCGCCACCGTCGACGACGCGTGGCTGGTGGCGTCGCAGATCTCGCTCGGCGCGGCGAGCGCGGGCGTCGGAGTGATGAACGGCGCCGCCGATAGCGCGATCGCGCCGAGCCAGCCGCGAAAGCTCATTCGCTTGTTCACGCGTGGATGGATGGAAGTCGACAGCAAGACGCGCGCACGCTTCGACGCGCTCATCGACCAGGTCAGGGCGCTGGGGATCGACGTGACCTCGCGACACGAGGACCCCGAGGTCGAGCAGCTCGAGCGGCAGTTCGAGGAGAATCTGGACGGCCACGGCGATCTCATCGCCTACG
>Ga0310810_10001438_pt1 | contig 24955 bp, 22 predicted proteins | sample NCmetagenome_FD_207641 | JGI IMG/M metagenome (GOLD analysis project Ga0310810, IMG submission 207641) | Soil microbial communities from experimental microcosm in Duke University, North Carolina, United States - NC | ecosystem: Engineered > Artificial ecosystem > Soil microcosm > Unclassified ...
GAGGTGGCGGTGGGGGCGGATACGGCGGCGGCGGGGGAAAACGAGAGCCTCGCTGGTAGCGAAGGCCGAATGCCGACTGCTGAATGCTGATGACGAAAGGCCGGTGCGCACCGGCCTTTTGTCTTTTCGCACCTCAATCACCTGTCATTCAAATAAATGACTTCATGGTCCACGCGGATCGGCGCCAGCCAATAGCCGCCGAAGGTGGCGGCCGGGATCCAAACCACGCGAAGGATCGCCGGCGCGCGACCGTGGAACAGGTTCGCGGTCATCGCACCCGCGGCCACCGCCGCGAACAGCGCTCCCTTGGAACCGTGATGGTTACTTTCGTACCGGAGGCGAGCCGTTCCACGCGCGACCAACTGCCTTGACCGCTGAGGTTTTCATGGAGAGGACCATCCTGCGCGGCCGCGCCGGATGACAGACAGCAGCCTAGAAGGAGAACGAGCAGTTCGGTCTTCACGGATCACCACCCCGTGAAGCAAGGCGCGGAACGCGGGGAAACAGGCTCTTCGAGCCTCCAACCTCCCGTCCCCGACCTCCCGTCCCCGACCTCCCGTCCCCAACCTCCCGTCCCCGACCTCTAACCTCCGCGTTATTCGTCGACGATCCAGCCGTCGCGCAGGTGGATGACGCGGCTGCCGTAGCTGGCGTTCACTTCCGAGTGCGTGACCTGGATGATGGTGGTACCCGTTTCGTTCAGCTTCTTGAACAGCTCCATGATCTCCTTGCCCTGACTGGTGTGCAGGTTGCCCGTGGGCTCGTCCGCGAGGATGACCTTGGGGTTGGAGATGACGGCGCGCGCGACGGCGACGAGCTGCTGCTGGCCGCCCGATAACTGGTTCGGATAGAGATCCTTCTTGCCGACGATCGCGAACTTGTCGAGGATGTCGCAGACCATGCTCTCGCGCTCCGACTTCTTGATGTCGCGATACGAGAGCGGGATGTCGAGGTTTTCGTAGACGGTCAGGTGATCGAGCAGGTGGTAGCTCTGAAAGACGAAGCCGATGTACTGCTTGTGCAGCTTCGCCCGCTCCTTCGCACCGAGCCGGTGGACGGGCTGGTCGAGGAAATAGTACTCGCCCGTCCACGCGCTGTCGTGCATGCCGACGATGTGCAGCAGCGTCGACTTGCCCGCGCCCGACGGACCCATGATCGAGACGAATTCGCCTTCCTTGATATCGGCGTTGATGCGGCGGAGCACGTAGCTCCGGCTGGTCCCGTGCGCGTACGATTTTTCGATGTTCCGGAGCCCGATGAGCACATTGGGCGCCAGCGTGGTTTCCGGCTCCGCGGCGGCGGCCGCCGGCTGCGGACTGCGGCTGAAAAAGGCCATATGGTTACTCGTTAGACGGTCCGGGTAAAGCGACGGTTCGTAGCCACCGTCAATATTATCCGATTCATTCAGCGCGAAGCGCCGCCATGGGATCGACGCGCATCGCCCGCCGCGCCGGCAGCCAGGCCGCGAGGAACGCGACGGTCAGCAGCAGCGTGGCGGTCCCGGCAAACGTCACGGCATCGGCCGCGGGCACGCCGAACAGCATCCCGCCGATCGCCCGGCCGAGCGCGATCGCGCCCGCTCCGCCGATGACGAGCCCCGCCGCGGCCAGCGCCAGCGTCTCCCCGACGACCATCCGGAAGATCTGGCGCTCGCCCGCGCCGAGCGCGAGCCGCACGCCGATTTCCTGCATCCGCTGGGACACCGCGTACGACATCGCGCCATAGATCCCGACCGCCGCGAGCACGAGCGCGAGGCCGGCGAAAATCGCCACGAGCAGGGCGTAGAAGCGTGAACTGCCGATTGAGTCCGCGACGATCCCCTCCATCGTCTCCACGCTGGCGACGGCGATCGTCGGATCGACACTCTTGACCACCCGTTTCAGCGGCTCGGCGAGCGCGGCCGGATCGCCGGCCGCTTTCAGCACGACGTTGATGCCTGCCTCCGGGTTGTGCCAGTACGGGATGTACGTCTCGACGACATTGGGCTCACGCGCGCCGCGCACGCGCACGTCGGCGACGGTGCCGACGATCGTCAGCCACGGCGCTTTCACACCGCCGACTTTGATTCGCCGGCCGATCGGGTCTTCGCCGGGCCAATAGCGCTTCGCCATCGTCTCGTTGATGACAGCGATCGGCTCCGCTTCGCGATCGGCGAAGAGCCGTCCGCGCTTCAACGGGATCTCCATCGCCGCGAAATAGTTGGCGCTGACGTCGCGATACCACGTGACGGACGCGTCGGCGCTGCGCGCGGGCTCCGGGCGCCCTTCGATGAGAAAGTTGGTGTCGCTGTCGCCCGACAGTGGCAGCACCGACGAGAGCGCCGCCTGCGTCACGCCCGGCAGCGCCGCGGCGCGGGTCAGGACGGCGTCGTAGAACGCCAGCCGCTGCGCGTCGGATCGGTAGACGGCGGGCGGCGGCAGCACGAAGCCGGTGAGCAACTGCTTCGGGTTGAAGCCGAGGTCGACGCGCTGCAGCGCCAGGAACGTGCGCAGGAGCAGACCGCCGCCGACGAGGAGGACGAGCGCCAGCGCCAGCTCGGCGACGATCAGGCCGCTCCGAACGCGCCGGCCGCCGTCTCCCATCTGGCCGCGTCCGCTCTGTTTCAGTGCGGCGCTGACGCGATCGCGCGCGGCGTGCGCCGCGGGCATGAGGCCGAACAGCATGCCGGTGACCAGCGACAGCGCGGCGGTGAACAACAGCACGCGTGCGTCGACCACGACCTCGTCGATCCGCGGCGTCCCGCTCGGCGCGAGTGTCTTGAGCGCGCCGACGCCCCACGTGCCGAGGATCGCGCCGAGCGCGCCGCCGCAGATCGCGAGGAGCAGGCTCTCGGTGAGCAGTTGCCGCACGATGCGGGCGCGATCCGCCCCGAGCGCGCGGCGGACGGCGATCTCGCCGCTGCGTCCCGACGCGCGCGACAGCAGGAGGTTGGCGATGTTGACGCAGGCGATGAGCAGCACGAACGCGACCGCGCCCTGCAGCATCAGCAGCGACGCCCGCCGCGAGCCGACGCGCTGCTCCTGCAGCGGCACAGGGTTGATGCTCTTGCCGGTGTCGGATTCCGGGTGCGTCCGCTGCAGCTCCCGGGCGACGACCGCGAGCCTGGCCCGGGCCTGGTCGATCGTGACGCCGGCGCGCAATCGTCCGAAGGTATGGAAGACCGCCGAATTCCGCGACGGATTCTCGCGGTTGAGACGCATCGGCCGCCATAGCGACGCGTCCGCGATATAGATCGGCGTGAAGCCGGCCGGCATCACGCCGACGATTTCATGGCTCTCACCATTGATCCGGATCGATCGGCCGACGACGCCCGGGTCGCCGCCGAACCGCCGCGTCCACAGCCCATGGCTCAGCAGCGCGACGCGCGGCGCGTTGGGGATGTCATCGGCTTCGGTGAACGCCCGGCCGAGCGCGGGCCGCGACGCGGTCACATCGAAGTAGTCGTACGTCACCTGCTCGCCGGAGAGCGACTCCGGGATCTCGCCGGCGGCCATGCTCGCGCTCCATCCGCGCACGCTCGTCAGGCTGTCGAAGACGTCTTTCTGCGCCTTCCAGTCGAACTGCTGCGACGGGCCCGTCCATTCCGTAGCGGGGCCGCCGCGTCCGCGGAGGTCCTGCCACACGATCACCAGCCGCTCGGGCTCGGGGTAGGGCAGCGGGCGCAGCAAGAGCGCGTTGATGACGGTGAAGATCGCCGTGTTGGCGCCGATGCCGAGGGCCAGCGTCGTCAAGGCGACGATGGTGATCGCGCGTGTCTTGAACATGACGCGCGCGGCGTAACGAATGTCCTGCCAGAAGGTCGACATCATGACGACCGTTGAGCCAATGGTATGCCGTTCATATGGCGTTCGCTAATATGTTGCAGCATACGACTTTACGACTGCCGGACGCGCGCGATTGCCCCGCGGCCGTGTCCGCTGACGAACGGTCCGGTTCCACGATCGCGCAGCCGGATCGCAGTTTGCGTCGTCTTAAGCATCGTGGCGTTCCCGGTTCTGGCCTGTGTCGTGTTTCTCGCCGTCCAGCAGGGGACCGCCGCGACTCCCGCCGCGAAAGATGATCTTCCCGTGTCGCTCGATCGCATCCAGCGCGCGCTCTCGGCGCCGCCGCCGCTCGAGCTCAAGGAACAGCATCCCGTGTTCCGGCTGGAGGTCTACGGCCGCAAGCCGACGCTCGAAGACGTGCTCGGCGAGAAGTTCTGGGTCGGGTCGGTGCCGTACGGCGGCATGACGCATCAGGAGTTTCTCGACATGGTGACGCCGAAACTGGCGCAGCCCTATGCCGGATTCACCGGAAAATCGCTGCTGCAGGTGACGGCGCTCACGCTCGCCGAGCAGTGGGCGCTGAAGCAGGCGATCCACAAATTCCGCGAGGCGCTCACCGACCACGAGCGGGACGCCGCGCGCAAGGAAGTCCTCGACGCGCTCGCCGACCTCGAAAAAGCCCGCCGGGCCGCGGGGCTGGACAAATAAGATCGGGTAATCGGGTAATCGGGCGTTTTGAAAAGCGCGCGGCAGCGCGCGCAAGTTCGATTTCCAAATTACCCGATTTCCAAATTACCCGATTCTCTTGTTCCTCTCTCCTCCCCCGTGCTTCAGGCCGCACCTGGCGCACGGCGTGGCGGGGAGCGAGTTGTCGACGTAGTGGTCGACCGGCGTCAGTGTCTTCAGGAATGCGAAGAGGTCCTTGAGATCCTGATCCGTTATGTTCCGGAAATAGCGCGTGGGCATCATGCCGTTCAGATGACGCGACCGCACCTTGCCGGTGCGGAACGCCTCGATGAACAGATCTTCGGTGTAGTACGGAATGCCGTTGGCCGACGGCGTCAGGTTCGCCGATGCTGCCGACTGCCACCCCGCGTACTCCATCGTCTGGCCGCCGCCGAATTCCATTCCGGGCACTCTCGCGCCCTTGTCGTCCATCGGCGTGTGGCAATCCGCGCAGACCGCCAGCGTGGCGATGTATCTGCCGCGCTTTTCCGGCGTCGAGAGATCCGGCGTAACGGGACCCTCGATCGGCTCGGGCACGCCATTGATGAGACGATTGAGCGGGAACGGGACGGCGGATTTCGGCAGGGGATTCCTGATCGGCTTCAGCGAACGCAGGTAGACGACGATCGACGCGAGATCTTCGTCCGACATGTAGCGGTACTTCTCATACGGCATGATCGGAAACAGCGTACGGCCGTCGTGGCCGATGCCTTCCCTGATCGCGCGGGCGAGCTGATCGTCGGTCCATGTCCCGATTCCCGTTTCGGGATCCGGCGTCAGATTGGGCGCCGTGACGAAGGGTGCGCCGTCAGGCTCCCAGTTGCGGCCCGCGAGCGTCATGCCGTCCTTCACTTTCAGCTCGCCGCCGCTCGGATCGAGCGGCGAATGACAGAGCATGCAGGGCGCCTCGGCGCTGGTCACCAGATACCGTCCGCGCTCGAGGCGTGCGGGCGTCGGCTCGAAACGCCGATCCGTCAGCGGCCGGACCTTCGGTCCAATGATGGGGCGGATTCCGACAACGACCGGCAGGGCTGCCGCGATAACGGCGACGAGCACCGCCGCGACGATTGACCCACGCTTCACCCAACGATTCATTGCCTGCTCTCCTCAGGTTTGGCTAGCTCTTCCGTGTGCAAGCCCCGCATCTTATCTCAGTAACCCGCATCCAGTCACCATTTACCAGCCGCCATCCACCGGAGACCCCCGTGGCCGGGCGTCGTTTACCGCCTGAGGCCGGCCGTTCGCCGAAAAGGGCGGGCAAGCCCTTGGGCGGCTGCGTAATCTGACAGTGGAGTCACCGAGATGAGCGCGAAAATAGCCCTCCAGTTGAACGCCGTCCTGGGCATGGCGAGCACCGCCGCCGCGGGCGGAACGATGTGGCTCGTCCTGACGAGGCCCGCCGAGGTGGCCTTCGCGGTCGCGAACCGCGAATACGGCGCAATCGCCGTCGCGGTCGCATCCCAGCTCGCCGGATGGCTGCACGCGCTGCTGCGGTTTCTCTGAGGAGCTTGAGACATGGTCATCGAACAGCCTGAACCCCGCCGTTTGCGGCTGGGTGCGATTGCCGGAGGCGTCATCCTGCTGGCGCTCGGGGCCGCGATGCTGCTCGACCCAACGGGCGTGACGGACGTTCAGATGGGGCGACTCGTCCCGCCGATGATCCTGATTACACTCGGCGTGCTGATAATGGTCGACACGGGCGCCGTCGTCTACACGCGGCCGGAGCGCGACGATCGGGGCGACATCCGACTGCGCATGCGCCACCGCGGGGGCGCAGGCGGCGGCCTGTGGCTCATGGGCATCGGCGCGTGGATGCTCGTGTCGCAGATGCACCTGTTCGGCTTGACGTACGCGACGTCGTGGCCGCTGTTCATTATTCTCATGGGCCTGATGATTATGATCCGGGGCACGCGATGACGCCCGACGATCGCGTCAGCCGCACGCGTCCGCGCGTGACCACGCAGGTCGTGATCGGCCTGATGGTCATTCTCGTGGGCGTGCTGTTCACGCTCGACAATCTCGAGATCATCGATGCGGCCGATTACCTGCGCTACTGGCCGGCGGGGCTCGTCGTCGTCGGAATGCTGAAGCTGTATCAGGCGAGCCGCGACGGCCACGGCTGGTTCGGCGGCCTGTTCTTCACGGGCCTCGGCATCTGGATGCTGGCCGCGCGGATTGTCTACTTCCGACTCGACGCGCGCGAGGTGTTCCCGGTGCTCCTGGTGTTTCTCGGCGGGCTTCTCGTCTGGCGCGGTTTCGGCGGACGACGATCCCAGCGTCCGAGCGACGGCCATTCGCACTTCAGCTCGCTCGCCGTCATGGGCGGCTGCTCGCGCCGAAGCAACTCGCAGACGTTCGAGGGCGCGGACCTGACGGCGATCCTGGGGGGCTGCGAGGTCGATCTGCGGCAGGCGTCGATCGCGCCCAACACCGAAGCCGTGATCGACGTGTTCGCGTTCTGGGGTGGCATCGACATCAAAGTGCCCGAGGACTGGACGGTCGTCAGCCGCGTGATTCCCGTAATGGGCGGCGTCGAGGACAAGACGCACGCGCCGCACCCGGACGCGGGGAAGCGTCTCGTCGTTCGCGGCATCGTCGTCATGGGCGGCGTGGCGCTGAAGAACCGATCGCTCGTCGACTCCGAGCGGAACTAGCCGGCATGCACCCGATCCTGGCGCGTCCGTGGCGCCTCGCGGTGTATATCGCGATCTGGCTGCCGCTGGGCGCGCTGCTCTCGGCCCTCCTCACGCTGCAGGGCGTGTTTGGATGGACGGTCGGGTGGGTCCAGGTCGCCCTCGTCGCGGTCCCGCTCTCCGTCGCGTTCGGATTCCTCAGTCTCTCGGCGTGGTACGTGACCGGCGGGTCCCCCGTCGATCGCGTGGGCCCGCTGCGCGTGGGCGCGACCGCCGCCGCCGCGTCGTTTTTCTCGAGCGCGGTCTGGCTGCTCCTCGCGCGCGCGTGGCTCGGCGTCGTCGGGACGTATCGCGGATGGCCGGACGTCCCCGCGGCGTTTCGCGCGGCGGCGCCGACGCTCTTCGGGTTCGGCTTTCTGCTGTATCTGCTCGCGATGGCGGTCAGCTACCTGGCGGCGGCGTTCGAAGTGTCGCGCGACGCGGAACGGCGCCGCCTCGAGCTGCAGGTGCTGGCCCGCGAAGCGGAGCTGCGGGCGCTCCGCGCGCAGATCGATCCGCATTTCCTCTTCAACAGCCTCCAGTCGATCAGCGCCTTGACCACGGCCGATCCGTCGGCGGCGCGGCGGATGTGCCTCCTCCTCGCCGACTTCCTGCGCGAGACGCTGGCGCTCGGCGCGCGCAAGCGCATCCCGCTCGAGAGCGAGCTGGCGCTGGCGCGGCGCTTTCTCGCCGTCGAGCAGGTTCGTTTCGGCGATCGGCTCCAGGTCGCGATCGAGGCGGCCGAGGACACCGCGAATTGCGAGGTCCCGCCGCTCGTGCTGCAGCCGCTCGTCGAAAACGCCGTCACGCACGGCATCGCGCACGTCCTCGAGGGGGGCGTCGTCCGCGTCCGCGCGGAGCGGCGGGTGGCGTCGCTGATGATTACCGTCGATAATCCCTCGGACGCGGATCGCCCGGCGGGGCGCGGCACCGGACTCGGGCTGCGCAACGTCCGCCAGCGGCTCGACAGCGTCTATGGAGACGATGCGTCGCTTCGGACCGAAGAGACCGGCGGACGCTTCGTCGCGCGCATGGATATTCCGCTGGCAGGCCGTTCATGAGCGACTCGACACCGCTTCGCCTGATCGTCGTGGACGACGAGCCGCTCGCGCGGAGCGTGGTCCGTGAGTACGCGGCCGCCGATCCGACGCTCGACATCGTCGCGGACTGCGCGAACGGGTTCGAAGCGGTGAAGGCCGTGGCGGAGCAGAAGCCGGACCTGGTGCTGCTCGACGTCCAGATGCCGAAGCTGGACGGCTTCGAGGTGCTCGAGCTCCTGGGGCGCGACCAGCCCGTCATCTTCATCACGGCGTACGATCAATACGCCCTTCGCGCCTTCGAGGTCCACGCGGTGGACTACCTGCTCAAGCCCTTCAGCGCGGAGCGCTTCCAGGAGGCGATCGGCCGAGCGCGCGAGCGTCTGCGCGCGAAGGCGGCGATCCCGGTCGACGACCTGGTGCGCGACGCGAAGCCGAAGAGCGGCCCGGCCGAGCGCGTGCTGATCCGGGACGGCGCGAACGTGCACGTGCTGCCGGTGGACGCGATCGACTACGTGGAGGCGCAGGACGACTACGTCGCCTTCAAGGCGGCGGGGAAGCAGTATCTGAAGGACCAGACGCTGTCTGCGGTGGAGACGGCCCTGGATCCGGCGCGCTTCGTGCGCATCCACCGCTCGTTCATCCTCAACATCGACCGTATCTCGAAAGTGGAGCTGTATGCGAAGGACAGCCGCGTCGCGATCCTCAGGGACGGGAGCCGCCTGCCCGTGAGCCGCGCCGGTTACGCGCGGCTGTCGGAGCTCTTGTAATTCCGAACGCTCAAGGCCCAAGTCGCCCGCGCCATTTGACACCGCCGGCGCCGTTGTATTAACTATCTAGTTAGTTAACATGGCGCGCCGCGGCACCGCACGTCCGGGATCGCGCGAGCGGGTTTTTGCCGCCGCGGCGGCCGAATTCGCGGCGCGCGGCTATGCCGGCGCCAACATGGACCGCATCGCCCGCGCCGCGCGGCTCAACAAGGCGATGATCTACTACCACTTCCCGAGCAAGGCCGCGCTCTACCGCGCGATCCTGCGCGACATGTTCGACGCGGTTCGGCGCCGCGTCGGGGACGTCGTCGCGTCCGCCGCGGCGCCCGACGACAAGATCCGCCGCTACGTCGAGGCCATCGCCGCCGAAGCCGAAGCCCGTCCGCACTTTCCGCCGATCTGGCTCCGCGAGATCGCCGAAGGCGGCGAGCACGTGGACGCGGCGACGCTCGGCTACATCCGCGACGTGCTGGCGGCACTCGGCGGGATCATCGCGGAGGGCCGACGCGCCGGACGCTTCCAGCGCGCCAATCCGCTGCTCGTCCAGGGCGGCATCATCGCGCCGCTGATGTTCTTTCTCGCGACCGCGCGCGTGCGGGAGAAGCTCGATCGCGCCGGCGCCGCCGGCGTGTCCGCGATCTCGAACGAGCTGGTCGTGGCGCACATCCAGCGCCTCACGCTCGCGCAGCTCGAAGGAAGGATTTCATGAGAAGCCGGATGTCTCTGTCGATCGCCCTGATCGCCGCGGCGGCGTGCCACCGATCTGGCACGGAGCCGCCCAATCGCGCGACCGGCTACGTCGAGGCGACGGAAGTCAGCGTGGCCGCCGACGTCGGCGGCCGGCTCCTCGACGTCAAGGTCGCGGAAGGCGACCGCGTCAACGCCGGCGACATCGTGGCGCACATCGATACGGCGGACGCCCAGCTCGCGCTGCGGCGCGCGAGCGCCGAGCGTGAACAGGCGGCCGCGCAACTGTCGCTCGTGCGGGCCGGGTCGCGCGCCGAGGACGTCCGCCAGGGGGCGGCGCAGGCGCAGTCCGCCCAGGCCGACGTCAAGGCGGCGCAGGCCGAGCTCGACGCCGCGACTGCCGATTTGCAGCGGTTCGAGAATCTGCTGCGCGCCAACGCCGGATCGATCAAACAGCGAGACGATGCGGCGACGCGGCGAGACGTCGCGGCGGCGCGCGTGCGAAGCGCGCAGGAGCGCGCGCAGGCGGCGGCCGACGCGCTGGCGAAGCTCAGGGCCGGCGCGCGACCGCAGGAGATCGAGACGGCGCGCGCCAGGCTGTCGGCGACCGACGCGCAGATCGCCACGCTCCAGAAAGCGCTGGCCGACGCCTCCGTCCAGGCGCCTGTCGGCGGCATCGTCACCGCGAAGCTGCTCGATGCCGGCGAGATGGCCGCGCCGCGCGCCCCGATCGTCGTCGTCACGGATCTGGATCATGCGTGGGCGAACGTGTACGTGGACGAGCGGCTCGTGCCGCAGCTGAAGATCGGCCAGCCGGCCGCGCTCCTGACCGACGCCGGCCAGCGGCTGAGCGGCACGATCACCTTCATCTCGCCAAAGGCGGAGTTCACGCCCCGCAACGTGCAGACGACGGACGAGCGATCGAAGCTGGTGTACCGCATCAAGGTGACGGCGGACAATCACGAGGGCGTGCTCAAGCCCGGCATGCCCGTCGAAGCGGAATTCACCGCTGTGGCGGTGCCAAAGTGACCCTGCTGCCACGCAATTCCCGCGTACCTGACCGGAATCGGACAATTAGGGACGGCGCGGGGTCTGACCCCGGACCCGCGGTCCACCTCGACGCCGTCACGAAGCGGTACGGCGGCGTCACCGCGGTCGACGCCATTTCGTTCGACATCGCGCCCGGCGAGATGTTCGGCCTGATCGGGCCCGATGGAGCAGGGAAGACGACGACGATTCGCCTGATGGGCGGATTGCTGCGTCCCGACTCCGGCCGCCTCAGCGTCCTCGGCCGCGATCCCGTGGCCGATCACCGCGCGATCACCGGCGAGGTCGGCTATCTGTCGCAGCGGTTCAGCCTCTACGGCGATCTCACGATCGACGAGAACATCGCCTTCTTCGCCGAGATCCACGGCGTGGCGCGCTTCGGCCCCGCGCGCGATCGCCTCCTGGCGATGACCCAGTTGACGCCGTTCCGCGCGCGCCGCGCCGACCGTCTGTCGGGCGGGATGAAGCAGAAGCTCGCGCTCGCGTGCACGCTCGTGCACGAGCCGCGGATCCTCCTGCTCGACGAGCCGACGACCGGCGTGGATCCGGTCTCGCGCCGCGAGTTCTGGAAGCTCCTGTCCGAATTCCTTTCGCGCGGCCTCACAATCGTGATGGCGACGCCGTACCTGGACGAGGCCGAGCGGTGCGCGCGCGTCGCGCTGCTGCACGAAGGGCGGCTCCTCGCGATCGACGAGCCCTTGCGGCTGCAACAGACCCTCGCGGGGCAGCTCCTCGAGGTCGTCACCGGGGGCGGACGTCCGCCGATCGAGCTGCTCGCGCGAGTGCCGGGCGTCGCCGACGTGCAGTCGTTCGGCGATCGCGCGCACGTTCGCGTCGCTCCGGGGGCCGCAGCCGGCGTCGGCAGAGCGATCGAAGCTACTCTGCGCGCGCAAGCCGTCCCCATCGTCGGCGTCCGGCCGATCGCGGCATCGCTCGAAGACGTGTTCATCGATTTGATCACAGGCGGTCGCACATGAAACAGCTCGCTGTCCTGATCCTCCTCTGCAGCCCTGCCGCGGTGCTGGCCCAAGGCCAGCCGCTCACGCTCGACGAGGCGATTGCACGGGGCCTCGCCAACAGCCGCCGGCTCGCCGAGCTCGAGGCGCGCGGCGAAGCGGCGGAGTTCTCCGTCGCGGGGCGGAAGGCCGCGGATCTTCCGAGCGTCGCGCTGCAGGGCGGCTACACGCGGACCAATCACGTCGACGAGTTCGCGATTGCGCTGCCGGGCGGCGCGCGGCAGGTCGTGTATCCCGACATCCCGGACAATTACCGCGCGCGGCTCGACTTGCAGTGGCCGATCTACACCGGCGGCCGGGCGGACGCGCTGGTACGCGCGGCGGCCGCGGAGCGGACGGCCGTCGGAAAGGATCTCGAGGCGGCGCGGGCCGACCTCCGTCTCGAAATCACGCGCGCGTTCTGGGGGGCGGTCACGGCGCGCGAGACGGAAGCGGTGCTGCGAACGTCGCTCGACGCCGTCGACGCGCACCTTCGCGACGTCCGCAGCCGTCTGGCATCCGGCCTCATCCCGCCGAACGACGTGTCGTCGGCGGAGGCCCAGGCGTCGCATCAGCGGCTGCTGGCGATCGAGGCCGCCAACCAACGCGCGATCGCCGACGCCGACCTCGGCCGGCTGCTGGGTACCGAAACCGGGACGCTGACGGTTGCCGCGCCTCCTTTCGCAGGGCCGGAAACTGCCAGTGCCCCGGTTTCCGCCGTCGCGGACCTCATTGCGCGCGCGGAGAAGGGACGGCCGGAGCGGCAGGCGCTCGAACAGCGCGCGGCGGCAGCCGATTCGCGCGCTGCGGCCGTGGCGGCGTCCGCCAAGCCGTTGATCGCCGTCGGCGGCGGCTACGATTACGCTCGGCCGAATCCGCGCATCTTCCCGCGGCGCGGCGAATGGGAGACGTCGTGGGACGCGTCGGTCAACGTGACGTGGACCCTCTGGGACAGCGGACGCCGGGCGGCCGACTATGGCGAGGCGAAGGCGAATGCCTCCGCCCTCAGAGCCCGCGTCGAGGACTTCGATCGGCAATTGACCTTCGAAGTCCGATCGCGCGCGCTCGAGCTCGACTCGGCGCGGCAGGCCATCGACGCCGCAAACGACGAGGTCCGGGCCGCCGGCGAAGCCGAGCGCGTTGTCGGCGAGCGCTACAAGGCGGGCGTCGCCACCGGCACCGACGTCCTCGACGCCCAGATCGCGCGCCTTCAGGCGGATCTCGATCGCACTCGCGCGATCGCCAACGTGCGCCTCGCCGAGGCCCGCCTGGAGCGCGCCGTTGGCCGGTGAGGCGATCGAAGTCCGCGACCTGACGCGGCGCTTCGGCCAGTTCGTCGCCGTCGATCGCGTGACGTTCGATGTCCGCCGCGGCGAGATTTTCGGGTTCCTCGGCAGCAACGGCGCCGGCAAGTCCACGACGATCCGGATGCTGTGCGGGCTGCTGAAGCCGACGTCCGGGTCCGCGACGGTCGGCGGCATCGACGTCACGCGGGATCCTGAAGGCGTCAAGCGGCGCATCGGATACATGTCGCAGCGCTTCTCGCTCTACGAGCTGCTGACCGTGGACCAGAACATTCGCTTCTTCGGCGGGATCTACGGTCTGAGCGAGGCGAAGCTCGTCGAACGCCGCCGTTTCGTCATCGAGATGGCGGGGCTGGCCGGCCGCGAGGCGACGCTGGCGCGCGATCTCGCCGGCGGCTGGCGCCAGCGTCTCGCGCTCGGCTGCGCGATCCTGCACGAGCCCGCCATTCTGTTTCTGGACGAGCCGACCGGCGGCGTCGATCCGCTCTCGCGCCGCCAGTTCTGGCGCCTGATCGACGCGCTGTCGCAAGCCGGCGTCACCGTCCTCGTGACGACGCACTACCTGGACGAGGCGGAGCGGTGCCATCGCGTCGCCCTGATTCACGCCGGAAAACTGGCCGCGATCGGCACGACCACCGAAGTCAAGCAGGTGTTCGCCGGACGTCCGATTCTCGAGATCCGCGCCGACAGGCCGGTCGAGGCGATGCGTCAGCTCGACGCGTTTCCCGAAGTCGAGAAGACGAGCCTCTTTGGGACGGCCGTACACGCGGTGCTGCGCGACGCACGCGTGCGCAGGGAAGACGTCGCGGATCGCTTGAAAGCCGGAGGCGTGGCCGTGCAGAACCTCGAGCCGGTCGCGCCGTCGCTCGAGGATGTGTTCCTGGACGTGATCGATCGCGCGACGTCAGGGCAGAGCGAAAGAAAATGAGAAGAGCATTAGCCGTCTATCGCAAAGAGCTGCGCCAGATTCGGCGCGACCGGCGTACCCTGATGACGATCGTCTTCGTGCCGGCGTTCTTCCTTTTGCTCTACGGCTACGCGCTCAACTGGGACATCAAGCACATCGCGCTGGCGGTCCAGGATCGGGACGCGACCCCCCAGAGCCGGGCGCTCATCGCCGCATTCGTCAACTCCGGGTACTTCGATCGCGTGGCGGACGCGTATGCGCCCGCCGAGATCGATCGACTACTCGATCTGAACCTCGCGCGCGCGGCGCTCGTCATCCCCGAGGGCTTTGCGCGCGAAGCGTTGAACGGACGGACGACGCCCGTGCAGCTCCTCATCTCCGGCGACAACGCCAACACGGCGACGACGGTCATGGGCTATGCGGCCAACATTGCCCGCACCGCCGGCGCCGAGCTCGGTCCCGCGACCGCGAGCCGCCCGCCGCCGATCAGCGTCGAGCCGCGCATCTGGTACAACCCGGAACTCCGCAGCACCCTGTTCCTCGTGCCGGGCCTCATCGCGTACATCCTGATGATCACGGCCGTGATCTCCACGGCGCTCTCGATCGTCCGCGAGAAGGAGAGCGGGACGATGGAGCAGGTGCGCATGGCGCCCATTGACACCTTCTCGTTCGTCGTCGGCAAGAGCATTCCGTACTTCCTGATCTCGCTTGCATCGGCTACTCTCATCATCTTCGCCGCGATGCTGCTCTTCGGCCTCCCGATGCGCGGCAACTGGCTGTCGCTGCTGCTCGCGCTGTCCCTCTTCATCAGCGGCGCCCTCGGCACCGGGCTCCTGATTTCGACCGCCGCCGAGACGCAGCAGGTCGCGTTTCAGGCGGCGATGCTCACCTCGTTTCTGCCGACGCTCATGCTCTCTGGATTCATCTTTCCCATCTCGAGCATGCCTCCGGCGCTCCAGTTGGTCACCCTCGTCGTGCCCGCACGGTATTTCCTGATCGCGCTGCGCGGGATCGTCCTCAAGGGCACATCGCTCGCGCTGCTGTGGCCTCAGATGCTCGCGCTCTCGGCCTACGCGCTCGCGATGCTGGCCCTGGCGTCGGCGCGGCTCGCGCGGGAGCGTGCCTGATGCAGCGGCTCCGGCGCCTCGTGTGGAAGGAATTTCTCGAGCTGCGGCAGCAGCCGCGTCTGTTCGGCATCGTAATCGTCGCGCCCATCATCCAGCTCACGATGCTCGGCTACGCCGCGACCACCGACGTGAAGGAAGTGCCGGTCACCGTGGCCGACGGCGATCGATCGCAGGACAGCCGCGCGCTGATCGCGCGGTTCGACGCGTCGCGCAATTTTGCCGTCGTGAACACCGTCACGACCGTCGCCGGCGTCGACCGGGACCTTCAGACCGGCCGCGCGTGGATCGCCGTGGCGATTCCGCCCGGATACGGCACCGCGATTCATTCAGGCCGCCCCGTGACGCTGCAGATCGTCGCCGACGGCAGCAACTCGAATTCCACGACGGTGGCGCTCGGCTACGCGACGGCGCTTCTGGGGGAGTACGCGGCCTCCCTCGCAGGCCCGCCTTCCGCCTGGGCGGGACAGACGCCGGTCGCGCAGGTCGGAGCCATAGACCTGCGCGTACGCATCTGGTTCAATCCCCAGCTCGAGAGCCGCTTCTTCATGATTCCCGGCGTGCTCGCGCTGCTGCTCCTGCTGGTGACCGCCAATCTGGCGGCCATGGCGATCGTCAGGGAAAAGGAGCTCGGCACGCTCGAGCAGCTCAATGTCACGCCGCTCCGCCGCTGGGAGCTGATTGCCGGAAAGCTGCTGCCGTATGGCGTGATCGCGCTGATCGACGTGCTGCTCGTGACGGCCGTTGCCGTGTTCTGGTTCGAGGTGCCCCTGCGCGGCAGTCTGCTGCTGCTCATCGCCATGAGCCTGCTGTACGTGATCTGTACGCTCGCGCTCGGGCTGCTCATCTCGACGATCTCCGATACCCAGCAGCAGGCGATGATGACCGCGACGTTCTTCTTCCTGACGCCGATGATCTATCTCTCGGGCTTCATTTTCCCGATCGAGAACATGCCGCGCGTCATTCAGTACGCGACGTACGCGATTCCGCTGCGCTACTTTCTGGTGATCGTCCGCGGGATCTTTCTGAAAGGGATCGGCATGACGCTTCTCTGGCCGCAAGCGGCCGCGCTGGCGGCATGGGGAGCCCTTGTGCTCTCCCTTGCCGTCATGCGCAGCCGCAAGCGCATCGGATGAGAAGGCCGGATCTGACTGTGCGGTTTAGGTCTTCCTGACAGTCGTCGCCGCGATGGAGCCGTCGGCCAGCCGGGTCCCCTTGACATCCACCTGGTCACCGCTCTTGAGCGCCGAACATCCGGCGCCGTCGAACGTGGTCGACGAGCCCGTCGAGATCGCGAAGCCGTTCACGTTGAACTGAATCGCCGGGCACGCGCCGTGCAGCCCGCCGATCGAGCCTTCGATCTCGAACTCGCCGCCAACCGCATCGTCATCGATCTCGATCAGTCTGGCGTCGATCGTTCCGTCGGACTGCCGCGTGCCGACCACGTGCAGGCTCTGTCCGACCTTGAGATTATCCAGCGACTGAGTGTCGCCGCGGCGCTTCACGTCGGTCGAGGCCGACGTGCGCACCGTGGTCGTGTCGACCCTCAGCGTGAGGTTCGGCTTGGCGCCGCCGATGCTGTTAAGCGTGCCGTGGATGGATGCCGATGTATCCTCGGGCGGCGTCGTCGAGTCGCCGTTGATGTGGATCCGCACGGCGTAGACGAAGCCGTCGCGCTGTTCGCCCTTGACCTCGACCCGCTCGCCGTTCTTCAGGTCCGCGAACGTATCGGGCGTGTCGCCGTCGCCGAAGAACGACGTCTGGGAGTCGCCCTTCACGAGCGAGCTGCCGATCTTGAACTGGAACGCCGAGGCGCCGCCAGTCAGGCTGTCGACGACGCCATTGACCTCCACCGGCACGGCGGTCGAGTTCTGCATTTCGACCAGCGTCGCCACGAGTGTGTCGCCCGTCATCGTGCCTTTGACGTGCACCCGCATCCCGATGGTCAGATCGCCGAACGCGCGCGTCGCGCTTCCGTCGACGAATCGCGTCGACGAATCGGTTTTCACCGTGCGACCGGCGGCCTTGAACGTCAGCGCCGGCATCGTCGGAGGCAGAGACTCGACGCGACCCTCGAGCTCGGCCTCACCGGCCCCGCTCCGGACGTCGCTGTCGATCGTCGCCGAGGACCCGGCGACGACGACGACAAGATCGACGGTCTGTAAAGGCTGGACCGGATTGAGGCTCACAGTGGCGTTCGCACCACCCCCGGAGAATTGCAACTGCACTGCGCCGGCCGGCACGTTGAGCAGGCTGAATCGTCCCGAGCCGTCGAGGCTCGAACTGATCGAGGTCCCCACCACGGTAACCGTGACACCGGTCAATGAAGCGCCACGAACTGCGGCAACGGACGCCGTGGCGGCCGCACCCTGCACGGTGCCGGTAATTGTCGCGCCGCTCGCCGTCGTGATCGACGAGGGCGCCGTTGGCGCCGAGCTCTTGCTTCCGCAGCCTCCGCACAGCGCCGCAGCCGCGAGAGTGATAATCAGGAACCTAGGCATGAATCCTCCAGTTGTCCGCGAAAGCACAGCCAGGGCAAGACAGATGCCCGCACGATCGCGGCATGCCCCTTCGTAAAGGACTAGGCACGCTGGAGTTATCCAGGCGTCCTAGTCCTCGGCCGGCATGCGCGTCGCGCGCGATCACGACAAGGTCGCAGGAATTACATGGTTGAGCTCGAGGCTATTCTCTTTTCAGCCTCGAAGCCGCGATGGATCCATCGGCGTTCCTGGTGCCCTTGACCTCGACTCGATCGCCGGTTTTGAACGCGGAACACGACGCGTCGTCGAAGCGCGTCGAGGCCGACGTCGAAAACCTCGTCGTCCCGACCGTGCTGGAAATCGCCGGACAGGATCCACTCACGGGGCCGAGCATGCCTGTGACTTCCGCTTCGTTCTGTTCGTCGTCGTCGCCCGGCTCGGGCGCTGGCGGGTTCGGTTGCCGAGGCGGGGCGGGGGCGGGCTGCGGCTCCGGTTCGGGCTCCGGCTCTTCCGCCGCTTCCTCCAGCTCCACCCGCGATGCAGTCAGGGTGTCACCCGAGAGAGACCCCTTTGCTTCGACGCGCAGCCCGACTCTCAGATCCGAAAACGAGCGAGTGACGGATCCGTCGACGAACACGGTCGACGGATCCGTGCGCACCGTTTTTCCGGCAACCCTGAACGTCGAGGACGCGGTCGTCGGCGGCACCGCCTCGATCACGCCTTCCACTTCTGCACTCGCGGCGGCGTCATTGGCTGCGCCCCCGAGTGTCTTCGAGGTGCCTGCGGCGGCCGAGGGCGGCCGGGTATTCGACGGCGCGGTCGGCATGGAGCCTTTTCCCGAGCACGCCGCAGCCAGCGCCGCGGCAATCACGGTGGCCCCCAGACTTCTCTGCATGACTCGTCCGACTCCTCCCGACACGATGGGGAACCGGTGCACGTGTGTGCTCGATTTGCGCAGCAACGGCAGGGCCGTTCGGTACTTGTAAATGGCATCGGCGAGCGGCGAAGAAGCTGCTCTGCCGCGTGAAGTTGCGACATTTACGCGATACGTCGCGTCTACAGACCGCTGTCGCGGGATACGACGCGGCTGTAGAAATTACAGACTAAACTTTCCCGGTGCGTGTCCTGCTGGTGGAAGACGACGACACGATTGCGGCGTTTGTCGAGAAGGGGCTGCGCGAGGCGGGGTTCGCGGTCGATCGCGCGGCGGACGGGCGCACCGGTCTGCAGCGCGCGCTCGCCGACAGCTACGACGCGGCGATCGTCGACGTGATGCTGCCGCAGATGGACGGGATCGATCTGATCGACTCGCTCCGCGCGAAGCACGTTCGAACCCCCGTCCTGATCCTGAGCGCGAAGCGGTCCGTCGACGATCGCGTGCGCGGCCTGCAGGCCGGCGGCGACGACTACCTGACGAAGCCGTTCGCCTTCGCCGAGCTGCTCGCGCGCGTGCAGGCGCTGATCCGCCGCGCGACCGGCGCGGCGGAGCCGACGCGTCTGACGGTCGCCGATCTCCGGCTCGATCTTCTCACCCGGAAGGTCAGCCGCGGCGACCGCGCGGTCGACCTGCGTCCGCGGGAGTTCGCGCTGCTCGAATACCTGATGCGCAACCCGGATCGCGTCGTGTCGAAGACCTCCATCCTGTCCCATGTCTGGGGCTACAACTTCGATCCGAACACGAACGTCGTCGACGTCCTCGTCTCTCGGCTTCGAGACAAGATCGATCGGCCGTTCCCGGTGAAGCTGCTGCAGACGGTCCGGGGCGTGGGCTACGTGCTGCGCTCGACGCCATGAGCACGTTCAGGCGCCTGCTCGGTCTGCGGCTGTCTGTCTGGTACGCGACCGTTTTCGTCATCAGCACCGTCGTGCTCGTCGGCCTCGGATACGCGCTCATGTCGTCGTCGCTCGCGCAGCGCGATCACGACATCATCCGCGCGACGCTGCGCGAATACGCCTCGCGGTACGAGCTCGGCGGACTGCCGGCGCTGCAGCGGTCCGTGGAGCTGGAGGAGCGGACAGGCAGCGAGGAGCGGCTCTTTGTCCGCGTCCTCGGGCCCGACGCCGATGCGCTCTTCGTGCGGATGCCGCCGGGGTGGCGAGGATACGCGTTCGAGGATCTCGGCGACGGCGGGGGTGGCGCCGGAGGGGACGCGGCGCACGGCCGCCGCGCGGTGCTCGAGGTGGCGTCGGCGCGCCTGGCCGACGGCACGATCCTGCAGGTCGGCAAGAGCAACGAGATACGCCTGGCCCTGCTCCGTCAGTTCCAGGTGATCGTCGGCCTCGTCTCCATCGCCGCGCTCGCGATTGGCGTCCTCGGCGGCCTCCTGCTCACGCGATCCACCGTCCAGCCGATTTACGACCTCATCGCCGTCGTGCAGCGCACGATCCGCACCGGGCGCACGGATACGCGGGTTCGAGTGCGCAGCTCCCAGGGGGACGCCGTCGACGAGCTGAGCGCCCTCTTCAATACGATGCTCGATCGGATCAATTCGCTGATCGCCGCGATGGGCGAGTCGCTCGACAACGTGGCGCATGATCTGCGGACGCCGCTCGCGCGCCTGCGCGGCATCGCGGAGCGCGCGCTGCAGTCGGACGATCCGGCCGATGCCGGGGGCGCCTCGGCGAAGGCGGCCCGCGAGGCGCTCGCCGACTGTCTCGAGGAGTCGGATCGGATTCTGTCGATGCTGAACACGCTGATGGACATCTCGGAGGCCGAGACCGGCGCGCTTCAGTTGCGGCGCGAGCCTGTCGCGCTGCGCCAGCTCCTCGCCGAAGCCGTCGAGCTCTATGAGGACGTCGCCGACGCGAAGCAGATCGCGGTCACGCTCGAGTCCGGCCCCGACATCACCCTCAGCGGAGCGCGCGATCGCCTGCGCCAGGTCTTCGCCAACCTGCTCGACAACGCGATCAAATACACGCCCTCGGGGGGGACCGTACGCATCGCGGCGGACGCCGATTCGACCCGGGCGCGCGTGACGATCGAAGACACCGGCAGCGGAATCGCTCCCGAGCACCTTCCCCGGATCTGGGATCGCCTCTATCGCGCCGACCCCAGCCGTTCCGAGCGCGGCCTCGGCCTCGGGCTCAGCCTGGTGAAAGCCTACGTCGAGGCCCACGGCGGGGAAGTGGAGGCGCGCAGCGAGCCCGGCCGCGGGTCGACCTTCATTGTCCGGCTGCCTCTGGCGCCGCCCGAAACCTCTTCCGTCTGACCTGGAACCCCGAACCTTACACGCTTGTAACGATCCCGCAACGTGTCCGCAAGGTTGGCCGTCGTCTAAGGAATAGAGGTGATTTCCAACCATGTATAACGGATATTTCAGAAAGGGCGCTGTCGCGGCGATTGCCGCCGGCGTCGTCACCATGGCCGCCTGGCGCGCGCCGCAGGCCAGCACGTATCTGTCGGCGGCGGCGCGCCCGGCCGTCAGCGTCGCCGCGCCCGGCGTACCAGCCGCGGTGACCAGCGCGTCGTACGCGCCAGTGGTCGAGCGGGTGATGCCCGCGGTCGTCACGATCCGCGTCGAAAAGCGCGCCCAGATGGTCCCGACGGATCAGCAGATGCCCGACGATCTGTTCCGCCGCTTCTTCGGGGAGCAGGCGCCGCAGGCGCCGCGCGGACAGCGCGCGCCGAGGATTCCCCGCGGCATCGAGCGCGGACTCGGATCGGGCGTCATCGTCACGCAGGACGGCTACATTCTCACCAACAACCACGTCGTTGACGGCACCGACAAGGTGCAGGTTGAACTGCCCGACTCCCGCACGTTTTCGGCGAAAGTCGTCGGCACGGATCCGGCGACGGATCTCGCGGTCGTGAAAATCGACGCGGCGAACCTTCCCACGCTGGTCATCGGCGACTCCGACGCGGTGAAGGTGGGGGACGTCGTCCTCGCCGTTGGCAATCCGCTCGGCGTCGGCGAGACGGTGACCTCCGGCATCATCAGCGCGAAGGGCCGTCAGACGGAGAACAGCGACAGTTACCAGGATTTCCTGCAGACCGACGCCGCCATCAACCACGGCAACTCCGGCGGCGCGCTGGTGAACGCGGCCGGCCAGTTGATCGGCATCAACTCGCAGATCCTCTCGCCGTCGGACGCCAACATCGGCCTCGGCTTCGCCATTCCGTCGAACATGGCGAAGAACGTGATGGATCAGCTCGTGAAGAACGGGACCGTCCGTCGCGCGAAGCTCGGCGTCACGGTGCAGCGCATCACCGCGGACCTCGCGACCTCGCTCGGACTGCCGTCGGCGCAGGGCGCGCTCGTCAGCAATGTCGAGGCCGACTCTCCGGCCGCGCGTGCGGGCATCAGGCAGGGGGATGTGATTACCCAGTACAACGGAAAGCCCATCACCGATTACAACCAACTGCGGAACATCGTGGCCGCCACGACGCCGGGAACGACCGTGCCGGTGCAGGTCCTGCGGAGCGGCCGCAACGAGACGCTGCAGGCGACGGTAGGTGAGCTGGCCGCGACTCGCGAGCGGAGCGGTTCATCGCGTTCGTCCGATCGCGGCGACGGGAAATACGGCATGAGCGTCGAGCCGCTCACACCCGATCTCGCCGAGCAGATCGGCGTGCCGCGCGGCACGCAGGGCGTCCTCGTCGCGGGCGTCGATCCCGCCGGCATCGCCGCCGACAGTCAACTGCAGGAAGGCGACGTGATCGAGAAGATCGACGGCAAAACCGTCACGACGGTCGACGCGTTGAAGTCCGCGCTCGATCGCAGGGACGGGAAGCCGGCGCTGCTGCTCGTCCATCGCAAGGACGCGACGATCTTCCTGACCCTCAGAGCTCGATAGACCAGGGACCCGGGACCTGGGACCCGGGACCCGGCACTGATGGACTCGGGACTACTCGTACCGCAGCGCGATAATCGGATCGACCCTGCTGGCGCGGCGCGCCGGGAGCCAGACGGCGAACAGCGCGACCGCCGTCAGCAGGGCCGGCACGCCCGCAAACACCAGCGGATCCCTCGCCGTCACTCCGAACAGGAACGCCGTGATCAGTTTCGCCAGCCCGAACGACGCGCCGAGGCCGATGACGACGCCGGCGATCGCCAGCGTCATGCCCTGCCGCACCACCATCGATCTGACCTGTCCCGTCTGCGCGCCGAGCGCCAGCCGGATTCCGATCTCCTGCGTCCGCTGCTCGACCGAATAGGCCATCAGGCCGTAGATGCCGATCGCCGCCAGCAGCAGCGCGCACGCGCCGAACACCGTCATCACCCACATGTTGAATCGCTGGCGTGACACCGAGACCGACACGATCTCGTCCATCGACTGCACGTCGGACACCGGCAGTCCGGTCGTCTGGCGGAGCTGATCCTGGATCGTGGCGCTCAGCGACTGCGGCGGCACCTGCGTGCGGACGATCCAGGAGATCGGCGTCAATCCGACGTTGAGCGCGTTCGCCGCGTCGGGCACCTGCGCCTGCGGCTCGAACATCTGCGGCTGCGCGTCGCTGTCGAGCCCGTTGCTCTTGATGTCGGCGACGACGCCGATGATCTGACGTTCCCCCTCAGCCGCGAATTCCCGCATCACTCCCTTGCCGATGACGATCCGATCGACGAGCGGATCGCTTTTCGGCCAGAACTGCTTCGCCATGGCCTCGTTGATCACGACAACGGGCGTGGAGGTCGACGTGTCGCGGTCCGTGAACGTGCGCCCTCGCTTCACCGGAATCTTGAAAACCTCGAAGTAGCCGGGCGAGACGGTCATCCAGCCGCCGCCGCCGTGGTACGGGCCCTGGCTGTCGGCCGCGAGCGGCCGTCCCACGATCCGGAACGGCAGACCATAGCCCCCCTGGAGCGGGACGCAGCAGGTCGCGCTCGCATTCACGACGCCAGGAATGCTGCGCAGCTTCTCCACGCCGTTTCGGACCACCTGCTCGACCGCCTCCGACTTCTCGTACTGCGCGCCCTTGAGCGACATCTTCAGCGTCAGCACGTTGTGCGTATCGAAGCCGGGATCGACGTGGCCGAGCGCCACCGCCGTCCGAATCAGCAGGGCCGATCCGATCAGCAGCACGAGCGCGAGCCCGACCTCGACGACCACGAGCACCGAGCGGACCTTGTTCTGACGGAATCCGGTTCCCGAGCGGCCGCTGCTCTCCTTCAGCGTCGTCGTCAAATCCGTCTTCGAGCTCTGGATCGCGGGGATCAGGCCGAAGACGATGCCGGTCGCGAGCGACACCGCAACCGTGAAGGCGACGACGCGCCAGTCGAGTCCGACCAGCTCGCCGTTCTGGCCCACGCGGGGAAGGCCGGCCGTGTTGATCGACAGCAGGGCGCGAATCCCGGCCCAGCCCAGGAACAGCCCCAGCAGGCCCCCGCTGAGGGAGAGCACGACGCTCTCAGTGAGGAGCTGGCGGATGATGCGCCGCCGGGATCCGCCGATCGCCGCCCGGATCGCGATCTCGCGGCGCCGGCCGGTCGCACGCACGAGCAGCAGGTTGGCGACGTTGGCGCACGCGATGAGCAGGACGAAGCTGACGGCTCCGCCGTACACCAGCAGAGACTGCTTCACGTCGCCGCGCACGATGACGTCGCGGATCGGCTGGACGCCGAAGGACGCCTGCGGCCCGAGCGCGGTCGGAAATTTCGCGCGATAGTCCTTCGCCGACGCCTGCATGCGCGCGTTCGCCTGCTGCAGCGAGACGCCCGGCTTCAACCGCCCCAGCGCCCGAAAGTAGTGTCCCTGATCGGTCGTGTTCGGATCGAACTGAAACAGCACCCAGACCTGCGGCGTCGGGCCGAACTCCCTGAAGTCGAAGTTGTTCAGCACGCCGACGATCGTGTACGGTTCGCCGCCGAGCGAGATCGACTTGCCGGCGATGTTCGGATCCGCATTGAAGCGCGATTCCCACAGGTGGCGCGAGATGACGGTGACTCGGGGGCCGCGCGGCGCGTCCTCGTCGGCCGTGAAGGTCCGTCCGAGCAGGACGGGCGCGCCGACGAGCTTGAAGAAGTCCGCCGACACGCGTCCGGATCGGAGCTGCTCGGGAAAATTTCCGCCCGTGTAGTTCATGACGCCGGTGTTGAACGCCGCGACGTCCTGAACGACTTCGGTCTGCTGCCGGTAATGGGCGAACTTGGCCGGGGACGCCGCCGGCCCCGAGCCGCGCGGCGTCACGTTCATGAACACCACGACGCGATCCGGGTCGGGCACCGAGACCGGTTTCAGCAGGACCGCATTGATGACTGAGAAGATCGCCGTGTTGGCGCCGATGCCCAGCGTGAGCGCCGCGATCGCCGCCAGCGTAAACGCGGGACTCTGCGCGAACATGCGCAGGGAGTGCTTCAGATCCTTGAGAAAGGCTTCCATAGGCACATTAGACGCAGAAAAGCCCCAAAGTGTTGTTCGGAATCGGGTAGCTTCTAACGCGAATCCATGTCCGTCTGGTCCACGCTCCGCGCGGCGATCCGCGGCACCAGCATCGATTACACCAC
>Ga0310810_10001439_pt1 | contig 24954 bp, 22 predicted proteins | sample NCmetagenome_FD_207641 | JGI IMG/M metagenome (GOLD analysis project Ga0310810, IMG submission 207641) | Soil microbial communities from experimental microcosm in Duke University, North Carolina, United States - NC | ecosystem: Engineered > Artificial ecosystem > Soil microcosm > Unclassified ...
CTCGGTTCGTGTTCAGGTTCGGTGCGAGGTTCTCAAGGTTCATCTTCGGGGTTGAACGGAACTTGAACGTGAACACGAACCGAGAAGCGAGCACGGAGAAGGGTGAACGATACGTTCACGTTCGTTCTCCAAACACCTGCGCTTCGAAGATGAAGATGCGCGCCCCTCGTCGCCAGGCGTCGGCAGCGAGTCCGGCCTTGAGACACGTGTGATTGAGGAACGCCTCGCGGTCCCACCCGTGTTCTTCCGGCACTTGCGGCAGCAGAAGACCGCGGCTCATCCCCTGTTCGATGATCAGTCCGTGCCTGCCGACTTCGATTTCATCGACCGACTGAATCTCGCGCTCGTGCGTGAGGACTGAGATCTCCACATCGATGCCGGCCAGTTCCTGTGGCATGACGCGGTCGAATCGGGGATCTGAGTCCGCAACGGCCTGAGCGAGATCCGCAACCAGCCGCGCGATTGGAAGCGGTGAATTCAATCGCCCGAGACAGCCGCGCAGTTCACCGTTGTGGAAGATCGACACGAACGCACCGCTATGAACGTCCGGGGCCAATGTGCTGTCGATGTCGGGAACGCCGGTACGACAGACACGCGCCTCGAGTGCGCCACGCGCAAGCTCGATCAGGCGACGCTGGTCGTCGAGGGAAATCACCATATCGCAGCTGCCATGTAGCCAACGACCGACGACTTGTCACCCGACACGTCGCCGGAGTCCGCATACTGTAGCAGCCGGGCATGGCTGGCGCCGAGCCGACGCGCCGCATCCATGACGGCGACCATCGGGCCACCGCCACAGGCGTGACGCGGTTCAGCGTCGAGCGCGCGCATCAGACTATCGGCGTCGAGCCGCTCGACGTGCTCGATGACGCGTCTGTCCAATGCCAGCGCCGTGGTCGCATCTTCGTAGTGTGAGAGGTCGCTGCTCGCGACGAGCAGCGCATCGGGTGCATGTTTCTCGATGGCCTGCGCGATGACGGCGCTCAGGGCGAAGGCGGTCTCACGAGTCTGGTACCCCATCACCATCGGGACGATCGGCACACCCGGCAGCACGTGAGCAATGAACGGCATCTGCATTTCCAGACAATGCTCGCGCCCGTGCGCAGCGGGCAAATCGACGATCTGCGACCAGGCATCGCTCACGGCTTTGGCGAGCTCGCGGTTGACCTTCACCGGTCCGAGCGGTGTCTCCCACTCGCCGTCCGGCCAGATCGAAACGCCCTGAAATGGGATGAAATGCGACGGACCCACGAGCACGATCGCCGAGTGCTGATGTCGTCGCGCCACGTTGTAGGCGAACGCGGCCACCGGCCCCGAGTACATCAGACCCGCATGCGGCGCGATGATGGCACGTAGCCGGCCGGCCGGATCCTCTACCCGAGCCCGTTCGAGATAACCGTCCATCTGCGAGACAAGCCTCGCAGGGTTATCCGGATACCACGTCCCGGCGACCGACGTCCGCCTGACCGATGCCACGACTCGATCCTACGCCTAGGACCTGACCCTTTGACCTGACCTTTGACCTTTGCCTTTTGCCCTTTGACCTTGCTACGAATTAGCATCGCATTGTGTCCACACTCACCATCGCAGACGTCGAGCGCATCGCCCGGCTCGCCAATCTCGAGCTGACCCACGACGAGAAAGAGCTGTTCACGAAACAGCTCGCCGACATCCTCGCTTACGCCGAGCAGGTGCAGGCCGTCGATACGACCGGCGTCGAGGCGACGGCGCACGTCAATGCGCACGGCGTTGAACGGGCCGATGAGCCCAAGCCCTGCCTCGAGGTCAGCGAAGCGGTGGCCAATGCGCCCGACGCAGCGCCAGAGGCCGGACTCTTTCGCGTACCACGGGTCATCGGATGACGCTCACGACAGCGCGGGAAATACGGGAAGCGGTGGTCGTCGGCAAAGCGTCCGCGGTCGAGTTCGCTCGTGCGGCGCTGGCCCGGATCGAACAGACCAATCCCACACTGAACGCCTTCAATCACCTTGTCGCCGAACGGGCGATCGCTCAGGCCACGCGGATCGATCAGCAGCGCGCGGCTGGCGCCACGCTCGGGCCATTGGCCGGCGTCCCTGTTGCGCTGAAGGACAACCTGTGCGTCAAAGGTGTCCGGACGACGGCTTCGTCGAAGATTCTCGACACCTTCCATCCGCCGTACAGCGCAACGGTCGTGGACAAGCTCGAATCGGCAGGTGCCGTCATCATCGGCAAGACGAACTGCGACGAGTTCGCGATGGGATCATCGAACGAGAACTCGGCGTACGGACCCGTGCGGAATCCGTGGGCCACCGATCGCACGCCCGGAGGATCGAGTGGCGGATCCGCGGCAGCCGTCGCCGCGCAGTGCGTGCCGCTGGCGCTGGGATCGGATACGGGCGGATCAATTCGGCAGCCGGCATCCTTCTGCGGTGTTGTTGGCCTCAAGCCGACCTACGGACGCGTGTCGCGCTACGGGCTGCTGGCATTTGCCTCGTCTCTGGATCAGATCGGGCCGTTCACGCGAACGGTCGCCGACGCGGCGATCGCCCTGTCGGCATTGTCCGGCCGCGATGCGATGGACTCGACGTCATCGGCTGAAGCCGTGCCCGACTTCGCGTCGGCACTCACCGGAGATATTCGCGGCGTGCGCGTCGGCGTCCCGCGCGCATTCGTCGCCGACGGTGTGGACGAGGCAGTACGACGTGCATTCGATCAGGCGTTGGACGTGTTGCGCGAGGCGGGGGCCACGCTCGTGGACGTCGATCTCCCACACGCGCGCTATGCGATTCCGGTCTACTACCTGATCTGCACCGCCGAGGCGAGCTCGAACCTCGCGCGCTACGACGGCGTGAAGTACGGCCATCGCGCCGCCACGACCAAGGACGACACGCTGTTCACGATGTACAGCCGGACGCGAGACGAAGGGTTCGGCCCCGAAGTGAAGCGACGCATCATGCTCGGCACCTACGTGCTGAGCGCCGGCTACTACGACGCGTTCTATTTGAAGGCGCAGCAAGTGCGGACGCTGCTCCGTCAGGATTACGCGCGCGCGCTCGAACAGGCCGATGTGATCGTCATGCCGACGAGCCCGACTCCGCCGTTCACGCTTGGCGAGAAGACCGACGACCCGTTGCAGATGTATCTCGCCGACATCTTCACCGTCAGCGTGAACCTCGCCGGACTTCCTGGCGTCAGCATTCCCTGCGGATTCACGGATGGCAGTGAACACCTGCCGCTTGGGTTTCAGGTGATCGGGCGGATGTTCGACGAAGCCACGATGCTGCGAGTGGCTGATGCGTACGAGCGCGCGACGACGTGGGCGAAGAGCGTCGCACCCCTGTAATGCAAAATGCAAAATGCAAATGAGCGGGAAATTGCGCTGTTTTTGCATTTTGCCTTTTCCATTTTGAATTACCATCCGGCGCCATGACTGACATGAATCGACGCGACTGGATGATGCAGGTCACCGCCCTCGGTGTCGCATCGAGCCTGAGCGCCCGTCCCGCTTCCGCGCAAGCCCCCACTATGGATACGACGAAGTGGTTTCCCGGCTTCAAGCCATTCCGCGTGAAGACCACCGGCGCCGAGATCAATGGCGTAGTCGGCGGCTCCGGTCCGCCGATCCTGCTGTTGCATGGCGCGCCGCAATCGCACATCACATGGCGAATGGTCGCGCCCAAGCTCGCCGCGACGCGCACGGTTGTCGTCGCCGACCTTCGTGGCTACGGCGACAGCAGCAAACCGCCCGACGGCGAGATGCACGTGAACTACTCGAAGCGCGCGATGGCGCTCGATCAGGTCGAGGTGATGAAACACTTCGGCTTCGACAGGTTTCCGGTCATCGGGCAGGACCGCGGGGGTCGCGTGACGCACCGCATGGCGCTCGATCACCCGGACAAGATCACCCACGCGGCGGTGCTGGACATCATTCCCACGTACTACCTTTACACGCACGTGGACATTCAGTTCGTCCAGGCGTACTTCCACTGGTTCAACTACCTGCGCGCCGCACCGGGGCCTGAGGACGAATTGAAGGCGTCAACGGCCGTGCAGAAGGCGCGGGCGACGAACGAGATTCAACTCGAGTACCTGCGCACGTCGAGCACGCCCGAGAACATCCACGCGATGTGCGAGGACTATCGCGCCGGCGCGTCGATCGATCTGAAGCACGACGAGGCAGACCTGCACAAGAAGATCACCTGTCCGCTGCGCGTGCTGTGGGCCGAGAAGGGTCCGATGGGACGGATCTATGACGTGCTGAAGATCTGGAACGAACGCGGCACGAAAGTCAGCGGCCGCTCGCTGCCAGGCGGACACAACCTCCAGGAGGATGTGCCGGACATGGTGCTCGAAGAGATCCTGACGCTGATCAAAGCCTGAGCGGCGTCATTGCTGATCGTTGATTAGTGATTATCGATTCGTTGTTGATTGTCGATTTGTGATTGTTGATTGAGAACTCGCTTCAGCTCGCAATCAACAATCGTCAAATCAACAAATCAACAATTCAATCAACCATCAAGAATCGCCCGATCAAAAATCGATCTGGGCGCTGAACTTCACAAACCGCGGCTGCAGCACTGAGGTCGGCGCCAGCCACGCCCCGTTCGGCACGAACGTCTGGTTGTAGCTCAGAACCGGTGCAGCGTTCGCGACGTTATAGAGATCCACGCCCACGTTGGCGCGGGTCCGTCCGAAGCGCAGGATCTTCGCGAATCGCATGTCGAACTGGTTGATGCGATCGCCGAACATCGTTCCGGGTTCAATGAGATTGACGGTGACCGTCGTGCCAGCGACGCCGGCAAACGGGCGATTGAGACCAACGGTTGCCGAATTGGGCGCCGCCCAGTTCGCGGCCAGCGAGACGCCCTGGTCGCTGCGGAACGTGCCAGCGACCAGCACATCGACCTTCGGAATCGTATAGGTGCCGAGACCAGTCACTCGCGTCAACCATCCTGACGAGGTGTCGCACCACGGATTGGTCGGCGACTGAGCACCAAGCACGGTCCATTCGGGAATCGCCGAGCGGATCTCGCAGTAGTCGGTGCCGGTGTTCGCGGCGTTGAAGCCACCCTGGAATACCAGACCCGACTTCGGACGAGCGGTCACGTTCATGTAGATCGAGTCGGTGCTGGTCGTGTAGTCGCCGTAATCGTTCGACAGCGTCTGGAAGTTGTCGTTCAGCCGCGCCGCAGCCGTCGCCGTCACGTTATAGAGTCCCTGCAGTACTCCACCACCGCCACCCGGCAGTCGGGGATCGCTGGGAATGTTGACGCCGAACTGCGTGTGCTCATCGGCCGCGCGCGCCAGGTTGTCGGTGACGAGGAAGTTCACCAGCCACCGCCGCTGATACCCGACCTCGACTGCCACGCGCGGCAGCACTTCCTGCTGCACCGACGCGCCCCACTGCCAGTCACCAGGACGAACGCCCCATCCAGAGAGCAGTCCGGGATCGAGCGTGGACTCGAACACCTCGGTGCCAAAGTTCGCGTTCGTATTCACGCCGCAGACATCGCCGCCGCTCGCGGTCAAGTTCTGCGCCGCTGGATTCAGCAGATCGCAATCCGCACGGAAGTTGCCATTCGAGTCCGTCCACGCGCGCGTCGTCGTGGTCGAGAGACGGCCGGTCGGATTGAGCGCGACGAACGTGCCGCCGTTCTGCGCCGCCTCGAGATAGCGGCCGATGTTCACCTTCAGCGACGTCTTGCCGTTGCCGAACAGATCGTAGGCGACGCCACCGCGCGGCCAGAAATCGTGATACCCCTCGACACCCACCGTATGCGGGTAGGTTTTCGCCGTCGGGAAGAAGCGCACCGGACCGACGGTCTGCTCAGGGAAATAGCTCCAGGCATGGTCGTAACGCATTGCGCCTTGCAGCGTCATGCGGCCGCGCGTCCACTGCTCCTGCACGAAGAACGCGTCGCTGCGCACGCGCTGGTGGATCGGGAATGCGCTGATCGACAGCGTCATCTGATCCGGCACACCGTTGTTGAAGCGGTACTGCAGGTACTCCGAGTTCGTGAAGTTCTTGCGGTCGTCGAAGAGCAGCGCACCCTGATATCCGACCTTGATGCTGTGACTGCCCGTCACGAGCGACGCGCCGGCATTCCACTGCGAGTTCCAGTTGATGTTCGACGACCAGTTGCCCGAGCGATAGGTCAGCCCCGGAATGTTGCCGTTCGCCGCGCAGCCGGTTGCACACTGCTCGACGACGCGAATCAGGTTGGTCGTTTCGAGACCCGGCACTTCTTTGCCGCCCCATCGGCTGCGATACGAACCGAAGCCGGCTTCGAGCAGCAGCTTGTTGGAGGCGGGCGCCGTCCACTTCGCTTGATAGACGCGATTGCCGTAGTCGCGATACGCGGCGGTCTCGGGCGCAAGCGTCGCGGATGCGGATGGCGTGGGCGCGGCCGTCGAACCGCCATACACAAGATCGTTGGTGGACGTTCGGCATGCGCTGCCTGAGAAGCCCGCGGCGGCGCCGCCTTCGCACGGCTTCTGCTCGTCCCAGAAGACGGCGAACTTATTCTTTGGTGTCGCCTGGGCCGTGATGCGCATCGACATCATCCGGTACGACGCGGCGTTGACTGCCGGCCGGCTGCGATCGGCCACGTAGGTCCACTTCGTCGGATCGCCAGCGTTGGCATTGGCAAACATGCCGGGCACAGAACGCTCGCTGCCTTCGTCGCGGTACGTGCCGAAGAACCACACGCGATCCGACTTGATCGGTCCGCCGACGCCGAGATTGAAGTCCCACACCTTGCGCGTTTCGCCTGGCGTCGTGAGACCACGAGTGCGCAGTTCGTCGGTGTAGTTACTGCCGATCATCCCCTCGGTCACGCCCGCCGCGTAGAAGCTGCCGCGAACGGTGTTGCCACCTTCCTTCGGCACGATGTTCAGCGCAGGTCCACCGCCTTCAGCCTCACCGAGTCCACCCGAGGTGATCATCGTCACCTCGCGCGCGTTGCCGACGTCAGCGATGTAGGACGACACGCCTGCGCCGTTGAACGCCGAGCCGACGCTGATGCCGTCAACGTTCACGCGTCCTTCGTTGCTGCGTCCGCCAGCGCCGCCAAACACCACCATGCCGGGCACGACCTGTGTGTCCATCGCCGCGCCGCCCTGCGTCACCGTGTTCGGCATCAGCTGCATGAGGCTGTTGTAGGAACGCGTCGCCGGAATCGACGAGATGATGTCGTTGTCGAGCACGGTCTGACGACGGATGCTCTGCACGTCGACGATCGGCGAATCGCCGGTCACCGTGATCGTCTCTTCGATCGAGCCAACCTTGAGGTCAGCGTCAACCGTCGCGGTGAATGTGCCGGGCAGTTCCACGCCTTCGCGCCGCACCGATTGGAAACCGGTCAGCGTGAAGCTCACTGTGTACGTGCCGGGCCTCAAATCGACGATGCGATAGCGGCCGGACTCGTCGGTCACCGACGTGCGGACCTTTTCGATCAGCGCCGGACTCGACGCCTCAACCGTCACTCCTGGAAGCACCGCCCCGGACGTGTCCTTGACGACGCCAGTAATCGACGCCTGGGCGTGCGCGGCCGATGGCAGCAGCGCAGATAGGGCGACAACGATGCACGCGACTCTCACTCGCATGAAACGACTCCCTTCGATTCCCGCTGGGTTCCGCTCGAATTCCGTGGTGAGCCTGTTGAAAACGGGCCGATTGTAGAGCGAGCGGCGGCGAAAGGACTACAAAAAGCCGTCAAATCGCCCCGTGCCACATCTCCTTGACCGCAGGACAAAAAGGCGGCAAATTCCCTCTACGCCCCGCGTGCAGGCGCCCATGTCGGAAGTCAGCTTCGGACCCTTCGCTCTCGACCCCTCCTCGACGCGCCTCACGCGCGACGGAGTGGAAGTCAAGCTACGGCCGCAGGCCTTTCAGGCCCTCCGTACGCTGTTGCGCCATAGCGGCCAGTCCATCGGCTACGAGCAGATGATGGCGGAAGCGTGGGATGGCACGTTCGTGTCGCGTCATACGGTGGACGTGACCATCGGCGAAGTGAGGAAGAGCCTCGGCGAATACGGACGCTGGATCACCCATCGTCCCAAGGTTGGGTACTGTCTCGAGATTCCGGCGTCCGAGGAACTCGTGCGCACCGGCTGGCACTACTGGAATCGTCGCACGCGTGAAGGTGCCGACCGCGCCATCGACTGCTTCAGGCGCGCGGCTCGCGAATGCGGGACTGATTTCCGTGCCTGGGAAGGCATGTCCACGTGCTACCTGATGCTCGCGACGTTCGGTATGCGGGCCCCGCGAGACGTGTACCCCGAGTTTCTCGAAGCACACGCACGCGCCGTTGATGCCGGCGGTCTGCGACCGGAGCTGCGCTGTAATCGCGCGCACGGGTTGCACATGTTCGAGCACCGGCTCGCGGATGCCGAGGCCGAGTTCGCGGAAACAATTCGCGAGCGGCCGACTTACGGCACGGCGTACGTGCGGAGCGCATTGATGTACGCGACACTCACGCGTCTCGACAAAGCGCTCGAAGTGATCGAGCGCGGGATGCAGGTCGAGCCGCTGCTCGCAACGCTTCCCGCCACGATGGTACTCGTGCGCATGTGGCGAGGCGAGCTCACCGAGGCGATCGACGAAGGTCGCAAAGCGGTAGAGCTGCACCCTTACCTGCAGATTTCACGGGCGAACTACGCGATGGCCCTCGAGAGCGCCGGCAACCTCGACGAAGCGCTCGAGCAATACCAGCTCGGCTCGGTGATGTCGCTCAACCTTCCCTGGATGCGGGCACTCGAAGCCACATGCCTCGCCAAGATGAGGCGTCTCGACGATGCGAAGCGCATCCTGGGCCACCTCGAGCAGCTGCGTCGCACCGAGTACGTGGACGCGTACTACATGGCCATGCTCCGCGACGCACTCGGCCAGCGAACCGAGGCGTTCGCCGAGTTGGAGCGCGCCTACCACGAGAACTCGGCGTTCCTGTACTCGATAGAGATCGATCCAAAGATGGAACACCTGCGCGATGATGCGCGCTTTAAGAGCGTGTCGCGTCGCGACGGAAAGGCATCGGGGAAGGCGCGGTGATTTGAGCGGTTTTTGGGCGGACACGAGCATGGGCGAAGGCACAATGCCCACTGCTCAATGACGCAACGAGGAGGTCCGAGATGAGGACGAGGCGTGTGGTCGCGATCACGGGAGCGCTCGCCGGACTGATTGCCGCTGCTCTGACTGGCGGCGTCACATCTGCACAGGGACCGGCCCTTCCCAAGACTCCGTGGGGCGATCCGGATCTGCAGGGTACATTCAGCAGCGAGGCGGAGTTGAGCGTGCCGTTCGAGCGGCAGGCGCAGTACGGCGAGCGGCGCTTCCTCACTGACGCCGAGTACGTCCAGCGTCGGACCCAGGCTGACAAGCAACTCGCATCAGACAGTGCCGATTTCGATCTCGAGACGGCCGACCGCTCGAACGCGGGCGCGGTCGGATCGGCGACGTCGCCGCCGCCGCACTGGCTCGAGCGCGGCAAGGTGTCGCGCCGCACGTCGCTGGTGATCGATCCGCCGGACGGCAGGCTGCCGCCGCTCGCGCAACAGCGGCCGGCCGCCGGACGCGGCCGCGCCGGCGGCGGCGGGACGTTCGCCGGCCTGGGCGCATTTGGCGGTACCGCGATCTTCAACGGTCCCGAGGACCTGAGCCTGTGGGAGCGCTGTATCAGCCGCGGCGTCCCCGGCGTGATGTTCCCCACTGTCTACAACGCGAACGTTCGCATCGTCCAGGCGCCAGGTGCGGTCGCCATCACCTACGAGATGATTCACGACACGCGCGTCGTTCCAATCGGCACGACCGCACACGTCGGAACGGCGATCCGCGGCTACAACGGCAATGCACGCGGTCACTGGGAGGGCAACACGCTCGTCGTGGACACGACGAATTTCAGCGAGAAGACCAACTTCCGCGGCTCGCGCGAGACGTTGCACATCATTGAGCGCTTCACGCGCGAGGGCGACGGGATCAACTACGAGGTGACGGTGGACGATCCGTCGGTGTGGACAAAGCCGTGGACGGCAGCCCTCACGCTGGCCAAGCAGCCCGACGACTCGCTGTTCGAGTACGCGTGCCACGAGGGCAACAACTCGATGCGCAACATCCTGAGCGCATCGCGTGCGGCGGAGAAGGCCAAGTAGGTAAGGGCGCGTCCTTTGGACGTGCCGACGCGGGCCGGTCCGAAAGGACCGGCCCGACGTTTGTACGGAGATTACTGCGCGGAGCTCGGAGCGGCTTTCCCCTCCACCGTGTACGTGAAGTAGCCGATCATCATCTCTTCCCACGTCTGATCGCCCCACCGAACAGTCTTCGTCGGATCGGGGTTGTTGCGGTTCGCTGTCGAATTGTCATAGTGGGCGGACACGTACAGCTTCGAACCCTTGGGCAACAACAGCGGCTTCGCCAGCCAGTAATCCGTCTGCCATCCGAAGTCGAACTTCGGGACGCGCAGGATGATCTCGCGCCGACCATCGGGATAGATCGCGGTGTAAGTCATGTCCTTACCGCGATAGTGCATGTGCGGGTGCATGCTCCACACGCTGACGTCTTCGCTGAAGGTTGCTTCGGCATCGATCTGATAATCCGACACGCCTGGCGGGATCGCGAACAACGGATTGGCGATCATCCCGGTGCGCACTTCCTGCCGAGGCGTTTCCTTCGAGAAGACCAGTCCAACCTTCGATCGATCCGTGCCGGGCGTTCCGTCGGTCGTGTAGTGCACCTGGAAGATCAGCGTCGACCCTTTTGGAATCCGCTTCCCTAATCCCCGCTGGAACACGGGCGCGTCTTCACCGACTGCCCAGTTCACGAGCGTCGCGTCGCCTGCCCGGGAGAAGGCATTGCCACCCGCAGCAGCGGGAGGTGCTGCTGATGCCGTTGCAGGCGCTGCGGCCGCGCCTGGAGCGGATGCCAGAATCGGCCTGATGCTGACGACATTCGGCCGCGGCGTCGCGGGCTGCGGTTCGCGCACGGACACGATGACGTGATGCACGTGCTTCCGATCGCCGGCTCGTACTTCACCCGCCTGTATCCACTTGTCCTCCGTGAAATTTGTCGGCACCTCAAAATACTGATACGCGATCGTGCCTCGAGCCGGGATGTCGTACGCCGTCGGCATCTCGAAGACGATGTCCGGCGTGCCAATCTGCCAGCCCTCGGGGAACTTCGGCAGCGCGGGCATGCGCGACGGATTACCCTCGGGCGCACCGGCATTCACCCATTTGACGATCGTCTCGATCTCGTTCGGTGTGAGGCTCTGCTCGTTGCGAAACGCGCCGTACTGCCTGTCGGCGTGCCATGGCGGCATGACGCGTGACGTGACCTTCTCGCGGATCGAGCTCGCCCACGGACGTACGTCCTTGTAGGCGATGAGCGACATTGGCGCGACCTCGCCCGGCCGATGGCACGTCACGCACTTGGCGTACATGATCGGCGCGACTTCGCCGCTGAACGTCGGTGCTGCAGCGGTTGCTGACGCTGGCTGCTGCGGCGCGCCGTTCGTGACTGTGGACGTGATCCCGAGCCACACGATCCCGAGGAATACGAGGACCAAGGTACGGGTCTCGAATCTCTTGAATCTCATTCGCTACACCCTACTCTCTTGTTAATCCACGCCAAAAGCGAGCAGTACGTTACCAGGCCGCCCGCCGAACGCGCCGTATCCCGAGTTCACATAGACCATACCACCGGCGACGACCGGACCGGGACCAATGAGCGACGCGCCTTTTGCCGGCACGCCATTGACCGTTGTGAAGTCCTTGTTCGTATCGAATTCCCAGAGCACTGAGCCGTTTGCGGTCGAATACGCGCGCAGCGCGCCATCGTTCGAGCCCGAAAAGATCACGCCCGGGATCGCCGTGACCGCGGCCGATTGCGCAGCATTACAGGCGCGACCCGTGCCGCACACTGGCGCAGGCGGCGGAGTGAACCACGCCCGCTGTCCGCTCGCGAGCCGGACGGCGTGGATGCCGCCGGGTTTCGGCTGCAGGATGTCCGAGACCGCGAAATAGGCGTTCTCGCCATCAACCGCTGCCCCCCACTCGAGACCGCCGAGCACGCCGCCCTGGCCGGCCCGGTATTCCCACAACACTTCGCCGTCGTGCGCGGGATCGAGCGCGAACGCGATGCCCGACTTCTGTGCGATCACCAGCACGTCGCGTCCGTCAGCACGCGCCAGCACGGGCGGACTGCCGAAGTCGAAGTCAGGTCCGTTTGTCTCTGGGCAATTCGGATTTCCCGCGCGGCAGTTGCTCAAGTACACATCGCCGGGCGTGATCTGACGCATCCAACGAACCGCACCCGTTTCGAGATCGAGCGCGACGACGGCATCACTCGACTTGTGCGCCGGCCCGCTGTACGCATTGCCAGTCGCAACGTAGAGACGTTTACGCCCTTCGTCGACTGTCGGCGCCGACCAGATCCCGGATCCCGACGGCCCCCACAACGTCGCACCAGTCGTACTGGTGCCGCGTCGCTGCAGCGGCTCGGTGATCATCATCGTCTTCCAGACGACGCGGCCCGTCGCCGCATCGAGGGCGCTCACACTGCCACGGAAGGTGCAGCACTCGTAGCGAGGATCGGCGCCTTGCGATTCCTCGTACGAGGAAACGGGCACATACAAGCGACCCGCATGCAGCGTCGGCGAACCGGTGATTCGCGCGAGAGGATGATCCTCGACCTTGCGCGTCCACACGACGCGTCCGGTCTCGGCGTTCAGCGCATACGCGTTCGCGGCAGTGTCGCCGAAATACACGAGCGCGCCGGTCGCGCCGGTGGCAGGACCAACCGCGATCGCCGTGCGCACGCCCCCCGCGGCGCTGAACGTCCAGAGAATGCAGCCGCTCTTCGCATCGAGTGAATAGACGGTGCCGTTCTGACTCCCAACATAGACGCGTCCGCCTGCGACAGTTGGTGATGACCAGGCGACTGACGCGTCAGGAAATCCGAGCGACCATTTCAACGTGAGCTTCGGAACGTCTGCCGCAGAGAGTCCCGCCATCTCGCGAGACTGAAAGCGTGTGTTGGTGATCGTTGGACTCCACCCCGCCCACGCGACCGATCGGTTGCCACTGTTTGCGCGTGCTGTCGCAGTGCAGCGTCCCGTGTCGCCGCCGGTGACATCGCCGCCCACCTTCTTGCCGGTGACAAACTCGGCCACGGCGCGGCGCTCGGGTCCACCAATTCGCGACCCCTGCGCACGCATCGCGCCGGTCATCAGGCTTTCGATCACGGCTTGCGGTGTGCGGGCTTTGAGGGCGTCGAGACCTGGCGCGCGTGACTCGGGCGCACCGTTATGACACGACGCACAGTTTTTCGTGAAGACTTGCTCGCCATCGGGGGCTTGCGCCCACACGGATCCCGCGGCGCCCGGCCCGAGCAGCAGGATCACCGCGATCGAGGCGAGGATGACTCGAGGCGTAGGGTCGAGTCTAGCATCGTGTGGAGAGATACGGAGAGGGCGGAGGAAACGGGATTCACACGGAGAAACGGCATTTGATCAAATTTTTCTCCGTTCCGCCGCCCTTGGACTTGCGCTCAGGGCGCCCCGAGTAACGTCGAGGGGCGCTGCTCCGTGTTGATTCGTTCCCTCCGTACCCTCCGTTGCCTCCCGCAGGCATAATGGACCAGCGGCGATGAAACCCATCCTCACGGCGGCGATCGTCACTCTGGTGATCACCACTGGCGTCATTGCGCAGCGTGGAAAGCCGGCCGCTCCTCCCACACTGCCTCCCATCTTGATGACGTGCATTCACCACCCTGACGTCCTCGAGTCGAAGCCCGGCGCGTGTCCCTACTGCAAGCTGCCGCTCGTCCCGGTGCGCCTCGATTCGGCGTGGATGTGTCCCGTTCACACCACCGTTACCGAATCCAACGCCGGCAAATGCCGCATGTGCGGACGTCAACTTGTTCCAGTCACGGTCTCGCTGACCTGGTCGTGCGCCGCCGATCGCGGCACCGAGCATCTCGAACCAGGTGTGTGCGCCGATGGCTCACCACGCATCGAACGACGCGCGCTGCGTGCGCACGGCAATCACAACCCGCAGCACGGCGGTCAGTTCTTCATGGCGCCCGACAGCTGGCATCACCTCGAAGGCGTGCATCCGTCGGCGCGTCTATTCCGGCTCTACGTCTACGACGACTACGGCCGTCCGCTCTCATCGGCCAAGGTCAAGGACATCGAGGCGCGAGTTGTCACGAAGGAAACCTTCGATCCCGCGACGCGGAAGACCACCGAGCTCAGCGCGTTTGCGCTGAAGGCTCCACGCAATCGTCCGTATCTCGAAGCGCGCATCGATCCCTCGACGCTGCCCGCTGAAATGACGGCGAAGGTACGGTTCGGCGGCGATCAGCCTGAGTACCGCTTCGACTTTACGTTCCCAGCGTTTTCGAAAGAGCCGGCGGTTCCGACAGCGCGACCGTCAGTGACACAACCGCTCTCGACACCGGCCGCGCCGGTTACACCCGCTACGCCGACGCCCGCCTCGTCTTCCGAATTGGATCCGCTCACGCCCGCGCCGATCCCGACATCGATGAGCGGCATGCTCGGACAGCTCGAGGTTCGGGAGAAGCAGGTGGGCGAGCTGATCGCCAAAGGTGACTTCGCAGCCGTGTGGGTGCCGGCATTTCAAGCAAAGGACATCGCCATCGCGCTGGAGCCGCACGTCGCTCACCTCTCTGCGGACAAGCGTGACGCCGGCGAACCGGCTCTGGCGCGCGTCGTACGTACTGCGTGGCTCCTCGATGCTGCAGGAGACGTCGGCAATCGCGCGCAGATCGAAGCGGTGTATGCGGCGTTCAAGGCGGCGGTCGCTGATGCGCTCACCGCGTTCGGAGAATTCAGATGACCCTTCGACAAGCTCAGGGTCACCCCGAGCCAAGTCGAGGGGCGATTCGTCGCGCGACACACGCGACGGTCGCACTGACACTCGTAGCGCTCGGTGTCCTGATCAGCGTGGAACCCGGGAGTGCGCACAAGCCCATTACGTCGCCGTACACCTATAACGACGACATCTTTCCGATCCTGCGCGATAAATGCAGTCGCTGCCACGTGAGCGGTGGCGTCGCGCCGATGTCGCTGACGACGCATGCCGACACCGTGCCGTGGGGAGAGTCGATCCGCACGGAACTACTGGCTGGTCACATGCCGCCGGGCACCGTGGATGAAGCGCCAGCGCGTTTCCGGAATGCACCGGGCCTCTCGCCGCGCGAAATGAATCTGCTGCTCACGTGGGTGACGGGCGGCACGCCCATCGGCGAGGCAGCCAAGGACCCCAAGCCGGTCGCGCGGGAAACCGCATGGCGGCTCGGGCCGCCGGATGTTGCGCTGACCTTGCCCAACGAGACCGTCATTGGCGCGGATGAGCGAGAGCGCGCGATTGAATTCACCGTCCCGACCGCGATCACCGAGCGGCGATGGCTGCGAGCGGTCGATCTCCAGCCGGGCAATGCAGCAATGGTTCGGGCAGCGACGATTGCCGTGCGATCGGCGGCTACGTCTAGCGGGGACGCAGTCACGGAACGCGTGCTCACGCACTGGCTGCCGGGTGAGGATCCGATCGCGCTCGATGCGGGACTCGGCTTCGAACTGCCCGCGTCGTCGGAACTGGTCGTGCGCGTGATCTATCGAAAGACGTGGGAATACGAGCGCAAGGAATTGCGCGATCGAAGCACGGTCGGTCTGTATTTCGCGTCAGGCACGCCGTCCGCCGTTCAAGCCGTGCGACTCGCGCCGGACTTCACTGCGGTCGCGTCAGGCGACCGCTTTGCTTTCCGTCGCATCCTGACCAGCGACGCGCGCGTGTTGGCGATTTATCCAGAGGTCGGACTGAACAACGCTGCGGTGAGAGTGGTGGCGACGAAACCTGATCGGACCCGCGTCGATCTCATCGCGTTCCATCCGCGGCCAGACTGGCTACGGCGCTACTGGTTCCGTGAGCCGATTCAGTTACCGAAAGGCACGACGATCGAAACCACCGTGCTCTTCGATGACGAGACGCCGCTGCTGCCATTGAGTCTCTCGCCGGCAACAGCGATGCCTCCCGATCTGTCGTCAATGCGACTGACGTTGAACCTCGCGCCCTGACCGTCCGCCTGAAGGCGGACACTACACCTACTTAGCTCGCCCCGTGTAGCCCTGCGCGAGCGTCGGAATCGCGATGACTCGATTCCGCGCGCTCGGTGTTCCCCAATCACCGTAGAAGACGATATGGTGATTACTTCTTGTCTTTGGTGTCGTCTTTCTTGTCTGGAGTCACGGCGCCTTTCACTCCACCAGCGACCTTCTTCGCGCCACTGGCAGTCGCTTTCGCGCCTTTCGTCGTCGTGCTGGCCGTGGCCTTCGCCACATCCGTCGACTTATCGCTGGTCTTCTTCGCCGCGTCGCCGACCGGGCTGTCTGCCACTTTCTTTGCGCCCGCTTCAGCGCCTTTCGCCGTGGTGTTGCCGACCGCCTTTGCGCCTTGTGCGGTCCCTTTCGCGGTCGCCTTCGCAGCATCCTTCGTGGCCGTGCCGGCCGTCTTGGCCGCGCCGCTTACCGTCGTGCCCTTGCTGTCTTTGTTTTTGGTCTCTTCACTCTTGGTTTGCGCGCCAGTACCAACGGTCGTCGCAAAGGCCAACGCTGCCAGCATGGCAGCGAATCGTGCAAATGTTTTCATGCGCATCACTCCTGAATGGCCGCACATGTTATTCCTTCTCGACGCAAACAAGATGATCGCGCGGCTTATCGCCGGCGTCCGCGGCGACTGGCAGCACGCCATGATGCATACGTCTTAGGCACGTCCATTTTCTTGAGTTTCTTCCAGGCCGCCAGAGCGTCCTCTCGCGACGCATCTTTTTCCGCTGCATGGAAATCCGCGAGAAAATTGATGTATCGAGGGTGCGCGATACGGGCGAACCGCTCGACGGCGTTCAGTGCAATGAACTGATCGACGAGATCTCCATACGTCACCGGCCCCTTCGCGACGTGAGCCTCGCGCCACCGATTGAGCCGGTACCAGATGCCTGACTTCTCTTTCGCAGACGGATTCTTTCGCTGCGCCTCGCGGATGATGAACCCTTTGGTTTGCCGATTGCTCGTGTAGTTGGCGATGACGAGATCGAGCGTCAGCCCTCGATCGAGATCCTTCGCACCTTTCTTCAGCGGTTTGGACGATATCGTGCTCGGCAGTCGGCCAGTGGTGAGATAGCCCTTGATTGCACTCTCGAGTTCGTTCTTCCGCATTCGGTGCGCTGCGGGAATACCGAGTGTCTTGCCGAACTCGACGAGATCCGTCTGGTACCAATAACCGTTCTCGAACGCGCGCACCGACATGCGCTTGGAGAGCACGGATCGCATGGTTCACTCACGAGGTCCGGCTAACGCCGGACACCACATCAGCTACGTCAACAAGACCTTGCCGGTGGTCCGGCGCGCTTCGAGTTCCTCGTGTGCGCGACGCGCCTCGGCCATCGGGAACACGTGACCGATGCGGATCTTCAATTTGCCGCTCGCCAGCCACGCGAAGATGTCGCGCATGCGCGACATGAGCTCGTCACGTGTCGCCATGTACTGATTGAGCCCGGGACGGGTCAGGAACAACGAGCCTTTGATGCCGAGGATCGCCGGATCGAACGGCGGCACCAATCCGCTCGAGAAGCCAAATAGCGCGAGCATGCCGCGCGGGCGCAGACAGTTCAGACTGCCTTCGAACGTATCCTTCCCGACCGAGTCATAGACGACGTCAACGCCTGTGCCAGCGGTGAGACGCTTCACCTCGGCCTCGAAGTCCTGCTTGGTATAGACGATGACGTCGTGCGCTCCCGCTTCGCGCGCGAGCTCCGCCTTCGCCTCTGTGCCCGCCGTCGCAATCACGCGCGCGCCGACGATACGCGCGACCTGCACGATCACCGAGCCCACACCGCCGGCGGCCGCGTGCACGAGCGCGGTGTCTCCGGGCTGGAGTGCGAACGTGCTGTGCGTGAGGTAGTGGGCAGTGAGTCCTTGCAACATCACGCCAGCCGCCACGTTCATATCGAGGTCGGGCGGCAGCGCGACGAGCTTCCCTGCGGGCACGACCGCGTACTCGGCGTACGACCCGAGCGTCATCGCCCATGCGACGCGATCGCCAACCTTGAGATCCGTCACTCCCGGCCCGACGTCAGTCACGACACCTGACGCTTCGGATCCGACGACGAACGGCAGCGGCGCCTTGACCCGACCAATGCGGTACTGAACGTCGAGATAGTTCAGACCGGACGCCGCAATCTTGACCTGCGCCTCACCCGGACCTGGGCGTGGGATCTCAACGTCCTCGTAATTCAAAACCTCGGGACCGCCGAGGGTATGTACACGAACCGCTTTCACTCGACACTCCCGACGATGGACGGAACGAGTGCAGCCAGCGCCGCAGGCTCGGGACTCACGTAGAACTGATACGCGTATCGCTCGGTTCCTTTCGGGGCCGATCGTGGGATCCCCGCGCCGTGTGCGCCGCCTGCGTTGACGAACGCGACTGCCGTGTTTGGCGTGAACGGCGCCGTCTTGACGAGATCGCAGGAGTAGCCTTCATCCCGAGGAAAGAACGTGTTCCGCCGGTTGATCACCGGATCACCGTTGATGCGATAAAAACTCGTCCCAAACGATTCGTCGTCGCCTGGTCGGGCGAAGTAGATCAAACACGTCACGACCACTCGATCCGGATCGAGATGCGGCTCGAGATGGTAACCGGGACGCCGCAGCATCAACCTCCCCGCCGTGGCGATGTGCGGGAGCGCCGTCACGTGCGAGCCTCGCTTCGCGCCGTACTTCTTTTCATAGGTTGCGCGAACGTGCGCATCGAACTTCTGCAACAGGCCGGGCACCATCATCCCCGGGATGATGACGTCCTCCATGAAACTCAGCGCCGTCACCGTCCACTCCGGGGCAATGTCCACCCCGTGAAGCTTGAAGTTCTGTTTGCGGTCATCCTGGTCGCTGAACAACTCGGGCGGCGGAATCGCATCGACAAGGGCGTCGTAGGTGTCACGCGGCAACAGCCCGTCCACGACGAGATGGGCCATCGGATCGGGGTCGAGCCGTGCCCGATCGATCGCCGCCGCGACATGCGCCGCGATGCGTGCCTCGTCGAAGACGTGCGACTCGTACCGGCGTTCACGATGCTCGGCGTTGAACCGCAGTGCGGCCTCGAGCCGGTTGGCTCGACGCGAGAGCGTCTTCAGTCGCTGTTCCAACGCCTCGAGCCGCTCGCCCGTGTCCGCCGGCGGACGCGGCAGGTTATCGAGTTTTTCGAGACGGGTGGCCACGGTCGCCAGGTGTCTGTCGAACCGTGACTCAACCTTTTCACTGGATCGCTGTTGATCCTCTCGCCATCGACGGCGGAGGTATGGCAAGACGCCGATCTTCGTCAGGAGACGTTCAACAACCATTCGGACCTTACCCGCTTACACCCTGGACAAACCGCTTTCACTGGCGCGTCGATGGCGGCGCCGGCGGCGCAGTTGCCTTGGCTTCTGCATCGACGTCGGCTTCCCACGCACCGATCAGCGGGAACAGCTTGCGGACGATGTCCGTGCGCTGACTGGCGAGATCGTTTCGCTCGCCGACGTCCTTGGCGACGTCGAAGAGCATCGGCACTCCGCCGTCGAGCACCAGTTTCCAATCACCCTGACGTACAGCGCGTTGCCGACGCGCCTGCGTCGTGATTCTCCAGAAGAGTGTGCGCTCGGTGCGTTGCGCGCCCGGCTGCAGGAGCGGCATGAGATTGATGCCCTCGAGACGCGCCTCTGCCGGCACCGGCGAGTTCGTCACCGCGAGAATCGTGGCCGTCATGTCCATCATGATGCCGACCTGCGCCGACGTCTTATTGGCGGGAACGTGTCCGGGCCACTGGAAGATCGCCGGCACGCGAATGCCGCCCTCCCAGACGGTGTTCTTGCGATGGAAAAGCGGTGCGTTGCGCGACAGCCACTCGCCGCCGTTGTCCTGCGTGTAGATCACCAGCGTGTTGCGCGTGAGCCCTAGACGCTCGAGCGTCGCCAGAATCTTTCCGACGCCTTGATCGGCCCGCTCCACAATCGCCGCGTAATCGCGCCGGCTGTTGGTGGGATCTTCCTGCGGCTGAACGAACCGTGCGTTGCCTGCGGCGACCGACGGATGGTCGGGGATCTGGAACGGCCAGTGCGCGGCGTTAAAGGCGACCTCGAGGAAGAAGGGCTGCTTGGCGTTCTCCTCGATGAACTTCACCGAGCGCTCGGTGAACAGATCCGTCGAGTAGCCCGTGACGTGCGTTGGCTCGGTGTTCTCGAACAGATCGTGCTCGCCGCTGGAATCCGTGTGCTGGTAGTAGTCGATCAGCCCGCTCTTGAACCCGAAGAAGTAGTCGAACCCATGCGCGTTCGGACTGAACTCCGGCTTGTAGCCGAGGTGCCACTTGCCGATCAGCGCCGTGCGGTAGCCGTTGTTCTTCAGGAGCTGCGGCAGCGTTCGACCGGTCGCGCGGAGTCCCTGCTCCTGCGCGGGCGAGTTTGCGGCGCCGAGCGGATTCTCTATCCGCGATCGCTGCTGATAGCGACCGCTGATCAGCATCGCCCGCGTCGGCGAGCAGTTCGGCGCGGCATAGAAATCGGTAAGACGCGTCCCGTTTCTGGCGAGGATATCCAGATTCGGCGTCTTGATGTCAGGCGCGCCATAGCTACCGATGTCGCCGTATCCCACATCGTCAGTGATGATGAGGATGACATTGGGACGTGACGCTTGGGCCTGGGCCTGAGCCGCAGCGGGCGCGGCGAAGGCGAGGATCGTGAGCAGAGCGAATGCTGTGCGCATGGGCTATTTGAAGATGGCTCGCAGCGCGTCCATCTGAGAGGGATCGATTTCACCGATCTTCATCGGCGTCACCGATACGTAACCGTTCGACACGGCCCACATGTCCGAACCTTGCGGGCCGGTGCCACCTTCCTCGAACTGATTCCAATAGATCGATCGGCCTGACGGATGCTTTGTCTCGACGAACGATTCCTTGCCGCCTTGCTGCATCGCCTGGGTGGTGATCATGTAACCCTTGAACCCGTCCGGCGGCATGACCGGAATATTCACGTTCAGGAAAGTGTTCGGCGGTATTCCCCACTGCTTCACGCGACGCGCCACACCAAGCACTTCCTCGGCGGCGAATACATAGTCACGCTGCGTTCCCGCTTCCGCAAGTGAGGTCGCGATCGCCGGCACGCCCATCATCGCACCCTGTCGTGCCGCGCCAACGGTTCCCGACAGATACGCGGCGTATCCGAGGTTATAGCCACGATTGATCCCCGAGACGACGAGATCAGGCTTCGGCGTCACGATGTTGCTGATCGCAACATTCACGGTCGTCGCCGGCGTCGCCGTCAGCGAGATCGCTTTCAAACCGTTCGGAAGCGTCAGGTCCGTGCGGAAGACCGGCTCGGTGGTCACGATCGAGTGTCCCTTGCCGCTCTGATTCTCAGCGGGCGCAACGATGATCACCTGACCGATGGCCTGCAGCGTTTGCGCGACGATGGCCAGGCCCTGCGCGCGAACGCCGTCGTCATTACTAATAAGGATGCGATACGGCGGCGGTTGCGGACGCTGCTGCGCCCTGAGTGGCGCCAGCACGCACGCGAGTAATAGCGCAACGAGAATGAGGCCGTGTTGGATCGCGTAGGGCCGGTCCTTTTGAACCGGCCGAGAAGAACTCGGCATGGCGCCGAGATTATCAGAATGCGGGGTTCGGACGCTTCGTCGCGCGATAGATCGCCCAGACCAGCAATCCGAGCAGCGCGACCGGCACCAACGGCGCCAACAGGGAGACTACGGCGGACAGCAATGCTCCGACCAGCGCGATCACGACGACGACCATCACGATCGGTCCGATAACGAGTCCGATGAGTCCGCCAAGCAGGCCGAACACCATCCCCAATATGCCGCCTATCAACTTGAACAACAGGCGCAACGGGAATGTCACCAGCCAAAGCGCCGCACCGATCACGATGAATGGAATAGCGACAGCACCGGCCAACGCGAGTGCTAGAGCGCTGAGGACGATGAAGGCAACCACTACCGGGACTTTACGGGAGGCACCCCGTCGAGGTTCCCATCGGGAAACGTGGTTACTAAGACTGTTCCGGTTTGGTCGAGCCCGGGACCTCGTAGAGCACAAGACCGCGGCGCACTTCTTCCATCGCGACGCGTTCAGCCTTGAACGGCATGGCGCGATGCGTCTCGGCGCCATCATCGTCGGCGCTCAGTCTCGGCAGCGCCCCGCGGCGCAGCTGCTTGGCACGCATGGCCGCCACGTCCACATAGAGAAATCGGCTTTCGATGGGAGGTGCTTTCGGACGAGGAGCACTCGGCTCGGGTTGACCGTCCGGACCGAGCAATTCGTCTGTGTCAGCCATAAGGGATGAGACTAACACAGGGAAGAATGAGGAATCAGGTTTCAGGAGTCAGGAATCAGGGACAACCCTGACTCCTGCCTGATTCCTGATTCCTGAGGCCTCGTCGAAGTGGCTGCCTTAATCAGCCACATCGAAAATTATGGGAGCTTCACTGTCAGCACGCCGTTCTTGAAATCCGCGCTCACCTTGCCGGCGTCCACCGTGTTGGGCAGCGTGAACGAACGGGTGAAGGTACCGTAGCGACGCTCGACGCGCCGGAACTGCTCTTCCTTCACGTCGGCCGGCAGCTTCTTCTCACCGCGGAGCGTCAACGTGTTGTTCTCGACGGTGACCTCGACGTCCTCACGATTGACGTCGGGCAGCTCGACCTTGATCACGAAATCGCGGCCGGCTGTCTCGAAGATATCCACCGGAGGCAGCCAGCCTCCGCGCGCGGTCAGATCCTCGTCGCGCAGATAGACATCAGTCAGCAGACGGAACGGATCGAATCGAGTAATCATTGTTCTCTCCTTACGCATCGACGACTTCGCCGTCCTTGACGTTGTCGTCCTTCTCTGAGGCCTGGGCACCGGACCCTGGGGCCTGTTGCTTGTAAAGCTGCTCGGCGAGCGCGTGCGACACTTTCTCGAGCTCTCCGCGCGAGGTGCGGATCGCCTGCACGTTGTCGCCCTTCACCGCTTCGCGAACTGCTGCGATCGCGGATTCGACGTTGCCCACCTCGATCGACGGCAGACGATCTCGGTTCTCGTTGACCGTCTTCTCCACCGAATACGCGAGCGAGTCGGCCTGGTTGCGCTCGTCAATGAGCTCGCGCCTGACCTTGTCGTCGGCTTCGTGTGCGGCCGCATCTTTCACCATGCGATCGACTTCGTCTTTGTTCAGACCCGATGAACCGCTGATGGTGATCTTCTGCTCCTTGCCAGTGGCGACGTCCTTCGCCGCCACGTTGACGATGCCGTTGGCGTCGATGTCAAACGCGACTTCGATCTGTGGCACGCCACGCGGCGCCGGCGGCAATCCCACCAGATGGAAGCGTCCGAGCGTACGGTTGTCGCGCGCGAACTGACGCTCGCCCTGGAGGACGTGCACCTCGACGCTCGTCTGGTTGTCGGTTGCGGTCGAGAAGATCTCGCTCTTCCGCATCGGGATCGTCGAGTTCCGTTGAATCAGCGTCGTCATGACACCGCCCAGCGTTTCGATGCCGAGTGAGAGCGGCGTCACATCCAACAGGAGGACGTCCTTCACTTCACCCTTCAGCACACCACCCTGAATCGCCGCGCCGACCGCAACGACTTCGTCAGGGTTGACGCCTTTGTGCGGCTCTTTCCCGAAGTACTCCTTGACCAGTTGCTGGATCTTCGGCGTACGGGTCGTGCCGCCGACGAGCACCACTTCGTCGATGTCAGACGGCTTGAGTCCGGCATCGGCAAGCGCCTGCTTCACCGGTCCCATCGACCGCTGAAACAGTTCGACGGCGAGCTGCTCGAACTTCGCGCGCGACAGGTTCATCTGCAGATGCTTCGGACCACTCGCATCCGCCGTGATGAACGGCAGATTGATGTCGGTCTCGAGCACCGTCGAGAGTTCGATCTTGGCTTTCTCCGCCGCTTCCTTCAGACGCTGAAGCGCCATGCGGTCCTTGCCCAGATCGATGCCGTCGCTCTTTTTGAACTCGGCGATCATCCAGTCGATGATTCGCTGATCGAGATCGTCGCCGCCGAGATGCGTATCGCCGTTGGTCGCCTTGACCTCGACGACGCCCTCGCCGACTTCGAGGATCGACACGTCGAACGTGCCGCCGCCGAAGTCGTAGACGACGATCGTTTCGTCCTTCTTCTTGTCGAGGCCGTACGCAAGTGCCGCGGCGGTCGGCTCGTTCACGATACGGAGGACGTTGAGGCCGGCGATCTTGCCGGCATCTTTGGTCGCCTGCCGCTGCGCGTCGTTGAAGTACGCGGGAACAGTGATCACCGCGTCGGTGACCTTCTCACCGAGGTAGTCCTCGGCGGCGCTCTTCAGCTTCTGCAGAACGACGGCGGAAATTTCGGGCGGCGAGTACTTCTTGCCGCGGACGTCCACCCACGCATCGCCGTTGTCGGCCTTGACGACCTTGTACGGGACGCGAGCGACTTCCGCTGAGACCTCGCCGTGCTTCCGGCCCATGAAGCGCTTGATCGAAAACACGGTGCTGTCGGGGTTGGTCACGCTCTGCCGCTTGGCGACCTGACCAACGAGCCGCTCTCCCTCTTTCGTGAACCCAACGACGGACGGGGTGGTTCGGCCACCCTCCTGGTTCACGATGACGGCGGGCTCACCACCCTCCATGACAGCGACCACTGAATTCGTGGTGCCGAGGTCGATTCCAATGACCTTGCTCATCTTGTGGTTTCTCCTAGTGATTTCAATGTTAGGCCTTATGTGAGTGCATGTCAAGCATCTAATCTTAGTTATTAGCACTCATATCTAACCCGCAGGGAATATGACCCGGCTTCGAGGCTTCTGGATCCAGCGCGGATTGCGGTCCGTTCCAGGTCAGGTCTGCGATTGGGGTCTGACCCCGGGTCTGACCCCGGACCCGT
>Ga0310810_10001440_pt1 | contig 24942 bp, 24 predicted proteins | sample NCmetagenome_FD_207641 | JGI IMG/M metagenome (GOLD analysis project Ga0310810, IMG submission 207641) | Soil microbial communities from experimental microcosm in Duke University, North Carolina, United States - NC | ecosystem: Engineered > Artificial ecosystem > Soil microcosm > Unclassified ...
GGGCTTGGCAAAAAATCTTTTGCCGAATCAGATCGATGGACGTGGTCGAGAAACGGGGACTCGTTGCACGTGCAGGGCGCGCTCTGGTGCGCCTATGCCTCGCGTTATTGGCGGGCTCTATCTTGGCAGCGCTGCCCATGTCAAAGGTCTCCAGCGAGAACACGCTGGACCGAATTCAGGCAGGCCAATGGGTCGTCGCATCGATGTACTGGGAAGACAAATTGGTTTCGACCGGCAAGAGCTTCAATCCGATTGGCTGGCACGCCGCGCACAAGACACTGCCGATCGGGACGCTCATTCGGGTGTCCAACCCGAAGAACCATCGGTCGATCAATGTGACGATCAATGACCGCGGGCCATTCGCCCCCAATCGTGACCTGGATCTCACGCTCGGCGCCGGCACCCTGCTGGGCCTCCAGGGGCTCGGGACAGTTTATATGGAAGTGCTCTCCATCCCTCCGGTGAAAGATGTACGGCGGCCGGTGGTGGAAAGCCTGTTCGCGGTCAATGACGCCAATGCCAACTGCATCGGTGTATCCGCCTGCTGATGACATCCGCCCGAGCGGGGCAACTATAGTTAACCGCGCATTAACCTAATTGGTTAATCGACGTTTAAGAATCCCTGCCAATTTGTTAATTTTTAGAGGTAACGGGGCGGGGCGAGATCGCGCTCAGTGCGGCCCTAGTGATGCGGTAATCGCCGGCTGACAGCTGGTGCGACCGCGAAGTCCCGCCGCAACGCATCCAGTCCTGTCTCGTCTGACCGTCCGCGCAGCGACACGCGGGCGTAGTGCTGCGAGCGCGCGGAGGAATGGTGCAGTGACGGCGGGAGTTTTGCTCAGCGGTCAAACGCGAGGCGACTGGGTCGAACTCAGTGCCGCGGGATCATGGACTGCCGAATACGCCAGCGCGATTGAGCCGCAGGTCGAAGCGGCCACACGTGGCATCACCGCGCGGGGCATCGCAATCAACATTAACCGCATTGAATACCTCGACACGTATGGCGCGTGGCTGATCGAGCGCACGATACGCCAATGGACAAAGGAGGGACGCGAAGCGCGTCTGATCGGGCTGCGTGAGGATTTTCGAGGGCTCTTCGAAAAAGTCCATGCGGGCACCCAGACGCTTTCGGCACCGCCGCCTCGCACCAACAGCATCGTCGCGACACTCGTCAGCGTCGGCATGACGATGTCGGCGGTTGCCGCCGACCTTTATCTGTTCGTGCAGATGCTCGGCTCGCTGATAGCCGCCTTCGGTCGCGTCATGCGGCACCCGACGACCTTTCGATTCACGTCGACCGTCCATCAACTGGAACGGGTCGGATGGCGGGCGGTGCCAATTATCCTCCTGATCACCGTTTTGATCGGCGCGATTCTCGCGCAACAGGGCATTTTTCATTTCAGAAAATTCGGAGCCGACATCTACGTCATCGACATGGTCGGCGTGCTCGTGCTGCGAGAGGTCGGCGTACTTATTGTCTGCATCATGGTCGCCGGGCGGTCGGGGAGCTCCTACACCGCGGAACTCGGCGCAATGCGCATGCGCGAAGAAGTCGATGCGTTACGCACGATGGGCTTCGATCCGGTGGAGGTGCTCATTCTTCCGCGTATCATCGCGTTGGTGATAGCGGTTCCGACGCTGACTTTCCTCGGATCGATGGCTGCGCTCTACGGTGGCGGCCTGGTCGCCTGGCTTTACGGCGGCATCGCACCGGAGGTTTTCCTTACGCGGCTGCGCGAGGCAGTCACGATGAACACGTTTGAGGTCGGACTGATCAAGGCGCCGTTCATGGCGCTGGTCATCGGTGTCGTCGCCTGCGTCGAAGGCCTGCAGGTGCAGGGCAGCGCCGAATCGCTCGGCGAGCAGACAACCAATTCGGTGGTTAAGTCGATCTTCCTGGTCATCGTGCTCGACGGTATTTTTGCCATGTTCTTCGCGTCGATCGGAATGTGACATGGCGATCGATCGCAAGGCTCCCATCATCGAAGTGCACGATCTGGTTGTCGATCTGAAAGGGAATCGGATCCTCAACGGCGTCACTCTCGACGTCTATCGGGGTGAAATTCTCGGTTTCGTCGGCGCTTCCGGAGCGGGCAAATCCGTGCTCACGCGTACGATCGTCGGGCTCTTGCCGAAACAACAGGGCCGTATCGACGTTTTTGGCGTCGACCTCGACCATGCCGGCGAGGTGCAGCGCCAGGAGATCGAACGCCGCTGGGGCATATTGTTCCAGCAAGGCGCTTTGTTTTCGTCGTTGACGGTGGGCGAAAACGTCGAATTCCCAATCCGCGAGTATCTGGACCTTTCCGACAGGTTGATGACTGAAATCGCGATTACCAAGCTCGAAATGGTCGGCCTTAAGCCTGATGTCTACCGCAAGTACCCCTCGGAACTTTCAGGCGGCATGATCAAGCGGGTGGCGCTCGCACGCGCTCTCGCGCTCGATCCGGAAATTTTATTTCTCGATGAGCCGACTTCGGGCCTCGATCCAATCAGCGCGGGCGATTTCGACCAACTAATCCTGACCTTACAACGGACTTCGGCAATGGCGGTTTTCATGGTAACCCATGACCTCGACAGCCTTCACACGATCTGCGACAGGATCGCGGTCCTTGGTGAGGGCAAGATTCTTGAAGCCGGAACAATGGATACGATGCTTAAGTCCCAGCATCCATGGCTGAAAGCCTACTTCCATGGCGCGCGCGCGCGCGTGCTGCATGCTGTGGCCAAGAACTGACGGAGCGGAGCGATGGAGAGAAAAGCACATTACGCACTGATCGGGCTGTTTACGTTCGCGGTCGTCGCGGGCGCGTTCGGCTTCGTGTTCTGGCTGCACCACTCCTCCGGCAAGAAGCAGGCCGTTGCTTACCGTGTCATCTTCGATAGTACCGTGTCGGGTTTGCACGTCGGCGGCAATGTTCTGTTCAACGGCATTCGCGTCGGCGAAGTGACCAGGCTGACGCTCGATCCGGATAAACCATCGCAAGTCGTCGCCATGCTGGCAGTCAACAAAGCAACACCGATCCGGTCGGACACCAAAGTCGGACTCGAATTTCAGGGCCTGACCGGCGTCGCATCCGTGTCGCTGAAGGGCGTGTCCGCGACCACCCCCCTGATCGAGCGCGAAGAGGGCGAGCCGCCGACCTTGCGGGCGGATCCCAGCGCCAGTCAGGACATGATGCAGGCCGCGCGTGACGTCCTCAACAGAGCGGAAGAAGTTATCGCCGCCAACCAGGAGGCGATACGTCAAGCTGTGAAGGATATTGCAACATTCAGTGCGTCGCTGGCACGCAACTCCGACAATGTCGACATCATCGTTAGCGACGCAAAAGACACGATGAAAAATGCCAAGGAAGCGACCGCGTCTGCGCGCACCTTGATGGATAATCTGGACAAGCGCACCGAGGAGATCACGGTCGGTGTGAACCGGATGACAAGTACCGCGACGCGCCAGATCGATATTGCGGGCCGGGCAATCACCGATCTCGCGCATAATCCGCAGCGTTTCCTCTTTGGAGGCAGCGGCAGTAGCAGCAGCGACAGCAGCTCAAGCGCCAGTTCGCCGCCACCGGCTCGCACGCCACCAGCGCGCACGCCAACGCCGCCGCCAGCACCGGCGCGAGCTCAGCGATAGTGGCGGTTGGGGGCCGTCCCCGACGAAGAAGCAATTGTGGCTCAGGCGTACGGCCTGAATGACGGTTTGCGCCATCCATGCCTCCTGCTAGTTTAGTGCCTTAAAAAGGGGCAGCCGGGGGGTCGCTCGCCATGCAAATTCGCAGCGACCGCACGCTGCCTGCGTCGGCGCATCTTCGTCCGGCGACAATCGCAATCATTTTCGTCGTCTTGATGGTAGTTGCGTCGGTTCCAATAGCGACACACCAGCTGCCGCCGCTGTCGGACTACGTCAATCATCTGGCTCGGACCCACGTCATTAACGCGATCGGGACCGACTTCGATCTTGGCCGCTACTACGAGATCGAGTGGCAGATCATTCCTAACTTGATGATCGATCTCATCGTCCCCGTCCTGCACCGGTTCATGAGCGTCTATCTCGCCGGCCAGATTTTTACCATCGCTGCCTTCGCGCTGATTGCTTCGGGGGCCTTCGTATTCAGCCGCGCTCTCAATGGCAGCTGGTCACCCCTGCCGCTTGTTGCCCTACCGTTGCTTTATAACGGTGTGCTGCTGGTTGGCGTGATGAACTATGTTTTCGGGATCGGGCTCGCACTCTGGGCGTTGGCGGCCTGGGTCACATTACGGGAACGCGCCTGGCCTTGGCGGTTTACAGTATCGGCCACCTTCGCATTTGTGCTGTTCTTCTGCCATTTGTTTGCGGCCGGCGTGTACGGCGTCGGATTGCTTGCGCTCGAACTGCATCGCCTGTGGGTGCGAAGAAACGAGCCATGGGCCCCACGCCTTGCCGAGTTTGTTGCGACCGGCATCCCTTTCGTGCCGCTCATCGTACTTCTTGTCGCCAGCCCGACCTGGAAGGCCCCGGGCTCACCGGCGTTCTGGCAGTTCAGCGGCAAGCTGCAAGGTCTCGTCGCCGTGTTCAATGTCTACTATTTGACGGTGGCCGGATTTTTGCTCGCAGCGGCCGCAGCGGGTGCGGTCTATGGCTGGCGCCGCGGCATCCTGACTTTCAATCCGGTCGGCTGGGCCATCCTCGCCGTCGGCTGCGCTGCGTATCTTGCCCTCCCTCGCGCCTTACTCGGCGCGCATCTCGCAGACCAGCGCCTGCCGATTGCGATTGCATTTATGCTTGTCGCTTGCTTCGACGTCGACTTGCGAGACCGCGCGATCCGGCACGGCTTCATGATTCTGGTCGCGGCGCTGCTTGTCGTGCGGGTCGCTGAGGTCCAGCTGGTCTGGAACCACCTGGACCGCGGTACCAAGGAATTTTTCCAGTCGGTCGAGAAGATCAAGCGCGGTGCGCGCGTTCTTGTCGTCTACGGCGACCGAACAACTGGCAAAGAGATCAGCGATTTCAACCTGATGCACGCGGCGTCGATGGCGGTCATTGAACGTTCGGCGCTCGTCTCGACGGAGTTCACCGTCAAAGGCAAGCAGATCCTGCATGCGCGCGAGGAATTCCGGAAATATGTGGAGACCGAAGACTGGTCACCGCCCTCGTTGCCCTACGTGCTGCGGGTCGCCGAAGGCGACAAGGCAGATGCTTCATATTTCTGGAACGATTGGCCGCAGCACTACGACTACATCTATATTCTGTTCACGACGTCCGGATTGCGCAATCCCGACAGGAATCACCTGGGACTCGTCTATGAAGGCGGCGCCTTCCAGCTCTATCGCGTGCTCCCGACCATCAGCGCGGTCGGCCGCTAGCTGAACGCTTCAATCGACCTCGAGCGGCAGCTGCACCGGTTGCTTGCGCCTGGCCGAAAGATCGAGCGCTTTTGTCAACATCAGGTTGCGGTGCGCTTCTTCGACGGTCGCCGCCGCCGTCGGCAGTCCGAGCGCGATACGGTTGAGCCACGAGTCGGTTTCTTCCGCCATGGGTCCGCGCAGTTCGCCGAGCGCCATGTCGCCAGGCGGGTAGCTGCCCATGAAGTCGACCAGCCGGCTGGCGTCGGGATTGTATCCTTCCGACTGCGGCTTGGAGACCGCAAGTACGATGTCGCGGTGTGTGTCGTCGATGGTGAGAACCCCGGTCGTGCCGACGATGCCGACCTCGAGAGAATATACCGCAGCCGGCCACGTCACTGGCAGCGCCCATGATATATTCAGGTGATAGATGGTGCCGTCGGAAAAATTGATCATGCCGGCGGTGCCATCGATGCCCTTGTAGGAAGGCCCGAGCACCTTGTCGACCGAGCGCGCATAACATTCAACCGCGGTTTTTCCTTCCAGGCACCACATACAGATGTCGAGAGCGTGCGTGCCCGATATCACCATCGGAGAGATCGTCGAGGGATCGTCGGTGCGCTTGTAGTTGTCAATGGCGACGAGCCGGTTCATGAATGCGCGAGAGGTGACCATCGTGACGTCGCCGAGCGCGCCGGTACGGCACTTTTCCTTGGCGGCCAGCCAGCGGCGCCGGAAGCGTTGCGTGTAGCCGACGACGGCGTCGATCTTGGCGTCCTTGATCGCCTTGAGAACCCGCGCGGATTCCTTGAGGTCGGTTGCCAGCGGCTTCTCGATCAGCATCGGGATGCCGCGCTCGACCGCCGTCATAATCGGATCGACGTGCAGGTGCTCGTCGGTGCAGATGATCGCGGCCGTCACCTCCGGCCGCTTCAGCAGCTCGACGTGGTTTTGCGTGACGAAATCGGCGCTGATTTTCGGACCAACTTCGCCCGCGCGGTTCGGATTCTTTTCGGCAAGGCCAATCCATTCGACTGCCGGATGGCGAGCCGCTACTTCGCCGCGGAAAAGCCCCACGCGGCCCCCGCCAATGATGGCAAGGCCGACGCCGTTGGCGGACTTCTTCATTGGTTCACCCCGGCGCGGATCTTCTGCTTGAACTCCGCGATCGCCGAAATCGCCTCATTAGTGAGCGGTAGATCGACTGGCTCGCCGCGATCGGCGGACAGGTCCGCCGCGCTATAGGTTTCCATCACTCGCCGCGCGCTCTCCGGCGTCACCATCACCGGCGTATTACGGATGCAGGCCTCGAGGAAATGGATCGTCTCCGGAGCCATGCCGCCGGCGAACACGTTGTCCACCCACTCGCCCGGCATGGTCGACATCGGGAATTGCTGACCGTCCTTCATGGTGTTGAGCCAGTTGTCGCGCTGGGTGTCGTCGAGGAACAGCGCGCCTTCGGTCCCGGTGATCTCGATCCAGGTTGCACAGTAGTTGGGATAACTCGGCGGCAGGTTCCAGCCGCCGCAGATCATCACGGCGACGCCATTGTCCATGGTGATGTTAGTGAACATGATGTCGTGCGATCCGTTTACGGACTGCATGTAGCCATAGGCGCCCTGCGAATAGACTTTGACCGGCTTCGCCGGCTCCAGTAGCCAGAAGACGAAATCAAGATCGTGCGTTGATTCCATGACTACCGGCGATAGCCGCACACGGCTCGCGATCTTCTTGCCCAGGCTGCGCGAAAGATGCCGGCTCACCATCACCGAGACCACATTACCGAGCGTGCCATCGGTGATCTTCTTCTTGGCGTAGGCGATTTTCGGATTGAAGCGTTGGGAATAGCCGATGGTGAACTTGAGATTGTTGCGCTTGGCGAGCTGGATAAGTTCGTCCGCTTCCCACAGCTCCAGCGCGATCGGCTTTTCCAGCATCACGTTCTTGCCGGACTTCAGGCAGTCACGACAAATCGGATAATGGTTCGATTCCGGCGTGGTCGAGATATAGACGACCGAAATATTGTCGTTCTTGATGATGTCGTTGTAGTCGAGCGTCGCGGTGGCGGGCTTGTAGAGCTTCTTCACTTCGGCGAGCCGATCGGGGCGGATTTCGCACAAATGCAGTTTGTCGACCAATGCCGTGCGCGCCAGTGTTTCCGCACGCGTGCCTCCGACCCATCCGACGCCGATCACCGCAGCTTCAACCGTTTTCACCGACGCTTCCTTCCGTTTCTTATGATATGGCGCGACCGGCCGGCCACGCGGGCGGCAGACTAGCCCACGGGTTTAGCGACCGGAAGGGCAAGGTTTTTCAACGTGCGAAAGCAGCCTGGCCCACACCGAATACTTGCGCGGCAAACTGCGGATAGACCTCGGCGAGTTGCGGGGCGATCACTTCGCGCATCAGCTTGAGCGTTTCGGGTGTCGGTGCCGGCGTCTCGGGTACGCTCTCCGGCCTATCGAATTCGAAGCCGGTGTTTTCAATGATTTCCTCGAGCGTATGGCCCGGATGCACGCTTGCCAACGTGAAACGCCCATCGGCAAATGTGAATGCGCAGCGATTGGTCACCAGGCCGATCGGCCCTCCGGTCCGGAAGACATTTCCGTCGCTGGTGCCCGGCGCGCTGACGAAATCGACCTTTGGAACGAGCGTGCGGCGGGAATGCTCGGTGCGAAACAGGATCACCTTGGGCACGACGTAATAAAGATAAGCCGAACCAAATGAGCCGGGGAACCGCACCTTCGGGCGATCGTATTCCCCGATGCTCACGAGATTGACGTTGCCCTGTCCGTCGATTTGTCCACCCGAAAGAAAAAATACGTCGATGCGGCCTTGGCCCGCGCAATCGAACAACTCGCGACCGCCGTCGGTGAAGAAATTGTGCTTGCGGCTTTGCAGGAGGGAAACGTAAGGGCGCCCTTTGCCGCGCTCGCGCGCGAGCAGCGCCGCAGTTGCCGGAATTGGCGATGCATTGCCAACAGCAACATGACGAACATCGCCGATTAACCGCGCGATGACGTCGGCAAGAAGCTCTTCGTCGCGAAAACTGCTTGTCGTCATAACCGGACTGGTTGTTTGAACCTAAGCGGCACGCTTTTCATAGACATACTTGTCCAGATACTCGGCAAAACCCGTGTCCGTCGCTGCCATGCGGGCATACAAAGCGAGGTGTTCAGCGTCTGCGGCGTAAAAATCCGGCAGGCCAAGCGGCCATGCGCCGCGTTCCGCAACTACAATACTCTCGACGTAAAATCCGGGAAGCGTTCCAGCAGCGAACGTCGGGTCGTCCAGCAGGTTGCCGTCGTAGATTTTTTCCACGGTTACGACGGTCTTCACCGCGGCGTGCGCCATTGTCGCCAGCTCACGCTGCCGGCCGATCCAGACATTGCCGAGGCGGTCAGCCATCGGGGCGTGGAGCAATGCAACATCGGGCTTGATCGCCGGGAGCAGCACGATCGGATCGTCTGCACCGAACGGGCTGTCGATGACCTTCCAGTCGTCGCGGTATTTCAGAATGTCCGAGCCGATAAGGCCGCGTAGTGGCATGAAAGGCACGCCTTTCTCCGACGCCTGCAAAGCGGCGTGCAATGCGGGACATGTCGCGTCCTTTATCTTGATTGCCGCCGAAGTCACTGCGGCGCAGAAGCGCGGCGCCGGACCGAACTCGCCCAGGCTCACCGCGCTCGTCTCCAGTGTTTCGATGCATCCGGCTCCGATCAGGAGATCGGCCTGCAGACTCGATGTCGGCAGCGCAACGAGATGCAGTCGCTTCACGCCACGTCTTATCAAGGCGCGCGTTGCGGCCATCGGCACGCCGGAAACCTCGCGCGGAACCACAAGCGTGCAGCCGTCAGCAATAGGAGCAATTACGTCGTCGATGGATTTCGCCGGTTGAAACATTTTGGCCTGCAAGCTGCACGGCTTCGGTATTGGTGCCATTTTTCCCATTGTTGCCCTTGCATCGTCCACTGGATTTTGCGACTTGGGTCAGATGCCGGCGACCTTGCAGGACAAATTGCGTGCCAAACGCTTCGTAATCACCGCGGAGGTGACCCCACCCGTGTCTGCGGATCGCGGCGAATTGCTCGCGAAGGCGCTGCCGTTGAAAGGCCTCGTGGACGGCGTGAATGTGACTGATGCCGCCGGCGCGCGGCCGCATCTTGGCGCGGTCACCTCTGCCGCAATTCTTGTCGAGCACGGGATAGAACCCGTCCTTCAGCTGACCTGCCGAGACCGCAATCGCATTGCGCTGCAGAGCGATCTGCTGAGCGCTGCGGCATCGGGCGTGCGCAATTTGCTGATGCTGCGCGGCGACGATCCGAGCGCCGGGGATCAACCCGACGCCAAGCCGGTCTTTGATCTCGATCCGCGTTCGCTGCTCAATACCGCGCGGCGTTTGCGGGACAAAAGCGAGCTTCCCACTGGCCGGAAGGTTAGTGGCAACTTTGATTTTTTTCTTGGCAGTGCCGATAACCCGATCGATCCGCCGCCCGGATGGAAACCGACAGGGCTGCAAGCCAAGATCGATTCGGGCGCCCAGTTCGTGCAGACGCAGTTCTGTATGGATGCGGGTGTCGTGCATCGCTACATGGCGCGGCTCGCGGAGCAGGGCCTGACAGATAAATTGTCGTTCCTGATCGGCGTTGTGCCGCTGCGCTCGGCGAAGTCCGCGCGCTGGATCAAGGAGAAATTGTTCGGCGCGGTTATTCCTGATGCGTTGATCGACCGCATGGAGCAGGCAACCGATCCGGTGGCTGAAGGCGTCAAAATCTGCGCCGACATTATTAGCGAATTGAGCGATGTCACCGGCGTCGCGGGTGTACACATCATGGCGCCCGGGAACGATGCGGCTGTACCGGGCCTTATAAAGACTGCGCGCGCAGGCATCGGGCGGCTCGCGCCGGCTTGACCGATCGGCGGCGCGCGATTGCCGTCGCGCCGTCCGACCAAATGATGCTAGAATCCCAAAGGAAGCAACGTGACACAGACGCCGTCAAGGCGCGGTATCAGGGAGGATAACGCATGAAATCCCGTAGGGTTGGGCTTGCAGCTATTGTTGCCATCGCGGCATTGGCCGGCTTGGTCGTTCCCGGCGCCGCGCAGGAAAAGGTCTGGAAGCACGGTCTGATTAACGCGAAAGCGGATGCTGGCATTTTCCTGATGGTATCGACCCGCGACTTTGCGAAGAAGCAAGGTCTCAAGATCGAGATTTCACAATTCAAGGACGACCAACTTGCGCTCAAGGCATTGATCGCCGGCGAGCTCGACAGCTTCGAGGGCGGGCCGCAGGGCGTGTTCGCCGCCAATGCTAAGGGCGCCGACGTCAAGTTACTCGGCTGCCACTGGATTGTCGTTCCGCACGGCATTTATGCCAGTGAGAAAATCAAGAAGGTCGAAGACCTGAAGGGCAAGCAGATTGCTGTGTCCGCTCCCAATTCAATGCCCGATATGCTGGCGCGCTCGGCGCTGGCAAAATTTGGCGTCTCCGACAACGAGGTGAAGCTCGCGGCCGTAGGCGGCGACAAGGACCGCTATCAAGCGCTGATCGGCGGCGTGGTCGACGCAGCTGTCGTTTCGAACGAATATCAGCCGGTCGCGCCGAAGAACGTTCATTTGCTGGTAGCGGGCCGTGAAGCCGTGCCCAATTTCTTGCGGGTATGCATGACCTCCAGTGACAAGAAACTGGCCGAACGCGGCGACGACGCGGTGAAATTCCTCGCTGCCGAAATGAGCGCACTTCGTTTCGCGCTGGCAAATCGGGATGCCACGATCGCTCTGACCCGCGAGCTCATTCATGCCAAGGTCGACGATCCGCGCCCCGCTTTTGTTTATGACGATGCCATCCAGCATCACGCTGTGGATCCGACGTTGCCGCTGCCGGGCGAGAAGATCCTGTGGATCCAGGACCAGATGGTGAAAGCCGGCAAGCTGAAGGCGCCGCTTGATCTGAAGGCCGTGACCGCGCCGGAATATCGCGAGAAAGCGCTGAAGGTCATCGGTCACTGACCATAAAGTTCGGAGTTCTGAATGGGTGAGGTGAGTTTCCTCGACGTCTCCAAGCGTTTCACGCTGCGCGTGGACGGTGAGGTGCATCATGTGCAGGCGCTCGACCGGGTCAGCTTCACGGTCAAGGATGGCGAGATTGTCGCGCTGATCGGTCCATCCGGTTGCGGCAAGACCACCGCGCTTCGAGTGGCGATGGGGCTCGATCCGTCGAACGGCGGTCGCGTGACTGTGGACGGCCGCGAAATCAACGGCTGCGGCCACGATCGCGGCATGGTGTTCCAGCACGCGGAGTTGCTGCCCTGGCTTTCGGCCCTGCAGAACGTGATGTTCGGGCTGGAGATGAAAGGCATCCGCGGCACACAGCTGCGTGAAACAGCCGAGAAGTATCTGCATCTCGTTGGGCTGAAGGACTCACAGAATCGTCGTCCGCATCAACTGTCCGGTGGAATGAAGCAGCGGGTCGGTATCGCCCGCGCGCTCGCCATCGACCCAAAGGTCCTGTTGATGGATGAGCCGTTCGGTGCGCTCGACGCCCAGACCCGCGAGACGCTGCAGGGCGAATTGCTCGACATTCACAGCCGCACCGGAAAGACCATTTTGTTCGTCACCCATGACCTCGATGAGGCGGTGATCATCGCCGACCGCATCGTGGTAATGAAAGATGGTCGTGTGCAGGAGATCATGAACGTGCCGCTCAAGCGGCCCCGGCCGGATCTCGGGCTCGTGCGCGGAATGCCTGAATTTGCCGAGACGCGGTACAAAGTCTGGCGTGCGCTGCACGACGGCACCACGGTGCACTGATGGTCGATATTGCCGACAGACAGGAGAAGGCGACGGCAAAAGCGGAAGTGGCTGAACGCAAGCCACTGCCGCGCTGGATGATCACGGTTGCGTCGGTCACTATTCTCCTCATCGTCTGGGAAATATTTGGCCGGCGCATCAATCCGGTGTTCGGCTCCTATCCGTCCGCGATTGCCGAGGCATTCTGGGAGCTCCTCGTCACCGGCCAGCTGTGGTCGGCGCTCTACGATTCCCTGCGGCCGTTCGTGATCGGTTACGCGCTTGCCATTCTGATCGGCATTCCGCTTGGCCTCTTTATCGGCGGATTTCGCGCCGCAGAAGCGGCTCTCGGGCTTTACATCACGGCCGGCTACGCCATGCCGCTTGTGGCGCTGGTGCCGCTCCTGATCCTATGGCTCGGGCTCGGATTTGCCGTCAAGGTCGCGGTCATCTTCCTGATGGCGCTGTTCCCGATCTGCATCAACACTTGGCTTGGTGTCACCGCTGTCCCGAAAACGCTGATCGAGGTCGGAAAATCCTTCGTCGCGCCTGATACGGTTATCCTGCGCCGGATCATCCTGCCGGCGACCCTGCCTTACATCATGGCCGGCATCCGCCTGGCGGTAGGACGCGCCGTGGTCGGCATGGTGATTGCCGAATTCTTCACGACCATTTCGGGCCTTGGCGCCGTGATCATCAATTCTGCCAACAATTTCGATACCGCCACGATGTTCGTGCCGATCATCATTCTGATGGTGATGGCAATCGGGTTGAACTGGTTGATCGGCTTTGTCGAGCGCTGGGTCGCGCCCTGGCAGGCGGAAATTTCAGGCCGCGATCGCGAGTAGGTCAGCTAGACCAGATTGCGCAAGGCTTCCAGCAATCCGCGCACCTGCTGCTCTGAAATATTGCGCGTGATGAAGACGACGCGACTCTGCCGGTTGTCGTCAGGCCACCTTTGCAGTTCGACGGGTGGGTGAGTCAAGTGCTGCACGAACTGCACTACGACGGGGCCATTGCAGTCCTTCACGTTAAGGAAACCTTTGACGCGCAGGAGGTCGGGCCCTCGCAGCTGCATCAGTGCATCCATAGTCTTCGCAAAAACGGGCCAGGCCAGCGGCGCGTTTTCGGTCAAGACGAAACTTCCAATGCCGTCGCTATGGGCGGCCTCTGCCACGAATGCATTGCGCTGATCGGAGGCCGGCTCCGTGAGACAGGCCGGATCGATGTTGCCGTTGATCGCCTCGTAAATTTCCGCACCGTGATTGAGCGCACGCAATTGCTCCGACAACGCCGCACTGGCGCCTTCGCCGGCAATGTCTGTCTTGGTGATGATGAGCCGGTCGGCAAGGATCGCCTGCTTTCGTGCTTCCGCCGACCACCCGAGCGTTTCCGCGCCGGTAACTGCATCCACGACCGTGACAACCGCCTCCACGTGGAAAACGCTGCCGAGCGCGCGGTCTGTGGCGAAGGTCTGCAGGATCGGGCTTGGATCGGCGAGCCCGCTGGTCTCGATCACGATGCGCCGGAAATCGGGCAACTCGCCACGCTCTCGCTCGATCACCATCCGGCGCAGCGCCTGCTGCAAGTCGGTGCGGGTGATGCAGCACAAGCAGCCGTTTCCGAGCAGCACGGTCTCGTCGGCGCTCGGCCGCACAAGCGCGTCGTCGATGCCTGTGGCTCCGAATTCGTTGACGACGACCGCGGTCCCTTGCCCCTCGGCGGTTGCCAGGAAGCGCTTGAGCAACGTGGTCTTTCCAGCGCCGAGAAAACCGGTGATCACGGTGACCGGCAGCCGTGCCCCGCGCTCGCGCTTGAGCCTGCGGCCAAACTGGCCGGCGGCGGGTGAGGGAAAGAGCTCGTTCAGAAATCCATCTCCAGCGTGTACAGCCCGCCGGTGTGACGGTCGACCGTGTAAACGATCTGTCGCTCATCGACGAATACATCGTTGAGTTGCACCGCGCCGGCCGGCGTGCCTTTCGGCGGTGGCGGCACGAAAGTGCCGACTTCCTTGGGTTGATAGGGATTGGAAATGTCGTAGGCGCGCAGACCGCCGTTGAAAAACGTGCCGATGACGATCTGGTCCGACTGCCAGGCCGTCGGGACCGGCGGATTTTCATGGATATTGTGCGCACCGAAGCGGCCGCCGCGGCTGGCATAGGCGTCGACCGGCGGCAGCGGGCAAGTGGCGATGGAAACCAGGTTCTTCTCGTCGCGCGCGTCGACAACCCATACCAGCTTCGGCCAGTCCTCGGCGTTGTTTTCGGTCGACTCGTCGGTAACAATGAGCAGGCCACGCTCGAACAGCGGCACTGCCGTGTGCATGAAGCCGGTGTAGGGGGGCGAATTCGTCCAGTGCGAAATCGGCTTTGGCTTCGATTTATCGGCAATGTCCATTACGAACATTCCGCCGTCGATATAGCAGAGATAGAGCCGGTCCTTGCGTTGCTTGTAGACGTTGGTGTTGTGCGCGCGGTAGCCCTTGTCGAGCTTGTGACGCGGCAATGGCGTCTCACCTTTTTTGGTACCCGGCATCCACCAGCGCCCCACCTCGATCGGCTTCGACGGATTGTGCACGTCGATGCAGCGATAGAACTGGTCATCGAGCGGATGGCTCGGCTCGAAGTCGGGCGCGCCGGATGCCATGTGCACGTATTCGCCGTCGCAGAACCACAACTGATGCACGCCGCGCGAGTTAGCGCCCGAGCAATCCAGGAAAGAGATCGAGCGCGGCTTCTCCGGCACCGACAGGTCGAATATTTCAAGGCCGGCCGGTTGCTGGTTGACCTTCTGGGTCTGGTAGGCCACCGCCATGATGTCGCCCGATAATTCCAGCGAGTTGGACCGCATATACGGCTTCGGCAAGTCGGTCTGCACAATCACTTTTGGATTGCGCGGGTCGGACACATCGACGCCGGTGAAATTTTTTGGCGCGCTTTCATGCGCCAGCCAGATGATGCGCCGGCCGTCCTTGGCGATCTGTACCGACATGCCTTCGCCCATGCCGCCGAAGCCGCCGAGATCATTTTGCGCGAGAAGCTTGAAATTCCAGGTGACAGGCTCACCGCTCTTACTCAGAGGGTTATGGGCAGCCGACATCATGTGCTCCAATGTTCGTCAGGTTCTTGCAGAAAGGCCGGCGCGCTTGCGCCGGCCTTGTGATGAAAAGCTCGAACGTTCTCAGGCCATCGCTTTCTTCAGGAAGTCGGTGCGGAAGGCCTTATTCCAGTCTGGCACGGCCTTGAGCTTGTTCGCCTTCACCAGGACTTCGCAATGGTGAGTCATGTATGGGACAAGGTCGGACGGCCAGCCAGGCTGGACTTCAACGCGCGCAAGGGCCTTGGAGAACGTGTCTTTGGACATGTTGTAGCCCTTTGACGTGTAGAATGAGTAGATGGTGTCGGCGACTTTGCCCGGGTTCGACTTGAAGTCCTTGGCGACTTCGAGCCAAGCCTTGAGATACGCCACAACCGTGTCGGGATTCTTGTCGACGAATTCGGGTGTGGCAGCCATGAATACGGGCAACTTGTCGAAGTCGTAGAATTCGGAAATGGTGACGCCGAGCCCGTCGGCCTCTGCGATTGCGTTGTACGGCTCGACGTTGACCATCGCATCCACGGTCTTGGCCGCCATCGCCGCCACCATGTCGTTTACGTTCATGCGGATTTCCTGATAGTCGCCTTTCTGGAGCCCGGCTTTGGTGGCGATCTGGTCGACGAAGATATTGCCGGTCGAAGAACCGGTCTGATTGGCAACCTTCTTGCCTTTGAGTTGCTCAACCTTGGTGATCCCGAGATCCTTGCGCGCGAGAACACGGGCAGTCTTGCCGACGTATTCGATCATCGCGATGGCAACCAGGCCGCCCTTCTCATGGCCGATTGCAAACGAAGGCCCCGCGTATGTGCCCATGTCGACCTGGCGCGCCACCATCTGCTGCATCGTGAGATTGCCGGACGGCACCGCGAACTCTTCGAACTTGACGCCGTGCTTTTCGAGCAGGCCGGAGCGCAGCAGGTAGTAAGTGGGCATGCCCCACATATTGGTTTGATAGCCCTGGCGTACCGTCTCCAGCGCGAATGCAGGTCGCGCGCCAAATCCGGCCGCCAAGACGCCGGCGCCGGTCGCCGCCAACACATGACGGCGGGTCATTCCTTTGTTCGCAGTGGTCATTGCTGTTCCTCCCTATGATTTGGCTTTGCCATTCATGGCTTTGGTTTCGCCGACGTCGTGGCCGAGATGCCGCAAAAGCTCTTTCTGGCATTCGACAAATTCCACGCTCAGTGGATCGCGAGGGCGCGGCAGGTCGATTTTGATTTCGGTTTTTACGGTGCCGGGATGGGGCGACATGACCACAACACGGTCCGCCAGATACACAGCCTCCGCGACATTGTGAGTCACGTATATCACCGTCTTGCGCGTTTCACGCCATACATCGGCAAGCAACCGTTGCATGTCGTCACGGGTGAGCGCGTCCAAAGCCGCGAACGGCTCATCCATCAACAACACGGAGGGATTGTACGCCAATGCGCGAGCGATGGCGACCCGCTGCTGCATCCCGCCCGAAAGATGGTGCGGATACGAGCCGGTAAACTTCTCCAATTTCACAAGGCGCAATTGCTCGCGTGCAATTCTGTCGCGCTCGTCTTTCGGGACGCCCTTCATTTCCAGCCCGAACGCGACGTTGCCGAGTGCCGTGCGCCAGGGGAATAACTGGGCGAAATCCTGAAACACAACGCCGCGGTCCATGCCGCTGCCCGTCACCGGCTTGCCACCGATGCGGATCTCGCCGGCCGCCGGCGAAAGAAATCCCGCGATAATATTAAGCAGTGTGGACTTGCCGCAGCCGGAAGGCCCAACAATGCAGACGAATTCGGAAGCGCCGATGCTGACGCTTACGTCCCTGACGCCAGGAACCTTTCCTCCCGGAGTCTCATACACAAGGGTGACATCGCGAATTTCAATCGGGACCATTCTTGCTTACCGTTTCTAACCCTTGGTCACGCGCACCATGCCCCACCGCTGGACAGTTGCGCGCTCGATTGAACCGAAGACGAGCCGCTCGAAGGCATAGCCGATAGCGCCGATGACGAGCAACGAAGCAAGCATGATGTCGGCGTTGAGAAATTCCTTGGCATCGAAAATGACCCAACCCAGACCCCAGTCCGAAGCCGCGATCATTTCGGCGCCGACAACGGCGATCCACGCACGCAGGAACGCCTGCCGCATGCCGGTGATGATGAAGGGTGATGCACCCGGAATGATCACCTTCCAGAACAGCTTCTGTTCATCCGCGCCCATGGCTCCGGCCGCGCGCAGCCACAAGGGGTTCACCGAACGGACGCCTGACCAGGTGTTGAACACCATCGGAAAGGTCGCAGCATAGAACACGATCAGGATGGTCGTGAGATTGCCGATGCCGAACCACAGCATGAACAGCGGAACCAACGCGAAAGAAGGGATCGGCATGAGTGCGCTGACCAGCGGCAGGAAAAAATTTTCCACCCGCTGAAAGCGAGCCATCAGGATGCCAAGCGGAATTCCGACCGCGACGGCAAGACCAAAACCGAACATGACCCGGTACATCGTGAAGGCGGCGTGCTCGATCATCGTACCGTCGGCGAGCATGGCGATCAGAGTGCGAACGATGGCCGGGATCGTCGGCAGCAATGCGGGCGCGAAGTAGCCGCTGCGCGCCAGCAGCTCGTACAGCGTCGCGGCCGCCGCAAGCGTGACCACGGCACGAACGATGGATCGCGTGCGCTGCCCTTGTTCGGTCATGACGTGATCATTCCCCACCGGACAACGGTGTAGTCTTCGATTTTCTGGAACACGAATTTCTCGAGTCCGAGCCCGATAAGCGCAATGACGACAATTCCGGCAAGCATCGCGTCGGTATTGAGGAACTCACGGGCCCCAAAGATCAGCCATCCGAGTCCCCAGGGTACGGCAGCAAGCATCTCGACGGCGACCAGGATCCGCCACGCTTGCGCAAGGCCGAGCCGCAGGCCGGTCAGTATGTAGGGCAGGGCACCGGGAAGGATCACATGACTGAACATCCGGCGATCGTCCGCACCCATGGACTGGGCCGAGCGCACCCAGATTTCCTTGACGGCTTTCACGCCGGTCCAGCTGTTGAACAGGATCGGGAAAGCCGAAACAAAGCCGACGAGCAGCACGGCCGAAATGTTGCCGAGACCGAACCAGAGCAGGAACAGAGGTGCATAAGCGAGGCCGGGAATTGGCGCGCAGATGCTGACCAGCGGCAGGCAAATATCCTCGGCCCGCCGCGACCGCCCCATCAGCACGCCAATGGTCACGCCGATGACCGCGGCCAGCGCAAAACCGCTCAACAGGCGGATCACGGTATCGATGGCGTGATGCGGAAGAATGCCGGCAACCGTTAGCCGGACGAAGGTGGACGCCACTTCCTCGAGTGTAGGAAACAACCGGCGTGGAAATACGCCGGCCCAGGCGACGATTTCCCAGATCGCTCCAACGACCAGAAAGGGAAAGACGTTGCGAAGGACAAGGCGCAGCCGATCGCGGGCCTGCGGCCGGTCGGGGACTTCGCCCACAGGGATCGTGGTCGTGACGGCATCCTGCATCGGGTGCCCACATCCTCCCAAGGTCCGGACCACGAGCCCTTTTGACGAGGACCCTTTGGCGGTCTTGTAACCGGCCTCAGCCACAGAATAGTGCGCTTTGAACAGCCGCGACAAGCATAAGGGGCATGCCAATTGTTGCGGTACACCGCCACTGGCGCAATGGCGGCAGAAGGGCTAAAGCCCGTCGCGCGGCTTTTGTACGACGACAGGATTCAACGGGAGAGTTTCGTGATGTCGAAGAATGCACAGAAGATCGGCTGGATCGGAACCGGCCGCATGGGCTTGCCCATGGCGGAACGCCTGCTCAAGGCCGGCCACGATGTCAGTGTCTGGAATCGTACGCGTGCAAAGGCCGAGCCGCTCGCCGCAAAAGGCGGCAAGATCGTCGACAAGCTCGCTGATCTGGCTTCCTGCGACGTCGTATTTTCGATTGTGTCCGAAGGCAAAGACCTGGAACAGGTGTATTTCGGCAAAGACGGTGTGCTTTCCGGCGGCAAATCTCCAAAAATTTGCATCGACTGCTCGACGATCTCGGTTGAGGAATCCGCTGACATTCGCAAACGTCTGAAAGACAAAGGTGCGGACTACGTGTGCGCGCCCGTATCCGGCAATGCGAAAGTCATCAAAGCTGGCAGGCTGTCGTCTGTCGTCTCCGGCGATGAAACGGCCTGCAAGGCAATCATTCCGCTGATGGAACTCGTTGCGCCGCAGGGCGTGTCCTATGTAGGTGAGGGCGACCTCGCACGCATCTGCAAGATCGCGCATAACGTCATGCTTGGCGTGGTAATCGAGAACCTGATCGAGATCACGCTGCTGGTGAACAAGATGGGCGTGCCGCGGCATGCCTTCCTGGCTTTCCTCAATAACGGCGTGATGGGTTCGATGTTCACGCGCTATAAGTCACCGGCACTCGTGAACCTCGATTGGACGACGACTTTTACGCCGGAATTGCTGCGCAAGGATCTTGATCTCGGGCTTGAACTCGGTCGCGAGATGGACGTGCCGATGCCGGTGACGGCGGCCACGCGCGAGGTCCTGCAGGGCCATTTCGGTCACGCGACCTTGCAGCCCCATCCGCAGGCTTACCTCAACAAGGATTTTGCGGCGCTGATGGAAACCATGGCGCTCGCCGCCGGCATGAAGCTGGCGCCGGAGAACAAGAACGTGCCGACGGGACTTGAGCACTAACGGAGCAAATAAAAAAAGGGCCCCTTACGGGGCCCTGTGTGCATAAGGTGGAGGATTCACGCCGCCGTCTAAGCCTAAGGGAGGAAAACGGCGGCTGCGCACGTGTCCACTCAATCGGTCCGGACGCATGACTACAAGTAAAATGGCTGTAAATTTCTGTCTTCGGCAGCATCATCCGAGTGAATGAGGGAGTTCCAGATGGGCTTCACCCTATACAACGCGCCGCAGTCGACATGCAGCCAACGCGTCCGATTCGTTTTCAATGCGAAAAAGCTGCCGTTCGACGAAGTGAAGCTCAATCTTCTCGAAGGCGATCAACTCAAGCCGGAATACCTCAAGCTCAATCCCAACGGGGTTGTGCCCACGCTCGACCACGACGGTGCGATCGTCACCGATTCGACGGTCATCATCGAATATCTCGACGAGGTCCGGCCCAGCGACAGCTTTACGCCGGAGAATCCGGTGGAACGCGCGCGGATGCGTGCTCTTATGCATTTCATCGATGAAATGCCCGCTGCCGCTGTCCGGGTGCCGACCTTCAATCTCGCTTTCCTGCCGCGATTCCAGAAGATGAGCCGCGAGGATTTTGTTGCGATGGCAGAATCAAAGCCGCTGCGACGCGAATTCATGCTCACCATGGGCCAGACTGGCTTTTCGAAGTCTGAAATGGAGGCGGCGCTGGCGCGCCTGCGCCGCACCTACGAGCGCATGGACGCGGAGATCGAGCGCAGCGGTGGGCCCTGGTTGCTTGGCAAAAAGATGACGCTCGCCGACGTCGCGGTCATGCCGGCATTGGTGCGGATGCACGATCTCGGGATAGCGGATTGGCAGGACTTGCCGCGCGTTGTCACATGGTTCGACAACGTCCGTGCGCAGGCGGCCTTCACGCCGACCTACTATCACGGCTCGCTGTTAAGCGAACGGTTTCCGCACTTGCGGGAAAAATCGCCTGCGTAAACGGCTTCTTATTTAGTGGTGCTGATCTTCGGCAATTCGACCTTTACGGTCGATGACTTCTGCCCAAGATTGCCGGTGGCAAAGAGAATGCCGCCGCCGACTACAACTACAATCAGCGCACCGACCAGAACGCCAAGCACGCCGACGCCGCCACTGCTGCCCTCAGCCATGGTTCCATCCTCCCTCCATCAACCGGGAAGTTAAGCAGCGCGCGCTGTTTTGGTTCCCGTCCTACGGCGTTGCAATCGCCTTTACCGGAAAACCGAAGGTCCCGTCCAGGCTCACGGTAAATTCGCGCAGCCAGCGCGGCGACTGATCGCTATAGCCATACATCATCAGAGCAATGGCCACCGGGATAATGACGGTCAGCCAATAGGCGAACCGCAGCCAGCGCGCACGATTTTCAGCACGTTCCTTCGGCGAGACGTATCGCGGCGCGTTGGGAATCATGAGCGCGATTGTGGGGCGCATTCGCGCGCCCGGTAAAAAACCTAGTACCGGGCGCTGATCGGCAATTCTTCCGCGGGGAACAGCGTGATCAGCCGGCAGCCTTTGTCGGTGACCACGACCTCTTCCTCGATGCGCGCGGCGGAATAGCCGTCGGTCGCCGGGCAGTAGGTCTCGATCGCGAACACCATGCCTTCCTTCAGTTCGGTCGGGTGATCCATTGATACGACGCGAGAGATGATCGGCCGCTCATGCAAGTTCAGCCCGAGACCATGTGCGAACTGCAGGCCGAACGCGGCCATCTCGTCAGGGAAACCGAATTCATTCGCTTTCGGAAACACCTCGCAGATGTGCGCCGTGCTGGCGCCGGGCCTGATGCGCTCGATGGCGTTGTCGAGCCATTCGCGCGCCCTCCTGTAGGCGTCGTGCTGCGCGGGCGTCGCGCGGCAGACGTTGAAGGTGCGGTAATAGCAGGTGCGATAACCCATGAAGCTTTGCAGAATGTCGAAGAAAGCCTGGTCGCCCGGGCGGATCATTCGATCGGTGAAATTGTGAGGATGCGGGTTGCAGCGCTCGCCGGAAATGGCATTGACCGCCTCGACGTCGTCGGAGCCGTGCGTGTAGAGGAACTTGTTGACCTCGGCGACGATGTCGTTTTCGCGCACGCCCGGCCGCAGCATTTCATTGACGACGTCGTAGGCGCCATCGACCATTGCGGCCGCGCGATTGAGAAGTGCGATTTCGTCGGCCGATTTGACTTCACGCGCGCTCAGCATGATTTGCTGGCCGTCTTTGATCTTGATCCCGGCTTTCTCGAGCTCGAACATCATTGGCGGCTCGATGATATCGACGCCAATTGGCATTTTGGCGACGCCTGCCGACTTGAGAATTGAGGCCATTTCCTCGGCGTGACGCTTCATCAGGCCGAACGCCGGATCGACGGTGCCGCGTAAGCCGACGAGGCCGGCCTTGCAATTCTCCGGCTTGAGCCAGGGCGAATAAAGCTTGTGGTGGACTGCGGCCGAGCCAAAGTCCCACAGAATAGGATCGCCCCCACGCGTGAGGAGGACCCAGCGCGAAAGCTTGTCGCGCGCCCATTCACCGATCTTGGTCGAGGTGACGTAGCGGATGTTGTTGTCGTCAAATAGCAATAGTGCGCCGAGGTCGGAGGCCTCAAGCGCGGCCTGCGCGCGGCCGAGTCGATAACGGTGCATGCGGCGGTAATCGACACGTTCTTCAAAGTCGACGCCCATGGTACCGAGCACCGGCAAGTGCCGACCCCAATTGTAGCGCGGGTTGATGTCCTCGGCGGTGATTTTCACCGGCTCGCGCGTTCTCTCGTCCATGGTCGTCTCCTTACGCGGTATCGATTGCCGCTTTATAGCCGGTAGGTCGACATCATTATAGGCCTAGTCGGTGGCTCTGTCGGCACCATCGGACCTGCGCCGGAACGCGGTCAATGGGCCTCTACATGGGCGTCCTTGATGACGCCGCCCCACACTTCGGTTTCCTTCTTGATAAAGGCCGCAGCCTCGGCGGGCGTACCGCCGGCGGCGTGAAGGTTGATCTTTGTAAAGTGGCTCTGTGCTTCCGGACTTTTGAGGACTTCGTTCACAGCCTTGCTGAGCTTTGCCACGATTGCGGGCGGCGTCTTCGGAGGAGCCGCAATTGCGTTCCAGGTGCCGGATTCAAAGCCTTTGACGCCAGCCTCATCGAGCGTCGGGATATCGGGCAGGTTTGGAATTCGCTTGCTCGTCGCAACGGCAAGGATCCGCGCCTTGCCGGCCTCATGCAGTTTGATGGCCGAGGCCAACTCCATGAAAATGAAATCGACGTGGCTGGCGATAATGTCATTCAGCGCGGGTGCAGTGCCCTTGTAAGGGACGTGTACCAGCCTGGTGCCGAGGATGCGTTCGAACAACGCAGCCGTGAGATGCGACGTCGTGCCTATTCCCTGCGACGCGTAGTTGACCTTGCCCGGGCTTGCCTTCACGTAGTCAATGAAATCTCTCGCCGTCTTCGCGGGAAAATCCGGGCGTACCAGCAAGACATTGGCGATCGAGGTCATGATCGTCACCGGCTCGAACTGTGTGGGATCGAAATTCATCTTTTTATAAAGCAGCGGGTTGACGGTCAGAGGCGCCGGCTGCGCCGCGAGCAGCGTGTAACCATCGGGATCCGACGTGAAGACTGCCTCTGCCCCGATGTTGCCCGCGGCGCCTGCGCGATTTTCAACGATAACCGGCTGACCGAGCTTCTGATGCAGGCCTTCCGCGACGATGCGCGTCACCGTATCAACGCCGCCGCCCGCGGGCACGCACACGATGATCTTGATCGGCCTGTTCGGAAAATCAGCGGCCGCATCCTGCGCGGACGCCGCCGACGCCGTCAGCAACGCGGCCAATAGTCCTGCCAATATCGTGCGCACGCGATCCTCCCTTGTGCCGGCTATTTTATGCCACGCGGGCGAGTTTTTGTGCCGGCAGCTTGAGATTGAACACCTTCATGGCATTGCCGCCAAGGATATTCCGCTTTGCCGGCTCGGTCAGGAACGGCAGATCATAGATTGTCGAGGGTAAATCGAAGTCCCAATGCGGGTAATCGGACGAATAGAGCAATTGGGTTTCGGCATTGATCATGCGGAAGGTTTGCTCGAGTGCCGCGATGTCGGTCATTTCCAAGGGCTGCGATGAGAAATACATGTCGCGCATGTACTCGCTGGGTTTCCTTTTCAGGGCCGGGGCTTCAGATGAGCGCATCATGTACTCGTTGTCGAAGCGCTGCATCATGAACGGCACCCAGGCAAGTCCGCTTTCGACCCAAAGCACTTTCAATTTCGGAAACCGCTCCGGCAGGCCGTTGGTGATCCAGTTGGCCAGATGCACCATGTTGTAGAACACGAAGCCAAGCGCGTGAACCGAGATGAAGCGATTCATCATGCCGACGGTCTGGTCGTTCCAGTTGTAGCCGGCATGGAAAGCGAGCGGCAGGTTCATCTCTTCGAGCAACGCATAGGTCTTCATATAGGAATTGTGGTGAACCGGACGATAGCGCGCCGACGTAACCATGAAGCCGACGACGCCTTTGGTCTGCCCGAATTCCTGAACGGTGCGATAGGCCGCATCCGCGTCATTGAACGGCAGATAAAGCATCGAACGGATGCGCGGCTCGTGCGCCAGCACCCGTTCAGTGAGCCAGTGGTTGTAGGCACGCGCCAGCGCGACCTCGACCTCGACTTGCGGGTGCAGGCCAAGTTGAAGCATCGGAGTTGGGAACATCACCGCGACATCGATGCCGATCGCATCCATCCAGCGCCGCGTCAGCGCAATGTCGCGCTGAACGCCACTTTCCGTTTTCTCCATCCCCCGGGTCGCATAACGCATGACGCGACCGCCCATGTCCTGGTAGCCGACGCCGGCCGGCAACATGCCGACACTTTTCGCGTTTGCCTGACGCGCGCTGTGCGCAAGCTGCTGCAGCACAGGATCGTCCATGTAATCGAGGATTTCGACATCGATAATCGGGAAATTCTTGTACCCGCGTTCGGCAGCCTGCTTCGAGGCGTGCGCCAGCAGCTTGCTCGTGTCGAATTCCTCGACCTCCATGCGGCGGAAGTCGGACAGCGGAAGATCCA
>Ga0310810_10001441_pt1 | contig 24937 bp, 27 predicted proteins | sample NCmetagenome_FD_207641 | JGI IMG/M metagenome (GOLD analysis project Ga0310810, IMG submission 207641) | Soil microbial communities from experimental microcosm in Duke University, North Carolina, United States - NC | ecosystem: Engineered > Artificial ecosystem > Soil microcosm > Unclassified ...
AGCGGGACGAGGTCGGGCGGCGCTCGGTCGACTTCAACGTGGCCCTGGCGCGCGCGGCGAGCCGCCACGGTGCGCGGCTCGTGGACCTCTACGACGCGAGCCGCCGCGAGGTTCCGGTGAGGCCCGAGCTCATGGCCGCCGACGGCTATCATCCCTCGGATATCGGGTACGCACGCTGGGCCGAACTGATGTGGGAGGTGGTGCGGAGTAGAATTCGCTCGTGAGGCTGAATACGCGCGAGATGGGCGTGGTCGAATTGAGCGTGAGGCTTGGTTACGGCACGCTCGTCGCGATCGCGATGTTGCTGTTCGCACCGCCCGCCTGGGCGGCCGGCGACCGATCGATGACGCCCTTACCGTCCACCATCAGCTCCCGCGTCGCCGTGGCGCCCCCCGCCGTGAGCAACATCGTGCCGCCGACCTCGGTGTTCCCGGTCACGACCCAGCCCTTCGCGCCATCGCGCTCCGTGAGCGCGCCGCTTCCGTCGACCGTGCTGCCCGCGCCCGACGGTCGGCATCATCGCCACGCGATCGCCGTCGTCGCCGCGCCGCCTGCGACCCAGGTCGTCGTCGTGCAGCAGCCCATCATCTATACACAGACGGTCGCCACTGAGCCGACCGAGTGCGTCAGCCCCGGCTACTGGGCCTACCGCTGGGTGCCGTACGCGACGACCGAGCGGGTCTGGGTAGCGGGCTCGTGGGCCGCCGACGGCACGTGGACCGACAGCCACTACGAGGTCCGACCGTACTCCTCGGGCTACTACGAGCCCGTCTGGACTCCCGACCAGGCCTACGCCTGTTAGGCGATTAAGCCCCTCAACCCTCGCGGTAGAACAACAGCACCGTCGCCATCGCGGTCAGGAACGCGGGCCACGCCCACGTCAGCCACGGCCGGACGCCGCCCGTTCGCGTGCCGATGAGCAGCGCCACGCCGACCCCGACCGCCGTGGAGCCCATCACCGCGTGCTGCAGATAGATCGAGTCGAAGTGCACACGCCCGTCGTGGAAATGGAAGAACAGCGTGGCACCGCCCGCCAAGGCCAGCACGGCCAGCACGCGTGCCAGCCGGCGACCCGGCAGCACACCGGCCGCGCGCAGCGCGGTGATGACACCGATCGCTATGGGCAGCAATGCCAGTAGCTTGTGCTGGAGCACGAGCGGATCGTGGAAGATCTCCACGAACCGCTGCGGCCCATACGGCCACGACTCGGGATCGCTGCTCGGGATGAGGTAGACGCCGAACGCCACCCAGAGTGGCGCGGAAATCGCGTTCCAGGGAAATCGACGCGGCCGCCAGGCTTCCCAGACCGTCAGCGCGGCGAGCGTCAACAAGATGAGGCCGGCGATGCGGTGGGTGAACTCCGAGTAGAAGGTCTCGGCCGGGTTGCGGGCGTGGTGATCCGGTGCGGCAAGACCGCCGTAGGGCGCGAGCCACGGGTTCGTCTCGGCAAACACGCCGCCCGGATTCGGATACCACGCCCACACGTGCGCGACGGCGAGCGACGGATGCCATGCGACGAAGATCTCACCGCTCGCCGGGTGTCGCGCGGGACACGAGCGCGCGCTCGGAGCCGCGATCTCACGGAAGTCGCGATAGTGGCACGACGCCTCGTGCTGATGCCAGACGGCGCCGGGTAGCGAATCGTCCTTCGGCGTCGACGGCAGCGCGTATTCCACGCCAACGAGCTGCCACGCGCCGTCGCGCTCGACGTACAGCAACACCGGCGGCGCCGTGAGATCGAGCGTGCCGGTGGCGAGCGCCCGCGCCTGGGCGGCGGGCTGCACGAAATGGTAGCCGTGCTGCCGCTCCATGCCGCTCGCCTGCAGATAGCCGTCGGCTCGGGCATTCGCGATGTCGAGGTAGCGCGCGGTGGCGCGGCGCACGTCGGCGACGAGGTCGTCGGGACCGCGCGCCGCCGCCGCAGACGTGGCTGCGACGAGAAGCACGATGAGGAGCCAGGCTCGGCGCACGGCTGACCAGTATACGGACAGACGCTGCGGTAGTATGCGCCGACGATGAACGTGCTCCTGACCGCCGACGGCCTCGTGGCGCTCGTCACGCTGTCCGCGCTCGAGATCGTCCTCGGCATCGACAACGTCGTCTTCATCGCGATCATCACCGGTCGGCTGCCGTCGTCTCAGCAGGCCTCGGCGCGGCGGGTGGGCCTCATGCTGGCACTCGCCATCCGGATCGGCCTGCTGTTCACGATCTCGTGGATGATGGGTCTGACGCGGCCGCTGTTCGTGGTGCTCGGGCACCCGCTCACGGGACGCGATCTCATCCTCATCGGCGGCGGGCTCTTCCTCATTGCGAAGGCCACCTGGGAGATCTACGACAAGCTCGAGGTCGACCACGTCGGGCACGCGGCAGGTGGCCGCGGCCACTTCGCGGGCGTCCTCGTCCAGGTTCTCGTGCTCGACATCGTGTTCTCGCTCGACTCCGTGATCACCGCCGTCGGCATGGCGAATGAGCTGGCCGTGATGGTGACCGCCATGGTCATCGCGATGCTCGTCATGCTCGTCTCGATGGGCGCCATCGCCGGCTTTGTCGAGCGCCACCCGAGCGTCAAGATCCTGGCGCTGGCGTTCCTGCTCCTCATCGGAGTGGTGCTCGTCGCCGACGGCATGGGCCAGCACATCTCGAAGGCGTACATCTACGTCGCCATGGCGTTCTCGCTCTTCGTGGAGATGCTCAATCTCCGCTATCGCACCCGGCGGCGACCCGTTCGTCTGCATGGGCGCTACGAGGAACACTGAATGCGCGCCTTCATCGCGGACGAGGAACACTGAATGCGCGCCTTCATCGCGACACGGCTGGCTCAGACGGTGCTGGTGGTGTTTCTCTCGCTCACGGCCGTCTTCCTCATGGTTCGCCTGTCCGGCGATCCCGTGCTGTTGTTCATGCCGATGGACATCCAGGCAAAGGACGTCAACGAATATCGGCAGCGCCTCGGCTTCAACGACCCGCTCATCGTGCAGTACGGGCGGTTCGTGAAGGGCGCGGTCCGAGGCGACTTCGGCGAGTCGCTGCGCTACAGGCGCGACGCGTTCGGTCTCGTGCTGGAGCGGCTTCCGGCGACGCTGCTTCTGGCCGGCACGGCAATCGTATTGACGCTCGCGATCGCCGTGCCGCTCGGCATCGTTACGGCCGTGCGACGCGACAGTGCGATCGACCACGTCGGCACGGTCCTCACCGTGCTCGGCCAAGCCACCCCCGGTTTCTGGCTCGGCCTGATGCTGATGTACCTCTTCGCCGTGCAGCTCCGCTGGCTGCCCACCGGAGGAATCGGCGGTCTCTCGCATCTCGTCATGCCCTCGATCGTGCTCGCCGCGTTCTATGCCGCGCGCGTTGCGCGGTTGACCCGCTCCGCGCTGCTGGAGGCGCTCGGCGAGGATTACGTCCTGACGGCGCGCGCCAAGGGTCTGGCCGAGCCGCGTGTGGTCGCCAAGCACGCACTCCGAAATTCGGCGATCCCGATCGTCACGCTCGCGGGCCTCGAGGCGGGACAGCTGCTCGGCGGCGCCGTGATCACCGAGACGATTTTTGCGTGGCCCGGTCTCGGCCGGCTCACCGTGCAGGCGCTGCTCAACCGCGACTTTCCCGTCGTCATGGCCGCGGTGTGGTTCACGTCGATCGTGTACACGCTGGCAAATCTCGTCGTGGACCTCGCCTACGGCTGGCTCGACCCCCGCGTGCGACAGCGATCATGAAAAAATTCCTCGGCCTGATACTGACCCTCGGCGTCATTGTCGTGGCCCTCGCGGCGCCGTGGCTGGCACCCGCCGATCCCTTCGCCACCGACTTCACCAGCGGCCTCAAGCCGCCGGGCTCGCCAGGTCACCCGTTCGGCACGGATCAGCTCGGTCGCGACCTGCTCGCGCGCGTGCTGTTCGGCGCGCGCGTGGCGCTGTTCATCGGGGTGTGCACGGTGCTCGTCACCGCGCTCGTCGGCGGCGCGCTCGGTCTCGTCGCCGGCTTCGTCGAGCGCTGGCCCTCCACGGTCATCATGCGGCTGGCCGACGTGCAGCTGTCGTTTCCGTTCATCCTGCTGGCGCTGACGATCAACGCGATCGTCGGTCTCGGCCTTCGCAACATCATCGTGAGCCTGTCGGCGGCGGGCTGGGTCGTGTACGCGCGCGTCGTGCGTAGCGAGGTACTCTCCGTCAAGGAGCGGGAATACGTCCAGGCCGCGGCGGCACTCGGCGTCGGGCAGCTGCGGCTGCTGTTGCGTCACGTGCTGCCGAACGTCGCGCCGTCGATCATCGTGGTCGCAAGCCTGCAGTTCTCGCAGTTCGTGGTGGCCGAGGCCGCCATCTCGTTTCTCGGGTTTGGCGTCCAGCCTCCGACGCCCGCGTGGGGCAGCATGCTGAGTGAGAGCCGTGACTTCCTGTACGTCGCATGGTGGCTTGCCGCGTTTCCCGGCGCGGCGCTTGCGCTTACCGCGCTCGGCGTGAATCTCGTCGGCGACTGGCTGCGGGACTCGCTGGACCCGAAGCTCCGCGTGTAGGGACCGTGGGGGCGGGCCACATCGGGGCCCCCCATGTCAGTTGGTACACTCTGACCTCCGTCGTGCGGGCCGGACAGGCCGCGACGGTCAGGAGGCTGCTATGCGTCGTCAGGGGTCGGCCGTGGGCATCATGCTCGTCACCGTCGTCGCCGTCGTCGCGGCCGTGCTGCCGGCCGCGGCCCAGGATCGAACGAAGACCAAGGAAGTCGTCGTCGGCCTCGGCGCCGAGCCGCGCACGATGCTCGGGGTGACGATCGTGGACTGGACGACCAACAACATGCTCGAGCACATCTACGACCGACTGCTCGACCGCGACGCCAAGACGCTCAAGCCCAAGCCCATGCTCGCGACCTCGTGGAAAATCATCAACGACACCACCTGGGAGTTCGCGCTACGCAAGGGCGTCAAGTTCCACAACGGCGAGCCGTTCGACGCGCAGTCGGTCAAGGCGACGTTCGATTACATGCTCGACCCGGCGAACAAGAGCCACTACGCCACGCCCGCGTACTGGAAGCCGCTCAAAGAGGTGCAGATCGTCGACCCGTACACGGTGCGACTGATCACCGACAAGCCGTACCCGAGCGTGATCGATCACGCTTCGCTCACGGATCTGTTGATCATGCCGGCCAAGGCGCTGCGCGAGCAGGGCCCGCAGAAGCTTGCGGAGAAGCCGATCGGCACCGGGCCGTTCAAGTTCGTCGAGTGGCGCCGCGACGAGCGCCTGGTGCTCGAGCGCAACTCCGATTACTGGCAGGGACCGGCGGACGTCAGCCGCGTCACGTTCCGGTTCATCCCCGAGTTCAGCGCCCGCATGGCGGCGCTGCTGTCGGGCGAGATCGACATCATGAAGGACGTGCCGCCGCACACGATCGAGGCCGTCGAGCGGTCAGGACGGGCGAAGGTGCGCTCGACAGTGTCGTCGCGCATCAACTATCTGGCGCTGGTGAATCTCAAGCCCGGCCCGATGCAGGACGTGCGCGTGCGCCGTGCGATGAACCATGCCGTCAACGTGGACGAGCTCATCACCCAGGTGCTGCGCGGCCATGCGACGAAGATGTGCGGGCCGCTGGCCCCGACCAACGTCGATTTCTCGCCGGTGGACTGCTACAAGTACGATCCCGCGCGCGCGCAGGCGCTGTTCAAGGAGGCGGGCGTCGATCCGAAGTCGCTGAACCTGACGCTCGACACGCCGTCCGGGCGCTATCCGCTCGACAAGGACGTGTCGCTGGCGATCGCGGCGCAGCTGCAGCGACTCGGCATCCACACCAACGTGGTCGTCAACGAGTGGGGCACCCATCTGGACAAGATCAAGAACCGCAACACCGGGGACATGTTCTTCCTCGGCTGGGGTCCCGCGCTCCACGGCCAGGGCACCATCGAGCCGCTGTTCAAGGCGGACGCGACGTACTCGTCGTACGGCAACAACAAGGTTCTCGACGACAAGATCGCGAAAGCCGTCACCATCGTCGACGCCAAGGCCCGCGCCGCGGCCTACGCGGAGCTGCAGAAGCTGGTCCACGACGAGGCGCCGTGGGTCTTCCTCTGGCAGCAACATGACCTCTACGGCGTGGCGCAGTCGGTGGAGTGGACGCCGCGTGCCGACGAAAAAGTCTGGATGTACGAGGCGAAGATCACACCGCGGTAAGCGGACGGAGCCACACATGTCGCTGACGGTTTTCACCAACGCGTTTCTGATCGATTGCACCGGGGCGGACCCGACCGAGGGCGCGACCGTCGTCGTCGAGGACGACCGCATCAAGGACGTGCGCGCCAAAGGCGGCCCCGGCCCGCTCCCGGGGCCGGTGACGACCATCGACTGCGCCGGCGCGACGCTGATGCCCGGCCTGACCGACGCGCACGTGCACATCTGCGCCGTCACCGAGAACATCACCGATCAGCACCGCTTCTACCCGCCGTCGTACATCGCCGCGCGAGCGATGAAGCGCGCGGAAGAATGCCTGATGCAGGGCTTCACCACCGTGCGGGACGCGGGGGGCGCGGACTACGGCTTTCGCATGGCGCTCGAGGAGGGCCACTTCCCCGGCCCGCGGCTGCTCGTCTCCGGCCGCTACATTTCGCAGACGGGCGGGCACGGCGACAAGCGGCGGCGGTCCGAGTGGACCGACCCGATCGACTGCTGCGTCGGCATGGTGGGCTTCATCGCCGACGGCCCCGACGAGGTGCGCCGGGCCGCGCGCGAGAACATCCGCCGCGACGTCGACCAGATCAAGATCATGGCGTCGGGCGGCGCGATGTCGCCCTCCGACGAGCTCGACACGACGCAGTTCACCGTGGCCGAGATGCGGGCGGCGGTCGAGGAAGCGCAGGCCGTCGGCAAGTACGTGCTGAGCCACGCGTACTCGGACTCTGCGGTGCGGCGCGCGATCGAAGCCGGCGTCCGCTCCATCGAGCATGGCAACCTGATCCGCGAGGCCGCCGCGCGCGCCATCAAGGAGGCGGATGCGTTCCTCGTGCCGACGATGGTGACGTACGAGGCGATCTATCGCGAGGGCAAGCGCTACGGCATCGGCGACCACCAGGTCGCCAAGATCGACATGGCGCGCCAGCAGTCGCTGCAGGGGCTCACCTACGCATATAAAGCCGGCTGTAAGATCGGCTCGGGATCCGACCTGCTCGGCGACATGATGACTCAGCGTGCGGTGGAGTTCGAGCTGAAGGGCCAGGTCATGACGCCGATGGAGGCGCTGCTCTCGGCGACCAAGGTCAACGCGGAGCTGTTCCGCATGCAGGACCGCATCGGCAGCGTCGAGCCGAACAAATACGCCGACCTGATCGTCGTGCAGGGTAATCCGCTGAAGAATCTCCGGGTGTTCCAGGTGCAGGACAACCTGCGCGTGATCATGAAGGGCGGCCGGGTCTACAAGAGGATGACATGAGCGAAACGCATCGTGACGCGATTCTGGATCAGTTCACGCGACAGGCCGTGCCGTTCGCGACCGCGCCGTCGATCCGCGACGAGGCGGCGCTCCGCATGGTGATCGAGTTCAGCGGCTGCGGGCCCGACGATACCGTGCTCGACGTGGCGTCCGGCCCCGGCATCCTTGCCTGCGCGTTCGCCAAGGTCGCCCGACACGTGACCGGCATCGACCTCACGCCGGCGATGCTCGACCGCGCGCGGCAGCTGCAGAAGGAACAGGGGCTCACGAACCTCACGTGGCACCACGGCGACGTGCTTCCGCTGCCGTTCGCCGACGGCGCGTTCACCGTCGTGGTGTCGCGTTTCGCGTTCCACCACCTCCTCGACCCGGGCGCGGTGCTTGCCGAGATGCGCCGTGTGTGCGCGCCGGGCGGCACCGTCATGGTCATCGACAGCGCCCCCGCGCCCGACAAGGCGGACGCGTTCAACGCGATGGAACGGCTCCGCGATCCCTCGCACACGCGCGCGCTGCCCGCCGCCGAGCACCTGGCGCTGTTCTCCAAGGTCGGCCTGGGCGAGCCGCGCCAGACGTTCTATCGGCTCGAAGGAGAGCTGGAAGGCCTGCTCGCCCGATCGTTCCCGAATCCGGGCGATGCCGACAAGATCCGCGCGCTGTTCCGCGCCTCGCTGGCCGACGACGCGCTCGGGATCCAGACGCGGCGCGTGGGCGAGCAGCTTCACTACGGCTTCCCGGTCGCGGTGCTGGCCGCGCGGCGCTGACGTGCACGGTCGGCGGCGACGTGCACGATAGAATGACGGGGTGATCGCGCTCGACCTGCGTCTCGCTCCCATGGCCGGCGTGACGAACGCGCCGTTCCGGCTCGTCGCACGCGAGTGCGGCGCCGGCCTCTCGACCAGCGAGGAGATCGATGCCCGCGCGCTCGTCCGCGACAACGCGCGCACGATCGCGCTGACGTCGTACCTGCCCGCCGAGCGCCCCCTCGTGATGCAGCTGCTCGGCGAGGACCCGGACGTCCTCGCCGAGGCGGCGCGGCGGCTCGAGGCCGCGGGAGCGGACGGGATCGATCTCAACATGGGCTGCCCGGTGGCCAAGATCGTCGCCAAGGGCCAGGGCGCCGCGCTGATGCGCGATCCGCTGCGCGCCGCGGTGATCGTTCGCACCCTCCGCAAGGCGGTGGCGGGCAGCTTGAGCATCAAGATCCGCGGCGGCTGGGACGAGCGGACCGTGAACGCGCCGGAGATCGCGCGACTCGCGGAGAGCGAGGGCGTCGATGCCGTCACCGTGCACCCGCGCACGCGGTCGCAGCAGTATACGGGCCGCGCGCCGTGGGACATCATCGCCGATGTGGTGCGAGCCGTGCGCGTGCCGGTGACCGGCAACGGCGACGTGCGGTCGGTTGACGACGCGCGCGCGATGATGGCGACCACCGGCTGCGCGGCCGTGATGATCGGCCGCGGCGCGCTCGGACGACCGTGGATCTTCCGGGGTGTGGACGTGTCGCGGCCGGAGCGCGAGGCCGTGATCCGGCGGCACTGCGCGCTCATCGAAGAACATTTCCCCGAGCGCCCGGCGCTCGTCCAGCTCAAGAAGCACCTCGCGTGGTACTCCGACGGCCTGCCGTTCGCCGCGCGCGCCCGGCCGGCGATGTTCGCCGCAGAGACCGCGGCCGAGCTGTACGAGCTGTTCTGGCGGCTGTGGTGACGGCTCAGCGCTGGTTCGAGGACTTCACGATCGGCGACCGGTTCGAGAGCCCGTCGAAGACGCTGACCGACGCCCATTTCATGTTCTTCGCCGGCATGACCGGCGACGCGCACCCGATCCATTACGACGACGAGTATGCGAAAGGCACGCGCTACGGACGACGCCTCGCCCACGGCTTGCTGCTCACGTCGATGACCGCAGTCGGCGCCTCCACGCTCGCTGCCGTGATCGAGAGCTCGATCGTGGCGTTCCTCGAGCAGACGACACGCTTCCGCCACCCGGTGTTCGTCGGCGACACGCTCAAGCCGCGTCACGAAGTCATCGCGCTGGAGCGCAAGCGCTCCGCCGGTCTGCTGACCTTGCGCGTCACGCTCGACAATCAGCGCGGCGAAACCGTGCTCGAGGGCGAACACCGCTATCTGATCGCGTATCGCCCGACGACGTGAGCCGCACACGCGTCGACGGCGCCCCGACCGCCGCCGTGATGGCGGCCGCAAGGCGCGGGTGGGTGGCACCGACGCTGCTGGTGCTCGCCGCGCTGGCCGGCACCGCCGCCGCGCAGCCCGATCTCGACAGCGCGCGTGCGCTACTCGCCGCGTGGCACGAGGATCCGGCACGCATCGACCGGGCCCGCGCGCTGCTGGAAGCCGAGGTGGCCCGCAATCCGACGACCGATGCGCTCGTCGAGCTGTCCGGCGCCTGGTTCCTCACCGGCGACTTCCGCGCGCGCTCGGACGCCGAGCGCGTGTCCGCATACGAGCACGGCGCGCGCGCCGCGCAGCGAGTGGTCGCCGCCGCGCCTGGAAACGAGCGCGCCCACCTGCTGCTCGCCTTCAACAGCGGTCGCCTGGCAGAGATTGCCGGCGTCAGCCGCGCGCTTGGTCTCGTCACGACCATCCGGCATGAATCGGAGACCGTGCTGCGGCTCAACGCGTCGAGTGTCGATGGTCTGATCCTCGCCGGCGGCCTCGCCGCCGGGCTGCCGAGGCTCATGGGCGGCGATCGTGCGAAGGCCGAGGCGCTCCTTGTTCGGGCGCTCGAGCTCGATCCGCACCACACCGGCGGGCGCGTGGAGCTCGCGCGACTCTACGTGACGGAGCGCAGATGGTCGGAGGCCACGCGCGAGCTGCAGGCCGTGATGGGCGAAACGGCGCCGACTGACCACCCGCGCTGGACGATGAGCGATGTGCCACGTGCGCGCGAGATGCTCGCCTCGCTCCGGGGGCGCGCGCCGGGCGCCGTGCCGCCGGAGTCGCCCTGACCCATAGCACCCGCCCACGCTGTCTAGGTCTGTCCGTGCCAGTCGCGACCCGCGCGCTCGCGCCAGCGGACGCGGATCGCCTCGAACTCGGCGTGCGGCAGCGGGCCCGCGGCCACGCGCTCGGCGTTTTGCCGCCAGCGCGCAGGCTTCGTGGTGCCGACGATCGCGGTATGGATGCCCGGCACCCCGAGCGTGAAGCGCAGCGCGGTGGCGACGGCGTCCTCGAGCGGCTGCGCGAGAAACGCATAGTCGAGCGCGCGCAATCGATCCCAGTACACGCGGTGATAGGCACTCGCCGGAGGGCGTGATCGAGTCCGCCACGCCACGTTCGCCACCGGCCGCTTGGCGATCACACCCATGCCGAGCTCTCGCGCCGCTGGTAACACCGCGTCGATCGCCTCCTGGTCGGCGACGCTCACCGAGATCTGCAGGGTGTCGAACCTTCCGGTCTCCACCGCATAGCGGGCGGCGCCGCCGTCGCCGCTGTAGCCGATGTAACGCGTGAGCCCGCGCGCCCGCGCCGTCTCGAGCGCGGTGATCGCGTCGCCGCGACGCAGCACGCCCTCCGAGCAGGAGTGCAGCTGGACGAGGTCGACCGCGTCGGTGCGTAGCCGCTCGACACTGCGCTCGATCGACTTGAGGATCGCGGCGGGCCGCCAGTCGTCGCGACCCCAGCCGGCCGCGTGCCCGACTTTCGTGAACAGATGGAACTCGCGTCGGCGATCGCTCACGGCGCGCCCGATGAGCGCCTCGCTGTCGGCGTAGCATTCGGCGGTGTCGATGACGTTCAACCCGGCGTCGAGCGCGGCGGTGAGCAGCCGCGTGGCCACGCCCTGACCGACACCTTCGTAGCCGATCTCCGAGCCGCCGAACCCGAGCGCGCTGACCTCCATGTCCGTCCGTCCCAGGCGGCGCCGCTCCATCAGTCGCGGTCCTCGGGATGCAGATCCTCGGGGGACGCGCTCGTCTGCCCCCAGGCCGTGATCCGCCAGTTCTCGCGCGCGCGCCCGCCCGTCCGCCACGGCGGCAGCGGCATGAGCAGATGCCGCGAGAGCGCCGCGACGTACGGCTCGTACATCGTACGCAGCTCCGCGAGCTTGTCGTCGGCGCCCGCGCCGGTGTTCAGTGTGACGCCGGCGGCGCTCAGCGAGGCGCGCAGGCGCGCCAGCTCGTCGCCGGGAAGTCGATCCACGTCGGCGATCGGCGGACGCCCGAGCACTTGCGCGATGTCCGCGACGGTGTGGCGCGCCATGGCAAACGTCAGGCGCGCTTGTCGCTGGCACGCGCCCTCGACGCCGATGCTCACGAGCGCGCTCGCATCGAGAACCGTCGTCAGCGCCGCGAGCCACGACTGGTTGTCGTGCTGCGAGCGGTAGTACGAGAGCACCGGATACGACAGATGCGACTCCAGCACGTCCGCGCTCCAGCGCTCCCACTCGCGCAGCAGCTCGGCGAGCTGGCCCAGGTCGTCACCGTGTCCGCGCAGCAGCTCCTCGGCGCTCGGCGGCGAGCCCGCGCGCGCGTCGAGCCGCGTGATCTCGACCTCACGACGAGAGAACGACTGGTAGAGGATCGGCACGTAGCCGATCACCAGCGCGAGAAATCCGAAGCCCATGCCCGCCTCGACGACCATGAGAGCGCGGCCCAGCGGAGACACGGGCGTGATGTCGCCGAGGCCGAGCGTGAAGAACGTTTCCCCGCTCATGTAGATGTGCTGAGCGAATGTGCCGCCGCCTTCGACGGAGAGCCGCGTGCCGAGCCCAAATTGCACCATCGCGAACGCCGCGATGAAGCTCGCGGCCCAGACGGCAAACAGCAGCAAGAGCGACAGCGGGCCGTAGTAGGACAGGCACGCTTCGCGTCGACCGCCCGGACGTATCCGCCGCGCGACAGCCGACCACGCCCACCAGGTCGTGCGGAAGAACAGCCGCGTCGTGCGGAAGCGGCGCGTGGCCCGCCGAGGCAGCACGACGGCTTCGAACGTGTCCCACGCGATGATCACGATCCACAGACCGCCGGCCAGCGCGATCACCCAGCGCATGGCGTTGAGATGACCGGGCGCGGCTGCCCGGTGCTCAGTCCGAGCGACCGCGCGCGGCGATGTCCCAGACCGCCTCGACGCGCGGCCCGCGCACACACCAGAGACGGTCGTAGAGGTTGAACGTCGGATCGCAGTGTGGCGGGAAGAACTCGATGCGCTCGCCGAGCTTCGGCGCGCGCGATGGATCGATGACCGTCAGCCGCCCGTGCTCGTCGCCCGCGAAGCCGTACTCGACGCCGGGCCGCTCGACGGCCTCCGGCGGAAACGGCTTGTCCGTGGAAAACGCCTTCAGTCCGCCGTCGACCATCGCACGATCACGCGTCGGCACACTGACCACGGTCGTCGCCACGGTGAGCGCCATCTCGAACGCCGTCAGTGAGTCACCGCTTCGGTCGCCGATCCGACGGTAGTCGACGTCCATCACGCAGTAGGACCCGCTCTGCAGCTCGGTGAGCCCCGTCAGCTCGACGTCGATGTCCCACGTCCCCGTCGAGCCGCCCGCGACGATCTCCACCGGCAAGCCATCCGCCTCGAGCCGCGCGCGCGTATCCATCAGCGGCGCCATGGCGGCGAGCGACGCCTCGCGACGCGCTGCCCACCCCATCACGTGGGCACAGTGACCGGCGTAACCCTGCAGGCCGCGTAGCCGGAGCGCACCGCGGTGGGCCACCTGGCGAGCCAGCGCAAGGGCCGGCTCGCCCGGCTGCGCGCCCGTGCGGCGACCGCCGACGTCGACGTCGATCAGGACGTTGAGCGTCACGCCATCGTCCGCCGCGGCGCGCGCGAGCGTGTCGACGTTGTCGGCGTTGTCGACGACGACCATCGTGTCCGGCGCCTCGGCCACCAGGCGCGTCAGCCGGCGCAGGGCACTGGGCGCGACGACCTCGGTGGTGATGAGGAGACCGCGGATGCCGTGGCGCGCCATCACCTCGGCCTCGCCGAGCTTCGCGCACGCGACACCGAGCGCGCCCGCCGCGATCTGACGATGCGCGATCTCCGGGCACCGGTGCGTCTTGGCGTGCGGCCGCAGCGACTTACCGGCGGCGCGTACGTGCTTGGCCATGCGCTCGAGATTGCGCTCGAAGCGGTCCATGTCGAGCAGCAGCGCGGGGGTCGGAATTTCGTCGCGCGTCATCGGGATTGGCAGCCTAGCACGATTCCCCGCGCCCGGGGCCGGGCCCAGGGCCGCACGGTCGCGCGACTAGCGGCGGACGGCGTTGTTCAGATTGCGGGTCTGGATGCCGCCCTTGAGGTCCTGATCGACCTGGGGGGCACGCTGCGTTGGACGTGTCAGCTCACGCGCGGCAGCGTCGTCGCGTTGCCGCTGGATCTCCGCCGCGGCGTGCTCGGCGTCGCGCTCGACCTGCTCCGGCGGAACGGCGGGCCGTACGATGACGCGGCGGTGACGCATCTCCTGCTGCATCTCGGTCTCGGGACTGGCGGATTGCGCGAGCACCGTGGCCGGTGCGACGACAGGCATGAGCGCGGCACAGACTCCGATCACGGCCGTGATACTGAGCGTCCTCATCCGCAACTCCCCCGGCTGCAACCCTTACATTCCGGCGCGATCCGTCGTTGTTACCTGCAGATATGCCGCTGAACGCGCGACTTCCGCGGTCAGCGTCACGATCTCCTGCCAGCTCCCACCTAGCGGCCGAGGCTCACGTCGTCCGACAGTTCGTCAATATCACCGGGGCGGCGCGGAAAATACTGGGCCAAGGTCGAGCCGACCTCGTCGACGGCACCCACCAACGCGCTGGTCACCGCCCCCGTACGAAGCCGCTCGATCATGCGATCGCGGACGCCCGTCCAGTACTCGTCACCCACCCGCGCGTGAATGCCGTCGTCGCCGACGATCGCGAGCTTGCGGTCCTCGACCGCGAGGTACACGAGCACGCCTGCACGGTGCGTCGTCCGATGCATCTCGAGCGCGGCGAAGACCTCTCGCGCGCGCTGCATGGGGTCGTGGGTCCGCCGGCGGAGTCCGTGCGCGACACGGCGCTCGACGTGCACGCGGATCTCGGCCGCGGTGCGGTGCTCCGCCTCGCGCACGGCCGCCGTGACCGCTTCGAGGTCGGCCTCCGTGAACACGCGTTTTGCCCACCGCGGATGCCGTCCGAGCATCACCAGTCCCCGCTTGCGCCACCACCGCCGAAGCTGCCACCGCCACCCGAGAAGCCGCCCCCACTATCCCCCCCGCCGCCGCCCCCACCGCCGCCGCCGCCGATCCAGGGACCACCGCCCCAGTAGATCGGCGGATGCGAGCGCCAGCCGCCGCGGTCCACCGTGTAACCGCGACGCAGCGACGAGCGGATCGCGCTGCCGATCGCCACAATGAACACGCCGAAGATCAGCAGCATGAGCAGCAGCGTCGCGTTGGCGACGGGCTTCGGCATCGCCGGGCCCCGCGCACGAGGGGGCGCCGGACCGCCGCCGATGCGCGCGAAGATCTCGTCCACCGCGGCTTCGAGTCCCGCGGCGTAGCGGCCTTCCCGGAAGCGCGGCGCGATGACGTCGCGGATGATCCCCGCCGACACCGCATCGGTGATGACGGGCTCGAGACCATAGCCGACCTCGATGCGCAGCTTCCGGTCCTTGAGGAACACGAGGAGGATGACGCCGTTGTCGACGCCCTTGTGGCCGACTTTCCACTGCTCGGCGAGCCGGATCGATACGTCTTCGAGGCTTTCGCCTTCGAGGGAGGGGAAGATCGCGATGACCATCTGCGCGCCGGTCGTGCGCTCGCGCGCGGCGAGCTTGTCCTCCAGGCGTGTTCGGTCCGCCGCGGACAGCACGCCGGCGTAATCGTTGACACGCGCGGTGGGCGGCGGCGGAAGGGTGAGGGCGAGGAGGAGCGCGACGCCGAGAAGCAGCCTAGAACTTCACTTTGGGCGCCGTCTCGCTGCCCGGCGCCGCCTCGAAGAACGCCTTGGGCTTGAAGCCCATCATCCCGGCCACGAGGCTTCCGGGAAAGATTCGCAGCCGGGTGTTGTACTCACGCACCGCGGTGTTGTAACGCTGACGCTCGATGGTGATCCGGTTCTCCGTGCCCTCGAGCTGGCTCTGCAGCGTCAAAAAGTTCTGGTTCGACTTCAGCTCCGGATATCGCTCGACGGTCACGAGGAGCCGACTCAGCGCGCCGGACAGCTGGTTCTGCGCCGCCTGGAACTTGGCCATGGCCTGGGGATCGTTCAAGGCCTCGGGCGTGAGCCTGATGCTGGTCGCGCTCGCGCGCGCCTGAGTCACTTCGGTCAGGACCGTCCGTTCCTGCGCGGCGAAGCCCTTCACGGTCTCGACGAGGTTGGGAATCAGGTCGGCGCGGCGCTGGTAGACGTTCTGGACCTGCGCCCACTTCTCGTTGACGTCCTGCTCGAGGCGGACGAGCTGGTTCTGGATGCTCACCGCCCACATGACGAAACCGACCACGACGATGGCGACGACGACCAGGGCGATCAGCGCTCCGCGCATGCCGCAGGGATTATACTCAACGCCGTGCCCGAAACCCTTCCTCTATATCGCGTGATCGCGAAGAACACTTCCACCCGTGAGAACAAGATCCACGACGACGAGACCGCGCGGCGTTACGGGTTCCCCGGCGCCCTCGTACCCGGCGTGACGATCTATGCCTACATGACGGAGCCGCTCGCCGCGGCGTTCGGCGCCGCCTGGTTGGCGCGCGGCACGGCGAGCGTGCGGTTCGTGAAGCCGGTGCTCGCGGGGGAAGAGGTGACCGTGCGCGGCACGGTCGTGGCGCGTGATGCCAAGACCATCAACGTGAGCGTGACCGCGGGCACGGCCACGACGCCGGAGTGCGCGACGCTGACCGCGACGATTCCTGCCGGGAGCCCCACGCCCGTGAACGTCGCGACGTACGGCGAGGCGCCACTGCCCGAGCCGCGCCCCGACGCCACGCGCGAGCACTGGGCATCCATCACGACCGTGGGGACGCCTCGCGCCCACTACGATGACGCCGCGGCCGAGGCGTATGTGGCCAAGGTCAGCGAGCCGCTGTCGCTCTACCGCGGACGCGACGGGTGGGTGCATCCCGGGTTCCTGCTCGAGCAGGGCAATCGCGCCGTCGACCGTAACGTGAAGATGGGCCCGTGGATCCACGTCGGCAGCGCCGTCCGTCACCTCGGCGGCGCGCGCGTGGGTGAGCGCCTCGCCACGCGCGGCCGCGTGCGCTCGCTGTTCGAGAAAAAGGGCCGCGAGTTCGTCGAGCTCGATCTCATCATCGTGGCCGGCGACGCGCCGCGCCCCGTCGCGCACGTCCTGCACACCGCGATCTATAGGCTGCCGCCGCCCGCCTGATCGATACGTCGCCGCCGGTTTGCCTCGCCGCATCGTGCGTGCTAGAAACGTCCATTCGCCTGGAGGCCTGCGATGGATCTGACACTCTCGCCCGACGATCGCGCGTTTCGTGATCAAACGCGCGCGTGGTTCGCCGCGAACACGCCGCGCACCGAGCTGACGACCCTCGAGCAGCGACGCGCGTGGCATCGCACGATGTACGAGGCCGGCTACGTGGGCCTGGGCTGGCCCAAAGAGTACGGCGGCCGCGGCGCGACGCCGATGCAGCAGGCGATCGTCGCGGACGAGATGGCGCGCGCCAACGCGCCCGCGCCGATCAACGGCCTCGGCGTCGGCTTCATCGGGCCGACGATCATCGTGCACGGCACACCAGAGCAGAAAGAGCGGTATCTCCGGAAGATCCTCACGGCCGAGGAGATGTGGTGCCAGCTCTACTCGGAGCCCAACTCCGGGTCCGACCTGGCGAGCCTGCGCACACGGGCCGAGGACAAGGGCGATCACTTCGTCGTCAACGGCCAGAAGATTTGGACGAGCGGCGGCCACATCGCGGACTTCGGCATCCTGCTGGCGCGCACGGATCCGAGCGTGCCCAAGCACAAGGGCATCTCGTGCCTTCTGTTCAACATGCGCCTGCCCGGTGTCGAGGTGCGGCCGCTGAAGCAGATCACCGGCAGCTCGGAGTTCAACGAGGTCTTCATGACCAACGCGCGCGCCGAGCGGCGCGACCTCATCGGCCGGCTCGGACAGGGCTGGGAGATCGCGCAGACCACGCTGGGTTTCGAGCGGGGGGGCAATTCGATGGCGCGCGTCACCCGCTACGCGTCGGCCTTCGAACGGCTCGTCGAGGCAGCGATGATGCTCTCGCGCGGCGGCAAGCCGCTGCTCGAGGATCCCGTCGTGCGCAGCAAGCTCGGCCGCGTCTACGCGGAGATGGAAGTCCAGCGCTACGCGGCGCTCCGCGTGCTGTCGGCGCTGCAGAAAGGCGACTCTCCGGGCGCGGCGTCGTCGATCACGAAGCTGTCGTACAGCGAGTTCGAGAAGCGCTACTACGAGCTCGCGCTCGAGATCCTCGGACCCTACGGACAGATCATCGACGGCGGCCTCGAGGAGACGACGCTCGACGTCGACTCGTCGTCGGGCGTGCGCTCGAGCTGGGCGTACGCGTTCCTGTGGGCACGCGCGGGGACGATCTACTCGGGCTCCTCCGAGATTCAGAAGAACGTCATCGGTGAGCGCGTGCTCGGGCTGCCCAAAGAGATCCGCGCCGACCGCGTGTCGAAGGCGTAGGAGGCGAGCGTGGACTTTTCGTTCAGTTCCGATCAGCAGCTGCTTCGCAATTCGGCTCGCGCATTTCTCGACGAGCACAGCAAGCCGGCCCACGTGCGCACGCTCTGGGACGATCCGCGTGGTGAGAGCGAGGCACTCTGGAAGGAGATCGCGCAGCTCGGCTGGCTCGGCCTGGCCCTGCCGGAGGACGTCGGAGGCAGCGCGCTCGGTCTCGTCGAGACGGCGATTCTGCAAGAAGAGCTCGGTCGCGCCGCGTGCCCGTCGCCGTATCTGCCGACCGTGCTCGCCGCCATGGCGATCGACCGCTTCGCAGGCCCGGCGCAGAAGAGTCGGTGGCTCGCCGCCATCGCGGGCGGTCGCGCGAGGGCGACGGTCGCGTTGATGGAGCGCGCGCTCGATTTCCGCCCCGAAGCGGTCGAGACGCGCGCCGAGGAGCGCGGCGGCAAGGTCGCGCTGACCGGCGTCAAGCAGTTCGTCCCGTGGGGTCACGTCGCCGACGTCGTCCTCGTCCCGGCGCGCACCGGCGGGACGCTCGCGGTGTACGTGGTCGAAACGTCCGCGCCGGGTGTGTCGATCGTGCCGCTCACCGGCATGGATCCCGGTATGAGGCTTGCCCAGATCACCCTCGCGGAAGCGACGGTCGCCGCCGAGGCGCGGCTGCCGGCCGAAGCGCTGACGTTCCTGCTCCTGCGCGGCGCCGTCGGCGCTGCCGCGGAGATGCTCGGCGCCGCGCGGCGCTGCCTCGACATGGCGGTGCACTATGCGAAGGTGCGCGAGCAGTTCGGCCAGCCGATCGGCTCATTTCAGGCCATCCGCCACAAGTGCGCCGAGATGCTGCTCGAGGTCGAGAACTCGCACTCGGCGACGTACTACGCCGCGTGGGCGCTCGACAGCGGCGCCGAGGACGCCGCGCTGGCCGCGTCTGTGGCCAAGTCGTACATCAACGAGGCGTCGCGCAAGGTGTGCGGCGAGGCCATCCAGGTGCACGGCGGCATCGGCTTCACGTGGGAGTATGACCTGCATCTGTACTTCAAGCGCGCCAAGGCGCTGGAGCCGCTGTACGGCGACGCCGAGTACCACCGCGAGCTGATCGTGCGCCGCGTGGCGCGCTGAGCGCCGATGGCCGACGCCCGGCCGCCGCTGGATGGCATGCGCGTCATCGATCTCACGAGCTACATTGCGGGCTCGTACGCGGCGACCATGCTGGCCGACCTCGGCGCCGACGTCGTGAAGGTCGAGTCGCTCGAAGGCGACTCGTTCCGCGAGCTGCCCGGCTTCTTCGCGTGGAACCGCGGCAAGCGGTCGATCGCGCTCAATCTGAAGAATGCCGAGGGACGCGGGGTCGTCGAGCGTCTCGCACACTCCGCCGACGTGGTGATGGAGAACATGCGCCCCGGTGTCGCCGATCGGCTCGGCGTCGGCGACGCGGCGCTCCGTGCGCTGAATCCGCGGCTGATCTACTGCTCGACGACCGCCTTCGGCTCGACCGGTCCGTACGCGGATCGTCCCGGATTCGATCCGCTGCTGCAGGGGCTCGCAGGGCTCATGGCGCTGCAGGGCTTCGGCGGCCCGCCGCAGTATATCCGCGTCGCGCTCGTCGATTACTACGCGGCCGCCCTCACCGCGCAAGCGGTGCTGGCGGCGCTGTTCGTGCGCGAGCGCACCGGCGTCGGGCAGAAGGTCGAGACGTCGTTGCTCCACGCGGTGACCGCGCTCCAGGCGGGCAACTTCGTCGATTACCCTGGCAAGCAATCCGTGTTTCGCGACAATCCGACGTACCGGCTCTATCAAGCGGGCGACGGCGAATGGCTCTTCCTCGCGTGCGGCAACCAATCGTTCTGGGTCAAGCTCTGCCAGGCGCTCGGCCTGGACGACCTCGCGCACGATCCGCGCTTCGCGTCCTGGATGCTGCGGCTCGACAACCGCGAGGTGTTGCTGCCGATCCTCGAGGCGCGCTTCCGCTCGCGGCCGCGCGATGCGTGGCTCGAGGTGCTGCGACAGGCGGACATTCCCGCCGGTCCCGTGCACTCGATCGACGACTTTCGCCGCCATCCCCTCACGCGACATCACGGCCTCGCGCGGGAGTACGATCACCCCGACGTCGGCCGTCTCACGTTGCCCGGCTCGTCGTTGTTGTTTTCCGCGACGCCCACGCGCGACGTCGGCGCCTCGCCGACGCTCGGCCAGCACACGGACGACGTGCTGCGCGCGGCCGGCTACGACGAGCAGGCGCGCGCCGATCTGCGGGCGCGCAAGATCATCCGCTGACGACTTGACGGACAGGAGCCGCGTGTGAGCGCACCCTACGAAGCCATCCGGTACGACGTCGACCACGCCGTCGCGACGATCACGATGCGCCGCCCCGACGTGCACAACGCGATGAACGACGCCATGCGGCGCGAGCTCACGCGCTGCTTCGAAGGCCTGGCCACCGACGACGACGTCAAGGCCGTCGTCGTGACCGGGGCCGGCGAGCGCGCGTTCTCCGCGGGGGCGGACATCCGGGAGTTCGTGGCTCCGCTCGTGCCGGTTCAGTTCCGCGAGCAGCGGCGCCGCGTCGACTTCCGCCAGGCGATGGACCGCTGCTGGCAGCCGATCATCGCCGCCATCAATGGCTTTGCGTTCGGCGGCGGGCTCGAGCTGGCCCTCGCGTGCGACATCCGCGTCGCGGCCGCCGGCGCCCAGCTCGGTCTCACCGAGATCGATCTCGCGATCATTCCCGGCGGCGGGGGCACGCAGCGCCTGCCACGCCTGGTAGGCCGCGGCAAGGCGTTGGAGATGATCCTCACGGGCGCGCGCATCCCCGCGGACGAGGCGTTGCGCATCGGGCTCGTCGAGCGCGTCGTCCCGACCGGCGAGGCGCTCAAGGCCGCGACCGAGCTCGCGCGCACGATGGCCGCGAAGGCGCCGGTGGCGCTGCGCTACGCAAAGGAAGCGGTCGTGAAGGGGCTCGAGCTGTCGCTGGCGGACGGGCTGCGCCTGGAGGGCGATCTCTCGACGCTGCTGCGGACCACGGAGGATCGCGTCGAGGGCGCCAAGGCGTTTTTGGAGAAGCGCGCGCCCCGCTGGACCGGCAAGTAAGATTCAGCTCGATGCCCTTCTCGTATTACGCGCGGCTGTCGCGCGCCCAGCAGGCGGTCTATCGGCGCAGCGATGCCATGACGGAACTGCGTCTTCCCGAGGCGGCGCGCTTCGCCGCCGCGATCGACGCGCTCGAATCCGCGCTGCTCGCCGACGATCTCGCCGCCACGCAGGCGGCAAGCGATCGGATCATCCGGGGCCTGATGGAGGTCCTCGGCGCGCCGCCGGTCCGCGTCGAGGTGCTGGCGGCGCGCCCGCACGCGCGCTGGGGTGAGCTGCACGGCCTGTACACGGCCGAGCGTGGGAAGCGCCCGAAGATCCAGCTCTGGATGCGGACCGCGAAGCAGAAGCGCGTGGTCGCGTTCCGTACGTACCTGCGCACCCTGCTACACGAGGTCGGCCACCACCTGGACTACACGGTGCTGGGCCTGGACGATTCGTACCATACCGAAGGGTTCTACAAGCGCGAGTCGAGCCTGTTCCATCAGCTCGTCACGGATCTGAGGAGGACCGGGATGCCGACGATGGAGGAATACGCCAAGCAGCCACGCGAGCAGCGTCTGAAGCGCCTGGAGCGGACCGCCGACGAGCTCGTGGCGGCGATCGGCGGTCAGAGCGATGCCGCGCTGTCCAGGCGGCCCGATGCGAAGAGCTGGGCCGCGAAGGAAGTGATCTGCCATCTGCGCGACACCGAGGAATTTTTCATGCTCCGATTCGCGACGATCATCGCGATCGACAACCCGCCGCTCGCCCCGCCCGATCCCGATCGGTGGGCCGACGAGCGGCAATACGTTCGCAACGACGCGGCCGAGGCCGTGCGCGCGTTCCGAAAGCGTCGCGAGGAGACGCTCGCATTCCTGAGAACGCTCGGGCCGCCGGAGTGGGAGCGCGCCGGCACGCACGCCACACGCGGCAAGGTGAGCGTCGACGCGTTCCTCACGCTGATGGCGTGGCACGACGACAACCACCTCGATCAGCTGCGGCGCGCGCTCGACGGCAGGCCGTGAAGGAGGGCGCCGACGGCCGCTCACCGCAGCTGCGGCGCGACCTCCTGCATGAAGCGGTCGAGCAGCGGGCGCGGGTCCTTCGGCAAGAACATCGTTGGGATCCACACCATGCCGACCCCGGCAGCCGCGAGCCGGCCGAGCTTGTCGCGAATCTCCGACGCGGAGCCGACGAGCGCGGTGTCGTTGGCAAGCGCCTCGGGCATGCCGAACCGTCGGCTCAGCCCGGTGCGCAGGCGATCGATCTCGGCGCGGTCTTCGGTGATGGCCAGCGCCATGTTCGCCGACCGTACGATACGCCGCGGATCGCGCCCGGCGGCGCGACAGTGCTCGTCGAGGATGGCGCCTTTGCGCGCGAGGGTCTCGGGGCCGCCCCAGACGTTCCAGTGGTCGGCGTGACGCGCGGCGAGCTTCAGCGTCACCTTCTCGCCGCCGCCGCCGATCATGAGCTCCGGATGCGGACGCTGCACGGGCTTGGGCGCGAGCGGCGCGTCCGACAGCTGGTAGTACCGCCCCTTGAACGTCGAGCGCTCCTGCGTCCAGAGGGCCTTCAGCACCTGACACGCCTCGTCCAGCCGCGCGAGGCGCTCCGCCACGGTGTAGAACGGAATGCCGTACGCCTCGTGCTCGTTCTGCTGCCACGCCGCGCCGATGCCGCAAATGAGACGGCCGCCCGCGATGATGTCGACCTGCGCCGCCATTTTCGCGAGCACCGCCGGGTGACGATACGTGTTGCCGGAGACGATGGTGCCGACCCGCATCTTCGGCACGAGCGCCGCGAGCGCGGCGAGTGTCGTCCAGCATTCCATCGTGTCGCCGACACGGTCCGGCGTGTTCGGCATGAAGTGGTCGGTCACGCACGCGGCGTCCCAGCCACCGGCGGCCGCATGCCGCCACAGCTCGAGCACCGCCTGCCACGTCGTGTTTCCCATTCCCGTGAAGAGTCCGAAGCGCATGTCAGCTCACCTTCGATAGCGGGGGTTCTGGGACGACGGTGACGGCGGGGCGTCCGCAGCCCGATCGGCTTTCGTCGGCTTGACGTCGACCCACCCGCGCGCGCGCAAGCAATCTTCGTCCAGCTCGCCGGTCTTCTTGGAGCACTCGGCGTAGTCGCGTCGAAACTCCGCCGTCGTGTACGGCTCCCCAACCTTCATCCACTGTTTCTCGACGGCACAGGCACTGAGCGCCGTGATCGCCAAGGCGGCCAGCGCCACGCTGAGCCAGGGCGTTCGCATTGCGCCGCATTGTACAGGGTGTAGGCTTTCAGTGGTAACCGTCCATGCGCGATCGCTGGGGTGACGGAGTCTGGTCCGCTCTCGTCGCAACGCGCGAACGACTCGCGGCCATCCTGCCCGGGCTCTTCGTCCTCGTCGTGTTGCTCGGTTTCGGTCTCGGGCTCGGGTGGGTCGCCAAGGTCGTGCTCGAGCGCGGCGCGTGCGCGTTCGGCTTCGACCGCGTGATGGAGCGCTGGGGCATCGCCGCGTCGCTTCGCCGCTCCGGCGTGCAGCGACCGCCTTCCGGTGTGCTCGGCATGCTCGGCTTCTGGGCGATCTTCTTGATTTTCGCCAGCTCCGGCGTCGACGCTGTCGCAGCGCCCGGCGGCTACAGCGTCACGGGACTCCTTCTCGCCTTCTTGCCGCCGCTGTTCGCGGCATCGCTGATTCTCGTCGCGGGCTGGCTGCTCGCGAACTTCATGAGCCGCACGATTCTCATCGCGGCGGTGAACGCGCGGCTGCCCGAGGCGCGGCTGCTGTCGCGCGTCGCGCACTGGGCCGTCGTGCTGTTCACCGTAGCGACGGCGCTCACGCACCTGGGCATCGGCAAGGAGATGGTGCTCGTCGCCTTCGGGATCACGTTCGGCGGACTCGTGCTCACGCTCGCGCTCGCCTTCGGCCTCGGTGGGCGCCACATCGCGGCCGAGCTCATCCGCCGTCGTCTGCGCCGCGAAACACCGCCGCCTCAAGAGCGCCTCACGCACCTCTAGCCCGCGCCGCCCAACTGGCGGAGCGCGTCGCGGCTCGCCGTACCCGATGCGAGAGCCGCGAGCTAGAGCCGAGCCGGGTCGAACAGGACGTAGCCGACGCCACCACGCGCGAGCCAGACGCGGCCGAATTCGTCGGCGCGATAGCGGCGCGGAACGGCACTGTCGGTGGCAGCGGCGGGATCGTTCGCGAGCACCGCATCGTCTTCGAGGCCGGTGAGCACGAGCAGATGTCCCGGTGTGGCGGCGACCGCGGCGCCGGTGAGGTCCCCCGCCGCATAGCGCACCGACGCGACGATCGGAATCCCCTGGGACAGACACCAGCGCACAGCAGCCCAGTCTGGAAAACGGAGCAGATACCCGGCCACGCCGCGCGCGGCGGCGGCACGCACCGCGGCGGGCCACACGCCGTAGATGTCGAGCGCCGGATGGAACGTCTCCGCAGCCAGCGCCGTCGGCGTCACGCGGCGGCCCCAGTAGCCCAGCACCATCGCCACGCTGGTCGGCGAGCAAATGCGCGCGCCGAGCGTCGCATCGGCTTGCATCTGGCTGAGCGACGGGACGGCGAGCGGCACCGCCACCCCGGCGGTGGCCAGCCCATCGCCCGGCCCCTCGTCTGCCGCCGACAACGCGACCAGCCACGGCGCGCTCACGGCGGCGCGAACGCGTACGCGAAGCCGAACCGCATCGACCGGCCGTGCGGTACGAAATACATCGACGTCACACGCCAAGGCGGGCGCCGCAGACGGCAACGACCCGAACTGTGCATCACCGATCGTCGCCGTGGTAACCCACGGCGACCACTCGCCATCCGCGCGCACCGCGAGCTCGAACCGAAATGCGACCGGCGCGTCGGTCAGGGG
>Ga0310810_10001442_pt1 | contig 24928 bp, 14 predicted proteins | sample NCmetagenome_FD_207641 | JGI IMG/M metagenome (GOLD analysis project Ga0310810, IMG submission 207641) | Soil microbial communities from experimental microcosm in Duke University, North Carolina, United States - NC | ecosystem: Engineered > Artificial ecosystem > Soil microcosm > Unclassified ...
TTCCCGAGCCGGGGGTTCTTCCATTCGTACGCGAAGAATGTGATGGGGTTGTCCTGTTGTCCTCCCAGCGGTACTGCGTCGGCGCCGTAGCAGTAATCCCACTCTGAAGGCCGCTTCGCCCAACTCCATTCCTGGATGTTGACGCCATAGCGAATGGGGATCGTAGTGACGAAGCCATCTTCGTAAACGACTTCGTACCAGCCCAGGAGATCGGCGGTGTCGTCCTGGTCCCAAAGCAATGCCCACCCCGGCCTGGTCGTGGCCGCACGCGCGGAAGCATGCAAAAAGATCAGGCTTGTGGCGTCTTCGCCGATCGTAATCGGACCGGAATCCTTAGGTAGTCCTGCCTTTTCAGCGCCATCGGTTCCTACGATAACCGCGACCTTTCCAGCGCGCTCGGATAGATCGAAGGGAACCTTCCCGAGTGTGGCTGTTGCACTCTCCATGCCGGCGAGGTTGACGTCCAAGCCTGGTTCAACCGGCGCCATGTTGAAACTGGCGGAAATATGGGCCGGAACGATTGACGTTTCCGTGCGGCTAGGAGGTTCTTCGCCCCGAAATCGGGTTCGAATTTCCGGCATCATGGACTGGATAACGCCGGAAAGGTTCCGGCTGTAAAGTGCATCGCCGCGCCAGAGCATGTTGGCGCCGCCCAAAAAATCGGACAGCTGATCTTTCCCGAAGCCAATTTCATTCGTCGCGAACCAGACCGATGGCGCTCCGCCGACGATCGAGGAGCGCTTCATGCGGGCCTGCCAATTCTCCGCATTGGGATGCAGGTTGCCGAAAACCTGGTGGAATCCCATCTGGTCGAGTTGGGCTTCAAAACGCTCGACCTCCGCTTCGCTCTGCCCCGTGGGCGAGGTGCCGTCTCCCGTATCGAAGGTTGACCAGAACCAGTTGAAGATCAGGACATCCTTTGGTATGAGACGGCTCACCTGTTCCGGACTCATCCCACCAGCCACCTTGTAAGTAAACCCGTCCGGCGCCTTCCTGGTTTGCAGGCCCTTACCGCGGACACCTTCCAGAAGCATGTCGCCCCAGATGATCATCGCGACACCCCTGCTTGCCAGGTAATCATAAATGGTTCGGACGTCTTCGCCGAACCGTTCGCCGATGTCCTTGTCCTTGCACCTTGGGCACAGCCCGACCGGCTGGAACAACTCATCGTGGCCGGCATGGACCCATTTCGGCTTCAGCAAGTCGATGTACTCGTCGTATACATCGAAGAGAAGTCTATAGCTGTTGGGATTCGAGGGGCAGTACACGCCCGGCCATTTCGCGCCGGGTGTCTCCATCAAATCCGGATGCTCCGTCATGAGGTAGTAGCAATGCGTAAACGATGGCAGTTCCGGAATCAGCTCGATGTGATATCTTTTTACGAACCGCGCGAGATCGGCCACCTCTTCTCCAGATAACCACCATCGGCGGTGTCCTGATGCGTGGAATCAGTCTCCCAATTGTGCGGCGTGCCGGGAGGAGAATGACGGCGCGAATAATTGGTGTCCTGCGCGAATTTGACCCAGCCAGTGTTTAACTCCGGATGCCGCTCAAAACGCATGGACGCGTTCATTTCCATGATGAGCGTGTTGTATTTGTACAAAGCCATGAAATCCCGGATGAAGCGCTTAAAGAACGGGATGTTGTTGCGCCCTGGAATATAAAGTTTGATGCCGCGAAACGGTTTGGCCGGCCAATCCCGGACGCGCACTCCTTTGAAGCGGAGCTGACCCTGCTCGCGGAATGCGAGTTGCCGCAGCGACTGCAAGCCGTAAAATGCGCCGGGGGCATCGCTGCCGGCCACCAGAACGATGTTCCCGCTGGTCTGGAGAATGTAGCCTTCCGGACCCGGATCGCGCAGGCTCACGGACAGGCTGTGACTTCCGCAATACGTCCGCACCAGGGGATTGTCGATCGATCCGATCACGATCATGCGGCGGTCCGGATCCAGCCGGGCCAACCGCTCGGTTTTCAGATGGACTGCGAATCGATCGCCCAGATCGTCGGCCAAAGACCGAGCCAGGAATAAATCTTGCTCTGAGGGGTAAGCCGGGACCGCTACGACCGCCTGCTCGTCCAAAACGAAATCGCTATCGGGTGTGATTTCGCGAGGCGTGGGGAAGATCGAAGGACCTTCCGCCGCAGCTACGCTTGGGCACAAAGCGAAGATTGCATATCCAGCGGCCGCAGCGATGACGCACACCTTTTCAAATTGAAATCTTCGCACCGTTCCTCCTTGTGAAAGCTGTAATTGTACTCTAGCTCTAAAGCCTCGCGACTATGTCCACGGTGGCGTCGCCGCTGCGGAAGGTCGTGGCATGATAGGACTCGATTTTCGGTGATCCGATCATCGCCACGGCGATTCTGGGCCGGCTGCTGCACTACTCGACAACCATCAACATCCGCGGAGAGAGTTATCGTTTGAAAGACCGGCGGAAAGCTAGATTATTCCCGCGACCGGAAGAAGGAGCGGAGCGTCCAGCCTCCTTTCCCTCACCGGAGATTTTCCAGAACGGTCCTCACCGCCAAGGCTCCACGCCGTCGCGCAAAAACAAGGCGCTGGCCCCTTGAGGTTGGCCGGCCGCTGGCGAATCGACTGGGCGCAAACAAATCGCAGGTTTACATATCCCCTCAGTTGTCACATGTTGAAACCGTCACGCCATGGGAGATTGTGACGCGACGCTTCAAGCGCAAAACTGATACGACTATCCTGCTAGGCGCCTTACCCTCGTTGGTTTGGCGCTTACCAGTTTCTCTGAGCCTGTTCCGACTGGCGGCAACGATCGGTGTCTCGTCAGACTGCCGCATTGAAACTTCGAGTGAAGTAGAAAATGGCCACTCGAAAAAAAGACCGCCGAATGAGCACCCATCCCGGCATACTGGGCAACCACCCGAGCGTGTAAGCGACCAGGAAATCCAAAAGTGAGTCTCGCGCCAACATGGTTTCGTTCCGGAGAGCGCGTGGATTTTGGACTGCAAAGAGCAGTTTTGTTTGGTGGAACCGGGAATCGCACCCAAAGAGAATCCATGCCCGCCAGAGAGGTCACAGCGATCAAGCAAGCGTTCCGACGGTTCGGGCTGCTGTGAGATCGGCGGCGCTCCATGCTTCCTCGAACCCGACTTTGCGGGAGTCAGCAGACGGTTCTCTGAGTAGAGCGTTTGCACAGTGGCGGCCATGCACCGGAAGTTGGTCGTGAAAGGAAATCTTATGACGGTTATACACCAGCGTTCGTGAGCCGGTCGCGCACGGTCGGCTCGTCCTGCCATCCAGCCGCGCTCCTGCAGATTTTGCCGTCAGGTCCGATCAGAACGGGTTTGGGCACACGCGAAACTTTGTAACGCTGTGCGGTTTCACACTCGGGATCGATTAGGTTCGTTAAACGCAGCTGTTCAGTGGCCATGAATCCCCTGGGTGCCATCGATGTCCCTGATATTGATCGCCAGCACTTCGACGCCGCGCGTGCGGAATTCCGGAGTGAGCCGGTCCAGCAGCGGCAACTCATGCCGGCAGAGACCAGAGGAAGTGAGCCAAAAGACCAGCACAGCCTAGCCGTGGTATGCGCCCAGATCAACACGCCCGCGGTAAGCCTGGTCAAGCGCAAATTCCGGAGCAGGCCGGCCAGCCAGCCATGCTGTCCCATCGGAGAAAGATGAAAGCCGCAATAATAAGTAACCCGCGGCGAGTCACGGCATCATTGGCCAGGTCCATAACAGGTCTTGTCAATTCCGCCTAACGGCTCACGACCGGCCGGCCGAACTCATCGAGATGCGGATAAGGCCCGCCGATCCGGAAGTCATCGAGAATGTAATCATCGTACTGCGGCGTGGGCGCAAAATACCCACCCTTGCGGATGTGCTCTTTCACCACGGACTCATTCAGTTCCACGCCAAGCCCCGGTGTCTCCGGCACAGTAATGTAACCTCTGTTCACAATCGGTTTCGATGGTCCGTTCACCAGGTCTCCCCACCAGGGGATGTCTACTGCGTGGTTCTCCATAGCCAGCATGTCCTTTAGTGTCGCTGCCATATGCACGGAGGCCAAGCAGCCGACCGGTGATCCCGCGAAGTGAATCGCCGTCTGAACGCCATACATGGATGCGTAATCGGCAATGCGCTTTGTCTCGCGGATCCCACCCGCCGTTAGGGGGTCCGGATGAATGATATCGACAGCCCGATGATCGATCAAATCCCGAAAGCCTTCCTCCAGTCCGAAAAGGCTTTCACCAGTGGCAATCGGCGTCGTAGTGGCTTCTTTCAGCTCTCTATAGGCGCGCCAATTTTTCGGCGCATCGCTCCCGGGTCCCAGGTTGCCGACATCAATCATGTCCTCGGCCCAAGCCAGAGTGTACTTCTCGAACGCCCGCGCGTACCGGATGCTGTCCTTTACTGTCAGCGGGCCGAAGTGGTCTACCGCGAGCGGCGCTTCCCAGCCGATGGCATCGCGCACCGCCTGGATATACTCGCACATGTACTCCAGGCCCTTCTCCGTCGCTGTCTTGTAGTAGTTCGCCGCACCGGGTCTGTCGGCCACCAGATCTGTTCCGAGGTCCATTTTGAAGAACGTGAAGCCTTGCGCCTTCCTCGCCTTGAAACGCTCGGCGTAAATCTTCGGATCGCGGCTTTCCGTGGTATCGCAGTAGATGCGGATTCTGTCCCGATACTTTGATCCGATCAGGCGCCAGGCCGGGACGCCGTACACTTTCCCCGCGATATCGTGCAGCGCCATGTCCAGTGCGCTGTAGCCGCCGCCCATTCGCTGGTGGTTGGCGAAATTGCGCACTCCGTCCAGGATCGGCTCGATGTACAACGGGTTTTTTCCGATGAGGTGTGGCTTCAGCACGAGGGCAGTGCCTTCCCTACCGGCGTCACGCACTTCGCCGAGCCCGTAGACACCCTGGTTTGTGTCGATCCGGATAATCGGGTAATCGTAATTTGACGCGACCAGCACGAACCGCAAGTCGGTTATCTTGAGTTGGCTCGGCGCCGAGTTCCGGTTGAAGCTCGCCGGGCTCGCTGCCTGGGCACACGCGGTGCCCTGGCTCATCTTGAAAACTCCTGCCAAGGCCGCTGCGCCTGCCATGAGCTCTCTGCGATTGAATCGAGTTTCCGCCGACAAGGACATGGATGTCTGCTCCTTTTGCGTAACGAGAGTATCAGCCACGCTGCCGAAAGGGAAGGCCTGCGACTCAAGGTTGTTCTCGTTGTTGCGTTACGAGATAGCGGTTTCCGGACCCGCCCTGTGGCATCATGTAAGCGGAATTCACGCCTTGATGATTTGCCTCCGAACATTGCTCTTCGCTGTTGTTGGCACATCCGGCGGTGTTCTATTACTGCATCCCCCAGACATTGCGCTGACCGCGAGTAAGCGGCCGCACTTCACTGATATTTCGTCGCGATCGAATATCTCCTACATCACAAACAACGATTTTCAAGGTCGCAAGTACTTCCAGCAACCGATGTGCGGCGGCATCGCAATCCTGGATTATGACCAGGACGGTCTGATGGACATTTTTTTCACCAACGGCGCCAAGTTACCGGAACTAAAGAAGACCAACTTGTCGTTCTACAACTGTTTGCTCCGAAACAAGGGCGACGGCACATTCGAGGACGTCACGAAGAAGGCTGGTGTGTCCGGCGATAATCTCGATTACAGTTACGGAGTCGCGGCCGCTGATTATGACAACGACGGCTGGACAGACCTGTTCATCGCCAACACCGGAAAAAATACGCTGTACCACAACAACGGAAACGGCACGTTCACGGACGTGACTGCACAGTCGGGCCTTACGTCGAAGCCGCCGGATACGCTGAGCGTGCAGGGAGCCTGGTTCGACTACGACAATGACGGTCTTCTGGATTTGGTTGTGTCCAATTACACTCTTTGGACGCCGCAAACGGACCGGCGCTGCCAAAGGGGCACTGTGGAACTCTATTGCAGCCCGACGACCTACGCCAGTGTGCCGAACCGCCTGTACCACAACGTCGGGAACGGCAAGTTCGAAGATGTCACGGAGAGATCGGGGTTCGGCAAATCGCGCGGGAAAGGAATGGGTATTTGTATTGCCGACTTCAACCATGACGGCTGGCAGGACGTCTTCATCGCCAATGACACCGAGCCGAATTTTCTCTACTTGAACCAGGGGAACGGCACGTTCAAAGAGGTCGGGCTACTCCACGGCGTGGCGTACAACGAGACCGGCTCTACCGTGTCGGCAATGGGCTGCGATGCCAAGGATTACGACAACGATGGATGGGTGGACATTTTTTACAACAACCTCATGGGTCAAACCTGGGGACTATTCCATAACCAGCATGGCAAGTCGTTCCGCTATGCTTCCCCGGAAGCAAAGCTGGTGCCGTTGAGTGGCCCATACTCGGGATGGAGCAACGGATTCATCGACTACAACAACGATGGCTGGAAGGACCTGTTCTCCGCGAATGGAGACGTCGACAACCTGGTGCCGAATGCCCAACAGCACGACACCATATTTGAAAACGTTGACGGACGTGAATTCCGGGACGTGTCGCAGGAAATGGGCGCTGACTTCCTCCGTTCCGGTTTTCAGCGCGGGTCGGTTTTCGCTGATCTAAACAATGATGGCTTTATCGATCTTGTGGTGACATCGCTAAACCAGAAGCCGCGAATCCTGCTCAACTCAGCAGATAATGGCAACCACTGGCTTCTGGTTCAGACGACCGGTTATAGAAGCAACCGCGATGGGATCGGCACGACGATCAAGCTCACCACACCGTCGGGTCGCACGCTGTACAACCACGTGACGGTCAGCGTTGGATTCATGTCCACGAGCGATCGTCGTGTACATTTTGGGCTGGGCAGCGAAAAAGTGGCCGCCTCAATCGAGGTGCGCTGGCCGAGTGGCGTGCTTCAGACGCTCAGAGAAGTCCATGCGGATCAAGTCCTGAAACTGGAAGAACCCGACTAAAAAACTGCCTTGCAGCCCATGTTTTGAAGACGTGGCGCTCTGAGCAGCTATCTAAGTCACCCACGCAAGCAAGCCGATTTTGGCTGTTTTTTCGGAATCAGCAGTGATATAATTCCGCCATCGCTGAGGCCGGTCTCTGGGATTTGAGGCCGTCAACAGAAGCGCAACCACAATCGTGGGAGGGTTACCGTGAGACTGAAAGACATTCTGTTCCTGTCCGCAGTCCTACTCGCTGCCAATGCATTTGCACAAGAATTCCGCGGCAGAATCCAAGGGACTGTCACCGATACCAGCCAGGCGTCCATTGCCGGTGCCAACGTTACCATCGTCAACATCGGTACCGGCGTAGGCACAAACCGGCAAACCAATGAAGCCGGTCATTACCTGTTTGATCTCGTAGAGCCTGGGTCTTATTCGGTCGCCATTGAATTCTCGGGATTCAGCAGATTTGTGCAAGAGAATGTGCTGCTACAGCAACGCGGCGACGTGACCGTCAATGCCACTTTAAAGACAGGCGATCTCAAAGAGACGGTGACGGTGACCGGTGAGGCGATCGGGGTCCAGTTCAACACCGGGAAACTTGAGACAACGGTTGACAGCAAGCTGACCGGATCCATGCCCCAGCTCTATCGCACGCCCTTCCTCCTGGCGCAGTTGGACCCAGCCGTGGAGAAGGATGACTACCAGAGCGAGTACATGCCATACCACAGCTGGGGGCCTAACCATCAACAAGTCGGCGGCGGCCAGAATTACACAGCGGATCTGCAGGTAGACGGCGCTCCGGTCGGCATCGGCTACAAGACGGCCTATGTGCCTTCTCCGGACATGGTGCAGGAAGTCAACGTTCAGCAGAACGCAGTCGATGCAGAGTACGGGCATAGCGCGGGTTCGGCAATCAGTCTCACCTTGAAATCCGGCACCAACGAGTGGCACGGCACGGCCTTTTATCAGGGTCAGTATCCCTGGGCTAACGCCCTCGAGGATCGCGTGTATCGCACCGTGAATCTCGGGCGCAATCACATCTACGGTGGCACGCTGGGCCATCCCATCCTGAAGAATAAGCTGTTCAACTTCGTCGCGTATGAAGGCTGGAAGCAAACCGACCCTTCTACCTTGATCCAGACACTCCCGACCGATCTGGAGCGAGCGGGAAATTTCTCGCAATCGCTGAATAACGACGGCGGTCTGCGAACTATTTACGATCCGTGGAGCACACAAACATCAGCCGACGGCAAGACCGTTACCCGCACACCGTTCCCGGGCAACATCATTCCAGCAGACCGGCTGGATTCGGTAGCCGTGGGTTACACGCAGCAGCTTTGGAAGCCCAACTCAGCGGGCATCGGGCCGTACCATGTGAACAACTACAGCACGTCTCTGCCGATCCGTTTTCCGTACAAAAACTTCTCAGACAGGGCCGACTATCACGTGAACGACAAGCTGCGAGTCTCCGGACGATACAGCATGTTCAAGACGCCCGTGACGAGTTCCAATCCGACCGGGTCGACGTACTTCGTCTCGGACCGGGGCAGCGACCGCGACGCTAAGTCCATCACCGGTGATGTGACTTACACGATGAGCGCCCGCACGGTACTTAATTTTCGTGGAGAGTATCACAGCTTCGTCGATCAATCGCATTACCCGTCACAATTTTCCGTGGATGGGTGGAACAAAATCTTCCCGAATAACGACTTCGTCAAGCTGGTGTTCGCGGACCCGTCGGTGCCGATTCAACTGCCGAGAATGTCGATCACGGGGACGGATGGTTATTCGCGCAACTTCAACATGGGTCCCGGCGGCGGCTACTGGCATCAAGTACCGACGTCAAACACCTTCGATGCGAAGATCGCGCAACAGCGAGGTTCGCATTATCTGAAGGCTGGTTTCGAGACTCGCGGCACTCAATCCCCGCAGGGGATCGTGTTGAGTAATCCCGGCTTCGGATTCGACGCGAGACCGACGAGTGACACGTACGTCAACCCGAACACGCTGCTCTCGGGCGACGGATTCGCCTCATTCTTGATCGGCGCGATTGCGCCCACGAACGGCTCAGCAAGCGATTGGGATTCGAGCAGCACCTCCATGCCGGTGATCAATTTTCTGAATCCATCGACACGCTTCTACTCGGGTTTTCTGAACGACGACTGGAAGGTCACCCGGAACTTGACGGTGAACCTGGGATTACGCTACGAATACGAGCAGGCTTGGCGCGAAGAGAAAGACAGGTCGGTTCGGCCCCTGGACCTGACCGTACCCATTCCGGAATTTCAGGGTGCCGGCGCCCCGAAAATTCCTGACGTCGTGAAACAGTTTTACAACGGACCGACCATTTTCAATGGCGCGTTTCGATTTAGCGACAGCAGCAACCGGGGGCAATGGGACGCAGGCAGCGGCACGTGGTCGCCTCGGGTGGGCGCAGCTTATCGAATCAACGACAAAACCTCGATTCGGGCGGCCTATGGCCGCTATGTAACGCCGTGGCTCACGGGTACGGCTGACTTCAACAACCTGACTACGCCGGGTTATACGAACTACACCGGGGCCCCTCCCCTGGTGCAGGGTGTGCCGCAGATGCATTTGTCGAACCCCTTCCCGGCGAGTTATCCCGTGGTCCCGGCATACCAGAAGGCCCTCGGAACTTATACCCAACTGGGTGACAGCAGCACATACTACAAGTTGAATCGGCCGCGGCAGAATAGCGATCGGTTCAACTTCTCGGTGCAACGCCAGCTCCCAACGGGCATGGTGCTGGACGTGACTTATTACATCAACCGCAGCACCTTTATCTGGGATACGACGCGAAACGTGAACATGATCGATCCGAACATCGCGTACACGTACAAAGATGCTGTGAACCAGCAGGTGGACAATCCGTTCTACAATATTCTGCCGGTCGAGAAGTTTCCTGGACCGCTGCGGTATCAGCAGACAGTGAGTATTTTGTCGCTGATGAGACCGTATCCCCAGTATGGCGATCTCTGGGTGATCGACGGCGAGCCGGGTGGGAACATGAGATACCAGTCGCTTCAGATCAAGCTGCAGAAAAACTTCAGCAAAGGGTACTCGTTCCTTTTCGGGTACAACTACCATTACGAGAAAGACAGGCGCTACTTTAACGACATTGCCGTCTATGACCAGCACTACACATCGATCGACTCTCCCTCATCCCGGCAGCGGCTGTCGTTCGCGGGCGCGTGGGAGATTCCATTCGGGAAAGGCCGGCATTACCTGTCTGGCGCCCCCCGCATTCTGGACGCATTGGTCGGCGGCTGGAACCTGAGCCCGCTGATTACCTGGCGGTCCGGGCGATACATGCAATTCGGCGGCGCGGTGGTGACCGGGGACCCGCGGATCTCTAACGCAAACCATAACGGTTGGTTCAATACCTCCGTTTTCTCACCATTACCGGCTTACACGCCGCGCACGAATCCGTGGCTTTACTCGGGTCTGACCGGTCCAGGGATGCTCAACATCGACGCTTCCCTCGTGAAAGCGTTCCACATCACCGAGCGGGTTAAGTTCGATTTGCGTATGGACTCGTTCAACGTCCTGAACAGCATTACCTGGGCTGACCCGGACACCAATATCTACTCCAGCACCTTTGGAACTTCGACCGATATTTTGGCGAACACTCACGGGCGACGGACGCAACTGGGGTTGAGAGTAGAGTTCTGACGGACAGCAGGAGAAGCGCCAGATTCGCCGCAATTTATCTGGCGCTGACCTGCTTCGGTTTTTCGCAGGACGCGCTGCAGCGCGCCGGCCAGCTCGATGCCGAGCAAAAGTGCGACGAAGCGGAGCGCTACTATCAGCAAGCTCTCACAAAAAGTCCGCTATCGACCGCCGTCCTGAATAACGCCGGCAATCATTACCTCATCTGCGGCCAGCCTGATAAGGCCGAGAGTTACTTCGAGCAACTGTTAAAAATCAACCCGGCGCACCCGAATGCAAACCTGCAGTTGGCCCGCATTGCTGCGGACCGGAAGCAGGGGGCTAGAGCACTGCAATACCTCTCGAAAATCCAGGATTCCAGCACGGCGATTGAACTGTTGCGCGCGGAGGCTTCAGAGTCCGCCGGTCTGCACTCCAGGGCACTGCGAATTTTGGACGGTCTGCGGCCGGAAGCAGATGCTGATCCACGCGTAGGTTTCGCGCTCGGGATCGCCTGCGCACGCATGGGTCTGTACGACAGGGCCGAGACTGCGTTCAATAGGGTGCTGGCGAAGCTCCCAAACGATTTCGACGTCCTGTTCAATCTGGGCCGCGCGGCGGCGAGAGCCCAACACTACGATCGCGCGCGGCGTGCACTGGAAGTTGCGCTCAAGCTGCAGCCGAACGACGTGGACACGCTGTTTGAACTGGGGCGAGCCCACGCGGCCATTCAGGACTACAGTCGGGCGGTCTTTGTTCTGGCGCAGGCCAGGCAACGGGCACCCAAACGTCCTGACATCCTGCTGTCGCTCGCGCGCGCAGCGGAGGATGCCGGTTACTACGGTGACTCAGCTCTGGCCTACGACGAGTACCTGCAGATCCAGCCCGATGATACCGTTCGCCGCGACCGCGCCCGCGTCTATGGTTACACGGCAGGCCGGTTGGACGAAGGCCTAAAGGAACTGGCTTGGTACGTTCACAAGCATCCAGAGGATCCGATAGGATATTACGACCTTGCGCTGTTCTCTTGGGTCGCCAACCCGCAGAAGGCTCTCGATCAGTTATCCACGGCGATACAACTGGATCCGAGGTTCGTAGCGGCTCGGTACAACCGTGCCTGGCTGCTCCACCGACTGGGTCGAACAGCCGAATCTCTGCCGGACCTTCAGATGGCTGTCCGGATCGACCCCAAAAACCTACGCGCACTCGATCAGCTTGGCCTTATCTATCTCTCTCTCGATCAGCCTGCGACAGCAGAGAAAGTCCTCCGCCAGGCATTGGCGATCTCGCCTAAGGATCCGGAGGCCTTGATGCAATTGGGCCGCGCGTTGATGGCGTTGGATCGAGAAGAAGAGGCCCAGAGCTACCTGGAGGCGTTCCAGAAAGTCAGGCCACGGAGACTCCGCGATCCTCGGCGGGAAGCGGGGATGATAGAACTGGCCACGCTGCCTGTTGCGGAACGGACGGCGCGGGAGATCAAACGGCTCCGAGAAGACGCTCGCAGTCATCGGAGTGACCCGGAGCTGCAACTACGTCTCGCTTTGTTGCTGTTGGTGGATGGCCAGTCCGAGGAAGCCGCCGGCGAATTCCGTACGCTGCTGACTATGAATGCGGACAGTCGCATTTGGGCTGAAGGCGGAGCGGCTCTCGTTGGCGCCGAGCAGTATGCGTTAGCGCGGGAATTCCTCGAGCGCGCTTCAGCCGAAACACCTGCGGCACGCCTGGATTTGGCGATCGCATTGTTCTTTACGGACGGGCCAAAGCGAGCGTTGCAGGCGATTGACACAGTACCGGAAGGGGAACAGGCGGGAGACTACTTGCTAATGAAGGCCAGGATACTAGATGCTGCCGGGCAAAGCGCGGAAGCCGAGAACGTGCTGCAGGAGGGCCTGCGTCGCTCCATATCCCGCCCTCACGTGGCTCAGCAAGCCGCCCTGTTATTGCTCCAGCACCATCGCCCGGCTGAAGCGCAGAACATTCTGGAACTGGCACTACAATCCAACTCTCAAAACGCAGACCTGATTCTTGTCAACGCGATTGCGCTGGCGCTCATGGACCGAAACTCAGCTGCGGAGCAGGCGCTCAAAGAAATCGAACTCCGCTGGCCGGAATGGGACCGCCCGTATTTGGTACATGGTCTGCTTTTGGAGCGTGCTGCACGACCGAGAGATGCCCGGCAGAAACTTCAGACGGCAATGGCACTGGGATCGCAAGACCCAGCTGGCCGCTGCGCCCTGGCTCGTTTGGCGACCTCCTCAACTCCTGATCAGCAGTGCGCCTGCCGGGCTGGAATATACGACTTGCTCTACCCCTCGTGTCAACATCGCTGAATCGTCTGTGCAGCCAATCAAGGCAAACTCACAGCATCGCGATGCGCCAGCTTGTTTACTTTCATCATAGGAGACACTGCAATTTCCGAAACGAAAATTGCTCAGCGGCTCGGCTTTGGCACCATCTTGTGCGTTGTTTCCAGATACTGGGTTCGCGTCAACTAGCCCGACTATTCCCTGTTCGTCATCGGCAGCGGCGCGCTCGGGCAGTTTGGCGTCAAGATCCTGCGCCCCCTGACGGGCGCCGAGATCATTGCCGGCGACCTCGAACGCTATTTCGGATTTCGTGCTACTATTCTTTCGTGGTGACTGTCCATCAGTTGCGACTCCTCAGTCTCAGGTCGGGGTTATCATCCCGGCTGCGCTCGTATTGTAGTTAAGCTCCAACAACAATCTGGCCGAGTGGTGAAATCGGGAGACACACTGGTCTTAGGAACCAGCGCCTTCGGGCATGAGAGTTCGACCCTCTCCTCGGCCACCAAGTTCTTTGACAACGCGCCGGATGCTGAAGTGGACGAAGCGGCGGATTGCAACCCCGCTCTTAGCGAGTTCGAGTCTCGCCCGGCGCTCCAAGCGGAGGGGATGGGCAAATGGTGGCCCACTGGTCCCGAAAACCAGCGCACCGCAAGGGCATAGGAGTTCGAATCTCCTCCTCTCCGCCAATTCAACGGCGGATTGGCCCAGTGGCACGGCACCGCACTGCTAACGCGGCAAACGCTGATGAAGCGCACGCAGGTTCGATTCCTGCATCCTCCGCCAAATGGGTAGGTGGCCGAGTCCGGTCGATGGCATTCGCCTGTAGAGCGAAATCTCCGCCGAGAGACGCGCTGGTTCGAATCCAGCCCTACCCACCAGTGGCCCTCTAGTCCAACCGGCAGAGGCAGCGGGCTCAAAATCCGTACAGTCTGGGTTCGAATCCCAGGAGGGCCACCACCTTTGACTTCTTGACAACCTCCCTACTTCGGACGGGAGGGCGTGCTGAGTCAACAGACTCAGTTACTTCGCACTGCTGTTCGAGGAGAGAGCGATGCCAGCTCCAATGCTTTGGCAAGCGAGGGAGTATTTGTAAGTACCTACTACATTAAATTCTTTGACCTTTTCGGTCAGGTGAAGTACGATTAAACTTCAATGATACGAGTCGGCCATTTCGGGATGAAACCGCAAGGTACAAGGACGTGCGTCAATCCAGACGCGCGTTGGGGGACCTGAGCCGACTTGGAATAGTACTATTTTTCAGAGGCCGGGTCCGAAAGGATTCCGGCCTTTTTCATTTTCGGGGACTTGGGAAATGGCTTAACCCGCTTGCTTTGGGAGCAAGAGACTCTCGGTTCGAGTCCGAGGTCCCCGACCAGTTCTTTGACAATTGAATGTTGTGATGCGGGCACGCAAGGCGCGAGCGAGGTCTCATAATCCTCTGCGCGGGTCGGTTCGATTCCGACGCCCGCTACCAAGCGGGATTCGTCCAGTGGGAGGGCCGGAGTCTTCCAAACTCCAGACGTGAGTTCGATTCTCACATTCCGCTCCAAAACTGCGGGTTTCGTCCAGCGGCCAGGACGGCAGGCTGCCAGTCTGCATACATCGGTTCGAGTCCGATAATCCGCTCCAGCCGGAGTAGTTCAATGGGAAAGAACCGAGCCCTCGTAAAGCTCAGACAGCGGTTCAAATCCGCTCTTCGGCTCCAGCCTTCGTAGCTCAGTGGCAGAGCACACGCATGGTAAGCGTGCGACCTGAGTCCGATTCTCAGCGTTGGCTCCAAGATTCGGTCGGCAAGCATTGCTGGCGATGCGCCGCACTTGTAACGCGGTGAAGCGAGTTCGATTCTCGCGCTGACCTCCACACCGGCCAGGCTCACCGGGCGGGCGCCGCTCTGATAAGGCGGATGGAGTTGGTTCGATTCCAACGGCCGGTACCAAGTTTGTGGGCACGTCGTTCAACGGGAGGACTTCTCGTTTGCACCGAGAAGATGAGAGTTCGATTCTCTCCGTGTCCACCAAAGATTTGCCTGTGTAGCTGAGATGGACTAGCGCTGGCCTGAAACGCCAGTCACGGAGATTCGAGCGCTCCCGCAGGCACCAGATGTGACCGTGGCCGAGTGGCTTAGGCGTTGGATTGTGGCTCCAACCACGAGAGTTCAATTCTCTCCGGTCACCCCATCTTATCCGCCTCGCGGCAGGGAGAGGATGAGCATTGCGCAGCGGAGTTTTATTGTCCGCAAACTGCCGCCGGAGTATTTTATGCGATACCGTCACTGTCTCTTGCGAAAGGGCGTAACCCAACAGACCGTAATCAATATCGGAATGCTTTTCGGAAGTATTGCTGGGAGGTAGCTCAAGTGGCAGAGCGGCTGACTTTGAATCAGCAGGTTGCGACTTCGACCGTCGCCCTCCCAGCCATTGCTGGGGCGTAGCCAAGATGGAAAGGCAGCAGCAGGCTCTGACCCTGCCGTCGAGTGTTCGAATCACTCCGCCTCAGCCAGATTTTATGTGCCCCATTCGTTCAATGGACAGGATAGAACGCTACGAACGTTCAGATCACAGTTCGACTCTGTGGTGGGGTACCAATCGGCCCTTCGTCCAATTGGAAAGGGCACAGCCCTCCGAAGGCTGGGATTCCGGTTCAAATCCGGAGGGGCCGACCAAACGCGCGGGTGGCCGACGGGCAAGGCACTTGACTGTCGCTCAAGATCATGCGGGTTCAACTCCCGTTCCGCGCGCCAGATTTTATGAAAGGAGTCGCTATGGAGATCATCGACGGCATTCCGGTTTGGGGCACGGAAATCGATCAGGCTGCCCTCAAGCAGATTAAGACCTGCTACTACATATTCGGCCAAGCCGCGATGATGGCAGACCATCATAAGGGATACGGAGTCCCGATCGGCGGAGTCATCGCACACGAAAACCTGGTGAGCCCGTCCGGCGTCGGGTATGACATCGGCTGCGGCAACAAGGCGGTGCTCACGGACGCAGATCCGCGCGACGTGCGGCGCAACATCGCAACCATCATGGACGACGTGTGGAATGCGATCAGCTTCGGCGTGGGCCGGAAGAACGCCTCGCCAGTGGAACATGAGCTGTTCGACGACGGCAATGACCCGGCGTGGAGCATCACGCAAGGCGCGAACAGCGCCATGTGGAGGCTGACGAGCCTGAGAGATCTGGCGCGCGCGCAGCTCGGCACCGTGGGCTCCGGGAATCACTATGTGGACATCTTCGCCGACGAGCAGGATCGGATCTGGATCGGCGTGCATTTCGGTTCGCGAGGTTTCGGGCACAAGATCGCCACTAGGTTCCTGAACCGCGCCGGAGCCAAGGACGACGTGGACGCTCCGCCGGTAGCGCTCGATGCCCGCGGCAACGAAGGGCAGGACTACATCGCGGCCATGAAGCTGGCTGGCAGATACGCTTACGCCGGTCGCGATTGGGTGTGCGCGCGTGTAACTAAGATTCTCGGCGCCAAGGTGCTCGATGAAGTGCACAACCATCACAATTTCGCATGGTACGAGGAGCACGGCGGAAAGATGCTCTGGGTTGTCCGCAAGGGAGCGACACCGGCTTTCCCCGGGCAGCGAGGCTTCGTGGGCGGCTCGATGGGGGAGGTCTCGGTGATCATCGAGGGCGTCCAAAACGATACCGCTCTGCAGTCTCTCTATTCGACGGTGCACGGCGCCGGCCGGGTGATGGGAAGGATGGAAGCTAAGGGGAAGGTCGATCGCAGGACCGGCGAAGTAAGGCGTGTGCCGAAGGTGACTCCCGAGATGATGCACGAATGGGTCCGCAGGGAAAACGTTGAGCTGCGCGGCGCCGGCGTGGATGAATCCCCGCACTGCTACAAGCGGTTGCCGGAAGTTCTCGGTGAGCACCAGGGGTCGATCAAGACGCTGCACACACTGCGGCCGCTTGGAGTGGCGATGGCGGGCGCCCATGAATTTGACCCGTACAAGGATTAGTTTTTCACGACGCCGTTGGCAAGAAGATTAAGCCGCCTGACTCTCTATCAGGAGATCGAGGGTTCGAATCCCCTCCGGCGTTGCGGCGCAGAGCACGAACGGATGAGTGCCCTGTCTTTCAAACAGGTGATAGCGGGGTCAGCACCCGCCTGCGCTACCACCAAAGTTTTTATTGTGCCCCGGATGCTGGTGGGACAGCGCGCGGTCTCCAAAGCCGCTTTGCCTCGTTCGAATCGGGGCCGGGGTGCCATGCCTCCGTAGCTCGACGGTCGAGCTGCTGACTCTTAATCAGCGGGACTGGGTTCGATTCCCAGCGGGGGTACCAGTTGTTCCGAGGTAGCAAAGCGGCAATGCGCCTGACTGTTAATCAGGAAATGCGCAGGTTCGAATCCTGCCCTCGGAGCCAATTTTGATGGCCGGATCATCCAACGGCAGATGGGGTTCTTATAAAGCCCTCACGCTGGTTCGACTCCAGCCCGGTCACCATGGCGGGGAACTCCGCTGGTCGCGGAGACCGGTCCTACAAACCGGCACAGTTGAGTTCGATTCTCAGCCCCGCTACCGGGAGCGATGCCGAAGTGGAGAGGCACCTGGCTTTTAACCAGGACCAGGAGGGTTCGAGCCCCTCCGCTCCCACCATGGCCCCGTATCGGTCCTGTTTCCTAAACAGGTAGCCGTAATGGACGATGCCGGTTCGCGTCGGGGCCTCCATAATACGGGCGCGTGGTCCAAAGGACAGGGCATCAGTTTTCTAAACTGAAGGATCGCGGTTCGAATCCGCGCGCGCCTGCCAATGCCCCCAGAGAGTCCCCCCAGAGTTCCCCCAATTTCCGGCAAGATCGGCTTGAGGTCGGCTATTCTTGGTACGCGGGCATCTGCCGCATGCATAGTCACTGCACCTTTAACGCCGGTCTGTAAACCGGGCGAGTATTTGCAATCCGGAAGTTGAGATCCGGGCCGGATTTGGAACGAAAGTTGGCAACCGCTCCAATCCGCTCAATCAGCCATTCTCATTGAAGCGCGTTTCTCAGGCCCAATCCTGCCACGCTCCTACCAGCCAGGCTTTTTTCCCGGAGCGACAAAATTCCGACCAAGCTCGGCCGATGTGAACTTCCGGATGGCGCGCCGGGCCGGAAAGCTAGCAGAGATGACGGCTCCACCACTCATGAGAGCAGCCCCTGACACAACACCTCTAAAAAGAAGTAGCCGTTGGCATGCACGTCTAGAGCTGGTTCGCCTGAATCGCCTTTGCAATCTTGTATGAAAGATCCGTCGCTTTCTTCTGGTAGACTGAACCGCGATATGAACACTTGGATCAAGAAGATCCACATGTACACGGGCCTTTTGAACTTCACGATCCTCTGTGTGTTCGGGTTGGCGGGACTCGTGGCCACCGCTGAAGCTCCAGACATTTTCAAGGCGGGAACGGTGCCGGTCGTCACTACCTTGCCTTTCCGCGCGCCGGGTTCGGCTTCCGACCAACAGGTAGGGGAACTAATCCGCGAGCAGTTGCAGACTGCGCATGCCGGAAAGCCCAATATCCGCCGGGACGCCCAGCATCAACTCGTCGCGGACTTCTACAGTGTGAACGGTCTTGTCCGGGCCACGCTGCTCGAAGGCGAAGGCCAACTGCAGGTGGAGACCCGGCGCAACAGTATCTGGCGGTTCTTCGATAACGCGCATGCCACCACTATTCAGGAGACGGCGTCCGACTGGGCACCGGGCGCCTGGGCCTGGTACATCGAGTTGTCAATCTGGTCGCTGATGCTCATGGCGCTGACGGGTGTCTGGCTGGGCCTGACGACTCGCTGGCCATTCTGGTGGACGAAGGCGTCGGTAGTAGTGGGAACCGTGGGATTCGCGATTTTCTATTGGGTGCAGAAATGATCTTCAGATTCCTGCGACATATGCACCTGATCCTCGGCCTGCTGCTGTTTTGGGTGGTCATGATGTATGCCGTGAGCGCGGTCCAAATGGCACACAGAATTCGCATCGTGCCGGTCGTGACGGAGAGCGACGTGATGGCAACGCCGGGCCTCGACGCACGACCGCTTGCTAATGAACTGATGGAGAAGAATGGGATCTCGGGCGAGATGGGGAACGTCACGCCTGTTTCCGGAGGCTATCGATTTCCGTTGAACCGCGCGGGCGGTGCCACCCAAATCACCTACGACCGTTCGACTGGGAAAACGCACCTGCGTGCATCTGATACTGGCTTCTGGGGAGTCTTGAATCGACTCCATCATTTTCACGGCCTCCACAATCAGACCGGGGTGCGGAACCTGTGGGGTTGGACCGTGCTCTTTGCGTCATTGGGTCTCTTCGCGCTGGGAGGGACCGGGATCTTCATGTGGTTCAAGCTCTACAAAGAACGCACGATTGGCCTGGTGCTCCTGGGCGCGAATCTGGTGGTTTCGGTGGGGCTGCTGATCGCGCTGCGGATGTGACCTAGGTCTGTAGGCCAGGAGCACACATCTCTTAATCAAGTGACGGTGGGAGCAGTGGCCCTGCCTCGTTCCGGCCGGATAGTCGGGCATCCGGAGTCTAGATTTGGGCCGGATTAGGAACGCAAGTGGCAACCGCTCCAATCCGCTCAACCAGCCATTCTCATTGAACCGCGTTTCCCAGGACTAATCTAGATTGTCGGATGGGTGGGCTGTTATCGCCAGCTATGGATTGCGCTGAGCATCACAGAGCGGCCGCGCTCATCGATCCATGATCGCATCTGTTGGTTCTGGCTCTCGGTGAACCCGATGGACCTTGCGCAGCCGTGACCGGTGTTTCACGAGACTAATCAAGATCGTTGGACGATAGAGGTGTTCGTGAGAGTGATCCGATCAAGGTGCATCTGGTTGGGCGAAAGCGGCTATAATGCCGTGAGCGAGTCCTGGGTAAGGGAGGCGGGCATATGTACGACGCTATTGTCGTTGGCGCCAGGTGCGCGGGTTCTTCCACAGCAATGCATCTTGCCCGGATGGGTTACAAGGTCCTCCTGACAGACAGAGCGACATTCCCAAGCGATACTATTTCCACACATATGGTATGGTCTCCGGGCTTGGCTTATCTGAAGCGGTGGGGCCTGCTTGATGCAGTTGCTAATTCGAATTGCCCGGCAATCCGCGAAATCGCATTTGACATGGGAGAGTTCGTGCTTCAGGGCGGCACGCCGGCCGTAGACGGCATTGACGTGCATTACTGCGTTCGGCGGACTGTGCTCGATAAGATCCTCGTCGATGCCGCAGCGACAGCTGGTGCGGAAGTTCGGGAAGGTTTTACGGTAGAGGGACTGATCCTGGACGAAGAACATGTAATCGGTGTGCGCGGCCGTAGCCGGAATCATAGTGGTTCTGAGGAAAGGGCGCGTGTTGTGATCGGAGCCGATGGACAACATTCGTTGGTAGCCCGCAGCGTGAACGCTGCTGAATACAACGCGCGGCCTGCGTACAGCTGCTTGTACTACAGCTATTGGAGCGGTGTCCGGGTCCACACTGCGGAGTATCACATCGGCCGCGGCTGCGGCGCTGGCGCGTTTCCCACTAACGATGGCCTGACCTGCGTCATCGTCGCGCAGGGTATCAGCCAGTTTTCTAACTTCAAGACGGACGTCGAGCGGAATTACGAGGCTTCGCTGAACATTGACGCGCGCTTTGCTGAGAAGGTGCGGTGTGGACGGCGTGAAGAACGCATCACGGGGACTGCTGACATCACGGGCTTTTTCCGAAAACCGTTTGGACCAGGCTGGGCCCTCGTTGGAGATGCGGGTTATCACAAAGACCCCGTTACGGCGCAGGGCATCACGGATGCGTTCCGGGACGCGGAGACGCTGGCTGGCGCACTAGATGATGTGTTCGCGGATCGCCGGCCCTACGATCAAGCGCTTGGCGACTATGAGCGACGGCGGAACGAGGCGGTCATACCAATGTACGAGCTAACGTGTCAGTTCGCCCAACTTGATCCCCCGCCTGACGTGCTGGCGCTAATGTCAGTCCTGCGCGATAACCGGGCAGAACGCGAACGCTTCTTTGGTGCGTTCACAGGTTCGCTACCGGTGCCGGAATTCTTTTCGCCCGAAAATCTGGCCCGCATCATGGCAGCGCATGCCTAGCGGTCTGGGTGGGTGGGAAGCGGCAGAAAGATCCAGCCCGAATGGCGGAAGACTCGCTAACCGAGTGCGCCCACTGTCCATTTCACGCTGAACCGGCAGATGTTTGAAGCTATAAGCGTCCGCGACCTCAAGTAGCTGTTGTCGAGTAGTACTGTTCAGAACCGCGCCTCGCGTTCGCCTACTGAGCCCAATCAGGTACCCAGAATCTTCATTGAGCAGCATACGCGCTAACCCCCAATATGCGGTCCCCTTCCGTCTTTAGGAAAGCGCGAACGGAGTCGCGGTGCTTTTCTTCGGCAAGGCGAACCAGCGCGTTGAATTCGGGCGATCCGCGCAGCGGATCGAGCCATGGGTCGTGGGTCGTGGTAGGAAAACAGCAATAGCCGAGTTCCAACACTTCGCGCAGTGTACGTATGGCCAAGGCTTGGGCGCCGCTAAACGCGAGTTGGCGCGACAAGTAATAGAGCCCTTCCGAATCGCGAAAGGTGTAAGCGAGGTACTCTTCGGCGTGGCGGATGCTATCACCGTATCGTCCTTCCAACAAAGCCAAGAGCGAAGCTACGTAGACTTTTTGCATGACGCGGTGTGGCGCTTTCGAAGGGGCCCGCTCCCGCAACAACTCGAGGGCTTGGCGCTCTCGGCCCAATTGGGTCAGAGCGAGCGCATCGATATACCCGATATCTCCAAAGCTGAAATCGAGCGCTCGCTCGTAATCGCCCAGCATGAAGTGCGTGTGTGCGACGCTAGTGCGAACGTTAGGATCCAGCCTGTGAGCGCGATCATGTGAGGCAAGGGATGCCTCGAGCAGACCACAATAGCGAGAGACAAGCGTGAGCGCCGAGAACAGGTCGGGATCGGTACTGCTCGTTTGGGCGCGCTGCAGGAGACGCACCATTGCATCCGGGGCGCGGCCGAGGTCCGCCTCGAGGTATGCATACATGTCATGCGCCAGCGGTAGGTCGGAGTTAAGCTCGAGAGCGCGCTGGAAGGCGTGTTGTGCGCGCTCCAGGTCCTCATTTGGGCGCCCTCCCCATTTGGCCAGCATGCGAAAACAGCGTCCGAGACGGGCCCACGATGGTGCGTATTTGGGATCATCTTCGACGCACTTGAGATATAGGTCACGGGCGAGCGTCATGCTTTCCCAGTCAAGCGACAACTGGTTGGCGCGAAGATAAAATTCGTAAGCGGTTGCGCTGGCCGGAACATCGTGCTTAAGACGACGATTTTCGCGCGCTGTAAGCGGTAGCGAAAGGGACTCGACGATGCGCTGGACTAGCTCGTCCTGAAGCTGAAAGATATCGCGCATCGATGCATCCGATGTCTTGGACCAGAGCAGCGTACCGCCGGGCGCTTCGACCAGTTGAGTGCTGACGCGAAACTGGTCGCCGGCGCGCAGCAGAGTTCCCGTCAGCACGACATCCACGCCTGCTTCGGAAGCGATGACCTTGAGGTCCGGCGTGTCGGATGCGAAGCGCGCTGCGGCCACGCTCGAACGCACAATCAGGCAATCCAAGCCGGAAAGCGAACTGGTGATTGCGTCTGGCAGGCTGAAGGCGAGGAAATCAGTTTCCGGATCTCGACGGAGGATGCGGAACGGCAATACGATGAGGCGCGCGACGCCACGGGCTTGCGGCGCTCCGCCCGAATCTTCGAGCAGCAGTGCTGCACGCAGATCCCGCGCCATCCCTTCGGGGTTCGGGTAACGCTCCCGAGGCTGCTTTGCGAGCGCAGTGTGAATTACGCGGTCCACCGCACAGATAGCTGGAGAACCGGTGAGGATGGGCGGCTCGTCGTATTGGATGCTGTGAAAGATCTCGACCACGGAGGATCCCGTGAAGGCGTGCTTGCAGGTAAGCATTTCGAATAAAATTGATCCGACAGCGAACAGATCCGAAGCTGGGGTGACTTGCTGCCCAAGCAACTGTTCTGGGGACATGTAGTGTGGTGTGCCGGCGAGCAACCCGGGAACGGTGATGCCCGTCAGGGTTTCGGCAGCCTGGGAGGGCGCCAGGCGCGCCAAGCCGAAATCCAGCAGCTTCACACTCTCATCGGTGAGGAATACATTCGAGGGTTTGAGGTCGTGGTGCACCGTTTCTTTGCGGTGTAGGACCTGCAGTGCGGATAGCATCGCAAGGGTAATGCGCACGGCTTCGGGAACGGGCAAAATCCCTCGCTCAAGGCGCTGCGCGAGCGATTCGCCTTCGAGCAGCTCCATCGCGATGAAGAGTTCGCCCCCGTCCTCGCCTATTTCGTACAATTGGCAAACGTTAGGGTGATTGATCCTGGCGGCCGAGCGGGCTTCGTGCCAGAAGCGCTTGCGTGCCTCATCATCGTTGCTGGTCTCGCGAATCATCTTGATGGCGACCGGGCGGTCCAGCCGCTCGTCATGAGCGGCGTAGACCACGCCCATACCACCTTCGCCCAGTTTATGGAGCACTCGATAATGTGCAATTCTGTCCACCATAGGGCCGGATAGGCATTATTGTACGCACAGAGCCGCATTTTGGGCAGCTCCGGTGGCCGGTTTGGGAGCCCCCACCGTTGTCGGTTCGTGGAGGATCTGTCGCGACCCTGAACAACAACGATAAGCCCTACCCCGTAGCGCCGAGTACAACACCGGCAACAGACGTTAGCTACCGGTGAAGCGTTTGTTCCTGCTCCCTGCCGTATTGACCCTCCGATTACATCGTGGTCGTAAACTCGACCGCTGGGTTTAAGAAACAATGGCCGAGCGCCTCGGAAGAGCTGACCGGAGGGTACGTGTCAAATTCCGCCTTATAAGTCGGCTACTCGTCATCTGGCAGTGAGGACATTGGTTGTACGCACAAAGGAGTGGAACGGCGTTTTTCGTTCCCAATCCGGATTAGGTGGATGGAAGAGCTTGTGTTGCCAGCTACCGTGACAGTAAGCCCAAGACCGCACAACCGCGCCTCGTCCGCAGTGCGCCGATTCGTCCCGTGCTCCTTGAGCGGTGTATGATACGCGAGACGGACCTGGGAGGCGCGCGTGACCGGGCGGACGCTCTTGCATTACAACGTCGTCGAGAAGCTCGGCGAGGGCGGCATGGGCGTAGTGTGGAAGGCCCACGACACGCATCTCGATCGTTTCGTCGCCCTGAAGGTCCTGCCCGCGGAGAAGCTCAAGGACGCCGAGCGCCGGCGGCGCTTCACCCAGGAGGCCAAGTCGGCTTCCGCGCTCAACCATCCCAACATCATTCACGTTTACGACATCGCCGAAGCCGATGGCGTCGCGTTCATCGTCATGGAGTACGTGGCGGGCAAGACGCTGGGCGCCTGGATCGGTAGGAAGGGTCTCAAGATCGGCGATGTCCTGAAGCTCTCTGTGCAGATCGCTGACGCCGTCGCCGCGGCCCATGCCGCAGGCATTGTTCATCGCGATCTCAAGCCCAGCAACGTCATGGTGACGGAAAACGGTGTGGCTAAGGTGCTCGATTTCGGTCTGGCGAAGCTGACTGAACGCGCGTCCGGCGATCAAGATGCCGTGGAAACCGAAGCCATGGAAGAGAAGCCTAAGACGGAAGAGGGGCTGATCGTCGGCACTGTGGCATACATGTCGCCCGAGCAGGCGGAGGGCAAGGTAGTAGATGCGCGCTCCGACATCTTTTCGTTCGGCGCACTGCTCTACGAGATGGTCACCGGCCGACGAGCATTCCAGCGCGATTCCAAATTATCCACTCTGTCGGCTATCCTCAAGGACCAACCTACCGCAGCCAGCACCATCAAACCGGACCTGCCGCATGACCTGGAAACGATTCTCAATCGGTGCCTTCGCAAGGATCCGAACCGCCGCTTCCAGCACATAGCGGATGTGAAGATCGCGCTTGAGGAGTTGAAGGAGCAATCGGATTCCGGGACCTTACCGTTTCCGGGCCAGGTTGGTTCGACGAAGCCGAAGCAGCGATTGGTTTGGGCGGGGCTCGCGGGCCTCTTGG
>Ga0310810_10001443_pt1 | contig 24927 bp, 26 predicted proteins | sample NCmetagenome_FD_207641 | JGI IMG/M metagenome (GOLD analysis project Ga0310810, IMG submission 207641) | Soil microbial communities from experimental microcosm in Duke University, North Carolina, United States - NC | ecosystem: Engineered > Artificial ecosystem > Soil microcosm > Unclassified ...
TGTTGACCGCCGCGGTCAATTCGGCGGCGGGCGTAATGGGGAAGATGATCTCCATTCAGAGCATTGCGGTGGCAGTTGCAGCAACGGGCATGACGACTGCCGATGAAGGACGACTGTTTCGATTCACCATCAAACACAGCGTCTTCTTGATGGCCCTGATGGGCGTGCTCTCGCTGCTCTTCGCGTACGTTTTTTCCAACTACGTCCCGACCGTCTGACGCGACCGTCATCGTCGCGTGCGCGACGCGGGCGTCACGACGACTGAGTGACGCGCGCGGTCACAGTGTTGATTTCCGCACTTCGCGCGTTGATACACGTTGGCCGAAGGCTCGGCTCTGGCTTGCATCCAAGTTGTACGGATCGTCGGTGTAGGTCAGTGATCCGTCCGGATTGACCCATGCCGTGAAGTAGCCGATGTGCACTGGAAGATGCTGCTTCAGCGGAACCGCATGTTCCTGGCCCGCGTTCATCGCAGCAGTAATCTTCTCCGCGGTCCATTCCGGATTGTCGCGCAGCACGTATTGCGCAAGGGCCACCGGATCCTCCAGCCGAATGCATCCGTGACTCAGTGCGCGACGTTCCTTGTTGAACAGCGCATCCTGCGGGGTGTCGTGCATGTAGACGTCGAACTGATTCGGGAACTGGAACTTCACGAGCCCCAGTGCGTTGGTGGGTCCGGGCTCCTGCCGGAAATGCAGTCGGGCTAGAGCGGATTCGTCGTACCAGTCGACAGCCGCCTCATCGATGACTTGACCAGATGTTCCAACGACCTGGATGTTTTGCCGCTGGAGATAGCCCGGATCGTCGACAAGCTTCGGGAGCATCTCGTTCCGGATGATGCTCTCCGGTACGTTCCAGTTGGGGCTGAAGACGACCGTCGTCATCTCGTCGTTGAAGAGCGGCGTCTGGTGCTTCGGGTCACCGACGATGACGCGCATCGCAAGAACGGGCTTCTCACCTTCGATCACCTGCATCTGATATGCGGGGACGTTGACAAACACGTACCGCTCACCCAGCTCCCGGGGCATCCAGCGCCACCGCGCGAGATTCATGCGAATGGAATCGAGATGTCCCGTGGGGTTCTGGCGCTCGCGCGCCAGCGCGGTCTGCAAACCCTTGTACTGCGGATGCGTCGGCGCGAGCTCCTCGAGCGTCTCGCGAACCTGATTTGACGACACCGCTTTTGCAAGCTGCCCCGCAAGATCTGCCTTGTTGTCCGCGCGAATCCAGTTCGTGTAGATCGCTTTCGGATTTCCAGACCAGCCGAGCAGGTCGGCCGCATATTGCAGATAGGCGTAGGTCAGGCGCGTGTCGATGTCGGGAACTCTTCCACTTTCGTACCGATTCTTGTTCTGTTTGGCCTGCGCGACGATCTGCTGAACACGGTCCGCGCCGTATCGCGCGGAATCAAGTCCGTGCTCCTCTGCATGCACCAGCGCGTCGACAAGCGCGTCCAGCCGCGGGGAGGCTTTGTCGCCATCGACCCACGCAGGAAGATTGTTTCGCGACTCATAGAACTGTCGTTCGGCCTTCCACAGCGTTGCCGAGAGCCTGTCACGTCCGACCCAGGCCGGCGTGGAGCTGACGATTTGCTGAATCGCCGGCGCGAACTGCGAATTGTCGACCTGAGGTCCGCGATGGCAGGCAGTGGCGGTCAGTGCGACCGCAAGTCCGAGAGCGCGCACGAGAGGGGTTCCCATGCCCGCCCGAGGTTGCAAATTTCAGTCCCCTAATCGGGCTTGGGTGATTTCGGCGTGTAGTAACGTTCCAGCCATCGACTGAGTCCGTCAAGCCCTGGAAACAGCGTTCGCTCGGTGATGTTTGCCTGATCGAGTTTGTCGCGGACTTCCCACTTCAACTCAGCCGGTACTACCACGCGCCGACACAGGTGCGGGTGTTCTTCGAGCCACTCATCAAGTCGAGCGGAAGGATCGGGCATGAGCGAGAACAGCGCGAACTGATTCAGGATGCGCGTGTCGAGCGACGGCGGTTCCAGAAACAGGACAAAGGGCTCGCGCGCGAGCGAATCGAATGCCTTGAGCGACTGAAACTCCGCCAGCATGTCGATCGTGAACGTCTCCGACTGTTCCTCCTCCACGATCGCCTTCAGCCGGCGGGGCAGCAGCTTGTTCGCCTCCACGAAGTTCACGCACCAGACGATGCCGTCCCGGTCGTATTCTTCCGGGTGTTCCGTCACGAAGTGAAGTGCGACAAATGGCGAATACGTCCAGTCGATGAGACGTGTCGGCAAGCCGTGATGCTGCCCGAGCGCCAACCAGTGCCAGACAGATTCGACGCCGTGTGCCGGCTGCCAGTGCGCGTACTTCGAGAAATTGCGCAGCAGCGACAACTCCAGGGTGTTGATGCTGGCCTGTCCCGCGGCCAGCCGCACCAGACTGTTCGAAAGCTCGTGCGTCGTCGAAGCAAGGCCGCGGAAGGCGTACGGGGAGCGGAACCGCTGCAATGCCGGGTTCCACGAGCCGGCAAACAGCACCTCGTTTAACTCACTCCACGTTTTGGGCCGATCCATTTATCATTCTCGACGGTACTGACGACCCATTCGGCGTCCGACTCCGATGACAAGCCCTTGCGGCAGGATTCGCACCAGCGTTGCGATCGCCGCATTGATGCGGCCGGGAACGACCACCGATTTGCCAGCCATCACCGCGTCGTATCCCTGCCTGGCAACATCGGCCGATGACGACCACATGAAGCCGGGCAGCTTCTTCATTTGCGCACGCGTGCCGGTTACGTCATGGAACTCGCTGAAGGTAAAGCCCGGACAAACCGCGGTGACGAACACGCCATGACGGCGGACTTCGTGACTGAGCGATTCGGAAAACTTGATCAGGAATGCCTTCGACGCAGCATACAGCGTGTGACCCGCAGGCGCCGGCACCAAGCCGGCCAGTGACGCCACGTTGACGATGCGGCCGTAACGCCGCTCGATCATGCCGGGCAACAGTCGATGAGTCAGCTCCGCAACGGCGACCACCATGATCTGCAGGAACCGCTCGTGAACGTCCCAGCCGCTTGCGAGATATCCCCCCGGCACGCCGTAACCGGCGTTATTCACGAGCACATCAATGTTCAAACCCCGTGCCTCGAGGTCGGCACAGATGCGGGCGGGAGCGGTCGGGTCCTCGAGGTCTTCGACCGCCACGTCCACGCGCACGCCGTATTTTTCGGTGAGACGCGACTGCACGGCTCGGAGCTTCGCTTCACGCCGTGCGGTAACCACGAGATCGAACCCCTCCGCGGCGAACACCTCGGCAAAGGCTTCTCCGATGCCGGATGAGGCGCCGGTGACGAGCGCGATTCCTCGACGCGTCAAGCCTTCTTCTTGGGGGCGACAGCCGCCTGCTGCACCTTGAAGATCGATGCGGCAACCACGGCGCCAATGCACGGTCCGACGATATAGAGCCAAACGTGGGTGATCGAACCGCGTCCGATGATGGCGTGGATGAGCGCCGGTCCAAGACCGACCGCGGGATTGAATGCACCGCCTGAAATCGGCCCGCCGGCGAATGCACCCGCGCCAACAGTGAAGCCGATGGCGAGACCGTAAAAGGAATTTCCGGCGGTGGCTGGCGCCGTCGCGACGTTCATGACGACGAGCACGAGCGCGGTCGTGTAGAGGATTTCGACGAGCAACGCGGCAACGATCGATGCGCCCATCGCCGGAGCCGGCACGAACGTCCGGCCGGTCACAAGCCAGACGGCAAGGCTGGCGACGATCGCGCCGAGGAGCTGCGCGGCCACGTATGCGCCGTATTCACTCGCGGCAAACGATCCACGCAGCACGAGACCGAGCGAGACGGCGGGGTTGTAGTGCGCACCCGAAATATGTCCGCCCATGTACACCATGACCATCAGCGACGCTGCGATCGCGAGCGGGGCCATCGGCGTACCGACCAGTACGCTGCATCCAATTGTGAAAACTAGGAAAAACGTCCCTACGAATTCAGTCAGATAGCGATCCATGTTTGTCTGGGAACAAAGCCTATCGTTTGCTCACGGGAATCACAAACTTTTCGGCGGTGTGCGTCTCGGAAAAGCGAACGACTTTGACATCGACGAGGCCGGCGTTCTTTCCCGCGGACATGACGTCGTTCTCCGAAATATTCGGACTTCCCTTCGGGCGGATTACCCATATGGCGCCGTCGGGCTTGAGGAAGTTCTGCACCGTCGCGAGCCGACGGAGATCGCTGCGTTCGTTGGCCGCGACGAAGACGGCGTCAACCGCTGCGATGGGGCGAGCCACCACCGTCGCGCCGCGCGTTTCAATCTCCTCACGCAGGGTGGCGTCGCGGATGCCGACAAACAGCACGAGTTGCCCGGGCTTGACGTCCAGTTTGTCGATGCGGCTCGGCGGGTTGCGGATGCGATCCGCCCACTTCACCGCTGACGGACCGAGTTCGAAGGATGCGAAGCCGCTCAGCCACGCGACGTGCAGCACACCGTCTTTCACATCGATGCTCGAAACCGACTTGTACGGAATCGTCAGCCGGACGTCGTCGCCCCGAAAGATCAACTCGTCTGTCTCGAGCAGCGCCTTCCCGGTCGCCTTTTTGCCGCTGATCGTGGCGGTGCACTTGGCTTCTGCGCCCATGCCCGTCAGCCGTTGGATGTCTGCTGCGCGTCAGCGACTTTCAAAATCTCGTCGATCAGAAACAGGTCGGTGAGGAGTGCGCGAACGTGAATGGATGCGTTGAGGTTATCGACCACCTGGGAACTAATGGACCGCTGCGCGAGCACCAGCTCGATTGCGGCACGCGCATCCCCCGCATCGCGGCGAATGACGTCGATGAACGCGATGTATTTGTCCGACGGATGAAGTCCTTCACCTTGAACAAGCGCCAGGTAGCGATCTGAAAGGTCGGCAAGGGCTGCGGCGGCGCGTGAGAGCAACTGGCGCAGCTCGCCGCCCGACTGGCTGCCGGCGTCGCCGCTCAATCCCTGTGCGGCATAGGCGAGCATGAACTCGTAGGCACGCTCGATCGTCTCGCAGCGCTGTGCGAGATCTTCGCGAAGAGTCACAGACACGTGCTGAATTTCTTCAACTCCGTGCCTCCGTGCGTCCGTGGCTCGGTTCACCAACGACCCAGCGTTGCGGATCGTGGTGCTCCAGATACTGCCGGCGCGTGATCCATCCGAAGATCATCGCCTTCGTAATCCACCATTTCTCCGGGCGAACGGCAAAGTAGACGTGCGCGATGACGAGACCGACCAGCGCCACGCCCGCCATTCCGTGCGTGACGTAGACGAATCCCCACGTGAAATCCGACAGCAGATAGGGATTGCGGGGGAACAGCGGTGTCCTCACCCGCACCATCATCGTCAACCCCGACGCAATGACCGAAAGACCGACGACGACGAGCGCGAGGTGGTAGAGACGATTGCCAAGCGGGTACTTGCCGGGCTTAGGACCCGGGACGTCATGTCCGAGCTCGCGCAGGATCTCGGCGCGCAGCTCGGGAATGTCTTTCGGACCGACCCAGATCGACCAGAAATCCATCCAGACGCTGGCGTGAATGACGTGGAAGAGGATTGACGTAGTGAGGACGAGGCCCGCCATCCAGTGCCATTGCACCCACGCGAACTTCACGCCGGCGATCGGCAGAAACGCCGTTGACAGCAGCGTCAACATCGACGCGGCCATTACCCAGTGGAAAGCCCGCGCAACGCCGGAGTGGCGCGGAATGCGCGATGGCAGGTCCGGACGAGCCGCTTCCATCGCATCGGTCTCGTCGGGATGCCGCTTGCGATGTGCGGACAGCACCATGTAGCTGGCGTGCGCGACCAGAAAGACGACGCCGGCAAACAGCGACGCCCAGAGCAGGTTCCACGAGACATGCGTGAGAATCTGCTGGCCCCAGGGACTGTGCCCCCACGTCAGGAAGTAGTCCATTCCTCCACCCCACGGATCGCCCGCTTCACCAGGTTTCGCATCAACGGCACTTTGTAGGCATTGAATCGGAGCGGCTGCGTGCCTTGCACCGCCATGTCGCCGGCGGCGGCGGCCGTCGCTTCGTTGCGCGGCTTGCCCTTCACGTACTGTTCGACAGTCGCCAGACGAACCGGCCGTGCGGCCACGCCGTTGACAACGAGCCGGATGTTCTGGATCGTCGTTCCCGACAGCGTCATCGCGGACGCCACGCTCACCAGCGCGAAATCCCACACCTGACGGTCGCGCACCTTCTCCCAATAGAAGTTGGCTCCCGCCCAGTCGCCCGGAAGTCGAATCGCGGTCAGCAGCTCCCCGGGACGCAGCGCGGTCATCCGGGTGATATCTGTCCCTGGTCCGACGAAGTAATTCTCCGCGGGTACGACACGCTCACCGGCGGGGCCGCGAATGACCATCGACGCACCGAGGACAATCAGCGCGGGCGCGGTGTCGGATGGATTCACGGCGACACAGCGGTCGGCCTCGAGAATGGCGTGCTCCCGGTTGATCGATTCAGGCGTGTCCGCGTAGCAGATGTTTCCGCCCGCTCGATAACACGACCAGCCGGCGCGGTAATACCAGCAGCGCGTGTCCTGCGACACGTTGCCGCCGAGGGTGCCTTGATTGCGAATCTGCGGTGATGCCGCCGCTTCGGCGGCCTCGGTGAGGATTGCGTACCGATCACGAACCATCGGATGGTGCACGACGTCTGTGAGCGTCGTCATGGCGCCAATCTCGAGACCACCGTCGTGCTCGCGAATTCCCTTCAGTTCCGCGATGCCGCCGAGATCCACCACGTAGCGCGGACGCTTGATGCGATCCTTCAGCCAGTCGAAGCTGTCGAGACCTCCCGCAAAGATCCACGCGTCGGTACCGTAGCGATCGAGCAGGTTCAGCGCGTCCGCCGTGGAGGCGGGCTGAAACAGCTCGAAGGCCGGCATGACATCTCGAATTACGGCCATATTGCTCCTCGGCGGGCCGTGAAGGCCCGCCCTACACACCCCGTTAATCGACGGTGTAGGGCGCCCCTTTACGGGGCGCCATTAGACATGCGCCTGCAACGGCTCATGCATCCGCTTTTTGTTTTCAAGGGACATCAAGACGATATCCGCGGTAACCGGTGCCCGCCGGAACACCTCGACGCCCACAGCATCGGCAATCGCGTTCAGCACCGCGCCATAGCCCGCGCCCACGGGCGGCTCACCCACGCCGCGCGCGCCAACGGGTGTTTCCGGATCCGGCAGGCCGACCGCATCGGCCTGCATGCTCGCCGGAATATCGAGAATGGTGAGCGGCCTCGTGTTGTGAAACCGCCGCGACACCATGAGCCCGTACTTCGGATCGAACACCCACTTCTGCTGCAGCGCGTGCGCAATGCCGAGGCAACTCCCGCCTTTGATCTGCGCCAGCAGGCTCCGCGGGTTGATGACGGTGCCCACGTCGCCGACGCCGAGGTAATCGATCAGCGTCACCTTGCCTGTTTCGACATCGACTTCGACTTCCGCAAAGCCGGCGACGAACGAATAGGTTGTGCCGTTGCGCGGATAGTTGTCCTTGGCGACCCCCATCAGGCCAAGACCGGCGTGCATCGCGGCGGCCCGCTTGGTCATCGCGTTGATGTCTTCGGGAACCTCGTGGCCGTCGTACTTGCCGCCAAGCTCGATCGCCCGTTTCGCCGCCTGCGCGTAGGTGAGACCGCCCCCGGGATTGCCGCGCCGATGCACGCGCTCGTTGCTCAACTCGTAGTCGTCGGGCGAGCCGCCAAGATCCTTCGCGGCAATCTCCTGCAGCTTGCGCTTCGCGTCGTTGGCGCCTGCGAAGTTTGCTCGCGTCATCGCATGCGTCGTCTGACTGCCGACCGACAGGCACGACCACGGAACACCTTTTCCGGTATCGCCCCAGGTGACTTCGACTTTCTCCCACGGCATCGCCAGAACCTCAGCCGCCACGCGCGCCAGGTCCATGGCCGAATGCGTGCCGAGGTTGCCGACGCCCGACTGCACGTACAGCTTTCCGTCAGGGCGAAGCGTCATCAAACTATCGAACCCGATGGATCCGGACCCATGCGGGCCGACGGCGACGCCAATGCCGCGTACCTTCGCTCCGCGGCGCTGGCCCGAGTACACCTTCCGCTCGTCCCACCGGAACGTCTGTTTGCCTTTGTCGAGCGCCTCGTTGATGAACGCGCTCGTCAGGCGTTGACGCTGGCCGTTGGGCTGCGCCGGCCCAAACACCGCGCGTCCCACCGGGGAGTTGATCTTGCGGATTTCGACCTGATCGACGCCGAGCTGCTTTGCCGCCTTCGTGATGAGCGGCTCGATCATGCCGTTGGCCTGCATCGGACCCGGCGACCGCTGCTGCGAGCGCGGCGGCGTGTTGGTGAGAACGCTGATCGCGCGCCACCGCATCGCCTGCGGCTGATAAATGATCGACGCCGCGAGTCCCGCAGACCGATGGTCGCCCATCGGTCCGTACGATCCGTTGTCCTGCACGATGAAGAGGTCAAGCGCCAGGATGCGGCCGTCTTTCGCAAAGCCGATGCGGGTGCGACCGGTCATGTTGGTGCGCGCGCGGCCGATGTAGCTTTCGTCCTCGCGCGTGATGCGCATCATCACCGGCGCGTTGGCCTTCTTCGAGAGCAGCGCTGGAATCGACATCGTCACGGTGCCGCCGCCTTTGCTGCCGAAGCCGCCGCCGGTGTACTCGCTGATCAGGACGACCTGCGTCGGTTCAATGCCGCACCAGCGGGCAATGCCCGGCACGGTCTGCGCCACGCTCTGCGTCGAGCAGTGGATGTAGAGTTTGCCGTTCTGCCAGTAGGCCATCGCCGTGCGTGTTTCCATCGGATGGTGTCCGGTGGACTGCACGACGAAGGTTTCGTCGAGCACCAGGTCGGCGTTCTTGAACCCCGCATCGAGGTCGCCGTACGTCCATTGCTCCGTCGGCTCGCCCATCGGAAGGCGCCCTTCCTCTGCGTCGGCGAACTGCTCGCGCGTCCACCTGATCGTTTTCAACGGCGAAGCAGCATTCGGCCCGACACCGCCAGGCATGGGCGCGCCCCACACATTGCCCGTCGTTCGCGCGCTCGGCCCATCGGGCCGCAGCGCGTCGAGCGGATCGACCGTGAACGGTAACGCCTCGAGGTCGACGTTGATTCGTTCCACCGCTTCCGCCGCGGTGAGTTCGTCAACGGCAGCGACCGCAAGGATCGGCTCACCCGCGTAGAACGGTTCGTTGGTCAGCGCGCGTTCGACGTTGGGGCCGAGATCAGGAAGGTCGTCCGCCGTGAGGATGGCTTTCACGCCCGGCATCGCGAGCGCGGCGCTCGCGTCAATGCTTCGCACGCGCGCGTGAGGCATCGGGCTGAGCAGGAGCTTCGCAAACAGCATCCCTTCCGCGCGAAAGTCCTCCGCCCATCGCGCGCGGCCGGTGACTTTCGCCACGAGATCGGGCGGCGTGTAGTTCTGGCCGATGTATTTCGTGTCAGCCATTACGTCGTCCTCCTCATATATTCAGCGCCGCGCATGAACGCCGTGAGGATCTTGTCGTAGTCCTGACAGCGACACAGATTTCCCGAGATGCCGTGTGCGAGCTGCTGACGCGTCGGATTCGGAGTCGTCTTCAGGAAGCCAACGGCGGCCATCGTGAAGCCAGACATGCAGAACGCACATTGGAAGCCCTGCTCGTCGACGATGGCCTGCTGCACCGGATGCAGCTGGTCGCCGTTGGCGAGCCCTTCGATCGTCTGTACCTTGCGTCCGCGCACGGTGTGCGTCAGCACCGAACACGAATAGTGCGGCACATCGTCGATGAGCACCGTGCAGGCGCCGCACTCGGCTCTGTCGCAGCCAATCTTGGTGCCGGTCAGTCCGAGCTTGTAGCGCAGCGTTGTCGCGAGCGTTTCCTGCTTCATCACGTCAACACGACGCATCTGCCCATTGACGTTCAGCGTGATGAGCCGCTCGACGGACCCAGGCGCGGACGTCTGGCCGAAGATCTCACCGCTCGTCCGGAACAGATAGGCAGCGGACGTCGCGACGGCACCGCTGGCGATGACGCCTTTGATGAAAGCGCGCCGAGTCACACCTGATCGCGGCGCATCTGGCGCGGCGGGCAGGTCGGTCGGCTGAGGCGCGTGGGGATTTTCAGGCTGGTCCATCACGTCTCCTGTGGAAGGACGGGGCAACTCTAGACCCCCATCCGCGTCGTGTCAACGAGTGCAATAACGGATCGTTCGCCGACCCTCCGCGAACTCCAAGTTCGTCTTCGGGCTGACCAAACCTGCGGAACGCGGCGCGCAGCGACACCGGAAAACACGCGGAATCAAGCCAACGCCGACGTTCCGGATGCGGAACGCGCCTTGCGCCACTAGCCTCCATTGCATTTCACATGTCTGCGCTCCCCTGCATGAGCGTGGAAGAGGAGAAAATTGCGATGGAACTCTTCTTACTTGCACGTAAGGCGCGTGTGTGTGCTCTTGTCACCTGCGCCATGTTGGCTTGTGGGTGTCAGAACGGCGCTCACAGCCCGATCGCTCCAAGTCTCACGAGCGCCGCATCACCCGCGGAATCCACCAGCTCGGTCGTGATGCCAGGCGACGAGTTCACGACACAAGACGCCCCTGTCTCCTATCCGATGAATGAAGTGACCGCCACTACTGGGTCCTCGTCGGGCTATTCGGGTACCTGCACCGTCTCGAACACCCACACGGGAGCTATTCGAGTGAAGGTGGATGGGCGCGGGCTCGCATACAGCCTCGTCGTGTTCAACGTCGTGGGCCTGTCAAATCCATTGCAGCTGAGAACGACCGAATACGTCGATGTTAATCAGCAAGGCACCTTTAGGAGCAATTGGCAGTCGACCGACATTTTTGCCCCTGGGGATGACCTCCAGTGCTGGCTGACGAGCAGCGTAAATGGAAACACCCTCGCGAGCAGCAGCACCTCGAACCGGCCGCGCGAATGCCCGCACGCCGGGCACCGGTGCTACTATTCGCGTCGCTGAACGGGAGGTTCGCGGATGCGAAACCGCTTCACCGGCGCGTTCCTGGCTGCACTCCTCGTAATCGTCGCGACCAACGCCGCCGCGCAGACACCTGCGAGGCCGCGGACACCTGACGCCAAACCTAATCTGCAAGGCATCTGGCAGGTCCTGAATACCGCCGCCTGGGACATTCAGGATCACGCGGCGCGGCTCGGAGTCCCCGCCGGCCAGGGCATCGTGGACGGCAACGAGATCCCGTATCAGCCGGCGGCGCTCGCGAAGAAACGCGCGAACTTTGAAAACCGCGCAACCGCCGATCCCGAGACGAAAGGGTACTTGCCCGGCGTGCCTCGCATCATGTTCATGCCGTTCCCGTTTCAGATCCTTCAAACCCCCGATCAGATCGTGATGGTCTTCGAGTACGACCGCGGCGTGCGGAACATCTATACCAATGGCACGCCGCACCCGCGCGGCCCGCTCAACTGGTGGATGGGCGATTCACGCGGCCGCTGGGAAGCCAACACGCTGGTCGTCGATGTCGTGTACTTCACGGATCAGACGTGGTTCGATCGCGCCGGAAATTTTCACAGCGACGCGCTGCACCTGGTCGAACGCTTCACCCCCGCGGGACCCGATCACATCAACTACGAAGTGACCGTCGAGGATCCAAACGTGTTTACCAGACCGTGGACGATGCGGACGGTGCTCTATCGACGGAAAGAGCCGAACGTGCGCGTGCTCGAATACGATCCCGGGCGCCTGATGGACCAGGCACAGGCGGCGTCACGGTAGGAGGCCGACGTGCGAATACGTCATTCAGCTCTCGTGCTGGCTCTCGCGGTCATCGGAGTCGCACCACTGGTGGCACAGGATGCGGGGAAGCCGAAGACCGTTGGCGGGTGTCCGGCGGAACCGGCGGCCTTCCATACATGCGCGATCGAAAAGGCGAAATCGTTCACGCCGCCGAAAACACCAAGCGGCAAGCCTGACCTCCAGGGCTACTGGCGCGGGCAGCTGGCGCAGGCGTTCTCCGTTGAAGGCGTGTCTGGAAACGAACCGCTCGTCGGCAGCCGCGTGATGCCCTGGGAGATTGCGCCGCCGATGATCGTCGACCCGCCGGATCGAAAGATTCCGTATCAGCCGTGGGCAGTTCCGATCGGCAGAATCGGGGAAAACCATAACAAGTACATCGATCCGCGCACGGCCTGCGGCAGCGGTGGCGTGCCGCGCCTCGCGCTGCAGGATGCAGATCAAATCCTTCAGCCGGCCGGGGACCAGTTCGTTCTATGGCTCTTCGAGGATCACCACGTCCAGCGGGTGATCGCGATGGATGGACGGCCACGGCTGGGCGACAACATCAAGGTGACCAATGGCGATTCGCGTGGCCGCTGGGAGGGCAACACGCTCGTCATCGATGTCAACAATTTCAACGGCTACAACTGGTTCGATGACTCCGGCAACTTCTACACGGATACCGCGCACATCGTCGAACGGCTGACGATGATCGATCGCGACACAATCCACTACGAAGTACGGGTCGAAGATCCAAAAGTGTACACACGCCCATGGACGATGGTCTGGGCGCTGGTGCGGGAGAAGGAAGCGGGGTTCGAATTGCTCGAGGAAGCCTGCCGCGAAGGGCAGCGCGACCTCGATCGCCTTCAAGAGTTAGGGTTCAAGTATTACTTCGGCGATACCTGGCGCGGCCGCTAACGTCCCTGGGACGCTGGCGCCTGCGACTGCGAATCCGACGCGCCGAGGAAAAAATTCCGTCCATCCGCGAACGTCACCGTCGTGCCGCTCGCCGTCGGCGTATCGTTTTTCGCGCGGTAGCCTTTCACGATCACTTCGCTGCCGATTGGAAAATCCGTTTTCCGCAAGCCGCGCCGCACGAGCGCATTCGGCGCGCCCGCTTCGACAGCCCAATTGACGACCTTGCCGTCAGATTCCATGACGTCGAGGTGCAGCCATCCGTGCGGATTGAGCCAATCCAACTGCGTGAGCTTGCCTTTCAGCGTGACCGGCTTGTTCTCGTCGAATTCAGCCGCGAAGGAATGATGCGCGGCGGTCGGAACCACCCAGAGCAGCGCGACGCCGGCGAATGCGAGCAGCTTGGTCATCGGCAACCTCCATCGCAGGTGCGACACCTTACCACGAACCGATCCGACATGGCGTCGGGATTGCGTGTGCGCCCTGCCGTCTTTGAAAAGCGAGGTGCCACGTGAAGAACCCCGCCATGCTTCATCGGGTTGCGATGGCCGTGATGTGCGTCGGAGTGTTGGGCTTGATCACGGCAGGTTGTGACGACATGCCGGAACATGCGCCGATGGTGAACGCGGCCGACTTCAGGCCGGGTATCAGTCTCGAGCCTACCCCAATTACCTTCATCTCGCCGAGCGGGGTGCCGTGCCCTCTCGGGGGATTCCAATTCAATCCATCGCTCCACCTCGTCGTCACTGCGGGCGTCCGGGACGTGACACTAAACAGCGTGACGATACACATGATCGATGGTTCGAACCTCGGCGGCCCGTCGATCACAGTTCCGCAACCGGAACTGGCGGCGCGCTTTGGTTCGACGCTGATCGTCAGCACCGCGACCCGTGACTTCGCCTTGCGTCCGGACTTCGGATGCATCGCCAGGGTGCCGACCGCCTTACGCGGCAGCGCGGTCCTCGTCGACCAACGGGGGGTGCCCCAGACCGTCGTCGTGCAGGGCAGAGTGCAGTGAGTTAAGACTGCGGTTTGCGGCGATCGGTGCGGGGGTGCTTTCGGCGATCGGTGATGCCGTGTCGACGATCCGCCTTTGAGTCATCATCGGCTTTCGCGCGCGGCACAACGCGCACCCCACCTGTCAATCGCGCTTCGTCGAGCGGTTCATCGGCGACGCGCACCACGAGCGCGGGTGTTTGAGAATGCTCTTCGCGCGCGCAACCCATCGAAATCAGTTGACGCGCTAACGCGTCGTCCAGTTCGTACAGCAGACCAGGGGTCAACTTGCCAAGACTCTGGCCGTCGAGAACACCCGCCACCGCTCTGAAGATCCGAACGCGCATTCGTGAGGAAGACCCACGATATCCGAATCGGTACTTCGAAAAAACCTCAGCAAAAAGCGCCTCTGCCATTCGGTCGCGTTGCGCACCGGGAGTCGAATGACGGTATCGCTGCGATGCTGCTTCGATGATGCGGGTTAGGATGTGCACCCTACTCGCGGGTCGCGCTCATCAGCTTGCAGCCGCACCGATGCCGCCGCACAATCGAAATTTCCGCAACCCCTCCGAAGGAGTTCGATATGGCGAAGGCAAAGAATGCAATTCCTCCGGGCTTCCACACGGTGACGACTCAACTCACGCTCGACAACGCCGCCCAGACCATCGAGTGGTACAAGAAGGCGCTCGGTGCTGAAGAAGTCTCACGCCACACGGGACCGGACGGGAAGATCATGCACGCCGAAATCAAGATCGGCGACTCGCTCATCATGGTGAACGACGTGATGGGCCCACATGCCAAAGGTCCTCGTGCGTATACTGGCTCGCCGGCGTCGCTCTGGATCTACGTGCAGGACAGCGACTCGCTGTTCAACCGCGCCGTCGCCGCGGGCGCGCGTGTATCCGATGGTCCAATGGGAAAAATGGCGGACCAGTTCTGGGGCGATCGCGCCGGGACTTTCAAGGACCCGGAAGGCTACATGTGGACGATCGCGACGCACAAGGAAGATCTGACACCGCAGGAATTGAAGCAGCGGGCGGACGAGTGGATGAAGCAGTCCTCGCCGCAACCGACTCGCTAGTTCGAGGCGGGTCGGCCTAATCCGCGAATGGTGCGAGGGGAAGCGTGACGACGAACGTCGCGCCCTTCCCTTCGCCTTCGCTGGCGGCCTGAATGGTGCCGCCATGCAGTTCGACGAAATGGCGCGCGAGCGCAAGGCCCAGACCGAGGCCACCCGTGGCTCGATGGGCCGCCGTCTCTCCCTGCCAGAAGCGTTGGAAGATGAACGGCAGCGACGTCGCGGGAATACCGATGCCCGTGTCAGTGACCGTGACCTTCGCTCGGCCCCCGGAATTCGTCAGCGCGATCGAGATGTGACCGCTCGGCGTGAACTTCACCGCATTGCTGAGCAGGTTCCAGAACACCTGCTGCATACGCTCCCCATCGCAGGTGGCGCGCACCGAGGCCTCAGGAGCGTCGACGCGCAACTCTATTCCCTTCGCGTCGGCTGATGGTCGTACGACATCGGTGGCCGCTTGGACGAGGGTTTTCAGATCGCACGACGTCATCTTCAGCCGCACCTTGCCCGTGACGATGCTCGATACGTCGAGGACGTCGGCGACGAGCTGCCCGAGCAGGTTCGCGTTGCGCTCGATCGTCTCCATCGCGCGCTCACGCCGGTCGGGCCCAAGATGCCCGTCACGAAGCATTCGCGTGTAGCCGAGGACGGCGTTGAGTGGCGTTCGCAGTTCGTGCGACAGCATCGCAAGGAACTCGTCCTTCACGCGATTGGCTTCTTCCGCCTCGCGCGCCAGCCGACGCTGGGTACTGATGTCTCGCGCGATTTTCGATGCCCCGATGATAGCGCCAGTGCTGGTCCTGATCGGAGATACGGACAGGGAAATTTCGATCAGCGAACCATCTTTGCGCTGACGAACGGTCTCGAAGTGATCGATGGCTCGCCCCGACCGAATCCGGGCAAGCACTTCGTCTTCCTCGTGCCACCGGTCGCGCGGAATGATGGTGCGAATCGAGTGTCCGATCATCTCTTCCGCGGTGTAGCCGAACATGCGCTCCGCGGCTTTGTTCCACGTCTGAACGATGCCATCGATGTCTTTGCTGGCAATGGCGTCCTCAGCGGAGTTGACGATCGCGGCAAGATGAAAGGCATTGCGCTCGAGGGCGCGGCGCTCGGTCAGATCTCGCGCAATGACCGAGATGCCGTACACATCCCCCGTCGGCGTGAGCACCGGCGACATCGTGACCGAGACGGGTACCCGATGGCCGTCCTTCGCGACGCGTTCCGTTTCGAAGTGTCCGACGGCATCGCCGCGGCGGATCCGTTCGACGGCGCCGTCTTCCTCATCGATCCGCTCCGGCGGGACGAGCATCGAAATCGGTCTGCCAAGCGCTTCGCCCGCCGTGTAGCCAAACATCCGTTCGGCCCCCCGGTTCCACGTTTCAATGATTCCGTTGAGAGACTGCGTGATGATGGCGTCGTCTGACGACTCCACAACAGCGGCGAGGACGAGGGTGCTGGGATCGACTGTATTCACACGCTGAGGGGTAAACCTAATTCGTCAAGAGTCGCCGGTTTGCACGCGAGAACGCAAGCTGTGCCGTTGGTCAGGGCGTCGTGCCCGCATTCACTGTTGAGGCTTGTTCGATCGCCGCCGCGTCGTACGTTATCGCCGCTTCAGTGCTCGGAGGAGGAATCTTTTGTGCGATGGCGGGAATCTGACGCAGATAGGTGAGAACCGCCAAGCGATCTTCTTCGGTCCAGTTGGCGACCCATGCCCACGGCATGTCGCGGTACCAGAGCTGGCGACCGCCATCGGCTGACACGCCGCTGCGCAGCACGCGCAGGACGTCTTCGTCCGTTCGCCTGCCAAGCCCGTACTGGCGATCGGCGGTAAGGTTGGCGCTCACGAACGTGCCGTGCCCTTTGAAGGCGCTCTTCGCACCGCCGGCCATGTATCTGGCGAAGTCGGGGCCCGCCGCGCTCGGCGGCGCATGGCAGTCGACGCAGCCGGTTGTCACGACGATGTACTTTCCGCGCTCCGCAAGAGCTCGCGTTTTCGGATCCGTAATCGCATCGAGCTTGACGGCGTTTGCCGCCGCCGCTTCGGGACCGCTGAATTCCTCTGGCGCCATCAGCGTGAACGGCGGAATGAAGTACAGAAATGCCAGAAACCCGAGTACGGCGACCACGAGGAGCACGCCGACTATCCACTTGACGACGCGACGGACGTTCATACGCCCCCCGCTGAACCAGAATTGCCGGGATACGCAACAAGGGGCATGTCTTTCTTCAGAATCAGCAGCTGGAACTTTCCCCACAGGTACGAAACGATGTTCGGCCGCGATGGAGCCGGAATTCGATTCGAGATTGGCGGAATCGTCCGCAGGTAGGCGACCACCGCGTTCAGATCCGAAGCGCTCAAGCTCGCGTACGAAGGCCAGGGCATCGGAAACGGGATCATGCGGCTGCCATCAGGACGAATCCCTCGCGTGAGGGCCGCCTTGATCTGATCGTCACTCCATCCGCCCAGTCCGGTCTCCTTGTCGGACGTCAGGTTATAGCTGACGAAATCACCGAATGGTGCCGCGGCCCACTTCTGTCCGCCGGCAAAGAGCATCCCGTCAACCAGCGAACCGTCGGCACGTATCGGCGTGTGGCAGAAACTGCAGCCGATCGACGAGACGACGTAGCGCCCGCGCCGTACAGGATCGCGTTCCGCTTCCGCGGCTTGCGCCTGATAGAAGGTCGATACCTCCTCAGCCGTCATGTCCCAGACGGGTTTGCGCGCCAGCGTCAGTACATACGCCGCCAGGTTGCGCAGTTCGGCTTCGCTGGCGGCCGCGGCGAACGATGGCATGGGTGTCCCGTTCATCCCCGTGCGAAACCGCAGATATACGTCCTGCGGCGTCGCACCTCCGCGGAATGTCCAGGGTTCCGTTAGATTTGTCGCCGGCAACGGTCTGCCCGCGTCATCCTTCAGGTCGGTCGCAATCGCTCCCGTTCCTTTCCCGTCGGTTCCGTGACACGCCGCGCAGCGCAGCTTCTCGTAGATCGCCTTGCCGGCGGTAACCGTCTGCACCGTGGGCGCACCGGGAACCGAGGCCGCCACCGTCGGAATGCTTTGCGGACGTTCGACGGCGAAGCGCGGCGAGAATGACTTGATGTAAGTGGCGACCGTCGCGATGTCCGATGTTGACAAGAACTTCTGCCAGCCGGGCATCGACGTGCCAGGCACGCCGTACGTGATCGTGCGGATCAGGTCGTCGTCGGTCGGTACGCTGCCAGTTTCGGTTGTCCGCAGCTTGAATTGTGCGGCAGCGAAGTCGCGAGGACGCGGCATCAGAACGGGCGCGGCAGCGCCATTGCCACGGCCGTCGATGCCGTGGCACTGAACGCAGCGCTCGTCGTAGATGGCTTTGCCCGACGTCTGTGCGGAGGCGACGCCGCAGAGCACGACGCCGCAGACCAGAAAAATCGAAAAAACGAATCTCATCTATTTGGTTGATGCTCCGAAGCGCAGCAGGCTCGCGCGCGCGCATTCTCCGACCATCGTCACGTAACGTGTGACGCTGTCGTTGCCGATGACATACGGGTTCGGATCACCAGCCTTACGACGTGCCAACGCCGCGAGCTTCGCCTTCGCCCCGTCCTGCTCCGGGTGATTCGCGATCAGCACGTCAGCGCCTGCCTTCTTCACGACGTCCCGAAAGTGATCTGATGAATTGGCGTAGGTGTCATACCAATAGCGCCGCGGTTTCTCCGGCGTGACCGTGAAGTTGAAGCCGGTGCCGCCCCATTCGGCCGCGACGTGCGGACGGCCGTTGTCGCGCACCGGAATGATGGTCGAGATAGTACCCGGCGTATGACCTGGCGTCAGATACATCGTGAGCGTCGTGTCGCCCAACGTCAGACGCTGGCCATCGGTCACAACCATATCGCGACGTGGTTTCGGCCACGACTGGGTGTTGCGCGCGGTCAGATCCCAGTCGGCCGCTGACATCAACACGTGCGCGCCAAACCGGTCCTGCAGCAGCCGGGCGCCGCCCGCGTGATCACTATGCGCGTGGCTGACGATCACGTACTTGATGTTTTTGGGATCGAGACCCAGCTTGGTCAATCCGTTGACGATTTCGTCTTCCACCGAATAGTCGAACAGCGCGTCGATGACGATGATGCCGGCCGACGTGTTGACGGCCCACGCGGAGTACTCCGACTGCCCCAGGTAGTACAAGTTGTCGAACACCTTCACCGGGTCGGTATGCCACTTCGCGCGCTGCGGAGGCGGAGCCGGGGTTCCCGCTCTCGCCGGCGCCGGATTCGAGGAGGCGCGTTCCTCCGTCGCCATGCACAGACTGTTGAACACGGCTACGTGGTCCGTTCCCGCTGCCGCCTTGGCGGCCGCGGTGTGCCCGTCAACGGTATTGGGGACGGTCTGTGCGAGCAGACTGGCGGCGATGAAGCTGAGGGCGACGCCGGTCGCGATGGTTGTTTTCATGAACATCCCTCCGAGTCGGAGTACGGTGATGCCCCGACTGACGCGTCGGCGGTGCTGACGTGAGTCGGGGCATCACCGTACTCCGACTCGGTCCAATTCGAAGATTTCGTTGACGTTGCTGTGCAGCGCTTCGGCGCCGTTCCCATTGAAGGCGGTATGGCCGGCTACGGCGTGGATGCGATTGCCACGAGCGGTCAAGACGACGCCGTGGCGGGCGGTTGGCATCGACGGCAGTCGATACCATTCATTCGCGGCTGGATCGAAAACGACGAAGTCGCGGAACACCGCATCCATGTGTGCATCGCGCAACTCACCACCGGCAACGTAGATCCGGTTCTGAAATGTGATCCATCCCTGGCCGCTTGTCTGATAGGGCATCTTCGTCATCGAACGCCATTTGTCGGTCGCCGGGTCGTACTCTTCGACGATGTCCGTCGCGCTCGACACCATGTTGGCAACGTTTGCGGCGGTGAGCCGGCCACCGATCACGTACAGCTTGCCTCCGACCGCGCCGCCGGCTGGATGATTGCGCGCCGTCGGCATCGGGCGATGTGTCTCCCACTTGCCGGTCGCCACGTCGAACGCTTCGCTGGTCGCGACCGACAGCCCGGCTTCATCGCTGCCGCCGATGACATAGATCTTTCCGCCGGTCTCAATCGCAACCGAGGCCGTCCGCTTGCTCGGCATCGGTGGGAGCTCTTTCCACGAGTCGGCTGCGGGGTCGTACTCCCACGACTTGAGCGCGTTGGGTTGGCTCTCGACCGTCGCGCCGCCGAACACGTAGATCTTCCCGCGATACTCGGCGAGCGCCATGTGATTGGCCGACCACGGCGCTGGCTTCTTCGTCGTCCATTTGTCGGTGGCGACGTCGTACTCGAGGACCCGGTCGTTCTTCCCACCCTGATTGCCGCCCATCAAGTACAGCTTGCCGTTTGCGGTCGCGTTCCAATACTCCTCTTCCGGCGTCGGAACCGGAGCGCCCTTCTGCATCAGCCATCGGCCGGGCGATTGAGCGGCGACGGTCGCGATCGCAAGCGTGATGATGGCGGCGCACGCGCCAGCAGCGTGTGTACGGACGCGCACGTCTTACTGCGCTCCTTCGCTCGATGCCGCGCCGAGCTTCTTGCCGGTGGCGGTCATCACCACGGATCTGGCATTGGCGAGATTGGACTTGTTCCGCCCGAGGCTTCCTTCGACCGTCACCTCGTCGCCGTTCTTGAGCAACGTTCGCGTCCAGCCAAGCCGTGTCAGACCGTTCGGACTGCCCATCTCGATTTCCCAATTCGTAACGGCGCCGGTCTGCTTGTCCTGCACATCGATGAACAGGAACGCATGGGGGTTGGTCCACTCGATCTTGGTGACCTTGCCGGTGAGTGTGACAGGTTTTGTGATGTCGAATTCCGCGGCGAAGGAGTGATGCGCAGCGACAGTCGAACCGTCCAACGCGATCGTCGCGGCCATGAAAATGAACGTCAGTAACGCGCTCCTCATAGGTCCTCCGTCTACTTAACTCCCGCGTACTCCGGAAACTTGTTGTTCTCGGTGCAGATGGCCTCGAGGATCTCTTCACCGGGCGCGAGGTCCCACGTCATATGACGTTCGATTGGCTTGGTGAACGTGCCAGGGTCTTCCAGCCTGAGGTCGACGTGAAGATGCCCCAGATCGGGACGTCGAAAACGCTCGACCATGTGGAGCATTTCCGTGTGCGGCAGTCCGGTGGCGAAGATCAACCAACTCTTGTCGTTGAAGCCGGTCGTATCGACAACCAGCGTGTCCCCGTCCCACTTGCCCACTGAATGCCCCATCCAGGTCGGGTCGGCTTGTTGAGGATGGGCGCGTCCGTCCAGAAAGATCTGCCGGTAGTGCGGTTCGTGCTCGAAGAGCAGCACCAGAAGGTCTCTTGTCTGAACGAACTTGTAAAAGAGAGCAATGGTCGGAGTGGGATCGCCCGGTAAACAGAAACCATCTGGATGGTCGCGCAACGCTGTGGACCGTCGATTCTTCCACACTTCGTCGGCCCATGGCAGGAGCGCCGCCGGCTCAGGGTTGGGATCGATGTTGGCGTTCCAGATACCGGACAAATCGGGCCGCCCATCGGCGAGTCGCGGCGCGGCGCCTTTCACGTTCAAGTACTTCTTTCGGACGGTGAGATACGCGTTGTCGTCGCCGATCACACCATGGTTGCCTTTCACGAGCGTGATATTCAGCGGCGTCGTCTGGCCGGCTTCGACGTTGACGTTCTTCTGGACGAATGGCACGGTGGCCAGGCCGATTTCCGGCACCGACACTTCGTACATTCCTGCTGGCAGGTTCATCAACGCGAACTGTCCGGAGCTCGCACTGATCGCGGAGAACATCCGGCCGGTTGACTGGTGCTTCGCCCGAATCGGGGCAGCGGCGACCGGACCGTCCGGACTCGTCACCGTACCGCGAATGCCGCCGGTGCCGGTCTGCGCTGAACCGGTTGAACCGAACGCGACCAGAAGCAGGGCAAAAGCAATCCGTTTCATGCTCCCTCTCCCGCCTGATTGCGGAAATTCTCCTGGAGTGGGCGCCGGCGTTCACTTGAACGCGGAATATTCCTGAAACTTGTTGTTCTCGGCGCAGATCGCCTCGAATATCTCTTCGCCCGGTGTGAACAGCCATTGCACGTGACGCTCCACCGGTTTGATGAACGTATCGGGATCCTCGATGGTCACATCGATGTTCAAGTGCGTGAGATCGGGACGTGTATAGCGCTCGATGATGTGCAGCTTCTCGGTGTGAGGCAGCCAGATCGCCTGCAGCAGCCAGCTCTTATCGTTGAGACCCACCGTGTCGAGCACGAGCGTGTCCTTTTCCCATCGACCGATCGTGTGGCCCATCCACGTCGGATCAAGGTCCTTGGGATGCTCGCGCCCGTCAAGAAACGCCTGACGGTAGTGCGGGTCTTGTTCGAACAGATGAACGAGCAGAGTTGGCGTCTGCACAATCTTGTAAAAAAACGGCAGCGTGAGAGTCGGATCCGACGGCAGGCACCGTGACGTCGGCATCCCTTCGAACGCGCGATCGCGCCGCCGCTCCCACTCCTGTTGCGCCCAAGGCAGCATCTGCGCGGGCGTCGGATTGGGATCCACGTTCGCCAGCCACACGCCCGAGAAATCAGGGCGACCATCCCGCGTGCGAGGGGCCGGCCCCTTCAGGTTCGCGTATTTGTCGTAGATGTGCAGGAACCCGCCATCGTCGCCGATGATGCCGAAGTTGTTGGGCATCAGCTTGATGTTGAATGTCAGCGTCTTGCCCGCCTCGATCACGACGTTCGGTTGTGCAAACCGCGCGGTGCGGACGCCCATCTGCGGCACGGAGACTTCGTACGTGCCTGCGGGAAGATTGGTCAGCTTGAACTCGCCGTTCTTGCTGGCGACAACGGATGAAATCTTCCCGGCCATATCCCTTGCCTGCACGGTGACGCTCGGCGCCGGATCGTTCTGGTCGGTGGTGACCCTGCCCGCTATCGCGCCACGACCGCCCTGCGCAACAAGCGCCGCGGCCGTGAGAAGCAATACGACAACGAGTGAAACCTGCCTCACGCTGCGATCCTACTCTACCCGGCGCAGGATGAAGCACTTCAGGTAATAGGTCTCAGGCACCCCGACGAGCACGGGATGATCGCGCCCCTGCATTCGTTTCTCGACGATCGTCATGTGAGTGTGGCTGTCGATTGACGCATCGTGAATCACAGAGCCGAACATCTCCTCGTTCACGTTGTAGGAACAGCTGCAGGTCACGAGATACCCCCCGGGATTCAGCAGCCGCATGGCGCGCAGGTTGATTTCCTTGTACCCCGCCATGGCATTCGGTATCGACGCCTTGTTTTTGGCGAACGCAGGCGGGTCGAGGACGATGATGTCGTAGCGCGCACCGGCACGTTCCAGGCGACGAAGTTCGTCGAAGACGTTTACCTCGCGCGCCTGCAGGTGCGGCACGGCGTTGCGGATCGCGTTCGCGCGGATGCGCGCGACCGCGTCGGCGGAAATGTCGAGCGCCTCCGCCTCAGGGCATGTGCGCGCGAGTCTGAGCGCAAAACCGCCGTTGTAGCTGAAACAATCGAGCAGACGGCCGCGCGCGTACCGGGCAGCCGCCTCGCGGTTCTCGCGTTGATCGAGGAAGAGACCGGTCTTCTGTCCCTTGCGCAGATCGACGTCGTATTCGACGGGACCTTCCTGCACGACAACCGCGTCGGGAACGTCGCCATGAACTACCTCGATAGTCTGAGGCAGCCCCTCGAGTGCCCGGACGCGTGGATCGTTGCGCGCGAGGATGCCCTTCGGCGCGAGCAGCTCCACGAGCATCGCCGTGATCGCCGGCAGCAGGCGATCCATTCCCTGCGAAAGCGTCTGCACGACCAGATATTCGCCGTAGCGATCAACCACCAACGACGGCAACAGGTCTGCTTCGCCGTGGACAAGCCGGTACGCGGTGGCGTCGAGGTGCAGAGACTCGCGAAACCGGATCGCGCGTTCGAGACGCGCATGGAGCAGCGACTGGTCGGCGGCGACCTCGCCGACTGTCAGCATCCTGATCGAAATCTGCGATTGATCACTGAACAGGGCGTTGCCGATTCTGCGACGTCGTGGTCCGATCACTTCCACGATGTCGCCGGCTGTCGCAGAAACGTCAACGACATCGGCGCGATAGATCCATGGATGGCCGGCGCGGACACGCTGTTCGCCGCGCGCGGAGATGGTGACGGTCGGTTGGCTCACGGCTCAGGACTCAAGGCTCATGCCGACTCGAGGCTTGAGGCCTGAAGCCCCTTGAGCCGTGAGTCCCGAGCCATGAGCCACATAGTACAATCGCGCGTCATGCCCGCCTCCGCTCTCTCTTCCATGCAACGTTCTCTCGCCGAAGCCGACGCGGAAATCGCACGCGCAATCAGGAACGAAGTGCGTCGTCAGGCCGAAGGCCTCGAACTGATTGCATCGGAGAACTTCGTCAGCAGCGCCGTGCTCGAAGCCGCCGGATCGGTGATGACGAACAAGTACGCCGAGGGATATCCCGGTAAGCGCTATTACGGTGGGTGCGAATTCGTCGACGTCGCCGAGTCGCTTGCGATCGCGCGCGCCAAGCAGCTGTTCCACGCCGAACACGTCAATGTGCAACCGCATTCCGGTGCGCAGGCGAATATGGCCGTGTACTTCACCCTGCTCAAACCGGGCGACACCGTCCTCGGCATGAACCTCGCGCACGGAGGCCATCTGACGCACGGCCATCCGCTCAATTTCTCGGGAAAGCTTTACTCGATCGTCCCCTATGGCGTCCGTAAAGATGACGAACGCATCGATTACGAGGAGCTGGAGCGGCTCGCGCACGAGCACAAGCCCAAGATGATCATGGTCGGCGCCAGCGCCTACCCGAGGGTGATCGACTTCGCACGTATCGCGACAGTGTCAAAGGCCGTTGGCGCACCGATGGTCGTCGACATGGCGCACATCGCTGGACTGGTTGCCGCCGGCGTTCATCCCAGCCCGGTCCCGCACGCCGAGTTTGTGACGTCGACGACACACAAGACGCTGCGCGGCCCGCGCGCCGGTCTCGTTCTGTGCCGCGATCAGTACGCGAAGGATCTCGACCGCGCCGTGTTTCCCGGAGTGCAGGGCGGTCCGCTGATGCACATCATCGCGGCCAAAGCCGTCTGCTTCAAGGAAGCGCTGGAGCCGTCATTTGGCGAGTATCAGCGGCAGATTGTCGCGAATGCGGCTCGTCTTGCGTCCTCGTTGAGCAGCCACGGCTTCC
>Ga0310810_10001446_pt1 | contig 24919 bp, 23 predicted proteins | sample NCmetagenome_FD_207641 | JGI IMG/M metagenome (GOLD analysis project Ga0310810, IMG submission 207641) | Soil microbial communities from experimental microcosm in Duke University, North Carolina, United States - NC | ecosystem: Engineered > Artificial ecosystem > Soil microcosm > Unclassified ...
GTCTGCGGCGGTCTTGATTGGCGAATCCGGCTTCACGGCCCAGATGAATTCCGCGACCGTTTGCACGTTGTCGCTGACGATCTTGAGGTCGGCGCCCTGCTGGATCGCGATCACGGTGGCGGTCGGATTGATCTCCCCGTAAGCGAGGTTGCCGCCGAGCATGGTGCGCACTGTCGTGCCGCCGCCATCGGAAGTAAGGATGCCGGTCACATCCGCGCCCTGTTGCTTGAAGAAGCCCTTCGCCATCGCGACCGCATAGGGCATGCCGTTGGTGGTGACGCCGTAGTTGCTGACGACAAGTTCTTCGGCCTGCACGGCAAACGGCAGCGTGAGCCCGAGCGCAACCATTGCCGCTATGCGAATGCCGATCATGTGGCGTCTCCGGTTCCTTTTTGTGCGCTCACGCCATCACGGTTTTCGGCCGCTGGCAACAGGCGCCTCGCCTCCGCCCCGGGGGCGGCGTCCCAACTTCGCAAGCTCGTGCACCCCGTGATATGAAACCTCATGGACCTCGGCATCCGCGGCCGCAAGGCACTGCTGAGCGGCGCCAGCCGCGGGCTCGGCAAAGCCGCCGCCATCGCGCTTGCCCGCGACGGCGTCGACATCACGATCCTCGCCCGCACCCAGGCGACGCTCGACCGCACCGCGGATGAAATCCGAGCACTCGGCGTCAGGGTCACGGCCGTCGTCGGCGACGTGACGACGAGCGAGGGCCGCAAGGCCGCGCTGACGGCCTGCCCGGAGCCCGACATCCTGATCAACAGCGCCGACGGCTCGCTGCCTGGCGACTTCCGCAATTACACGCGCGCCGACTGGCTCGCCGCGCTCGACGCCATGATGCTCGCGCCGATCGAGATGATGCGCGCGACCGTCGACGGCATGATGGCGCGCAAGTTCGGCCGCATCGTCAACGTCTCCTCGCGCAGCGCCAAGATCGCGCAAATGGAGAACCCGCTGTCGAACGGCTCGCGCGCCGGGCTGATCGGCTTCGTCGCCGGCCTATCGCGCCAGACGGTCGTGCACAACGTCACCATCAACAATATCCTGCCGGGCATCTTCGACACCGATGCGCAGCGTCACCACATCGAGGTGCTGGTCGAGCAGACGGGCAAGTCATTCGAGCAAATCCGGAGTGAGCGTGCGGCGGGCAACCCCGCGAAGCGCTACGGGCGAGCGGAGGAGTTCGGCGCCTATTGCGCGTTCCTATGCTCAGCGCAGGCGGGCTTCATCACGGGACAGAACCTGTTGATCGATGGCGGCAGCTATCCGGGCACATACTAGGGGAAACGAATGCGACGCCTGTTGACGGCATTGGTCCTGCTTGCGTTCGCGACACCCGCGCTCGCGCAACCCTATCCGAACCGCACGGTGAGCGTGATCGTGCCCTATCCGGCCGGCGGCTCGGTCGATGTGGTGGCACGGCTGATCGTGCAGAAACTCAACGAGAGCATGGGGCCGAATTTCATCGTCGAGAACCGTGCAGGCGGTGCGGGCGGTGCCATCGGTGCCAATGTCGTCGCGAAGGCCGCACCGGACGGCTACACCCTGATGCTTACCGCCTCGATCCACATCATCACCCCGTTCCTCAACAGCAAGCTTCCCTACGACGCCGTGAAGGACTTCGCGCCCGTGTCGCTCCTTGCCACCGGGCCGCTGATCGTCTCGACCGCGCCGAACGTGCCGGCCAGCAACCTGAAGGAATTCTTCGAACTGGTGCGCAAGGCGCCCGACAAGTACACCTTTGCGACCTCGAGCTTCGGGTCCGCCGGACATCTGGCGGTCGAGTTGCTCAAGCGCGACGCCAAGGTCGACACGCTGGTGATCGCCTACAAGGGCGCCGGCCCGATGCTCAACGACATCATGGGCGGGCAGATCCACCTGATCGCCGACCCGATGGCATCGTCGCTGCCGCTTGCGGCGGCCGGCAAGATCAAGGCGCTCGCGGTGACGAGCACGAAGCGCGTCGCGGCGGCGCCCGACATTCCGACCGTCGCGGAGTCCGGCATGACCGGCTTCCATTTCGTTTCATGGTACGGGCTGTGGGGGCCGAAAGGCCTTCCCGCTGACATCACCGCGAAGCTGCACGGCGAACTCGTCAAGGCGCTGGCGCAGCCGGATGTGAGGCAGCGGCTGGGCGCGCTCGGCTTTCAGGAGATCGGCTCGACGCCGGCGGAGTTCGCCAGGTTCATCGAGGACGAGTCCGCGAAGTACGGACGGATCATCCGCGAGGCCGGAATCAAGACGGAGTAGCCGCAGTCCCCTCCGCTCATTCCCGGCATCAGGGTGCGCCCTGCGGGAACACCCACGAGTGATCCGGCGGGATCACGATGCGGATCTGGTCCTGCGCGGCAAAGCGCGGCACCGTGCCGAGCTCGATCGCCTCGATGCGGTGGCCGAGCGCATCGAGCGCATAGGTCGTCTGCGTACCGTGAAAATGGTTCTCGACGACGCGCGCCGGAAAGCTATTCGCGGCATCTGCCGCCTCGCCATTGGCGCGCAGCATGATGTTCTCGGGCCGCACCGCCACCACCACGGCATCGCCCGGCTTGCTTCGCGTCGCACCCGCAGTGCGCAATGCCTCGCCGGTTGAGAGCTTCACCACGTCGGGCCCGTTCATCGTGCCCTTGATCAGGTTCGAGACGCCGGTGAAGTTCGCGACGAACAGGTTCTCCGGCTTGTTGTAGAGCTCGACCGGCGCGCTCATCTGCATCAGCTTGCCAGCCTCCATCACGCCGATGCGGTCGCCGAGCACCACCGCCTCGCTCTGGTCGTGCGTGACATAAAGCGCGGTGACCTTGGCCTCCTTGATGATGCGGCGCAGCTCGTCGCGCAGGCGCAGACGCAGCTTGGCATCGAGATTCGACAGCGGCTCGTCGAGCAACAGGATTCGTGGTTCGTAGACCAGCGCGCGCGCAAGCGCGACGCGCTGCATCTGCCCGCCCGAGAGCTGCGTCACCGGGCGCTCGGCATATTCGGACAACCCCACCAGGCCGAGGACCTCGTCGACCTTGCGAGCGGCTTCTTCGCGCGGGACCTTGCGGTGGCGCAGCGGGTAATTGACGTTCTGGCGCACCGTCATATGCGGCCACACCGCATAAGACTGGAACACCATTCCGATGTTGCGCAGGCGTGGCGGCACATGCACGCCGCGCTCGGGCGCCGCGACTTCGTCGCCGCCGATCGAGATCGTACCGGCGGTCGGCTGTTCCAAGCCTGCGATGCAGCGCAATGTCGTGGTCTTGCCGCAGCCCGAAGGCCCGAGCAGCACCACGATCTCGCCCGCCGCGATGCGAAAGCTCACGTCGTCGACCGCAGGGGGGCCGACAGCGAATTGCTTGCGCAGATGCGAGACGATCAGTTCGGCGGACATTCAAGACTCACTGCCTGTACCCGTAGACCTTGTTCCACTCCTCGATCCACTTTGTGTAGAGCGATTGAAACTCCTCGAACTTCGGCACCCACACCTTGGTGCCTTTGGCAAATCCGGCCGGCAGCAGAGGCGGCACCTTCAGCGAGGTGAGATTCCCATGCTGCTTGATCCCGAAGGCCTGCCCCTCTTCGGAGAGCTGCCATTCGAAATAGAGCCGCGCCGCATTCGGGTTCTGCGCGGTTTTCGGAATGCCCGAGCCGTAGGGCACGATCGGCACGCCTTCGGGCGGGAAGAACGTCCTCACCGGCGCACCATCGCGCTCCTTCGGATAGATGATGTTGTAGACGAGCGGCGCCATCAGGACCTCGCCGCGCACCAGCGAGTCGGAAAGCGGCGCACCGGAAGGATAGAGCTTCGGCTTGGTCGCGGCCTGTCTCTGCCAATAATCCTCGGCCAGCACCTGCCGCTCGAACATGACGCGGGTCCAGGTCGTTCCTCCGGATTGCGCGATCACCTGCGCGATCTGCCCGCCGCCGTATTCCGGCTTGCAAAGATCCATCCAGTTCTTCGGCGGATTCTTCACAAGCTCCGTATGGTAGGCAATGCACCAGCCGGCGGTGAGGTTCGGCCACAGCTTCGGCGAGACGAGCGATTCCGGCAGGTAGTCCTTGGCATTCGGCGGCTCGTAGTCGGCAAACAGATGGTCGATCGCCTTCATCAGGCCGCGGTCCGAATGCAGCACGAGATCGGCGGCGAGCTTGCCGGCTGCGGCTTCGGTCTTCACGCGCTGGATCAACTGCCCGCCCGGCGCGCGGATCATCTCGATCTGGATGAAGGGAAACTTCTTGCGGAATTCGTTGATGACCTCCTGCTCAACCTCCGTGAAGGTCGCGGTGTAGAGGGTGAACTTGCCTTCCTTCTTCGCCGCATCGACGAGGCTGTCGGAAGGCTTGTAGGGCGTCGCGGCCCGCGGCCGCCCGATGATCGCGAAAGCGCCGATGCCCGCGGCGGATGCGAGAAGCTTTCGCCGCGTCAATTTCTTCCTGATCATGCGCCCCTCCTGGTTGAGAGCGTCATTGCCGGTAGCCGTAAGTCTTGTTCCACTCTTCAAGCCATTCGCGCTGCAGCTTCACGAACTCATCGTACTTCGGCACCCACACCTTCACGGTCTTGGGGTCGAAGCCCTCGGGATAGAGCGGCGCCTTTTTCAGCGAGGTCAGGTTGCCGATCTCGCGGATCATCGTCGCCTGGCCCTCTTCGGAGAGACACCAGTTCATGAACAGCTTTGCGGCATTCGGATGCGCGGCAGTCTTCGGGATGCCCGCCGCAAACGGGGTCATCGGCGCCCCTTCCGGCGCGAAGAACACCTTCACGGGGGCACCGTCGCGCAGCTTCGGAAAGATCGCATTGTAGAGAAGTGGCGCGATCGTGATTTCGCCGCGCACGAGAGAGTCCGAGGTCGGCGCGTTGGAGGGAAACAGCACGGGGGTGGTTGCAGCCTGTTTCCTCCAGTAATCAGGATCAACCACCTGCCGCTCGAACATTGCGCGCGTCCAGGTGGTGCCACCAGACGGCGCGATCACCTGACCGATCTGCTTGTTGCCATATTCAGGCTTCGTCAGGTCCATCCAGGACGTCGGCGGATTCTTCAGGAGCTCCGAATTGTAGGCGATCGACCAGACCACGGTGGAGCGCGGCCAAAGTTTCGGCGATGCCAGCGAATCCGGCAGATAATCCGCCGCATTCGGGGGCGCGTAATCCTGGAAGATGTTCTCGATCTCGCGCATCAGCGCGCGGTCGGAGTGATCTATCACGTCGGCGAGCAGCTTGCCGGCCGCGGCCTCGGTCTTCACCCGCTGGAGCAACTGGTTGCCCGGCGCGCGCAGGAACTCGATCTTGATGAAGGGAAAGCGCTTGTTGAACGCATTGAGGATCGGCGTTTCGCTTTCCGCGACGTTCGCCGAATAGAAGACGAGCTTGCCTTCCTGGCGTGCCGCTTCGATCAGTTCGGGCGGGCCGAACTGCGCGGCCGCCGGAGCGGCCAGCGCAGCGAGCCCGAGTGCCGCAAAAGCGAATTTACTGACGATACCCATAAATCTTGTTCCACTCATCGATCCATTGATCGCGCAGCTTGACGTACTGCTCGAAATTCGGCGCCCAGGGCTTGATCACCTTCGGATCGTAGCCCGGTGGGTTGAACGGTGGATTTTTCAGCGCCGAGAGGTAACCGAGCTCCTTGATGTGGAAGGCCTGGCCCTCATCCGACATGCACCAGTTGAGGAACAACTTCGCGGCATTCGGGCTTTGCGATGCCTTGGTGACGCCGGCTGCGTAATAGTTCAGCGGCACGCCATCCGAGGGGAAGATGATGTCCACGGGAGCGCCGTCCTTCTTCTTGATGTAGGCGATGTTGTAGAGCAGCACGCCAATGGATATTTCGCCGCGCACCAGCGAATCCGAGGTCGGCGCGCCGGACGGAAACAGCACCGGCTGGGTCGCGGCCTGCTTTTTCCAGTAGTCGTCCCCGAAAGTCTGGCGCTCGAACATGATGCGCGTCCAGGTGGTCCCGCCGGACGGTGCGATCACCTGCCCGATCTTCTTCGGCCCGTATTGCGGTTTGCACAGATCCATCCAGGTCTTCGGCGGATCTTTCTCAAGCTCGGTGTTGTAGGCGATCGACCAGCCGAGCGTGGTCTTGGGCCACAACTGCGGGGCGACCTGCACATCGTCGCGATAATCCTTCGCGTTCGGCGGCGTGTAGTCCTGGAACAGATCCTTGATGGCGAGCATCAGCCCGCGGTCGGAGTGCGTGACCGCGTCCGCGCCAAGCTTGCCGGCAGCGGCCTCCGTCTTGATGCGCGTGATGAGCTGGCCGCCCGGCGCGCGCACCATCTGCACTTTCACGAACGGGAAGCGCTTGTTGAAGGCTTTGATGATCTCGCTTTCCGGCTCGGAGAAGTCGGCGGTGTAGTAGGTGAACTGGCCTTCCTTCTTGGCGGCTTCGATCAGTGCGTCGCCGCCGAAGTTCTGTGCCTGCGCGCGCGTGAGGCCGAGCGAGGCCGCAAGCGTTGCGACCGTTCCGGTCGAAAACTGCCGTCGCGTGATGCGATGTGTCATTGAGCGATTCTCCCCTGCGTCTTTCTAGCTCGTTCCACCCGCCCGCGCGCTCGCCCCGCCGCGCGAGAGGAAATGTGCGATGCCGATCACCACCGCGAGCAGCACCGTTTGCACCAGACTGAAGGCCGATGTGATGCCGACATTGCCACCCTCGTAGTAGTCGAGGAGCAGCACGGCCATCACCATCGTGTTCGATGTGTAGAGGAACAGCGAGGAGCCGAGCTCACGGATCGCCAGAATGAACAACAGCGTCATGCCGGCAATCACGCCGGGGCGCGCAAGCGGCAACACGATCAACCGGATGGTGCCGATCAGCCCCTTGCCGCAGATCCAGGAGGCTTCCTCCAGCTCCTTGTGGATTTGCAGCAGGGAGGTGGACAGCGCCTTGATGGTGTCGGGCATGAACCGCGCGATGAACGCGAGCGCCAGGATCCAGATCGTGCCGTAGAGCCCGCCCGGCAGCCCGATCCAGGCCCACAGATACGCGACGCCGATCACGAGGCCGGGGATCGCAATCGGCAGCGTGGAGATCACGTCGATCGCGCGTCGGCCCGAGGCCTGCGTGCGGTTGACGGTGTAGCCGATCGAGAAAGCGAGCACGCCACCGGCGAGCGCCGTGATCAATCCCACTTCCATCGTGTTGACGATGGAGCGCATCGCCAGCGGATTGTCGAACAGCCGCTCGAAATGAATCAGCGAATAGGCCTTCATATCGAACAGGCTTTTCACGTCGCGGATGAACAGGAACTTGCGGAAGGCCGCGACGATCAGCGCCAGCGTCGGCAACACCACGACGACGACAAGATAAAGCACCGCCAGGCTAAAAGTGAAATAGCGCCAGGGTCCGAGCTTCATCACGCCGGGGCGAAACGCCTTGCCGGCAACTGTGATGTAACTCCGCCCGCTGATCACCCGCTGCTGCAGCCACACCAGGAAGCCGGTGACGATCATCAGGATGATCGCGACCGAGGCCGCGGTGGAATAGAGGGGCGGCGACCAGTTGGTGAGCTTGAAGATGTAGGTGGTGAGCACCGGAATGTCGGCCGGCGCACCGAGCACCGCCGGAATGCCGTAGATGCCGAGCATCACGATGAACGACAACAGCATGCCGGAGATGATCGCGGGCGCGATCAGCGGGAACGTGACAGTGAACAAGATGCGCACCGCGCTCGCGCCGGAGACTTCGGCGGCCTCTTCCAGCGCCGGATCCATGTTGCGCAGCGCAGATGCGGTGAACATGTAGACGTAGGGTGCATAGTAAATGCCGAAGATCGCGATCATCCCTTCCATCGAGTAGGCATTGAAATGGAAGTCGATGCCGACCCACTTGATGAGGGTGTTGAGGAGCCCGGTCTTGGGCGAGGCGAGGATCGACCACGCCACCGCCGCGACCAGCGGCGGCACGAACAGCGGGATCATGCTGACCGCCGCGATGAACCGTTTGCCCGGCGTGTCGGTGCGCACCACCACCCACGAGAACGTCAAGCCGATGACGACCGCCAGTGCCGTGCCGCCGCCGCAGGCGATCAGCGAGTTGGCGAGTGCGAAGTGAACGTTTGGATTGCCGAGAACTGTGATGAAATTGGAAAGCGAGATATCGAAGACGCCGAACCCGTCCACCACCGGATTGGTGTTGGTGAGCGCGCCCAGCAACAGCATGGCGACCGGATAGACGACGAGGAACGTGAGCAGGATCAGGAGCGCGGTCGACCAGAGCCAGCCAAGCGGAATGCGCCGGGCGGCCTCGCGCGGTGCGACCAGTGCGGCAGTTTCCGCGGTCACGCGTCTCCCCTCGTGCCGGCCGCGCTTCCCCGCGCGGGTCTTGTTGGAACCCAACTAGCACAGAAAGGAGCGGTCGGGCACATTACCAAAGTGCAATGTCGGGGCCGATTGTCGCGGCGCCATTTTTGGATGGATGAAAACTCCAGCAACACGCGTGTCATCCTGGAAGTCGTGAAGCGGCTGTCGGGGACCCAGTAGACACTGACTCTCGGTTGAGCGAAATCGCGCCTCCGGTGTTTACTGGATCCCGGGTCTCGCTGCGCTCGCCCGGGATGACACTCAGCATTCACATCGCCAGCGCGATCTTCCCGAAGTGCTGGTTCGCCTTCATGTGCGCCTGCGCGGCGACGCATTCATCGAGCGGGAAGGTGCGATCGATCGGGAGCCTAAGCTTGCCGGCAATCACCGCGTCCCACAGGTCCGCCTTCATTAGCCGCACGATCTCGCGGACTTCGTCGAGTGAACGGGTACGGAACGTGACGCCGATGTAGTCGATCCGCTTCATGGCGTGCAGGTCGAAATTGAACTCCGCCGCTACGCCGCCGAGCCGCCCGACGTTGACGATGCGGCCGAGGACGGCGGTAGCCTTCATGAGCCCATTCACCAGCGGCCCCGACACCATATCGACGGTCAGGTTCACGCCCTTGCCGCCGGTCGCCTCCAGCGCCTGATCAGGCCATTTCTCATCGCGCGTGTCGATCGCGAGATCGGCGCCGAATTCCGTGAGGCGCGCACGCCGCGCATCGTTGGTGGCGGAGCCCATCACGGGTTTCGCACCTTTGAGCTTCGCGATCTGCAAGCCCATCAGCCCGACGCCGGAGCTTGCGCCCTGTATCAGCACGCTCTCACCCGCCTTGAGGCGCCCCTGCGTGACCAGCGCATTGTGCAGCGTGTTGAGCGCGACGGGCAGCACCGCCGCCTGCTCGAACGAGAAATTCCCCGGCAGCGGCAGCGTGCGGCCGTGATCCGACACAGCAAATTCGGCGTAGCCACCCGAACCCGAGGCGACCACGCGATCACCCGGCTTGAAATTCTTCACCTCGCTGCCGACCGCGACGACCTCGCCCGCCCATTCGAGGCCGAGGGCCGCGCCCATCACGCCATGCCCGAATGACGCCTTTGCGGCGGAAAGATCGGCGCGGTTCAGGCCACAGGCCTTCACGCGCGTGAGCACTTCGTTTGGCTTCGGGGCGGGTTGCGGGATTTCGCGCAGCACAAGGCCCTCGGGGGAGGACACGCCAGCTTTCATCGCGTTGCTCCATTCAGTCGTCAATCTGGGACACCCGCCTTGCGCAGGCCTTCCAGCAGAACATCCTTGTTCGCGAATTTATCGTTGATCGCGACGTCGAGCACCCCGAGCCGCAGCGCAGGTCCCATGCGCTCACGGATTGCTATGAAGCCTTGCGCTTCCTTGATCAATCCAAGGTGGCCGCAACAACTGATCAGCGTGTTGTAGTGCCCGGGGAAATTGGCGAGTGCCGCGACCGAGGCGCGCAGATGCGGCAGCGCCTCGTCGAAGCGATGCGCCGAGATAAGCGCCAGCCCGTGGATCGAGGTGTAGAAGCCCGAGAAGCTGTCGACCGGGCTCATGCGCAAAGCGCGCGCGGTCTCGTTGACGGCTTCGTCAAATTCGCCGCCACGGGAAAGGGCCCAGCCAAACACCATGTGGCCCAGCGCAAAGCTCGGGTTGAGCTGCAGCGCTGCGCGCAGCTCGGCCAGCGCGCGCTCGTGCTGCGCAGCCTGGCTCAGCGAAAGCCCGTTCGTCATTCGAGCCCACGGGTCGTTGGCGTCGAGCGAGACGCCGTACTCCGCTTCGGCGGCGGCCTCGCGGTATCCCGCCGCCCGGTCCGGGAGCCAATAGCAATAGGCGGCCCACCACAGCGCCCAGCTCAAGAGCGCATGGGCACGCGCATAGCGTCCGTCCATCTGGATCGCCCGGCGGAGCAGGCTGCGTGCCTCCGCGTTCTGCGGCCGATCGATCTTGCTCGTCAGGCTGAGCGCACGAACGACCAGCCCCCAGGCGTCGATGCTGTCGGGCTGCTTGCCGCCGGCGCGAAACCCTTCCTCGGCATAGAGATGCGGCTCGACCGCCGCTACCACCTGCTCTGTGATTTCGTCGAGCACGGCGAAGACATCGCGAAGCTCGCGGTCGTACTTCTCGGCCCAGATGTGCTTGCCGGTCTCGGCCTCGATGAGCTGAGTGCTGATCCGGATGCGCTCACCGGCGGTGCGCACGCTGCCCTCCAGTGCGTAGCGCACACCGAGTTCCCGCGAGACCTGCCGCACGTCGACCGCGCGGCCCTTGTAGACGAAGCTCGAATTGCGCGCGATGACGAACAGCCAGCGCAGCCGCGCCAGCGCCGTGATGATGTCCTCGGTGATGCCGTCGGCAAGATAATCCTGCTCCGGATTGCCGCCCACATAAGTGAACGGCAGGACCGCAATCGAGGGCCGGTCCGGCACACGCGGTGGCTCGGCCGTGCTGCTCGTTGAGGCGGCCGCGGGCCGCTCGCGCAGCTTCAGGCCTGTGTGCCCTTCCACGATGGAGAGCGTTCGGTCCGAGAACAGGCCGGTCAGGAGCTTGTCGACGGTCGACTTTCCGAGCCTGGTCTGATGCGCGAACTGCTCGCGCGAGATGCGCTGCCGCGCCAGGTAGTCCCTGATCTCGGTCGTGATCCGCTTCTTGTCGTCGATCATCGAGGTGCGCCCGCCGCCTCAGGCGCGTCCGGCCATCCCGGAAAGAACAGGAAAACTCCGGCGATAGGCGCGGAAAGTGTCATCTCGTAGATCAGCGCGCAGGTTGTGATGCAAGGAGCCTAATCCGATGCGCAACATCGTTGTCAACGCAGCAGCGGCGTTCAGCATGGTCGCAGTTGTCGCAGGCGCGGTTTCACCGGCGGCCGCGCAGGACAAGCCGCGCGGCGAATATCTCGCCACCATCATGGACTGCGGCGGCTGCCATACGCCCGGCGCGCTTGCGGGCCAGCCGGACCAGGCGCGTCATCTCGGAGGCTCCAACGTCGGGTTCCAGATCCCGAACGTCGGCATCTTCTACCCGCCGAATCTCACCCCCGATGAAACCGGCCTCGGCGGCTGGAGCGAGAAGGAGATCGTGACGGCGGTGCGCACCGGCGTTCGCCCGGATGGGCGTCTGCTTGTGCCGGTCATGCCGTACCACAACTACGGAAAGCTGACCGATGCGGATGCGGGCGCGCTTGCCGCCTACCTCAAGAGCCTCAAGCCGATCCGAAACAAGGCGCCATCCATTGTCGGCCCCACAGAGAAGGCCGTCGCGCCGTATCTCGCGCCCGTCATACCAAACTGAGGACAGCCAGCATGTCGCCCAAGAACAACAAGAACAACACCGGCGGCAACCGCGGCCGCGCGGCGCTCACTCTTCGGGGTGAGGCCGCGCGGGCCGGCGAGATGCAGGTGCTGGCGAACAGCTTCGCGATGCTTGGCTTCACCATCGCGTTGCTGATGCTGAGTGCGCCGCAGCTTTGGCCGCAGTTGTTTGCGTACTAGGCTTTATTTGGTCGCGACCCCGGACGGAAAACCGGTTCCCACTTTTCCTGGCGTCGCTCCTATCCCGCCTTCTGCTGCTTCATCGAGTCCCACCACGGGCAGGCGCCGGGCATCAGATTGTAGTTGCCCTCCACCACCTGCACGGGCTGACGCAGCCCGTCCTCGGCCGCCTTCATGCGCATCTCGCGCGCCTCGATGCGCTTCTCCTCCGAGAGCCACGCGCGGTCGTGGCCCCAGATGCTCGGCCCATACGGCCGCTCGAACGGCTTCCAGGTCGCGTCGTCCACCACCTGCCCGCCCCAGCCGTATTCGGTCATGAAGCCGGACGGGTTCCACGAATAGAACGACGTCATGTAGTCGCCCGAGTGGCGGCCCATCGTGACGGCGACCTGTCCCTCATTGCCCTGTGCGATGTCGTAGCCCTGCCCGACATCATCGAGCGAATAAAGCTCGACCATCATGTGGTGCGGCGCGTTCTTCCCGGTCGCGGTGAGCGCCAGCGAGTGATGGCGCGGATTACAGTGGAAGAAGCGCGCCGGATAGGGCCGCAAGAAATAGTCGCTCAGGCGAAAACCGAGCAGACCCTCATAGAAGGCCGTCATCTGCTCGATGTCCTCGCAATGCAGCACCACATGGCCCATCCCGAGCGGGCCGGTGCGGAAGCCCGAGATGTTGCGCGCCGGCGTGAATGGCGTGCTCGCAACCTCGGCTCCGTAAAATGCCTCGATGCGCGTGCCGGCGGGGTCCGCGAACACAATCAGGTCCTTCACGTGCCGCTCGTCGGCCAACGCACGCGAGCCGCGCGCGACCTTCACGCCGGCCGCTTCCAGCCGCTGGCCAAGCGCCTCCATCGCGGCCGCATCCACGACTTCCCAGCCGAAATAGCCGATGCCCTGCCCACCGTCCGCATCGACGATGACGCGCTGCTTGCGGTCGTCCATGCGGAACGCCACCGAGGCTCGTGTCTTGTCGATGCGCTGCATGCCGAGGAAGTCCGAGCCGAACTTCCCCCAGTCGTCCAGATCCTTGGCGCGGAGCCCGATGTAGCCCAAAGCCTGCACGCTCATGCATGGTCCTCTTCGCTAGTGTCCCGATTCCGAAGTTCGCCATACCTTGCAGCGGGCTCTGATGCGAACTTCGGAATCGAAGGACACTAGGAATTTTACGAATCTAGTGCCCTTTTGAACCTGAAGTTCGCAACCGTGTTTGCGGCTTGGTGAATGCGAACTTCAGGTTCAGGGCACTAGCGCGCATAGTGCGCCTTTGAAATTCCGTCTACAACAGGTGCTGCCGCAGGCCTCGTATGAGCGGCAAGGGGGAACGCATTGCACAAGCTCTTCATTGCACCCACGTCGCTGCAGGACACCGCGCCGCTCGACTACATTGAAGCGACGATTCACGCGGGCTATGACGGCATCGGTTTGCGCGTGCATCGTTCGCCAGGCCTGCCGTTTCACCCGGTTGTTGGTGACGCGGCGCTGATCCGCGAGATGAAGGCGCGGCTCGACGGGTTTCCGGTCTACGATCTCTACAGCTTCTATCTGGAGCCCGGCACAGATGTCGCGACCTTTGCGCCTGCCATGGAGCTTGGCGCCTCGTTCGGCGCGAAATACGCAACCGTGATGGGAGCCGACACCGACTGGTCGCGCCAGCGCGACAATTTCATCAGGACCTGCGACCTTGCGCGGCAGTTCGGCCTCACCTGCTCGCTCGAGTTCGCCGTGATCCGCCCGCTCGCGACGCTGCCGCAAACCGTGCGGCTGATCGAAGAATCGAAGCGTGATGCCGTGATGTGCATCGACCCGCTGCATCTCGCGCGCTCCGGCGGTACGCCGGCCGACGTGAAGGCGCTGCCGACGACGTATTTCCCCTACGCGCAGATCTCCGATGGCGTGCTCGAACCGGGCGAGCCGAACCCGGCGCTGTTCGGCAAGCTGGGCCTGGGTCAACGCAAGATGCCGGGCGAAGGTACACTCCCGTTGCGCGAACTCATGGCCGCGCTGCCGAAAGACGTGCCGCTCAGCGTCGAGCTGCCGCATTCGCTCGCTCCCGGCACGAGCGCGCGCGACTGGGCAACCATGACACTGCACGCGGTCCGCCAGTATCTGGGGCAATAGATCATGTTCGGGATTCTTCGAGTCGCATTTGCGGTTGTCATTCTTGCGATGAGCGCGGCGCATGCGGCCGACTGGCCGACGCGGCCGGTGCGACTGGTGGTCGGCTTCGCGCCCGGCGGGCCGACCGACATCCTGGCGCGGCACATGGCACAATATCTCTCGGCAAAACTCGGCCAGCAGTTCATCGCCGAGAACAAGCCGGGCGCGACGGGCAACATCGCGACGGAACATGTGATGAACGCACCGCCGGACGGCTACACGATCCTTGTCACGACGACCGCGAACGCCATCAACATCACGTATCTGCCGAAGCTGACGACCAACTTCCTGCGTGACATGGAGCCGGTCGCGGGCCTTGCCAGCTTTACCTACGTCATGCTGGTCAATCCGGGCGTGCCGGCAAAGAGCATCACGGAGTTCATTGCCTACGCGAAAGCCAATCCCGGCAAGATCAACTTCGCCTCCGGAGGGGTCGGCTCATCCAATCAGCTGGCCTGTGAGCTGTTCAAGTCGATGACCGGCACCGATCTGGTGCACGTGCCGTATCGCGGCAATGCCGCGGCCTACGCCGATCTCATCAGCGGTAACATCCAGCTCATCTTTGCCGACATCGCTTCCGGCCGCCCGCATATTGAGTCCGGCAAGCTGCGCGCGCTCGGCGTCACCTCGCCGCAGCGGCTTGCGACGCTTCCCGACATTCCGGCGATTGCCGAGACCGTGCCGGGATACTCGGCAAATGGGTGGTACGGTTTCGCTGCGCCGAAGGGCACACCGCCCGATATCATCGAAAAGCTCAATACGGCGATCAACTCAGGGCTCAACGACCCGGACCTGAAGGCACGGTTCGCACAGCTCGAAGCCGCTCCGATGGTGTTCACGCCGAAGGACTACAGCGCTTTTCTTCGTTCGGAGGTGGAGCGCTGGGGCAAGGCCGTGAAGGCAGCAGGGGTGCACGGGGATTAGCTAATCGAGCCGGAAGCCGCGCGCGCGGATGTAAGCGCCGAAGTCCGCCCGCTCCGACACCGCGTATTGCCGCGCCTTGTCCTCGGACCAGCCGTATTGCGCGGCCTTGCCGAACGTCTCGGCGTAACGCTGCTCACGGTAGGGCTGCGCGGCCTCGCGGAGGCGGTCGTAGTCCTCGATCACGTCACGCAGGCCGTCTTCGCGATAGGCGTTGCGATGCACCGTCACTTTCATCGGGAGACGCATGCTTTGCTTCGGCGCCGCGACGGGCCACCCGACGGCCAGTCCCGCGACCGGAAAGACGTGTTGCGAAAGGCCCAAGATTTCGGAGACGGCCGCGGCGCGATTGCGGATCGCGCTGATCGGGCACGTACCGAGCCCCTGCGCCTCGGCGGCGAGGACGAATGCGCTCAGCGCAATGCCGGCATCGACAGCCGCGTTGAAGAATGCATCCAGATGGTCGTTTGCGAACGGCTTGCCGCGCCATTCATGCCACAAGCGCTGGCGACGATTGTTGCCGCAGAAGACCAGCAGTGCGGGCACGTCCCTGAGCCACGCTTGCCCGATGGGACCCTCGGTCAGAGCGCCGAGGATCTGCCGCTTCAACGCGGCATCGTCCACGATGATGATGTCGCGCTGCTGCAGGTCGCTCTTGGTCGGCGAACAGAGCGCGAGCGCGCAGAGCCGATGGAGAAGATCGAGCGGCACGGGCTTCGGCGTGAACGCGCGCACCACGCCGCGCGCGGCAAGCTGGCGGTGCAAGTCTGGCGCGTCGGCCGGAATGGCGAGATGCGCGTCGTTCGATGCAAATCGGCGCTTGAGCGCGTCGCCGCTGTCACCTTGAGAAGTAGTCATGACGTTCCCCACGCTCCGCTCGTCCCCGCGAAAGCGGGGACCCAGAGCCAAGAGCAAAGAACTGGATGCCCGCTTTCGCGGGCATGAGCGGAATTGGGATCAAATCTTCTTGTTGATCCGCGGATAGACCTTCCGCGCGTTACCCTCGAACACTTTCGCCTTATCCGCGGCGGACAGGCTGGTGCCCTCGACATAGCGTTTGGTGTCGTCGAAGCCGAAGCCGGTCTTCGGGTCGTTGCCGCGCACCGCGCCGACCATTTCGGACGCGAACAGGATGTTGTCGACCGGCACGACCTTGAACAGGAGATCGATGCCGGGCTGGTGATAGACGCAGGTGTCGAAGAAAATGTTGTTCGCCATGATCTCGGTCAGCTCGGGCTTGTTGTTGTTCAGCGCAAGCCCGCGGAAGCGGCCCCAGTGGAACGGGATCGCGCCGCCGCCATGCGGAATGATCAGGCGGAGCTTCGGGAAATCCTTGAACAGGTCGGAGAGGATGAACTGCATGAACGCCATAGTGTCGGCGTTGAGATAATACGAGCCGGTCGTATGCATCGCCGGGTTGGCGCAGCCCGAGACGTGCACCATGCCGGGCACGTCGAGCTCGACCATCTTCTCGTAGAGCGGATACCACCACTTGTCGGTCAGCGGCGGCGAATTGAAATAGCCGCCGGACGGATCGGGATTGAGGTTGCAACCGACGAAGCCCAGTTCGTTGACGCAGCGCTCCAGCTCCTTCGCGGAATTCTTCGGCGGCACGTTGAGCGACTGCGGCAGCTGGCACACGCCGATGAAGTTCTTCGGGAACAGCGTGACGCAACGGTGGATCAGGTCATTGCAGATCTGCGTCCACTCGATCGAGACGCTCTCGTCGCCGACGTGATGCCCCATCCCGGAGGCGCGCGGCGAGAAGATCGTCACGTCCGTGCCGCGCTCCTTCTGCAGCCTGATCTGGTTGCTCTCCAGGCTCTCGCGGATTTCATCATCCGACATTTTCAGGCCCGCGCGCGGCGGCATCGCTGACTTGTTCTTCACGGCCTCGGTCTGGTCCTTGCGGAACCGATGCAGGTCCTTGGGCTCGGTGGTGTAGTGGCCGTGGCAATCGATGATCATTGAGGGCTCGCCGGATTGTGAGGCTGAATGCCGTTCTGATACGATCCTCAGAGAGAAATCGCAATGCAAGGGGACATGAATGGCTGACCTGCGTTTGAATGGTGTGATCCGCGCGCTCGAAGCGGGGCAGCCGGCGTTCACGTGTTTCCAGCCTGCCGAGGTCGACTCCGCGTTCTCGATCCAGTCGACGAAGTTCGACGGCGTCGTATTCGAAATGGAGCACAATCCGTGGGACGGCAAGGCGCTGCGCGATTGCCTGCAGTACCTGCTCAACCGCGGACAGATCGTGAAGGCCGGCAACATCGCGCCCGCCGTGACGCCGATGGTGCGCGTGCCGGTGAATGGCGTCGAGAAGGCGCAGTGGCAGGCAAAGCAGGCGCTCGATCTTGGCTGCTACGGCATCGTGTTCCCGCACATCTCGACCGTGGAAGAGGCTTACAACGCGGTTGCGGCCTGCCGCTATCCGAGGCTGAAGACCGCGCCGAATTTCGAACCCGCCGGCATTCGCGGCGACGGCCCGGGCGGCGCGGTGCGCTACTGGGGGCTGACGCAGCAGGAGTACTACAAGAAGGCCGACACGTGGCCGCTCGATCCGAACGGCGAGATCTTCTGCATCCTGCAGATCGAGGACATGCGCGGCGTCGAGAATCTCGACGCGATGCTCAAAGAGGTGAAGGGCATCGGCGCGATCCTGATCGGCGAAGGCGATCTCGGTCAGGAGCTCGGTTACCCACGCCAGTACGAGCATCCGAAGCTGCTCGAACAGATGAAGCGCGTGGTCGATACCTGCAAGAAGCACAACGTGGTCGTCGGCCATCCGCATGTGGAAGCCGGAAATTGCGAGCGCATCCTCTCCGAGGGCTACCGCTTCCTGATGTGCGCGCCGACGCGCTCCTACGGCCATCTCGACAAGGCGCGCGCCGCCGCGGGGATGAAGTAGGAATGCCCGCGTACCCGAAGAGCGGCCCGGTCACGCTGCGCGCCAATCTCGCCGACTACGCGGTGACCAAGGCGCTCAAGTCCGGCGCGATCAAATCCGACCTGGTCACCTTTGACTTCTGCGGGCCGAAAGTCGCGTTCCAGGGCTTCAAGCCGATGGTGCGCGAGCGCGCCTTCGACGCAAGCGAGCTTGCGATCGCGACCTTCCTGCAGGCGAAGGTGTACGGGAAGCCCGTTACGCTGTTGCCTGCCGTCGTGATGGGCCGTTTCCAGCACAATCATGCGCTGCGGTGCATCGCGCGCGGACCGCTTGCGCCCCAGGATATCGCGGGGCGGCGCATCGGCATCCGCTCCTACACGCAGACCACCGGCATTTGGGTGCGCGGCATCCTGCAGCACGAATACGGCGTTGACCTGAACAAGGTCACCTGGGTCTGCAACGACGACGGCCATCTGGCAGAATTCGTCGAGCCGCCGAATGTCGAGCGGACGCCACCGGGCTCCAACAAGGTCGACCAGATGCTGCTCGATGCCGAACTCGACGCCGCGATCCTCGGTGCCGACATGCCGAACGAGGCACGCGTCGCGCATCTCATTCCGAACCCGCGCGAGGCCGCGCTCGCCTGGCACCGCAAGTACGGCACCGTGCCCGTCAATCACTTTTTCTGCGTGGACAAGGACCTCGCCGACCAGCGGCCGGACGTCGTCGCCGAAGTTTTCCGGATGCTGAAGGCGAGCAAAGCGGCCGCGGCGCCGCCCGCGGACGGCACCGACTTTCATCTGTTCGGGATCGAGGCGCTGCGCCGGCCGCTCGAACTGATCATCCAGTATGCGGCGGAACAGAAGATCATTCCGCACGCGTTGAAAGTCGATGAACTGTTCGACGATTCGACGCGGGGACTGTCCTAACCGTCACCCTGAGGTGCAAGCCGCGCTTGCGGCGGGCCTCGAAGGGCGACGTCTTGTAGCTTGTGGCCATCCTTCGAGGGCCGCTCCGCGGCCGCCTCAGGATGAGGAAAGGAAGGATTCAATGAAGCTCAAACTGCACCATCTCAATCTCACCACCAGGAACGTCGAGGCGATGGACGAATTCTATCGTGCCGTTCTCGACATGGCCGTCGAGCCGACGCTCGCGAAGAGTCGCATCAAGACGCAAGGCTATGCGGGCGATGTCGCGTTTATCACCGACGGCACGACGCAGTTTCACATCGCCGAGAAGGACATGGGCACCGGCTTCCGCACCGGCCAGGTGGTGAACCCGGTCGACCGCGGCCACATCGCGTTCCGCACCGATGACATCGCGGCGTTCAAGAAACGGCTCGACGCGAAGGGCGTCAAGTACTCGGATTACGGCGGCTGGGCGATGAGCGGCTGGCACCAGATCTTCTTCTACGATCCGGACGGCAACGTCATCGAGGTGCATCAGGCGCCCGAGGGAACGGCGTAAGAACCAAGGGGCGACAATGGCGACATTCGTGGTGGCGCATGGCGCCTGGTCGGCGGGCTGGGCGTGGAAGAAGATGCGGCCGCTGATGCGCGAGGCAGGCCACGAGCTCTGGACCCCGACCTATACGGGGCTCGGCGAGCGCCTGCATCTCGCGCGTCCGGATATCGATCTCGATACGCATATCACCGACACCGTAGCGGTGCTCGAGACCGAGGGCCTGACCGACGTCATCCTCGTCGGCCATTCCTATGGCGGCATGGTTGCGACCGGGGTCGCCGACCGCGCCCGCGAACGCGTCAGGCAACTCGTCTACCTCGACGCATTCGCGCCGAAGAACGGCGAGGCCGTGTTCGATCTCGTGCCACCCGAGGTCGCGACCAAGATGCGTGCTGGTGCGGACGCGAGTGAGACAGGCTTCGGCATTCCGGCAAACCCGATGCCGTCCGACACCGCGCCAGAGGATCAGGCCTGGGCCTCGCCGCTCCGCCAGCCGCAGCCCGTGAAGGCCTTTGCGCAGAAGCTGGCGCTCTCCTCCGAGCCACTCATGCCGCGCACCTATATTTACGCGAAGAAGGCCGGCATCGGCGATACCTTCCGCAAGTTCCTCGAGCGCGCGAAGCGCGAGGGCTGGCGCACCTACGAGATCGAGTCGAGCCACAACCCGCACATCACCAACCCGGCCGCCCTGCTCGCGATCTTCAACGAGATTGCTGCGTGACCGCCGCGCGCACGGTCGGCATCGGCGGCATCGGCCTGCTCGGCAGCGCACTGGCGCACCGGCTGATCGGTGCGGGATTCGGCCCAAAGGGCTACGACATCGATGCGGCAAAGACCGCGGCATTCGGCAAGGCCGGCGGCATCGGCGCGACGCTGGACGAGGTCGCGCGCTGCGACGTTGTGCTGCTCGCGGTGTTCGACACGACCCAGGTCGAGGACGTGGTCACGAATGCGATCCTCCCGGCGGTCACGCCCGGCGTGCCCAAGACCGTACTCGTCGCCTCGACCTGCGATCCGGACCGCATCGCGGCACTGATTGGGCGCGTCGCGCCGCAGATCGCCATGATCGAGACGCCGGTCTCCGGCTCGAGCGGGCAAGTGCGCAACGGCGACGGCGTCGGCCTGATCGGCGGCGAACGCGATGTTGTCGACTCGGTCGCCGATATTCTGGACGCGCTTTATCCGAAATGGTTCCACATGGGCGCGGCGGGCAATGGCGGGCGCGCCAAGCTTGCGATCAATCATATCCTCGGCCTCAATCGCCTGGTGCTGGCCGAAGGCCTGGTCTTCGCGGAACGGCTCGGCCTCGATGCGAAAGCCTTCCTCGACGTCGCGCGGCAGTCGGCGGCCTACAGTCAGGTGATGGACATCAAGGGCACCAAGATGGTGAGCGGCGAATATTCGCCGCAGGGCTTCATCCACCAGTCACTGAAGGATTTCCGGCTCATCCTCGATCAGGCGGCTGCGCGCGGACAGGAGATGCCGCTCGCGACGCTCAATGCCGCCGTGCTCGAAGCCTGCGTGAAGCACGGCGAAGGCGAGCGCGACAACTCCGCCGTCATTGAAGAGATACGAAGGCGACGAAAGTAGCCGCAGCCCCCAGGAGGCGAGGCTGCGAAAGCTACGCCACTGCCTCCGCGGCCGGGGCCGGCATCGCCGCCGCGCGCTCGCGCACCAGCTTCGCGACGCCCACCATGTCGATCTTGCCAGTGCCGAGCACGGGCAGCTTTTCGAGAGAGACCACCTCGGCCGGCACCATCAGATCGCTCGCGCCCTTCGACTTCGCGAACTGCTGGAATTCCGAGCGCGTCGCGTTCTTCTGCTGCGTGAGCAGCACCAGCCGCTCGCCCTTGCGCGGATCGGGCGCAGTTGCGACCGCGGAGAGCACATCCGGCCAGAGCTGCGCTGCGAGCGTCTCCACTGCCGCGAGCGAGATCATCTCGCCGCCGATCTTGGCGAAGCGCTTGGCGCGTCCCTTGATGGTGACGAAGCCTTGCGCATCGATGGCCACGATATCGCCGGTGTCGTGCCAGCCCTCGGGCGGCGGCTCGATCACGCCGGGCTTCTCGGCCTTGAGGTAGCCGAGCATCACGTTCGGACCGCGCACATAGAGCCGCCCGCCTTCGTCCACGCCGGGTACCGGCTCGAGCCGTGCCTCGGTGCCGGGCATCAGGCGCCCGACAGTGCCAAACCTGTTGAACATCGGTGTATTGAGCGCGAGCACCGGCGCGGTCTCGGTGACGCCATAGCCTTCGAGGATGCGCAGTCCGAACTTTTCCATGTAGGTGCGGCGCGTCGAATCGCGCACCGGCTCCGCACCTGCGAGAATGTAACGCAACGAGCGGAAGTCATACGGATGCGCGGCGCGCGCGTAGCCTGCCAGGAAGGTGTCGGTGCCGAACACGATCGTGGCGTTCACGCCGTAGATCAGCTCCGGCACCGTGCGGTAGTGCAGCGGCGAGGGATAAAGATAGATCGGCACGCCGGAGACGAGGGGCAGGATCGTGCCAGCGGTCAGGCCAAACGAGTGGAAGACCGGCAGCACGTTGAACAGCTTGTCGCGCCGGCCGAAGTCAATGCGTGCCGCGGCCTGCGCACAGTTCGCCAGCATATTGCGATGGGAGAGCACAACACCCTTCGGCGTACCCTCGGACCCCGACGTGAACAGGATCGTGGCCGGATCGTCCGGCTTGCGCGCGACAAGCGGCGTCTTGTAGCCGAGCAGGCCGCGCAGCTTGTCGGGCGTCGTCACGGTGGTGCGGACATCCTCCAGATAGACGACGGAGAGAGACTGCGCGAGCTGCGCCACCACCGCGTCGAGCTTGCCCTTCTCGACGAAGGCACGCGAGGTGACGATCGTGCCGACCTCCGCGGCCTTGCAGGCCGCAAGGATGTTTGCGGCACCGGCCGTGAAGTTGATCATCGCGGGCACGCGGCCTGCCGACATCACGCCGAGAATGGTCACGACGGCGCCGTTCGCGTTCGGCAGCATCACGCCGAGCGCCCTGCCCTCGCCGGCAAGCGGCATCAGCTTGCGGCCCAGCACGTTGGCGCCGAGCAGCATGCGCTTGTAGGAAAGCGAGCCGGTCACCGGATCTTCGACGGCGACGCGCTTCCAGCCATGCACTTCGGCGGCGTCGACCACCGCCTGAAATACGGTGCGGTCGGTCGAGGTAGTGCGGAATACGAGATCGGACATGATCTCGTAGAGCGCCGCGCCCGCGGCCTGCCGCCGATGACGGCCTTTCAATTCGTCCGCAACCGCCAGCCTCACGGGAGGCAGCACCGTGATCGTCACTTTCGGAAACCAGCGGCGGTTCACCTGACCGCGGGAGAGCCGCGAGAAGGGCGTTGCTTCGAGCCCGTCGATCTTCACCGGCACGACCAGCGCACCGGACTTGTCCGCGATCAGGCCGACGCCGTCATAGACCTTCATCAGCGAACCCGTGACCGTGATGCGCCCCTCGGGGAAGATCACCAGCGGTTCGCCCGCCTTCACGGCGTTGATCAGCGTGCGCGTCGCCATCGGCTTTGACGGATCGAGCGGCATCGCGCGCGTGAGCTTGAGGAAAGGCCTCACCCACCAGCGCTGGGCGATGTGGTAGTCGATCGCGAACACCGGTTCCTTGTCCATCAGCGAGAGCGCAACCGCCGCATCGAGGAAGCTCACGTGATTGAGCGCGACGATCGGGTTGGGCCCGGCCTTGTCGGCGTCGAGATTCTCGGCGCCCTTCACCTCCATGCGATACATCGCGCGCAGCATGGTGGTGAGGAAGTCGCGCAGGCCGTTCGCCGGCATGGTGCGTGCCACGATGACCAGGGTCACGAGATTTGCGGTGCCAAGCAGGATGAAGAGCTGCGACAGCGTCGCGCCGAACGCCTGCAGGGCGGCGACCACCAGCGTGCCGGCCACGATGAAGGCGGCATTGAGCACGTTGACGGCTGCGATCACGCGGGCACGCTTGTCCGCGCCGGCCCAGGACTGAACCGCCGCGAAGCAGGGCACGATGTAGAGACCGCCTGAGATCGCCAATCCGGCGAGGTCGATGGCGATGTGGATACCCCGCCACGACGTGAACACCTCGCCGATGTTCGCGGGGGCGCCGGTGTGCAGGATTCCATAAGTGGAGAAACCGAGATCGAGCGCGAAGAGGCCGAGCAGCGCAGCACCGAGCAGCGTCGGGAACAGGACGATTCGCCCGTGCGCGATCCAGGCGGCGAGCAGCGAACCGATCGCAATCGAGATCGAGAAGACCGCGAGGTACGCCGTGACGACTTCCTCGGTCGCGCCCAGCACCTTGGTGACGAGCGGCGGCATCAGCGAAAGGGCGATGGCGCCGACGAGCCAGAACCAGCTTGTGGTCAGACTGCCCCACCAGAGCCGCTTGTCGATCCAGAGGTCTTTCAACAGCGAGCCGGTCGAGCGCGCGATGTTCGGATCGACGTAGAGGTTCGGCGCACCTTGGCCGGTGCGCGGGATGAGCAGGCTCGAGCTCCAGCACAGCGCCGCGAACACCATGATCATCGCGCCGAACCAGCCCGGATGATTGCCTTCCTTCGCGGCGAGGCCGCCTACGATGGTGCCGAGCAGGATCGCCATGAAGGTCGCGCCTTCGACCAGCGCGTTGCCGGCCGGGAGTTCTTCCCTCTTCAGATGATCGGGAAGAATTCCGTACTTGATCGGCCCGAACAGTGTCGCAATCACGCCGAACATGAACAGCACGACGAACATGATGGGGATCGAATGCAGCCAGAAGCCGACGACGCCGAGCCCCGCGACCGCAATCTCCGCCAGCTTGACGTGGCGCGCCATGATCGCCTTGTCGAAGCGATCGGCGAGTTGCCCGCCAAGCCCGGAGAGAAAAAAGAACGGGCCGATGAACACCGCGGCGGTGAGCGTGATCAGCGCCTCGCGATTGCCGACGCCGGGCGCGAACAGGATCAGAAACACCAGCGCGTTCTTCAGGAAATTGTCATTGAACGCCGAGAAGAACTGGCACCAGAACAGCGGCGCGAAACGCCTGGATGTCATCAAATGGTCGGACATGCGGTGATCCCTTCGGCGGCGAATGTAGCGGCTTTACGGTCGATTCGTGAACATTTGCCGGTGTGATGCGGGCCCCCTCCGACAGGCGGAGAGGGCCCGATTGGATGGTTTACGCGGCGTTGCGCTCGATCCTCATCAGAAGCTGCTCGGCGCGGGCATCCTCGATCCGGTTCACGAGCTTTGAGGACTCGTGCACATCGCGCAAAGTCTTCGTCATGGTGATGCACGACTGGATCAAGAGAGCGGCGCCCATCGCGAAGTAGGCTTTGATCCAGATGTCGATCGGGGCAAACAGAATGCCGAAGCCGACCATCGCCACCGAGGCGAAGAACGACGCGTAGGTGAAGGTGATCCAGGCGCCAGAATGGCCGCTGGGGGTCTGCGTTTGGGTGCTCATGAGTGTCTCCGTATTCAGTCAGGGTTACAGGGGGAAAGGTTCAGTTCAGGCAGCCGGCGCCGGGGTGGCGGTTTTCCGCTTCAGGCGCTCGAGAACGCTCGCGGCGGTCGGCCGCGTACGCTTGCCAAAGCCCGCGGCCTCGAGCTTGTCGGCGACACCCGCCGGGTTCGCGTCGAACGTCTCGTAGGCGACATCCGCGGCGGCATCTTCCGTTTGCCGCTCACGCAGCCGGCGCAGCGTCGCCTCCGCGTCC
>Ga0310810_10001447_pt1 | contig 24905 bp, 19 predicted proteins | sample NCmetagenome_FD_207641 | JGI IMG/M metagenome (GOLD analysis project Ga0310810, IMG submission 207641) | Soil microbial communities from experimental microcosm in Duke University, North Carolina, United States - NC | ecosystem: Engineered > Artificial ecosystem > Soil microcosm > Unclassified ...
ACGAGCCGGTGCAGGTGTACGTGGCCGGCAGCCGCCAGCCGTACGAAATCGTGATCAACCAGGTGAAGAAGGATTCCGTGGTGGGATACCTTTCGACGCCGAAGGTTACCCTCGCGCGAAAGTAGTTGGAACAACAGCTCGGGCTTGTGGCGGGGCGGCCAGCAATGGCCGCCCCGTACTGTTTTGCGGAAAGGATTAATTGGGCTGCTGCGGCACCTTGATGCGGCCTTCCCACAGGCTCTTGTTATTTTCCTCGCAGGAGTATTCCATAATTTCCCACTCGGGATGAAGGGTCCATCTTCGAACGCTATCCCAGGGCTTGGTGTACGCCTTGGGATCGTCGATGGTGAGCACGTAATCGATGTGCGCCCGATCCGTGCGGCGGAAGCGTTCGATGGTGTGCAATTGGTTGCTGTGCGGATGCCCGATGGTGTCGATCCTGGTACGGCCGTTGAAACCGATGGTGTCGATCACCAGCGTGTCTCCCTCCCAGCGGCCAACCGAGTTTCCGAACCAGGTTGCGTCGATATCCTTGGGATGCGGCCGTCCGTCAATCGGCGTGACGTGGAACCAGCTGTTCTGCTCGTACAGCATGGCGATGTACTTGTCGTCCTGCATAATCTGGACCGGATGCGGTCCGCCAACTGAGCGCAGCAGCCCGAAGGGGAGGCAGGCTCCGGCGTAGTCGCCGCTCTTGTTTGCATCGTAACTCTCCCACTGCTGCTTTCCCCAGGCAGTGAACGGCAAATCCTTCACGCCTTTGCAGCAAGCCTCGTCCTGGGTGACATCGGCCATGCGCGGAGGCTGCCAGACTCCGCTGAAATCCGGCTTGCCGCTGGCTGTGCGCGGAGCCGGCCCTGAGGGAGCTTTAGCCTTGGCAGTCTTGTCTGCTTTTTGTTGGCCGGCGGCGGTGGGCAGCGCCAGGGGCAGACAAATCAAGGCGACCGCAGCCGTCAAGACTAAAGTGTAAGAGCGAATTTTCATAAGAGAGACACGTTCCCTTAGGAGGAAATCATCCGCTGCCGGACGACAGGAGTCAAGCGCCTCATGGGAGTAGAAGCTCCGAGGCCGCCCGTACTACTAGTGCTTTCCACCCTCGACACCGCGTTCCATCGGACCGCTCCAGGGTGTATAATTTCAAGCCTGAAAGTTTAGGAGGGAGCATGTCGATCATTAAGATCGTAATCTGTTTGGTGATTGTCGCGTCCTTTGCATCCGCGACTAACATCACGGCAAACTTCACGGTAGATGACTTGTTGTACGCTTACATCAGTACGTCCGACGCAACGCTTGGGACACTGGTCGGTAGCGGACCCAGCAGTTGGTTTACTACCTATAGCTTCGCCGCGGCATTGACACCGGGCGTGACCAACTATCTGCATATCGTCGCATCCGACGTATTCGGACTTCCATCGATGTTTGTCGGCGATTTCACTCTCAGCGACGCTGGGTTTCATTTCTCGAACGGGACTCAATTCCTGATCACGGATACCACCCACTGGGGCGCCAGTGTCACCGGATTTGGCGGCGCATACTCAACTCCACTCGATGAGGGCGTGAACGGGACCTCACCCTGGGGACTGCGCCCGGGGATCGATGCCAGCGCGCGCCTTATCTGGTTGGATCCGGTCGGCGGAGCCACACGGTATTTCTCGACGACCATCACCCCAAACGTCGCCGGTGTTCCCGAGCCATCCAGCTTGCTGCTACTGGGCGCAGGATTGTCGCTGTTCTCGATTGGCTGGCGCAAGCTCAGGTAAGATTTCGCACCCGCACTGAAATATCAAGAGGTCTTACCCGTGCGCTAGCCTAGAACGCATGGTCTCTCGACTGTTTCTCGCCACCCTGATTACCACCAGCGCCATCCTGGCGCAGGGCACTGCGACAGAGAGGGTGGAGATCGAAAACGACTGGGTTCGGGTTTTACGGGTCAAGCAGGGTCCCCATGAAAAAGCGCCCGAGCACCTGCATCCCGCGTCGGTCGCGGTCTACCTCACCGATCTGCAGCAGCGCATCAACGGTACGGAGGTCACCCGCAAAGCCGGCGATGTCGCCTGGCTCGAAGCCGGCAGGCACGCTGAGGAGAACCTTTCCGATCAGCCCGCGGAGTATGTGCTGGTGGAACTAAAACCCGATGCGCCCAAAGCCAAGGGCTGGCCGGTCGAGCTCGATCCGGTCAAGCTCGAGCCGGAACACGAGCAAGTGCCCTTCGAGAACGCCCGCGTCCGCGTGCTGCGGACCATTCTTGAGCCGCATCTCAAGGGTCCGACCCACGACCATCCCTCGTATGTAGTCGTTTACCTGACCGAGTTGCACACCACCATGACCCTGGCCGACGGCAAGCGGGTCGACAACCCGCGTCATCCGGGTGAATTAGCCTGGCGCGACCCGTACCGTCATACCACTGAAAATGTGGGGGATCGGACAGCAGTCGAGATCCAGATCGAGCTGAAATAAGGGGCTGCGTTCTGGAACGCCGCCGCGGGCGTATTAACAAGTGAGCATAATGCTGACGCAGGGAATCGCCGCAGCCATTCCAAAAGCCGCAACCGACGACACGGAGCGTTTCGAGGAACTGGTGCGGGAACACCAGGCCATGGTGTTCAGCATGGCCTGCCGCTACCTGCGCAATCGCGCGCTGGCGGAAGAAATCGCGCAGGATGTGTTCCTGCAACTCTACCGGAAACTTTCCACGCTCGAATCGCCCGAACACGTACTGCACTGGCTGCGATGGGTGACCGCACACCGCCTCATTGATCATTCGAGGCAGCAAAAGCGCCGGCCGCAGTCACCGCTCGACGATGCACCGGAACCGGCGGCGCCGATCGGCAATCATGATCCCCTCCTGGCGGACTCGCTGCGCCGGCTGGTCGCGGAATTACCAGAGAATGCCCGTGTGGTGATGATTCTGAGGTACCAGGAAGACTTGGATCCCATGGATATCGCGCAGGCTTTGGACATGCCGATCGCCACGGTCAAGAGCCATTTGCAGCGATCACTCGCATTACTGAGAGAGAAACTGTCCCGAACCAAGGGAGTTGGGTTATGAATATCGATGACGAACTGAGATCCGCGCTTCGGCGTGAGGATCCCCCACTAGGATTCGCGCAACGTGTGGTTGCGCGGGCACACTCCAAACCAGCCCGTAAACCCGCGATGCTTCGTATGATCTGGGCTGCCGGTCTCGCCGCGATGCTGGCCATCGGATTCGCGGCGATATACGAGGTTCGCCAAAGAAAAGCGGAGCGCGCCAGCCACCAGGCTGTTCTAGCCTTGCGGATCGCTTCGGAAAAACTAAATAGGACGCGCGACAAAATCGGACAGCGGGAGAACTGAGATGCGCAGAATCTTACTGACAATCTTGATCGCGAGCTGGGCCGCGGCCCAGCTGACCGGACAGGTGCGCCGCGGCCCAGCGGCCGCAGCCCAGCTGACGGGGCAGTTGCGGATCACCGGCCTCGACGGCCTGGCCTCCAAAGCCAAAGAGTCCGTGGACATCACCCTGGATTCTTCCATGCTCCAGATGGCCGGCGGCTTCCTGGCAAGCGCCGGAAAAGACGGCGCTGACATCAAGAGTCTGCTCGTTGGTCTCAAAACGATCACGGTGAAGAGTTACCAGTTCAAGGAAACCGGACAGTACCGGACAGAAGACCTGGAACCTATCCGCGCGCAGCTTCGTACTCCTGGATGGAACAAGATCGTCTCCGTACAGAGTAAGGATGAAACCAGTGAGATCTACACTCGAACGGAACAGGGCAAAATGGCCGGATTCGTCATCATCGCGGCTGAGCCTCGCGAGTTGACCGTGGTAGCAATCGAAGGAACCATGGACCTCAATGATCTAGCGAAACTGAAAGCCCTGGGAGTTCCGTCAATTCCGATTCCTAGCCAAAAGGGGAAAAAAGAATGAAGTTTTTTGTGACCGCGACAGTAGGCTTGGCCATGCTGGTTTCCGCCAGCGCCCAGACGATTGTCTTCAATCTTGATACGCTGGCGGCCAAGGCCAAAGAAAAAGCCGAGATCACCCTGGACGGCTCCATGCTGACTGAGGCGCTGAAAGTGGCGCCTGAGAAAGTCAAGGGCCTGCTGGGAAACGTGAGCCGCCTCACCGTGCGGCACTACGAATTTGAGAAGCCCGGCGAGTACTCCGATGCCGACATTGAGGCCATTCGCAAACAGGCGTCGAGCGCCAGCGGGTGGTCGCGCATCGTCAGCGCCAAGGAAGAGCACGAAAGCGTCGATATCTATGCGCTCAACCAGGGCGGCAAGCCGGGTGGATTCCTGCTGATCGCAGCCGAGGCGAAGGAATTGACAGTGTTGCACGTGATCGGATCGATCGAGCTGGCGAGCCTGAAAGAAGTGGTTGCCTCCACCATCCATTTCGATTTGAAGAAGGCTGAAGGCCAATAAACACCCAATCCCCTATTCCCCACTAGACAAAGGCCATCGGGGTCCCCTACAATCGCTATACCCGATGAATATCTCGGTCAAGACCGAGTACGCCTTGCACGCCATCTTCGATCTGGCGGTCCAGCCGCAGGGCGAGCCCGTGAAGATCGCCGAGATCTCGCGGCGTCAAAAAATCCCCCAAAAGTTTCTGGAGCTGATTCTGGCGGGCCTCAAGCAGGGCGGATTTGTGGAATCGCGCCGCGGCGCCGAGGGTGGCTACCGTCTGGCCCGCCCCGCCGACCAGATCACCGTTGGTCAGGTACTCAAGTATGTGGAGCAGTCCAAGAAAACCCGGCGCTCACCCGACGCGTTCACCGACCTCTGGAAACGCGTCGACGGCGCCATCGGCGCGCTGGTTGATACCACCACCTTCGCCGAACTCGCCCGCCGGTGGAAAGAATCGCAGACGCGCTTCGTTCCCAACTGGGATATTTAGGCTTTTTTAAGGCATGCTCTTCTCTGACAATTCGCTGAGCGTCGGCAACACGCCACTGGTGAGACTGAACCGCGTGATCGACGGGGCGCCGGTCACCATGCTGGCCAAGATCGAAGCACGCAATCCTGCGTTCTCCGTGAAGTGCCGGATCGGCGCGTCGATGATCTGGGACGCCGAGCGCCGCGGCATCCTCAAGCCCGGCAAAGAGCTGATCGAGCCCACCAGCGGCAACACCGGCATCGCTCTGGCGTTCGTCGGGGCAGCGCGGGGATACGATGTTACCCTCCTGATGCCGGAGACCATGTCCATCGAGCGGAGGAAGGTTCTGAAAGCGCTGGGCGCGAAACTGATCCTGACGGACGGCTCCCTGGGGATGGCTCACTCCATTGCGCGGGCGGAAGAAATCGTGGCGTCGGACCCGGATCACTACGTGCTGTTGCAGCAGTTCAAGAACACCGCGAATCCGGAGATCCACTTCAAGACCACGGGTCCCGAGATCTGGAACGACACCAAGGGAAACGTGGATGTTCTGGTAGCCGGCATCGGGACCGGCGGAACCATCACCGGAATCTCGCGCTACTTCAAGCTCGAAAAAAAGAAGAAAATCCTTTCGGTGGGGGTCGAGCCGGAGAGCAGCCCGGTAATCACCCAGACGCGCGCGGGTGATCCCCTACGTCCCGGGCCCACCGGCATCCAGGGTATCGGCGCCGGATTTATTCCGGATACGCTGGATCTCAAGATGCTTGATCGCGTCGAGCTGGCCAGTGATGAAGAGTCGATTGCGATGGCGCGGCGGCTTTCGCGAGAAGAAGGGATTCTTTCCGGCATCTCCTGCGGCGCGGCCGTGGCGGCGGCAACTCGCATCGCCCGCGAGCCCGAGATGAAGGGCAAAACCTTCGTGGTGATTCTCCCCGACTCGGGAGAGAGATATCTGAGTTCCGTGCTGTTCGACGGGATGGGCGAGTAGAATAGCGGGCGCTTCTTTTGGGTGAAAAGGATTAGTAGCGCCCGCTGTCGTAACGGGGATTTAAGTTATCTGTAAAACGCTCCGGATCGGGGCGTGGTTACGCGCGCTGCAAAAATTTTTGCGTGTAGACTGGCAATGTGGTTAGGTCATGGTCCAACGGGACCTTACTCCAGGCGGTTGAGTCTTTTGCCGCCCGCTTTCCCGAAATAGTCATCATTGGCCCCCGCCATTTGGCAGGGGAAGGGATGGCACATGACCGTTCGGGTTCTGCCGGAGTCCATCGTGTCACGTTGATCCAGGCGGCCAGCGAACTGGCCCGATCGGCCATGGCGGAGCGGAGCCTGGCTCCCTTGAGTGCGTTGGGGTGCGAAGCAGTGGCTGCCAGAATCGCCCAGAAGGCCCGGGAGCGCGCGGAACTCAAGTATTTTCATCCTGTAGCGGCGCTTCCGGGCTTCGCACGGGCCCTGGCGCGAACCATCGTGGAGCTGCGGCTGGCCAGGGTCGTTCCGGAGCAGCTCCCGCCGGATCTGGCACGCCTGTTAGCGTTGTACGAAGCCGAACTGGAAGAGCGCTCGCTGGTCGATCTCCCAGGTTTGCTGACTTTGGCGACTGCCAACCAGTCGCACCCCTGGGTCGGATTGCCGCTGGCCCGTCTGGATGCCGGCCTGGAATCGCGGGCACACCAGGAGTTTTTCCAGAGCCTCGCCGCGCGGGCGCCGGAAGTCTTGGAGGCCGAGTTGGGTCCCCCTGAGCAGGAGGTCCAGCCGGCCGCCACGAACTCAGTCGAACATCTCAGGCAATTCCTGTTTTCTGCGAAGCCTAAACGCTTAAGTGAGAATGACGGCCGGTTCGAGTTATTCTCCGCCCCCGGCGAAGGCCTCGAGGCGGTCGAAATCGCGCGTCGCATCATCACTTTGGCCCGCGAGGGCACGGCCTTCGACCAAGTGGCGATCCTGCTCCGCAACCCGGACCGCTACCAGCCGATGATCGAGGACGCCTTGCGCCGGGCCCGCATCCCCGCCTGGTTTAGCCGGGGCACGGCGCGTCCACAACCTTCTGGACGCGCTTTCCTGGCCCTGCTGGGATGCGCCGCCGAAAAACTGTCCGCTTCCCGCTTCGCGGAATACCTGTCGCTCGGCCAGGTTCCGGAAACTCCCGGCACGTCCCAGTGGGTCGCGCCCGAAGACGAAACTCTAGGTTCGCTGGGGAGTGAAGCGGCGGAGCCGTCCCCCGAAGCCGGCCGTCCCACGCCCTGGCGGTGGGAGCGCTTGCTGGTCGAAGCCTCCGTCATCGAAGGAGGGAAGGATCGGTGGGAGCGCCGCCTGGACGGCCTGGAAGCGGAGTTCTTCTTGCAAGAGAAGTCCCTCGATCAGATCCAGAATTTGAAGAGCCTGGCGCTGCCGCTGATCGGAATACTGGATGCCTTGCCGGCCGAGGCCATCTGGAGCGTCTGGCTGGCGCAACTTGCCGAGCTGGCTCGCCGGTCCTTGCGTGACCCGGACCCGGTGCTGGCGGTTCTGGCCGAACTTGCCCCCATGGGCGACGTCGGTCCCGTCGCGCTCGAAGAGGTCGCCGCGGTCTTGAGCGAGCGCCTGCGATTCCTGCGGCGGGAACCGCCCGCCCAGCGCTGGGGCCGCGTATTCGTCGGGTCAATCGAAGAAGCCCGCGGGCGCGAGTTCGGCGTGGTCTTCCTGCCGGGACTCGCCGAAGGTTTGTTCCCGCAGAGGGTGCTCGAAGATCCGCTTCTTCTCGATGAGTTGCGCGAAACCGTATCGGGTTATTTGCCGCTGCGCAAGGAGCGTGCAGGTGACGAACGACGGCTCTTGCATCTGGCCGTCGCCGCCGCGCGCGACCGGCTGGTGGTTTCCTATCCGCGCATGGAAGTGGCCGAGGCTCGCCCCCGCGTGCCGAGTTTCTATGCACTGGAATTGCCTCGCGCGATAGAGGGCTCGCTGCCGGAATTGAAAGCGTTCGAGGATCGCGCTCGCGAAGCAGCTCCTGCCCGGCTGAACTGGCCCGCACCGAAACGGGCTATCGACGCGATCGACGATGCGGAATTCGACCTGGTCACGATCGCGGAGAATCGGAGCCTCCGCTATTTGGTCGAGGCGAATTCGTCTGTAGCGCGATCCCTGCGTGCACGCTGGGCGCGATGGAAAGGGAAGTGGCAGGCGTCGGACGGCCTGGTCACCGCGGATCCCGGTGCGCTCGAGGCACTAGGTGCACAACGCTTGGCTTCGCGGGCCTGGTCGCCTTCCGCGCTCGAACACTTCGCGATGTGCCCCTATAAGTTCGCGCTGCATGGAATCTACGGACTGAAACCCCGCGACGTATCCGAGCAATTAGAACATATGGACCCGCGGACGCGCGGGGCTCTATTTCACGAGATCCAGTTCGAGCTGTTTCAGGAGTTGCAGCGCGCCGGTTGGCTCCCCGTGAATGACCAGCGCCTGGCGGAAGCTCTGAGCCTCGCGAACACCGTGCTGGATCGCGTGGCGGCGAAATATCAGGAGAAGCTCGCCCCGGCGATTCCGCGCGTGTGGACGTCGGAGATCGAAGACCTGCGGACGGATTTGCGCGGATGGCTCCAGCACGTTGCGCGGAACGACGACGATTGGGAACCGGTAGAGTTCGAACGCGTATTCGGCGACCCTCCGATCACCCTCGCCGAAGGCGTGAATCTTCGGGGACGCATCGACCTGGTGGAGAAGAATGTCGCACGCGAAGCCTATCGCGTCACCGATCACAAGACCGGCAAGCGTCCCGAGACGATCCCGCGCTGGGTGGGCGGCGGCCGGAACTTGCAGCCTCTTCTCTACGGGCTCGCCGCGGAGCAACTCCAGGGCGCTCCCGTCGAATCCGGACGCCTCCTCTATGCGACCCAGCGCGGCGGGTACACCCCCGTCGAGATCAAGCTGGACGAGCGCTCCCGGCTTTTCCTGCAGAAACTGCTGGCCGATATCGACGCGTCGATTGCCGGCGGCTTCCTGCCTCCCGCGCCCGCCAAAGACGCCTGCGGGATGTGCGATTACCGCATCGTCTGCGGGCCATATGAAGAACGCCGGCTGGGCAAGAAAGATCGCCGCGATGAGCGTCTGGAGGCTTTGACTGAGATCCGGGGCATGGCATGAGCACGTCGTCGGCACGCGCCGGATCGGATGCCGAGGCGCGGCATAGAATCCAGCACTCGCTCGACGAGAGCCTCATCGTCGAGGCCTCGGCAGGCACCGGCAAAACCACGGCACTGGTGGGGCGCATCGTCGCCGTGCTTGAAAATTGCGAGACCACTATCGACAAGATCGCCGCGGTGACCTTCACGCACAAAGCCGCCGGGGAGCTCAAGCTTCGCCTGCGCGAGGAGTTGGATAAGGCCCGCCAACAGCGCTCCAGCGAAAAATTGGAGCATGCCCTGGAACATCTGGAGGAAGCTTCCATCGGCACTATTCATTCCTTCTGCGCGCAGCTTCTGCGAGAACGTCCCGTCGAAGCGTGCGTCGACCCAGCCTTTCAGGAACTGAGCGAGCAGGAGAGCAGCCGCCTCTATCAACGGGCATTCCGTTCCTGGCTGGAACGCAGGCTGTCTGAACCCTCCCCGGGATTGCGGCGAGCTTTCGCACGGCTCGCCTGGCGCGATTCCTGGGATACCTCCCCACCTCTCGAGCAGCTGCAGTATGCCGGCAGAAAGCTGGTCGAGTGGCGCGATTACCCCGCCGCCTGGCGCCGCGAGCCATTTTCGCGGGACGAAGAAATCGCCACGCTGCTGCGCATGTCCCGAGAGCTGGCGGATCTGAGCTCGCGGCCGCGGAGGGTCACCGACAACCTTTATATCGGACTCCAGCCTGTTCGCCTGATGGTTCAGGGCGCGGAGGCGCACGATCAGGATGCGCTCGAAAGCCTGGTCCTCAAGCTCGGCCGCGATATGCGCCGCGATACCAAGAAAGGCTCGGGCGACTACGGCGGCGGCGTGAGCCGGGAAGATCTGCTCCAGCGCCGCGATGAGCTGCTCCGTTGGATCGAGGAATTTCGCCGGCGGGCCGACGCGGACCTCGCGGCCCAGCTTCGCGAGGAGATGTCGGGCTTGGTCGACGAGTATAGCCAGCGCAAGCGGCGTCAAGGCAAGCTGGACTTCGTGGATCTTCTGGTTTACGCACGGGATCTGGTACGAAATCAACAGGTTGTACGGGAATATCTACAGAAACGCTTCAGCCACTTGTTCATCGATGAATTCCAGGATACCGACCCCCTGCAGGCCGAGATCCTGCTGCTGCTGGCCGCCGACGACCCCACTGAATCCGACTGGCTGAACGTCCGCCCAGTACCCGGCAAGCTGTTCGTAGTGGGCGATCCGAAACAGTCGATTTATAAGTTTCGCCGGGCCGACATCCTCCTCTACCGGGATGTCCGGGACCGGATGGTGGCGCGCGGCTGCGGACTCGTCGCCCTGCGCAAGAGCTTTCGCTCGGTCCCCAACCTGCAACATTTCGTGAACACCGCGTTTGAAACAGAGATGGAGGGCGACGGTCACGCGGAATGGATCCCGCTAGAACAGCATCGCGAGGAAATCGATGGCCGTCCCAGCCTGATCGCGTTGCCCGTTCCGCGCCCTTACAAGACTCGTCTGTCGAAAGAGGCTGTGAACAAATCTCTGCCTGACGCCATCGCCGCGTTCGTCGCCTGGCTGGTACAGGAAAGCGGCTGGGGATTTAAGGCGAGAAACGTCGCGATCCTTTTCCGCCGGCGAACCCAGGGCGGCCAGGACCTGACCCGCGAGTACGCCCGCGCGCTGGAGGCTCGCAATATCGATCACCTGCTGGCCGGGTCGAAATCGTTTCACCATCGCGAGGAAGTCGAAACTCTGCGAGCCGCGCTGACGGCCATCGAGTGGCCGGACGACGAACTCAGCGTATTCGCCACGCTCAAGGGGTCGCTGTTCGCCATTCCCGACGAGATGCTGTTGGTCGATAAACACAAGCGCGGCCGCCTCCATCCGTTTCACCGCGAGGGCGCCGAGCCGCCCATTGCCGAGGCGCTGGAGCTGCTTGCGGAACTGCATCGGACGCGAAACCACCAGGCTTTCGCCGCGACCGTTCACGCCTTGCTCGAAGCCACTCGCGCCCATGCCGCGTTCCTGCTGCGACCCGGCGGCAATCAGATTTTGGCGAATGTGGCTCGCGTGGCGGATCTGGCTCGTACCTATGAAATGACCGGGGGCGTTTCATTTCGCGGATTCGTCGAGGAGCTGACCGCACAAGCTGAGAAGGAAGAAGCCTCCGAGGCGCCGGTGCTCGAAGAAGATTCCGACGGCGTGCGCCTGATGACCGTTCACGGCGCCAAGGGACTGGAATTTCCAGTAGTGATTCTGGCGGATCTGACCGCGAATCTATGCGCGCGCGAACCCGATCAATATGTAGATGGGACCAAGCATATCAGCGCCACACGTCTGCTGCGCTGCGCACCCTGGGAGTTGCTCGATCACGAAGCCGACGAAGCCAGACGCGAGCGTGCCGAGGGAGTCCGCGTGGCCTACGTGGCTGCGACTCGCGCGCGCGATCTCCTGGTGGTTCCCGCCTGCGGCGATGAGCCCTTTCCGCAGGACAACTGGCTGAGTCCGCTCGACAAGGCGCTGTATCCATCGCGCGACGGCTGGCGGAAATCGAGCCCCGCGCCAGGATGTCCGGAATTTGGCGCAGCCAGCATCGTCGAGCGTCCCATGGATTACGATCGCGAGGCCGAGTTTTCCGTCCGGCCCGGGTCCATCGTCCCACAGCAGGGATCGCACCAGGTGGTGTGGTGGGATCCTTCCAAGCTCCAGCTCGGCGTTGAAGAGGACCACGGGCTGCGGCAGGAAAATCTGCTGAAAGACGACGGCGGCGAGAGCTCGGCCGCATATCGCGCCTGGCAGGAAGAGCACGAGGCAACCATCGCGTCGGCCTCGCGTCCAGAATTCGCGGTGTTCCTCGCGAGCCAGGCGCCCGATGCCCCGCCCGAACCAGTGATCGTGGAAGTGCTGGCGCCCGTGCTGGAGCCCGGCCGTACTTCTGGCCGACGATTCGGAACACTGGTTCACGCCGTCCTCCGCGATGTTCCCCTGGACGCCAACGGCGCGACGATCCTTCAATGGGCGCGATTGAACGCGCGCATCGTGGGAGCGCCCGCGGAAGAAGTAGAGGCTGCCTGTGCTCGCGTCGAGGCCGCCCTCGCCCATCCCCTTCTCGATCGCGCCCGCCGCGCGGAGCGGAAGCATCGCGAATATCCCGTGACGCTGAGTGTGGACGCCGGACGCCTCATGGAAGGCGTCATCGATCTGGCGTTTGTGGAAGACGGCGCCTGGGTGGTCGTCGATTTCAAGACCGACGCGGACATTTCCGGAAAGCGTGCTCAGTACGAGCGCCAGCTGCAGTGGTACGCTGGCGCGCTCACTCGCCTGACGAATCTCCCGGCGCGCGCCTACCTGCTGGAAGTGTGAGCTACTTCAGATTCCGCTCGAAGAAATCCACTATTGTGGCGTTCAACTGGCGCACCTCCGTGCCGGTCACCGCGTGGGTCTTCTGCGTGTAGAACTGCATTTCGAATTGCTTGCCCGCGCGCTCCAGAGCATCGATCATCTGCACCGTGTTCTGGAACAGTACGTTATCGTCCTCCACGTTGTGCGCGATCATCAGTTTCCCTTTTAGGCTGCCCGCATGGGGCGGCAGGGCCGTGTTCTTGTAGCCATCTGGGTTGTCCTTCGGCAGGCCCATGTAGCGCTCCGTGTAGATGGTGTCGTAATTCTTCCAATCCGTCACGGGAGCTCCCGCGATCCCGGCCCGGAACACCTCCGGCGCATTCAGCATCGCGTTGAGCGTCATGAACCCGCCGTAGCTCCAGCCGCGAATGCCGACCCGCGTCTTGTCAACAAATCCTTGTGAAATGAGATAGTCGACGCCCGCCACCTGATCGGCCAGCTCTTGGACGCCGAGCTTGCGGAACACCGGCGTCTCAAACGCATGCCCGCGGCCCGAAGACCCACGATTGTCCACTTGCCAGACGACGAAACCCTTGTGCGCCAGCACCTGGTCCAGGTCCGCACCCATCCAGGTATTGCGTACCCCTTGCGCCTGCGGACCACCGTACACCAGCACGACGGCCGGATACTTCTTGCCGGCCTCGAATCCCGCCGGGCGGATCAGGCGCGCATGAAACACCGTTTTGTCCGGGCCCTCAAAGCTGATCAACTCGGTTGGCAGGATTTCGTAGTCATCGGTGAGCCGCTTATTCTGTTCGCGATATACACCGAGCTCTTTCCCATCTCCGGCGTGCAGCGTCGCGCGCGGCGGCGACGACACGCTCGAAAACGTATCAAGATAGAAGCGCGCGCCCGGCCCCATCGCGATGCTGTGCGTGCCCGCACCGGCGCTGAGCCTCTTCTTTCCCTCCCCCGTCATTCCAACGCTATAGAATTGCCGCTCCAGCGGGCTGGTCTCGCTGGATGTGAAGTACACACGTCCAGCCGCTTCGTCGACCCCTGCGATTCCCGTCACCTCCCAGGAGCCTTTGGTGAGTTGACGGGCTTGTTTGCCGTCGATCGAGTATGCATACATTTGCCGGAAACCGTCCCGTTCGCTCAGCCACAGGAATTGTTTTCCGTCGCTCACAAACACCGGATCGTCAGTCATATTGACCCAGTACGGGTCGGTTTCCTCCAAAATCCGCGACGTTTTGCCCGAACCCACGGCAGCGAAAAATAGTTCCAGACGATTCTGTACGCGATTCGTTCGCACCGCGAAGACATTCCTCGAATCTGGCGTCCAACCGGCCCGCCCAATAATGTATTCGTCGCGACTGCCACTCACTTCCATCCAGCGAGTCATCCCGCCGGTTGCAGCCACTACGCCCAAGCGGACGTCCGGATTATTCTCGCCGGCCTGCGGATAATGCTGCGGCTCATAGATCGCGCGCGGCCCGCGTAAATCTTCGTGCGGATAAATCAGCTCGCGGCTGATATCGAATTGCAGATAGGCGATCGACCGGGAATCAGGCGACCACCAGTAGGCCGTGCCCAGATCGAGTTCTTCCGGATACACCCAGTCCAACCCGCCGTTGCGCAGTGTATCGGAACCGCCCGTCGTCAGCCTCGTTTCGTGCTTCGACGCGATATCGAGCGTATACAAATCCCAATCCCTTCGGAATGCCACCGACTTCCCGTCGGGTGACAGTTTGGGATCACGCTCGGCAACAGGTGTTTTCGTAAGCTGAGTCCATTTGGAGGTGTCGGGCTGAATTACAAAAAGATCTCCTCCCGTGGAATAGAGAATCTCGCCGCCCGACCACTGCACAGGCTGTTCCCTCACGCGCCGGTTTTCCCATTCGAAGGGACGTGGTGCCGCCGACGCGGGCCGGACAGCCGCCGAATCCATCGGAGTGACGTCCATCAGGTCTTTCGACGATCGTGTGGCGGGATCATAAACCACCAGCCTCTGGCCCTGCCGGTAGAGGAACTTTGTCCCGTCGGGCGCCCATGCCACAGGATTCGGAGGACCCTCGGGAGTCAGCCGCGCGGCCTCCTCCATGCTCTCGAGCGTGATCGGTTTCTTCTGCGCCAGTCCGACGCAAGCGCACGTCAGGAACAAAACCGCCGCTCTCATCGTATAGTGATTGTAATTGAATGCGAGTCACTTTTTGGGGCGCTGCGCAGACGGTGACCGGGTCCATGCACCACGTCGAGGCGGCCGGGAAGCGATTCCTGCTCGACTGCGGCTTGTACCAGGGACGCCGCCGCGACGCGTTTGAACGCAACAGTCATTTTCCGTTTCCGGTGTCGAGCATCGACGGCGTGATTCTCTCTCACGCCCACATCGATCACAGCGGGAATCTTCCCACGCTGGTTCACAACGGCTACGCCGGGCCGATCTATACCACCCCGGCCACCGTCGATCTGTGCCTGCCCATGCTGGCCGATTCCGCGTTTCTCCAGCAGAAGGACGTCGAGTTCTGCAATCGCCGCCGCGAACATCGCCGCGCCAAAGGCCTGGACGATCATGAGTGCGATCCGCTGTATCTTCCCGAGGACGCCGAGCGCACTTATCCGCTCTTCCACCCCGTCGCACTGGGCGAAACCAAGGAAGTGGCTCCCGGATTCCGCTACCGGACCTATGAAGCCGGGCACATGCTTGGGGCCACTTCGATGGTCGTTGAGGCCGACGGCGTGCGCCTGGCCTTCTCCGGCGACATCGGACGCAAGCATCTGCCGATCCTCCGCGATCCGGTCACGCCCGAGCCGGTCGACTATCTGATCATGGAGAGCACCTATGGCGACCGGTTTCACAAGCCCGTCGCCAACGTCGCCGAGAAGCTGGCCGGTGTGGTGAATCGTACCGCCGGGCGCGGCGGAAAAATCATCGTTCCCTGCTTCGCCGTGGGACGCACGCAGCAACTGGTGATGGTGCTGCACCAGCTGATGGACGCGCACCAGATTCCCTCCATCCCCATCTTTGTGGACAGTCCTCTGGCCGTGAACGTCACGGAAGTCTTTCGCAAACATCCGGAGTGTTACGACGAAGAAACGGGCAAGTTTCTGACCGATGGCGACGACCCTTTTGGATTTTCGCGCCTTCGCTACATCCGGGACGTCAACGAGTCCAAGGCGCTCAACAGCCTGCATGGTCCGGTCCTGATCCTCTCAGCCTCCGGGATGTGCGAAGGCGGGCGCATTCTGCATCATTTGCGGAACAACATCGAAGATCCCCGTAATACCATCCTGCTACCCGGATTTCAGGCCGAATACACCCTCGGCCGCAAGATCTTGAACGGCGACCGCGAGGTTCCCATCTTCGGCGAGCCGATGCAACTGCGCGCCGAAGTGGTTTCGATCGACGAGCTGAGCGGCCACGCCGATCAGCGCGAGCTCATCGAATGGATGCGTCCCCTGGCGCCACGTCTCAAGAAAGTATTCCTGGTGCACGGCGAGCCCGCCCAGGGCGCCGCGCTGGCGGAAGTGATTCGCCAGGAATTCAAGCTCGACGTCCAGCAACCTTCCCGAGGGCACAGCTTCTTACTCAGTTGAGGATATTCCCATGGCATTCTGCGTCACTTGCGGCAGTCAGCTTCCCGATACCGGGCGATTTTGCACCAACTGCGGATCTCCGATTTCCGGCGCCACCGGCGATGCGCCCGTAGCCACGCATCAGCCGCTCGACTACACCATCCAGGGCGACAATCTGCAAGTGATTCGCGTCCGCCTGCAGCCCGGCCAGGAGTTGTTCGCCGAAGCCGGGAAAATGGTTTACAAGCAAACGCAGGTAGCCTGGGAAACCCGCATGACCGGCGAAACTCTAGGCGAAAAGATCTGGGGCGCCGTGAAGCGTAAGCTCATGGGCGAGTCGCTGTTCATGACCTACTTCCGCGCATCGACGCCGGGCGAAGTAGGCTTCGCGGGCAGTTATCCCGGCCGCGTCCAGGCGTTCGAACTGAAACCCGGCCAGAGCATCTTCGTCCAGCGCGATGCTTTCGTAGTGGCGCAATCCAGTGTCCAGCTCAACATCGCTCTAGTGAAACGGCTCGGCGCCGGATTCTTCGGCGGGGAAGGCTTCATTCTCGAGCAGCTTACCGGACCCGGAACGGTCTTTATTCATGCCGGTGGCGATTTCGTGGAGTTCACCTTGAGCGCGGGCGAATCGCTGCAGATCGATGCCGGCTGTATCGTGGCTTTCGATGAAAGCGTGGGTTACGATATCCAGCTCGCGGGCGGTATCCGCACCGCGCTGTTCGGTGGCGAAGGCCTCTTTCTGGCCACGCTGACTGGTCCGGGCCGCGTAATCGTGCAGAGTCTGACGCTTCAGAAATTGCGGCGCGAGCTGGCGCCCTACCGCACCGGCGGCGACCAGCACAAGGGGCTGGACGTGATCTCCGGCCTCTTCAACAGCGAGGATTAAGTCGCTACTTCACCGCGAACGTCGTGATCCGTCCGTTCGGGACGTTAAGGGGGATGTCGTTATTGAAGTTGGTCGGATCGTAGCCGTAAGTGCTCGCAATATCGTGCATGTATACGAAAATGGGGACATTATTGGTGCCGGGTATAGGTCCCCCTTCCGCAACCGTGGGAATTCGGACATTGATGATCCATGAGCCGGGGTAGGTAGGATCCAGGCCGGAAAATAGGACGTGATCTGACCAATCCTTCCCATTTATGATGACTTTGAGATCGGGATTGGTTTTTATTTGGCCGCTGGGCGGGAAGCCATCAGCAGGCGGGTTGTCCACCAGGCCTTGACCTGTGAGCGCGAGTTGCAGAATATTCCCGAGAGCCACTGGATTTGTAGGTCCATTCAGCCCTCCCTCAGTAAAGTTCCCGGCGAGAATCTGTCCCGTACCTAGGCCATTGACAGTCTTGAAAGCGGGATCGGCACTAGCCATTGGGAGTGTTCCCGCCGCCAGAATCTCGCGAGTGGTGGGATTGTACATCAGGAATTCCGCGGTCCCGGAGGTAGGAGCGCTCCAGGGCACATTGAAATTGATGTACGTCTTCCCGACCGCGTAGATTGCCGACGGCACGCCGTTTACGCGGAGCTCGAGACCCGCCATAGTGGTCGGGTAGGGCGGATCGTGGCTCTGATCCGTAGCGGCAAAGGATCTTCCGTTCGGAGCGTAAGCCTGCACCCACATCCCTGGCGTAAGCGGCCTGGTCGACGTAAACGTGAAGGCGTTTTTGACGACGAGTTTGGCAAAGTAGAAAGCGATCCGGTTGATCACCTCCGCCACGATCAGATTATCGGACGAGTCCAGAGCCACCGCTGTCGGCAAATTCGATCCGATCGACTGAAGAATCGTGCCCGTCTGCTGATAGCGGCTAAATTCGTCCAGATGGTACACCGTGTTTCCGCTACCGACCCACATCTCGCCGCTCAGCGGGCTGACGGCGATCCCTTGGGGTACATTGAAATTGAAAAAAGTGTTACTGCTGACCAGGTCAGTGGGACCAGATTGAGAAGTGGCCGAGGTATCGGAGTAAACGGAAATCCGGCTGTTTCCGGAATCCGCCACATAGAGTCGACCCGACGTATCGGTAGCGACATGACGCGGGGTGTTCAGACCCGCCGGCGTGCCGGACGCTCCTTTCGAGTTATAGTCCTGTTGCCCGACAACCGAGAATGCATCCGGGCTGGAAAAAGGCTTCTTGAACACCAGGACGCGATTCAGCGCGGCATCGGAAACCGCCAGATCCCCGTTGGGGAAAAGCGCCACGCCGTGGGGAGCGCTCATGGTTCTCCGCGATGCACTTTGATCCTTCTGCGTGAAGTTGCCCTGCCCCAGCACCAGTTCGGCGCTTTGCAGGGTTCCCGCGGCAACACCGAACGGCGCGGGAAAGCGCAGAGCTCGCCCATTACCCGAATCGGCAACCCACAAATTGCCGTTTTCGTCGACCACTAAACCCACGGGGTGCAACAGTCCGGTCCTGGTCGGCAGATCCGGATCGCCGCCGGGATAGTTCACGATCGCGCGGGACAAATCGGGCTGCCCGATGACCAGATCGGCCTTCTGCGTGAGGAGCGATCGCGTGTCCGTTCCTACTGCGCGCGCATCATTGAACCCCAAGATACGGTTATTGAAGGTGTCGGCAATATACAGGTGGGGAGGATTGGAGCTCTTGTCCACTGCAATTCCCCCGCCCGGGAAGTTGCTATTAAAAACCCACACTTCTTTTCCCTCAATCAGATTGGGAGAGTTGAATGGAAAATCCGTCTGTCCCAAGACAACGGTAGCGGACGTAAAACTAGAGGTGCCGCTCGCCGGATAGGAAAGTACCCGGTTGTTTGCGGAGTCCACGACCCACAGATTCTTCGTGACCGGATCGAAGGCCCCGGCGGCGGGAAAAGACAAGGACGTCGCATCGGGTTCGTGGAATTTTACACGGTTGCTTTCGCCGCTAAATAAGTCCGGTTGCCCCACCACGCCGTCGATCTTGGGCGACGGCGCGGTGTCCGAGGGAATGTATCCAGCCGGAGCAGTATAGTACACTACACGGCTGGCCAACGTGTCCGCCACGAACACCGCATTGCCATTCGTAAATACCCCCAATTGGGCGTTCCCGGTGTTGCTTCCCAGGCTGTAGTCGTTCGGATAGGGCTTGGGCTGCTGCCCCGCGGCGGGCGTCGGAACTATGCCGAGAAATCTAGTCGCGGGACTCTCACTTTGAGGGTCCGAATACGATACGACGCGCGCGTATCCGTCCGCCACGTAGAGAGTCCCGCTGGAGTCAAATGCAAGACTCTGCGGCTGGAGCAATATCGTTCCGTTGATCTGGCAGTTGCTGTTGCAGGTGACTGTGTTGGACGTGAAATTGGGCTGCCCCAGTTTCCGGTCCGCAACCGGCTCGACGGTGCCTGCGCTTAACTGATTCGTGGGAAATCGCAACACGCGGTTATTGCCCGCATCCGTCACCCACAGGTTCCCCTGCGCGTCAAGTGAGATGGCTCCTCGCAGTGTTCCGCCGCCGGCATTGAAGGATAGCGTCTTGCTGCTGGGGGTGGCATTACCCTCATTCGGACTCCTACCGCTGCTTTGCGTCTTCTGCCCGATGACCAAGTCGATCTGCAGGTCCCCGGTCTGGTTAAAGGGGTTGGGATAGCGGACCACCCGGTTGTTCCCGGCATCCAGAACGTACAGGTTTCCGTTTCCATCCACCGCCACGGACGTCGGAGCAGCCAGCCCCGAGGACAGGTCCCCGCCCGGCCCCTGGGCGAAAGTCGAATAGAAGTCGCGCTGCCCGATCACTTTGTCGGCCGGATTCCCCTTGGTGAGGCTGGCCGGGTTGAGCCACGCCAGAACCCGGTCGTTGTTGGTATCGGCAACGTATAACGCGCCGCCCCCCGGGGAGAACGCGATCGACAGTGGGGCGCTGAGTTCACGGCCCTCCACCAGGTTCGCCGACCCGGTGGTGACCGGATTCGTTAGCTTCGCATGCCCGAACTCCCGCGACGGGAGATCATTCATGATGGGCGAAACCTGGGCCCATGCTGGGATACTGGCGATCAACGCAAAACACCCTAAGAGCTTCATTATCAGGATTCTCCGATGGGGCGGAACGCGGGAAGTCGCCCTTCTTCCAGAAGATAACATAGCGCGAAAACCGTTCCATGTACCATTCGTACTAGAACATCTATGCATTAGTAGGGCCAGATGGGCCAGTGATAAAATGAACCCTTGCATCCCAAGCCAAGCGTCTGCGCTGTCAGCTACTTGAACACGGTCCCTTTGGTCTGGGGCCTACAGCACGCCCCGGCCGCGGCTCTTCGCGATACCTTCGATCTGCGCTTCGCCCTCCCCTCGGAATGCGCCGATCAGCTCGCCACCGGCCAAGCCGATATCGGCATTGTTCCGGTGATCGAGATGGCCCGCCAGGGTCTGGACTATTTCCCCGGCACCGGCATCGCCTGCCACGGCCCTGTGCGTAGTATTCTGCTAATTTCCAAGGTTCCTTTCAAGGAAATCCACGCACTGGCGACCGACTCCGGTTCGCGCACCTCGGCCATGCTGGCTCAGGTGATCCTGGCGGAACGGTTCGGCGTGCGGCCGCGGGTTTTCTCCCATCCGGCCGACCTCGCCACCATGTTGGGCCAGGCCGACGCCGCCCTGCTCATCGGCGACGCGGCCCTTCGTGTGGATCCCGCGACCCTGCCGTTTGAAACCCTGGACCTTGGTGCCGAATGGATCGCCCTGACCGGGCTCCCCATGGTGTTCGCGGTGTGGGCCGGACGCAAGGAAGTCATCCGCGAACCTTACGGCCAAATTTTTCTCGAGTCGTGCCGTTACGGCCTCTCTCACATGGACGACATGGTGCGCGCCGAAGCTTCCGGGCGCCACTTCAGCGAGGATCTGGTCCGCCGCTACCTCACCCAACACATCGTATTTGAATTGAGCGAGCGGGACTATGAAGGCATGCGGCTGTACATCCGGCACGCGCTTCGTCTCGACCGGGTTACCATAGGTGTTTCGCAATGATGACGCGGACCGAAGCCATCGATTTATTCCGGAGCGACGATCTGATCGGGATCGGCATGGCTGCCGACGCGGTTCGCCGCAAGCTGCATCCGGAAGGCGTGGTCAGCTACATCATTGACCGCAACATCAACTACACCAATTTCTGCACCGAATATTGCAGCTTCTGCGCCTTTTATCGGCCCATGGGGCATGACGAAGGCTATATCCTCTCCCAGCAAACCATCTTCGACAAGATTCAGGAAACTATCGACCTGGGAGGCACCGGCATCCTGATGCAGGGCGGCCTGCATCCCGATCTCAAGATCGAATGGTATGAAGACCTGCTGCGCTCGATCAAGAAACGTTTTGACATCTGGTGCCATTGCTTTTCGGCCCCCGAGATCGTGAACATCGCCCAAGTCAGCGGCTTGAGCCTACATGACACGCTGGCCCGCCTGCGCGATGCCGGTCTCGATTCCCTGCCCGGAGGCGGCGCCGAGATTTTGGATGATCAGGTACGCCATCGCATCAGCCGCTTGAAGTGCAACACCCAGGATTGGATCGACGTCCACCGAACCTGTCACGCGCTGGGGATGCGCTCCACCGCGACCATGATGTTTGGCACCGGCGAGACCATCGAGCAGCGCATGAACCATTTCGATATCGTCCGCCAGATCCAGGAAGATACCGGCGGATTCACCGCCTTCATCCCCTGGAGCTTCCAGCGCGAGCTTACCTCACTCGGCCGTTTTGTGAAAGAAGAAGCCACCGCGGTGGAATATCTGAAAATGCTGGCGCTGTCGCGGATCTATCTTGAGAACATTCTCAATATTCAGTCCTCGTGGGTGACGCCGGGACTCAAGACCTGCCAGATCGGCCTGCGCTTCGGCGGCAACGACGTCGGCAGCATCATGATCGAGGAGAACGTGGTGAGCGCGGCGGGCACGCATCATCAGGCCACCGAAGAAGAGCTGCGCCGCCTGATCCGCGACGCGGGCTTTATCCCGAAACAGCGCGACACACTGTACCGGACCTACTTCCTGAATTAGCCAGCTACAGCGGTTTGCGAACGATGAAGTGGTTATCCACGAAATCGATGATGTAGTCCATGCGCGCAGTCTCTTCTGGCCCGAGACGGACCTGATTCTGCAAGTTGATGTGGAGCGTGGGATCCTTCCACAATAGGGTTGCCACGAAGAACGTGGTCCATGCCTGCGGGAATGGATCGTTGAGAAACTGAATGTGGCTTCCAGCGGCCGGCTGAATATTTATCTCTCTCAATTCATTCACCAATTCCCGGGTATCCCTGCCGATGGATAGATCGGCTTCCATGCCCAAGCGGTCTTTGCGCCGGGTCTCATGGGTATAGGCGAACAGGCATCCAGCAAGACCAAGTAGCATGATGGCCTTACGGGGGATTCCCGTAAACACGACATCCCGCGACATGCGGCGCACCAGAGACCTGCAGACGAGCGCCGCCAGCATGGCCCAGCCTGGCACGACGACGTACAACATGGCCCCGCCGCGTAGTGGCAAAAACGTGATGGGCAGGGGGGTCACCACCACCCAGACCCATAGAAACAGCCAGCGCGGATCCGGTCGCGGAATACGCAATTGCCGGATGCCGACATAGAGCAAAACACCCCACAAGAGAAGGACTCGCTCCATGGTGAACCCATTGGTGTAAAAGATCGAATTCAGGTAACGGATGTTGGATTCCGCGTATCGCGCCCAGGTGAATACCGGCCGATAAGCCTCCGTATCGGTGAGTGTACCGTGGCCGGTCTTTCCCAGGATAAGGATCGCGGTGACAGCTCCCGCGATCAGGACCGGACCGAATTTCGCGTTCCTGCCCTTGAAGAGCAATTCATAGGCGAGCACGATGACCGGAAGAGTGACCGCCATCTCCTTGGAATTCAGCGCGCATATATACAGGCCGAGAAACACGGAGAGCTGTGAAATGCGCAGCGGGGCCCCGCTTTCGCGGGCCCGGACATAATAGAGGAGCGCCGCAAAGTAAAAGCTTCCGCACAGGATGTCATAGATGAAGGCGCCACTATAAACCAGGTAGGACAAGCCTGCGTGATACGCGACGGGCAGAGTCGCAAGAGTCGCAATCCACCAGGATCGGCTCAAGGATTTGGCCAGACTGAAGAAGATCGCGGCGTTCACTAAGAGCAGCACCAGCCGCGTAGCGGCATAGGGAGCCTGGTTGAATCCCGCGAAGTGGAATAGAGGCAGATAGTAGATCACACTCAGGGGGCGTATGAAATTGCTCCAGAACATCAATTGGGCCAGCCCCACCTTCCACAGCGGAGGATTCCAGACGTTATAAATATTCATAGGCTCGTCCGAGCTGAAGTAGACGCTCAAGGAATTCAAATGAGATCCAATTAAGAGCGCCGGGAAAAACCAGGCCGACAGGACGTCTTTCAATCTGGATACCCAATTCATTTGCATATTTCCCAGTGCAGGCGAGACGGCTTTTCCGGAGTGCAAGAATCCATCCTACTGCACTCGGTGGGCAGGCGGTTTCGCCTGCCGAATGTAATAGAATAGTCGCCGACGATCATTAAATAGAAGGAACGTTATCGCCCTAATCGGCGTATTCCAGCCAGGACCGTGTTTATGAAGGGGTGCCTATGAAGAAGCTGATGCTGTCGATCGCTCTAGCGTTATCGTCGGGCGCATTAATCGCCCAAAATATAACCGGGACCTGGCAGGGCTCCCTGAAACCCGGCGCCCAGGAACTGCGGATCGTGATCAAGATCTCGACCACGGACGCGGACAAGCTGGCGGCGGTCATGTATAGCATCGACCAGCGATCACCGGCGATTCCCGCGACCACGTTCACGCGCAGCGGTTCGACAGTGAAAATGACCATTACCGCGCTGAACGGCAACTACGAAGGAAGGGTTAGCGGCGACGGTAATTCGATCGAAGGAACCTGGACCCAGGGAGGTCCGCCATTGCCCCTCAACCTCACGCGCGCCACCCCCGAAACGGCGTGGACCATTCCGGAAGCTCCGCCCGCGCCGAAGCCGATGGCGGCCGACGCGAAACCCGGCTTTGAAGTGGCCACCATCAAGCCGGCCAGACCGGAGGGGCGTTTTTCGCTTCTAGTGAACCGCAGCGGCATGCTAAACACCACCAGTACCACCGTCAGTGATCTGCTCAAGTTCGCTTACGACCTTCATCCGCGTCAGATCACCAAGGGACCGGCATGGCTCGAATCAGAGAAGTTCGATATCACGGCGAAGCCCGACACGGCTGGAATACCCAACCCCACGCAGTTGAAGATGATGGTTCAGAAGCTGCTGGCGGATCGTTTCCAACTCACCCTCCATCGCGAGAAGAAAGAACTGTCCGTGTATGCCATCACAATTGCGAAGACGGGAGCGAAACTCAAGAAAAGCGAAGGCGACGGCAACCTTCCCGGCTTCGGTGGGGGACGCGGAACCTTTAATGTGAGGAACTCGACCATCGCGGAATTCGCGAGTGTCTTGCAGGCCAACATCCTGGAGCAACCCGTCGTGGATCAAACTGGATTTGGGACTACCAGGTACGACTTCCTTCTAAAGTGGACGCCCGATCCGTCGCAGTCTCAGATCGGCGGTCCTGGACCCACTCCCCCGCCCGACGGCCTAGACGCTCCCCCGGACATCTTCACCGCGTTCCAGCAGCAACTGGGGCTGAAGCTCGAAAACACCAAGGCGCAAGTGGATGTCGTCGTCATCGACCGCGTGGAAAAACCATCTGAGAATTAACCTTTCCTAGAGCCGGAGTCGCCACCGGCCCCCGCCCGGCGCCAAAGTGGTTTATCCTAGATTCTTCGGGATCATCGCAACCTAACGGTTCAGGGAGTACGTCTCACCTTCATGCGTCTGTCACTCATTGGCTTGGCCAGCGGACTGTGTGTCGCCTGCTTCGCGGGCCCGGCCGCCTCCTCCGCCGACGTATACGCGCGGCTCCCTTTGCGTTTCGAGGCGCGGGATGCTCGAACTTGGGTTGCCCACGGGCCTGGTTTCGGGGTCGGGTTCAGCCAGGAAGCGACCTTCTTTCACTTGGGTGACTGGGGGCTGAAGCTCACGCTGGAAG
>Ga0310810_10001448_pt1 | contig 24887 bp, 18 predicted proteins | sample NCmetagenome_FD_207641 | JGI IMG/M metagenome (GOLD analysis project Ga0310810, IMG submission 207641) | Soil microbial communities from experimental microcosm in Duke University, North Carolina, United States - NC | ecosystem: Engineered > Artificial ecosystem > Soil microcosm > Unclassified ...
TGAGCGCGTGCTTCTCGATCTCGATTGGGCGGCTGAAGATATCCGACGACATGTCTGACACGAGCGGCACGCGTCCGGGGTCCGGCAGCCACTGCCACTCCGTCCCGTAGATGGTGTTGTTCGACGTCATGTGGACATACGCGGCATCCGGATCGAGCGCGAGCTCCGATTGTTTCGGCACGCGCGTGAAGCGCTCGGCCTCAGTCGACCCCGCGATACGTACGCTTCCGACCCGTTTCGCTTCCTTCACCGCCTTCTGGGACCACACACCGGTCAGGATGTAGTCCGCCGAAGCGCCGGCGGGCAGGAGGTTCATCGGCACCATCGAGAACTGCAGGCTCGCGCCGCCCTGCAGAAACAGCACCTTGTAGTGTTCCGGGATCCCCGCCAGCGTGCGCATGTCGCGCTCGCATCCCTGGATGATCGCGTCGAAGGTCTTCGAGCGGTGGCTGATCTCGAGCACCGACATGCCGACGCCAGGCAGCGCGATCAGGTCGCGCTGCGCCTCCTCGAGGACCTCGAGCGGCAGCACCGCAGGGCCTGCGGCGAAATTGAAGATCCGGGCGGTGGTGGTGGACATCTCAAAACTCCCAATTCCCAATTCCCAATTCCCAATCAGTTTCCAATAGCTTCACAAACCGACCAACTGCAGGTCGAGCACGTCGGCGTTCTCGGACTTGATCTGGTTGCAGAGCGACGACGGCGGCTCGCCATCCAGGTTGATCCGCGCAACGGCGGCTTCGGCGCCTTCGAACACGATGTTCTCCGTCTCCTGCACGTTCAGGTTCGCGCGGCGCAGGTGGTCGAATACGTGCGCGAGCACGCCGGGCCTGTCCCGGTGCCGGACGACCAGCATGTGCGTCGCGGGTGTCCGCCGCGCCAGATTGACGACGTTCGGCACGCGGCCGGTTTCCTTGTAGCTCCGGATGATGCGAACGGTTTCCGCGGCAATCGCTTCCTGCGCCTGATCCGTGGACGCGCCGATGTGATGCGTGCCGTAGACATTCGGGAGGCCGATGATGGGATCGGTGAAGTCGGCTGTCGCGGCGGACGGCTCGTTCGCGTACACGTCGAGCCCCGCGCGGATCCCGCGGTCCTTGACGGCGGCCGCGAGCGCCTCGTAGTTAACGACCTCGGCTCGCGCCGTGTTGATGACGATCGCACCCGGCTTCAGACGCGCCAGCAGCTCCGCATTCACGAGTCCCTTCGTGCCGGGCCCGAGCGCGACGTGCACGCTCAGAATATCGGCCCGGGCCGCGGCGTCGCCCGGGGTCGGCGCCAGCTCGATGTCGACGGTGCGGGCCGCCGCCTCGAGTCCCAGCTCCCGCGCCGCCTCGTCGTCCAGCGGGCCGGAGCGGCCGTCGAACCGCCGGCTCCAGATGACGACGTTCAGGCCGAACGCGGCGGCGCGACGGACGACTTCCTGTCCGATGCTGCCCACGCCCAGCAGCGCGAGCGTGCGCCCGTAGAGGCCCGCTGCCCTGGAAAACTCTTTTTTGTTCCACTTTCCCGCGCGCAGCTCGGCGACGTTGTCCGGGATGCGACGGTCGAGCGAAAGCAGCAGCCCGAAGGCCAGCTCCGCCACGGCGATCGCGTTCTTGCCGGGGCAGTTCGAGACGTAGATGCCGCGTGTCGATGCCGCGGCAACATCGATCGTGTTGTAGCCCGCACCGGCACGGACGATGAGCGCGAGGCGCCCGGCGTCCATCATCGGCGCGGTCACTTTGGTGCTGCGCACGACGAGCGCCTCGGCGCCGCTCGCCGCAATCGCGTTGGCCAGCGCATCGTCTTTGAGATCCGGCTCGTACTGGACCTCACAGCCGGCCGCGCTCAGGCCGGCAATGCCGCTTTTCTCGAACTTGTCGGCCACGAGCACCTTAAATGACATGGGTCAGCAGTCCGTCGCGGAGCTTGGGTTCGAACCAGGTCGACTTGGGCGGCATGATGGCACCCTCGTCCGAAATCGCAATCAAATCGTCGATCGTGACCGGATACATCGAGAACGCGACGGCCGCCCGGCCCTGATCGACCGCCGCTTCGAGCGCCGACGTTCCACGCGCGCCGCCGATGAAGTCGATCCGCTTGTCCGTTCGGACGTCGCCGATGCCGAGGAGCGGCTCCAGCACGTGATGCTGCAGTCGCGCGACGTCGAGCGCCGCCGCATGGGATCGATCTGCCGGCTGCACTTCGGAGAGATCGAGATCGTACCAACGGCCGGCGAGGTACATCGACACGTGCCGTTTCGCGGCAGGCCGTGGTTTTCCGTGCTGCACCGGGACGCGTCGTTCCCGCAGCGCGGCAAGAAAACCGTCGGGCGTGTGCGCGCCGAGATCGCTCACGATTCGGTTGTACGGAAGAATCTGCACCTGATCGTCCGGAAACGCGACGGCCACGAACATGTCCGCGTCGCCGACATCTCCTCGCGTGCGCAACTCCGCGCGCGCCCGCGCGGCGCTCGCCGCGCGATGATGTCCGTCCGCAATGTACAACGCGGGTATTCGGGTGAATACATCCACGAGCTCGGCGGACTGCCTCGCGTCGGCCTTCCAGATCGTGTGCTGCACCCCGTCGGCGGCCGTGAAGTCGTACAACGGCGACTCCCCCGTCAGCACCGCCGCGATCGATGTCACTCCGGCGGACGCTTTATAGGTGAGAAACACCACGCCCGTCTGTGCGCGCAGCTCGATGATGTGACGCGTCCGATCGTCTTCCTTGTCGCGGCGGGTACGCTCGTGCTTCTTGATGACGTCCCGCTCGTACTCGTCGACCGAGAAACAGCCCGCGACGCCGGTCTGTTGGTGGTCGTCCATGCGAAGCCTGTATAGATAGAGCGAGGGTTCCGCCTCCGAGATGAGCGGCGCGGCATCGCGCAATGCCGCGAAATTCGCCGCCGCTCTCGCGTAAACCGCGTCTGAATACGGATCGGTGTCGACCGGCAGATCGATTTCGGATCGCGTGACGTGCAGAAAGCTCAGCGGATTGCCGGACGCGAGATGGCGGGCTTCCTCCGTGGAAACAACGTCGTAGGGGACCGAGGAAACCGATGGCGCCACGGCAGCGTCCGGCCGTACGGCGCGGAAGGGTCGGATGACGGCCATCCGGCTATTGTAGCCAGTAACCAGTGGCCAGTAACCAGTGGCCAGTGGCCAGTGGCCAGTTGCCGGACCGAAATAGAGCTGGAGACTGGTAACTGATGACTGGCTACTGGCGACTGGCGACTGCTGCCTGGGTATCGGTGATCGCGAGTGCGGCGGTCATCTGTTTCAGAACGGAGTCGCGGCCGGTTTTGAACGCCGCGAGTTGCGCGCCGGCAATGGGGTCGCCCGGTGCCTGGCGTGCGTGTTCCGCGACGGGATTGACGAACACACCGTTGCGCTTGAGCCGATAGTCCAGGTGCGGTCCGGTTGCGGCACCGGTGGCTCCGACCCGCCCGATCACTTGACCTTGTTCGACATGCGCACCTGCGCGGATGCCGCTCCCGAATGCGGACAAATGCAGGTAGTACGTTTCAACGCCGCCGGCGTGTTTCAAATGGACCATGTTGCCGCCGGCGCCGCTGTAGGCAGCCGAGAGCACGACGCCCGCCGCCACCGCCACGACGGGCGACCCGGTCGGCGCGCCGTAATCCACACCAAGGTGCGCCTTGTACACGTGATCGATTGGATGGAAGCGGCGCGTCGTGAACCGCGACGTGATGCGCGGTTCGAACTTCAACGGAGACTTCAGAAGGAATCGTTTGAGCGACCGGCCCTCCTGGTCGTAATACCCGACGTGCCCGGTTGCCGGATCCTGCCAGCGGAAGGCGCTCATCGAACGGCCGTCGACCGAAATCGACGCGCCGAGCACCGCACCGTAGCCGGAGAACTCTCCGTCGTGCGACGTCTTCTCGAACAGCACCTTGAAGCTGTCGCCCGGCTGCAGTTCCGTTTGAAAATCCACCTGGCCGCTGAAGATGTCTGCGAGCTCCATTGCGAGCTGCACGCGCTCGCCGCTTTCGTCGATCGCGGAAATGAGCGACGCGTGATCGCTATCGATGCGCGCGTCGATGCCGCTGACCTCCACGGTCTTCTCGTACGGCATCACGCTCGCGTCGAGCGCCTCCGGGTCGTTCCGGTCGCGGCTGATGATGCGGAGGACGCGATCGGCGTCGATTTGATACGTGAACTCGCGCAGCAGGCCATCGAGGGATCGGACCAGACGGTAGGGGCGATCGGCCCGCAGCAGCCGCGGATTGAACACGGACCGTGCCGCGCCGACTGCGGCGGACACGAGGTTGTCGGGCAACTGATTGCCGCGAAGAAGGCTGTCGAGCGTCGCGTGCGCAGGAACCGTCGCCTGGATGGTTTCGATGTCCGACACGAGGCGGATGTCGGCGCCGCGCGAGTGGTGCGGCGGGGGACCAAGCTGCTGCGCGCACGCCGCGACCACCAGCAGCGCGGTCGCTGCGATGGACAACGGTTGGGCTGTTCTCCGGAACACTCCTCCCGAGTTTACCCAGGAGGACCGGACATCTCTACAAAAAATTGCGGGGGACGGCTGGGCTATTTCATCCGCCCATCACCCACACGTTCCATCCACCCGACCGGCGGCTGTGAAAGGCCACCCGGTGTCCGTCCGGCGCCCACGTGTATTCCTCGGCCGTGGGATCGTCCAGCACCTTGCGCACGCTGCCGTTTGTCAGATTGAGCAGCCACGCGCCGTCGCGCGCAACCTGGAAGATGATGTGTCGGCCATCGGGGGACACGGCGGGCGTGCCGAGTTCACGGTTGGCCACCGGCGCGCGAAACGACCGGACGGCGTCGACGTCGATGTCCTGCACGACGATCGCGTCGCCGCGGCTGTACGCGATCTCGTGTCCATTGGGGAACCAGGAGCCGCCGAGCGGCTGGCCGCTGGCGTTGAACGTCACCTGCCGCTGCCGTCCAGTGGTTAAATCCGCGACCCACAGGTTCCACACGTCCGGATGATCGGCTTCCGCTTTCACGAAGGCGACCCGGCTTCCGTCAGGCGACCAGCTCGGAACCGCCGCAAAGCCCTCGCCGCTGATGCGGCGCACGTTATGTCCGGTGTTATCGGCGACGAAGACGCCCCGCGTCCCTTCCCGATCGGAGTCGAACGCGATCCGCGTGCCGTCGGGCGACGGCTGCGCGTGGAAATTCCGCGAGCTGTCGTCCAGGACGCGAGTAATCTTCAGCACCGGGCCGCGCGACGCGCCGTCGCTGCGCACGAGCGCACTATGCGCTCCTGCCTCGTCATCCTCGGTGAAGAACACCGCGCCGCCCTCGCTCGAAAACGCCGGACCGACGACCGTTGCCGGCACCGTGTGTGCGCCGCGGCCCGCGTTGTCGGCGTCCGCCACGTTGAGGCGGGCCGGCGTTTTCCCGAGCGGCGGTGTGTGTGCCGGCGCGTGGGTCTGGACTGAAGAATCCTGCGCAGCTCGCGACGGCGCCGGGGGCAGCGCGACGTCGTCCGCCGGAGCCGCGGCGGCGGCGGAAGTTGACGCCGGTCGCGTGAACTCATGCGAGTGCAGCCAGAAGGCGGCGGGGCTGACGATGATCGCTGCCGCGGCGGCAGCGGCGAGCGCAAAGCCGGCGCCGCGCCGGCGCGGCGGTTCGTCGCCGTCCGACAGCGCACGCAGGATCGGCGGTCCCGAGCCCAAGTCGCTCGCTGGCACCAGCACGTCGATCGATTCCTCGGCGGGAATGAGACGGACGGCGTCGCCGCCGCGCGCGTCCATGACGATCTGCAGCATCGGCCACGCGACGTCGACCACCAGCCGCTCGTCGAGATTGGCGGCGCGCGCATAGCGTACGAGCTGCGTACGGCCATACAGCCCGCCGGGCCAGTTCCACAAATAACCCCACTCCAGCTCGCGAAGCAGTGCGGGAGGAATCCGGCTGCGGTCCGCAACCTCGCGCAGCGTCATCCCGGTGGCCCGGCGCGCGCGGCGGATGTCCGAAATCGTCAATTCGCGCAACTCGGTACCGGAAGCGCGGACCGGAACCAGCGATGCCGGAGTCGACTCGGTCGGCTCTGTCTCGGGTGCCTCGACGGGCTCCCCGACCGGCTCGGCGTTTTCCCAGCGCGCATAGAGCTCGCGCATGGCGGTCGCGCGGTCGGCCGGCGCGAACCGCGCGATCGCGGCGGCAAACGCATCGAGTCCGGAAAATGGCGGAAGGTCGACGCTGCCGCGCGCGCGCAGCAGCGCGAGGCGCATCGGGCCCGGGGCACGGAATTCGGGTGCCGCGTCGGGCGGCGCCATCAAATCGTCGAGGAGCTGAGCCGCGCGGCTGACGGTGGCGCGATGTGCTGTGATCGGACCGTCTGCGCACAGCTCGCCTGACTCGGTGACGCGAAGCACATGGATCGACGGAACGCCGCGCAATGCACCCTGTGTAATCCGCGAACACACCTCAGCGACAATGGCAGCCGCCTCGGCTGGACGAATCCGGACGCCGGCGGCAAGAAGCTCGGAGATTGACACGCGGGAAGGCATGACCGCCCGGTGGATTGCGAACTTCCTGCCACCAGACGCATGGTGATGAAGCGGCGGGATTTCGCACGAACCCGCTGCTGTCGTGTTCTCAATGGTTGAGCATGAAACAGGGCAGCACGTCTACGTATTTACACGGCTGGACGATGTTGCGGGATCACTCCCAGCGTCCAATCGAAGAAGTTGGGCGTTGGGAGTTGGTCCCTGCGGAGAGTTGATCTCGTGAGCGCCTATTGCTCAGGACGCGTCACGTTGATCTGGATCAGCTTGCGATACTTCACAGGCTGCCCCTCGAACGTAGCAGGCTGATACTTCCAGTCGCGCGCGGCCGTCAGCACGAGGCTGTCGTAGATCGGGTGCACCGATTCGCGAACGGCTGCGCTGGTCACGCGTCCTTTTTGATCGATGACGATTTCCAGTACGCCGCGTCCACGGGCCTGCGCGGTGACCATCGGCGGCATCCTCGGCATCTCCTGGTGCACCACGACAGGCGCGACCACGTCCGGATCGTCGCCCCCGTAGACGCGGTTCGGATCCGCCTTCGGCCTGGGAGGAGGCATCGGCGGCAGCACGGGCTTCGACGGTTCCGGCGCGGGCGGCGGCGCTGCGGCGGCGACGCTCAGATCGAGGAATCCTTTCGCAAGCGTCTTCAGATCGCCCAGGCGTCCACCCATGTCCGGATCGTCGAGCAGCGACAGCACCGAGCGGAACGCGGCGCTTGCCGCCGGGTAGTCCTTGCGGTCGAACGTCGCCTTGGCGTCCGCGTACCGGGCGTTGGCGATGTCGGGCAGCAGCCGCTTGCGGACATCAGAGAAGGCCCCCCGCACACGGGGTGAGGCTTCCGCTTCGCTCGGCACATACGAGGGATCCGCCGTGATGACCTGCGCGATCGCGCTTTCCGCTTCCTGGCCGCGGCCGAGCGCGAGCAGGCACAACGACCGATACTGTTCGATCGAACGCCGCTCCGTCACCGGCGTGTCCGCCGCCGGGTGGAGATCGTCGAGCACGGCGAGCGCCTCGTCGTAGCGCGCGGAGGCATACAGGTCCCGCGCCGCGCCGATCGGATCCTTCGAGGACACCTGCGCCGCGGCGGGAACGGCCGTCGAGATTGACACGAGAACGCAGAGCAACAATCGTGAACGCATCTGAAACCCCCGCTTACTTCATGTCGACGCTGAGGCGGACGGGCGCGCTCAGCGTGACGGACACGGCCTGGTGTTTTTCCCCGAGCTGCGGATTGCGGAACACCACTTCGTGCGGACCGATCGCAATCGGCAGGTTGCCGATCGGCGTTTCACCGATCCGCCGTCCGTCGATCCACACTTCGGCCCACGGTGTGGCGTTCAAATTGATCACGCCCTGCGGCATCTCGACCGGCAGCGAGAAGATGCGGCCCGCCGGCACCTGCACGATCCGCTTCGACGTGTAGCCGAGCGTCTCGTTGACCAGTTGAAGCTCGTGCCGGCCGGCGGCGAGCATGATCTTGTCGCTGTCGCTCGTGCCGATGAGACGTCCGCCTTCTCGAATGTCGATCGAGACCGGCGCCTTGACCGACAGCCATCCGGAGACAGGACCCGGTGCGGCTGTCGAAACCGGCGCGAGCACGGACGAGGTCACCCCCGCCTGAATCACGACTTTCTGTTTCACCGGCGTACCGGCCGATCCCGTCAGCACGACCTCGTGTTCGCCGGGCGCGAGGTCGGTGACACTGACCGGCGCGACGCCGTGATCGGCGCCGTCAATGGTCACGTGCGCGCCGGCGGGATCGGACTGCACGAGCAGGCTTCCGGTGGACGGCGTCGCGGGCAGCTCGAGGTACTGCGAGACCTCTGCGCCGGCGGCGATCTGCACGGGCACGACGCGCGGAACGCCGCGTCCCCGCAGCTCGAGGATGTGCGCCCCCGCCGACACCGGGACGCGCGCCGGCGTGTTGCCATGCGCGACGCCGTCGACGAACACGGCGACGCCGGACGGGTTCGTCTGGACCGCCAGCGTCCCCATCGAGACCGCCGCCGGCTTCGTGCCGCCGCGCAGGAAGTACCAGCCGGGCACGCCTACCATCGCGACTACCACGGCTGCGGCTGCGAGCCACATCATCTTCTTCATCCGGCCGCCCTTCGCGATCGGCGATGAAGCCGACCGGGCGTCGGAGGGCCGCTCCGGCGGGAACACGCCGGGAACGTCCCTCAGCAGCTCGGTGATGTCCGGAGCGGAGTGCGCCGGGGCCTTTGGCGGTTCGTCGGCCTTCGCAAAAGGTTCGGCCGTCGGGTCGACTGCGCTGTTGGCCGCCGGAGATCCGCCGCTCACCGCCTGTCGCTGGTCGTCGGCCGTCCGGCCCTCGATCGGCGACCGTCGTCCGTCGTCCGCAATGCGGGGTGCAGCATCCGTCGTGCGAGGTTCCGGGTTGGGCCGCGCGGGCGCCGGAGACGCGGGAGCGGCGACAGCTGGTGGAAGCGACGCGACCGGAACGGGCGTACCAGAAATGGGTCTTGGCACAGGCGGCGCGGCAACAGGGGCCGCCACCGCCGGTACGGGCTGCGTCGCGGCCGGCGCGGGGATCGGCAGCGCGGCAGGCGCCGGCGGTTCGAGCAACGCCGCGATATAGCGCGACAGGAACGTCTCCAGCGCGACAGGCGCCGCGACGAACCCGGTGTCCTCCGACAGCGTGTCCTCGAGCGCGGTCTGGGCCTCGACCGCGGACGCAAAACCAGGCTTGTGGTCAATCTGCAGCATGCGCGCGAGCCACGCGCGCAATTCGTACGGCAGCGGCTCTTCCTCTCCCATCGCCGATCGCGCGCGCGCATCGAGCAGGAGCTGTGGAATCCGGTGCGGGTACTCGTCCATCGCGATCGGCCGCCCGAGCACGAGCGCCAGCGCCACCATGCCGGTCGCGACGACGTCCGCGCGGTGGTCGAAGCGGCCCGTGACGGTCGACGGCGGCAGCACGGCGTTGAGCTCGTTCCACAGTTTCTCGGTCGAGTACTGGAGCTGCTCGACGGCGGATCCGAGCACGTGCTCGAGGATGATCACGCGTGCGTGCGGCGTGACGACGAGCCGTTCGGGCGCGAGCAGGCCGTGCGCCACGTCGCGTGCGTTCTCGTGGAGCAGCGCGACCGCAGGCACGAGCTGCCGAATCAGGCAGAGGGCCGCGTTCAGGTCGAGCATCAAACGACGGTCCGCCGCGATGCGAAGCAGATCGGAGAGCCGCGTGCCTTCCACGTGGTCCGAGACCACCGTGAGCATGGCGCCCTGCCGGTCGATGCGCCGCACGCGCGCATAGTAGGCGTGGCGGAAGTTGGCCAGTCGCGCGGCGCGTTCGCGCAGCGCGAACTCGAACGAGGGGACCGCGAGCAGCTGCGGCCGCAGTCTGAGAATCTGAAGCAGGTCACCCGTGGCGCCGTCCACCGCGATCGCGCGATCGCCGAGGCCGTCTGAGAACACGGGCGCCTCCGGGCGTTCGGAGGGAGCGGGGATGCTGGTCATGCCAGCCGCGGGCTGCAACCGAAACGCCAGCGATCCGCGCACGCGTTGCGCGCGCCGCAAAGCCGCACAGAATCGTCACTTGCGGTGCGAATGAGCACACATGGGCGCACACATCCGTTTACAAGGTTGTCGAGTGACTGCCGATTTTGTAATCGCCGCGAGGGTATATCCTTTCGGCATCACCGGCGGCGGCCACGGCCGCCGTGCGGTTTCGGGGAGGGAGAGAAGAGGCATGCATATGGTGTTACGCAGGCACGCACGCTGGGCCGCGGCGATCGCGGTCGCGGCGCTCGCGGCGTCGCTGCCAATCGGCGCCGCCAGCGAACGGATTGATTACCAGGCAATCGAGAAGATCAAGCAGCAGGGGCTCGACCCGGCCAATTCCAAGGTGATGGAGATCGCGAGCTGGCTCACGGACGTGAACGGTCCGCGGCTGACGGGGTCGGCCAATATCCAGAAGGCGGGAGACTGGGCGGTCAAGGAAATGAAGTCCTGGGGTCTGCAGAACGTCACCCTCGAACCCTGGACGAACCGCAGCAACTTCTTCGCGCACGGCTGGCAGAACGAGAAGTTCTACATGGCCGCCGTGTCACCGGAGCAGTTTCCGATTCCGGGCACGCCCACCGCGTGGACGAACGGCACCAACGGGCTCGTGCGAGGCGATGTCGTCCTCGTGACGGAGACCACGCAGGAAGATCTCCAGAAATATGCGGGCAAGCTGAAAGGCAAATGGATTCTGACGCAGGCGCCGCCGGACGTCCCCGCGCTGTGGACTGCGCCGTCGACGCGCGAGACCGCCGAGTCGCTCGAGCAGATGGAGAGCGCGACGCCCGCCGGCCCGGAATTCGGCCAGCCGCGACCGAACAACGGACGCGGCTTCCCCGGCGGTGGACGCGGACAGTTCGGCCAGGGGTTCAACCGCAACGACTTCTTCATCAAAGAGGGGGCGATGGGGCTGCTGTCCACCACCCCCCGCGGCCACGGCGTCTACACGATCGGCGGCAATCGCAACACCGATCCGGCCTCCTCGATTCCCCAGATCGTGATCCCCGCCGAGCAGTACAACCGCATGGCCCGCATGCTCGAGAAGAACATCCCGGTCGGCATCGAGGCCGACGTGAAGAACACGTGGACGGACAACCCGCCGATGTTCAACGTCGTCGGTGAAATCCGCGGGACGGACAAAGCGGACGAAGTGGTGATGATCGGCGCCCACTTCGACTCGTGGCACGCCGCGACCGGCGCGACCGACAACGCGGCAGGGTCAGCCGCCATGCTCGAAGCGATGCGGATTCTCAAACAGAGCGGCGTGACACTGCGCAGGACCGTTCGCATCGGGTTGTGGACCGGCGAAGAGCAGGGGCTGATTGGATCGCGCGATTACGTGGCCGCGCATTTCGGCGCCTGCAACGACGCGCCCCCAACGCCCGGCGCGCGCGGCGGCGGCCGCGGACGCGGGTGCCAGACCGGCTACACGCTGAAGCCGGAGCAGGCGAAGTTTGCCGGGTATTTCAACATCGATAACGGCACGGGCGCGATCCGCGGCGTGTATCTCCAGGGCAACGAGGCTGTCGCGCCAATCTTCCGCGAGTGGATGGAACCGTTCCGCAGCATCGGGATGACGTCGCTCACGATCCGGAACACCGGAGGCACCGACCACCTGTCGTTCGACGCCATCGGACTGCCTGGGTTCCAGTTCATCCAGGACGAGATCGAGTACGACACGATGACGCATCATACGAACCTCGATGCGTATGACCGGCTGCAGCCGATCGACATGATGAAGAACGCGACCATCGCCGCCGCGTTCGCGTATCTCACGGCGAACCGTGACGAACTGCTTCCGCGGAAGCCTCTCCCGGCGCCGGCGGGAACGCGATAGGAGACAGAAGACAACTCCGCAACTACGCAATCTCCAACTACTCAAGGTGTCAATTCCCAATTGGGAGTTGTCGTCTCGGGTAGTTGGTAATCGGAAGTTGCGGAGTTACTTCCTGCCCGCGGCTTCGCGAACGGCGTCGAAGTAAATCTCGATGGCCGGACCGACGGCATCCAGCGGGATGAATTCCGCGTCCCCGTGCATCGACAGGATTGATGCCGCGGGGACGATCGCCGGGAAGAACCCGTAGCTCTTCACGCCTTTCGGCCGGTACCCGTTGGCGTCGGTGCCGTACGGCACAACCATCGGCGTCACGATCGCGTCCGGATATTTCTGCTTCACCGCATGCTCGAACGCGCGGTACATCGGCGTGTCCTGCGGCGTGACGACCGGGTCCTCCCCTTCATTGATCACTTCGATCGTCACGGTCGGGTCGTCGAATCGCTGCCGCAGCAGCTCGAGCCAATCCGCGGCGGACGTGCCAGGCAGGACGCGGCAGTCCAGCGTTGCTTCCGCCACCGACGGAATCACGTTCACCTTCGGGGGTTCGCCCACTCCGGAGCGGAGGCTCGTCAGCGAAATCGTCGACTGCTGGATCGCGTTGTTGAACTTGTTCGACGCCAGCTCCCCGCCGATCCGCTCCTTCATCGTCTTGACGACGCTGAATTCCGCGCCGGGAATCGGCTGCGCAAAGAGGCGCGCGAGCGCGCGCACGAGATGATCGTTCGGGTTCTGCGGGTGGGGCTGCGAGCCATGGCCGGCAACCCCTTCGGCCCGGACGCGGAGCCACATGATCTTCTTCTCCGCCACCGAGATTCCGAAGACCAGCTTGCCCGGCGTGAACATGTCACGGCTGCCAAAGCCGCCTTCGTCGATCACGACCTCGGGATCGAGGTCGGCGTAATGATTTTTGCGCATCCATGCGGCGCCCATGTCACCCCCGACTTCCTCGTCCGGAACGAACATGAGGAGCACATCGCGCGACAGCGGGACGTGCTGGCGGTGCAGCATGATGAAGGCATACAGCATCGAGACCCCGATGCCTTTCATGTCGATCGAGCCGCGCCCATACAGTTTGCCGTCCTCGACCGTGGGTTTGAATGGATCGCTCTTCCAGCGGGCGGGATCGGCGGGCACGACATCCATGTGGTTCTCGAGGAGGATCGCTTTCCCACCGCTCCCATCGCCTTTGAGGCGCGCGAGCACGATCGAGCGCCCGGGGCCCGAGTCGTACCGCTTCGTCTCGATGCCCTCTTTGTTCAACACGTCGGTCAGAAAGTCCGCGGCCCTGGTCACATCGCCCGGCGGATTCGACGTGTTGATCGCGACGTATTGCCGGAGTGTGGCCAGGGCTTCGGTATTGACGGCCGACCAGTCGGGCGGCTGCGCCCGGACGACTGCGACGACCATGACGGACAGACAGAGGCTCAGCACGTATCGCATGGCGGCCGATTGTGTCACAGGCGCCGCAGCTCAGACGACACGCAGGCCGAAGAAGTCCGCGGCCTCGAGCACGGCAGGATGTTCCAGCGATAGCGGCTCCACGCGCGCCACGCTGAGCGCACGCACGGCGCGATCGAAGACGGTCACGTTCGTCCAGAGCGATTCCCACGTGGACCACCAGCGGAGACCGGCCGCATCGGGATGCGACCGAAACAGCGCGAGCGCAATCGGCTGCGTGACGGTGCGGCTTCTGGTCGCGACACGCGACGGGCGCAGCCGTTCACGCCGCAGCACAGCGGGTTCGTCGAGGTCCAGGAGCGGCGTGCGTGAATCGTCGAGCTCGAGCTGTGCCAGAGCGAGCGGAAGGCCCCGGCGCCGAAGCAGTGCGGCGATGAGGCGTTGCCCGCGAAACGCGGCCAGTTGCTCGACGACGCAGGACACGGCCCGGTCGCAGAGATACAGGCAGCCGTATACGTCAGGGTTGTCGTGGCGCCCTTCGCCTTGATAGCCGCGCGGAACCCAGAGCGGTCCGTCGGCGTCCCGCTCGCGTGCGCCCGCATTCCACGCAAAGCACCGATAGAGGGTCACGCGAACGAATCGGAGCGTTCGGCGCGAATCGCGCGCATCAACTCCTCGGCGCGCCCGGATCGGATCAAATCGATCGGGCGGCGATCCTGCAGGCGCGGATTGACGCCAAAGAGCCACGACAGCGCCGCCTCACGGTCGTAAAGACGGAGGAGCGCTGACCAGACGAGTTCGAGCAGATCGACGCGTTCGGCGTTCAGCGGGTCGATGCCGGCGCCCCGGAGCCACCGCGTCACCTGCGACCGGTTGACGCCCAGCATCTGCGCCAGCCGCGCCGAGGAGCGGAAGTCGTCGCGCAGCGCCTCGATCTTGTGGACCGTCGCCAGGGGCATGGACCGAGTCTAACGCAACACTATCTGTTGCGCAACTCATACTGTTGCACGCAGGCGCCGCCGTCTCGCGCACGCCCGTCGGCGCGTCGGCCCGCAACACATCCGATCATCGCTTGCTGGACCTGCCGGAGCGTTCGGCGAGGGCACGAAGAAACCGTGCGCGTTCGATGGCGTCGGGCTGGCGGTCCAGCTCGTCGACGGGCCACGGGAGGCGCCAGCTCCAGTTCTCGTCACTCACCAGCGCCGGCGTGTTGATCCGGTCGCGCCACCCGAACACGTCCTGGACCGGCAGGATCAGCAGATCGGATCCCGCGCCGAACAGCGCCGACAACAACGTGTCGCGTACGCGGTGCGAGAACGGCTCATCCGCCGTCAGGCCTGCGTCGCGCAGCGACGGGACAGCCGCCAGCGCGCGCCGGTCGTCCGCCGGAGCGGTCTCCCACCACTCCGCGAGCGTTTCCGTATCGTGGGTGCCGCTCGTCGCGATCGAGACCGCGGCATAGGCGGGCGGATCCGTGAACGGCTGGCCTTCGCGGTTCCATTCGCGTTCCCACCGGAGCACCTTGTAGCCGGGCACGCCGAAGCTGGCGAGCGTCTGCCGCACGAAATCGGGAATCACGCCGAGGTCTTCCGCCGTCACGCGGCCACCCGTGGACGTGAACAGCGCGATCAGCCGCGCCCCCTGCGCCATCTGCTCCTCTTCCTCCGCGGGCACGAACGCCGCCGACCCGTCCCGGTCGCGAACGTAGGTCCGGAAGAACCCGACGACGTGATCGACGCGGTAGCCGTCGTACAAATCCGCGCTGCGGCGCGCCCGCGCGCGCAGCCACTCGTCGCCGCCTGCGGCGATCTCGGCCCAGCGGTACGCCGGAAAGCCCCAGTCCTGCCCGGTCTCGGAAAAGGCGTCCGGCGGCGCGCCAACCGACGCGTCGAGCCGGAATTCCTCCTGACGCGACCAGACGTCCGCGCTGTCGCCGCTGACCATGAACGGAAAGTCGCCGAAGACGCCGACGCCGCCATCGGCGCGAGCCTGCGCCCACTGCTCGGCGGCGATCCACTGCAGATAGACGTAGAACCGGATGTCGCGCTCCAGTTCGGCGCGCGCCGCGTCCAGAGCACCGGGAACGCGATCGCGCAGCGGCGCCGGCCAGTCACGCCAGTTTCGCCCCCCCTCGCGGGCCTTCAGCGCGCGGAACAGCCCGTACTCGCGGAGCCACCACGCATCGCGCGCGATGAACGACCGGAGCGCGGAGCCGCGCGCCGTGCTGCGATCCCACTCGTCGCGTTCGAATCGGGCAAACGCGTCGCGAAACGCCGTCTCTTTCAGCGCGCGAACCGTCGCGTAGTCCACTGCCGCCGCGCCGCGCGCGGCGGCGAGCGCGTCGCGTTCGGGCGGGCCGAGCGCCGCATCCGCACCTCCGGCGCCGAAATCGGGGATCGCCTCCGGTGAGATGAAGATCGGATCGATCGCCATCGCGCTGAGCGCCGAGTACGGCGAGTGCTGGCCCGACGCCATTTCGTTCAGCGGGAGAAGCTGCACGAACGAGAAGCCTGCTTCGCGCAGCCACCGGCCGAGCCGCGGCAGGTCGCACAATTCGCCGATTCCCCAGCTGGATCGGGATGGAATCGAAAACAACGGTACGAGCAGTCCCGCATGGCGCCCCGACCCGAGATTACGCGCCATCGGCACACTCGAGAAGAATCCGGACGCCCTGCTCGAACAGACGCGGTTCCGGCAGCAGGCTGATCACGATGAACGCCTCGTGGGGAAAATCGAAAAAGAAACCCGGGTGCACCACGACCCCGCGATCCAGCAAATCGAGCGCCAGCCGCTCTTCGCCGATCGTCGCCGGCACCCGCAGCACCGCCGACCAGCCCGCTTCGACAGGAAGCAGCGACACGCGCTGGACGTCGCGGTCCCGCACCAGCGCCGAGAGCGTGCGGTAATTACCGCGAATCCGCTCGTGAATGCGCGTGCGAACCGGTTCGGACGCGCGCAGCAGATCGGCCGCGGAGAGCTGCACCGGCGTCGACACCGAAAGGTAGGTGTCGCAGAGCAGCTCGAGACGATCCATGGCTTCGGCCACCAGCGTCTCGGGGCCGCTCACTGCGATCCATCCGAGTTTCGCCTGCGGCAGTCCCGCGGTCTTCGACAAGCCTCCCAGCCTGAACACGAGCGCCTCGCCACTCGCGAGCGCATGCGGCTCTTCAACATCGCGCTCGACGGGATACTCGGCAAAGACTTCGTCAACGATCAACACGGCGCCCCGGGCGGCGCAGCGCTGCATGAGCTGCCGCGCATCCGAATCGGTCAGCACACTGCCGGTGGGGTTGTTGGGGCTGACCGCCAGCACGGCCCGCGTGTCGCGCGTCCACACGCGGTCGAGATCGACGAGGTCGATGGTCCAGGCCCCGTGAAATCCCAGCCGGTACGCGCGCTGGACGACGCCTTCGAGCTGGGTGAGATGATCGAAAAGCGGATAACTCGGGACGGGCGTCAGGACGGTCGAACCCGCGTCGCAGAGCAGCTTGAACAGCAGCGAGTACGCTTCGCTCGTGCTCGCCGTCAGCGCGATGTGCTCGACCGGTACTGTGATGCCCCGGGCGGCATACACGCCGGCGACCGCGGTGCGGGCCGATTCGGCGCCGAGCGGTTCGGGCGAGTAATCGAGGCCGCGATCCAGCCCGAGCGGCGCGAGCAGATGTTCCGGATACGGAATGCCGGCCCGCGTCGGATTGGAAATCGTCAGGTTGATGACATCGCGTCCCGCCCTGGCTCTGGACAGCGCAGCCGAGAGACGATTCGGCCGGCGATCCTCGGGAACGCGCGAGGAGAACATCCTTCTAGGATATGGCAGTCGCCAGTAACCAGTTGCCAGTTCACAGTTCACAGTTCACAGTTACCAGCTTCCAGGTCGCAGCGTCGGACCACTGGAAACTGGTTACTGGTTACTGGTTACTGGTTACTGAAGCGCACGGCTGTAGATCAAATCGTGGCTGCCGGGGGGCTCGAGGCCGGCGCGTCGGAGCGCCAGGGCGATCTGCGCCCAGTGGCGCGTCTCGTGCACGAGGCAGTGAAACAGCAGTTTCCGCGGCGTGATGCGGTACTCCCCGCCCTGCAGGGTCACCGTCAACGCTCGCTCCGCGGCATCGTCGTCGAGCGCCGACACGAACTGCTGCAGCTCGCGCCGGACCGACGCACCGTAGTCGAAAAGCGGCGGCGCGTGGCGGCCGCTCAGCCCCGTTTTCGTATCCGGCGGTTCACCCGCCAGCCGCTGCAGATGGCGGCGCTCGACGAGAAAAATGTGGTCGATGAGCGCCCCGACCGTCGCGAAGCGGCCGGCCGGCTGGACCTCGGTTTCGAGCGCATCCGGATGCGATGCGAACCAGTTGCGCCACTTGTCCCGTTCTTCCTCCGTGTACCGCGCGAACGTTTCGAAATCGATGTGCATCGCGATTGCTACTGCTCTATCGACGCGAGACCCCGATCGATGATTTCGAAGCCGTGGCGCAGCTCCTCCTCCGTGATCGGGAGCGGCGGGTTCGCGAAGAACGTGTTCCAGCGCACGAACGTGTACAGCCCTTCCTCGCGGAAGAACTTCGCGAGCTTCTTCATCGGCTCGCTCGTGCCATTGAACGGCGCCAGCGGCTCCATGGACTGGCGGTCCTTCACGAGCTCGACGAGCCCGAACAGGCCGATGTTGCGGGTGGCGCCGACGATCGCGTGCTTCTCGCGCAGTCCGTTCATCAGCGACGTCATGACGGTGCCCATCCGGCGCGCGTTATCCAGCAGGTGGTCGTCTTCGTACACCTGCAGCGTCGCGAGCGCCGCCGCGCACGCGAGCGGATGGCTGTTGTAGGTGAGCCCGCCGTAGAACACCTTGTCGCGGAAGTGCTCGGCGATGTGGCGGCGCATCCCCACCGCGCCAAGCGGCACGTACGCGCTCGTCAACCCCTTTGCCATGGTCATCAAATCGGGGACGATGCGCCAGTGATCGACGGCAAACCACTCGCCGGTGCGGCCGAACCCCGACATCACTTCGTCGCAAATCATCAGGATGCCGTAGCGCGAGCAGATGTCGCGGACGCCCTGCAGATATCCGTCCGGCGGGATGAGCACGCCGTTGGTGCCCGTCACCGGTTCGAGGATGAAGCCGGCGATCGTCTGCGCGCCTTCGAGCTGGATCGTTTCTTCGAGCATCGCCAGCGCCTGTTCGGCGGTGTCCCAGCCGCGCTGGATGCCGTGATACGGATTGAGCACGTGAACGGCGCCCGGCATGCCGGGTTCAGCGGCCCAGCGGCGCGGATCGCCGGTGAGCATCATGGCGCCGGCGGTGGCGCCGTGATACGAGCGGTAGAACGACAGGATCTTGTGGCGTCCGGTGTATTGGCGCGCGAGCTTCACGGCGTTCTCGTTCGCCTCGGCGCCGCCATTAGTGAAGAAGAACGTATCGATGTCGCCAGGGGTGATTTCGGCGAGCTTGCGTCCGAGGCGGGCGCGCGGCTCCGTCGCCATGAACGGGTTCGCGTAGGCCAGCGTTTCGAGCTGCTGTTGAATCGCACGGATGATGCGTTCGTCGCTGTGCCCCGCGTTCACGCACATCAACTGGCTGTTGAAATCGAGGAACCGCTTGCCCTCGGGCGTCCAGAACCAGCAGCCTTTCGCGCCGGCGACCGGGATCGGGTCCACGGCGGATTGCGCCGACCACTCGTAGAGCGTGTGCTTCCTGGTGAGATCGACGATCGTCTGGCCGCTCAGGCCCGCTGCCGCTTCTGCCGTCTTCATATGAGCTCCTGAAGGATGGCGTGTGTCACGTCCGCGGTCGCGGCGCGCCCGCCGAGATCCGGGGTGCGCGGACCGCCCGTGGCCAGCACGTGCTCGATCGCGCGCACGATGCGATCGTGCGCGTCGGGCGAACCGAGGTGATCGAGCATCAGCGCGCCGGCCCAGATGGCGCCGATCGGGTTGGCGATCCCCTTGCCCGCAATGTCCGGAGCCGAACCGTGAATCGGCTCGAACATCGATGGGTGCGTCCGCTCAGGGTTGATGTTGGCGCCCGGTGCGATACCGAGGCTGCCCGACACCGCTGCGCCGAGGTCGGTGAGGATGTCGCCGAAGAGGTTCGACGCGAGGATCACGTCCAGCGTTCCGGGGTTGGTCACCATCCTGGCTGCGATCGCATCGACGTGATACTTGCGCCAGGACACGCCCGGGTAATCCTTCGCGACCCCCTCGACCACCTCGTCCCACAGCACCATCGAGTGCTGGAGCGCATTGGACTTCGTGGCGCTCGCGAGCGTTCGGCGTGGACGCCGCGACGCGGTGTCGAACGCGTAGCGTGCGATCCGCTCGATGCCGTGGCGTGTGAAGAGCCCCGTCTGCTCGGCGACTTCCTCAGGGCGGCCGACGTGAATCCGTCCGCCCAGGCCGGCGTACTCCCCCTCCGAATTTTCGCGCACGCAGATCATGTCGATCTCGGCCGCGGGCCGGTTGGCGAGCGGTCCCTGCACGCCGGGCAGCAGCTTCATCGGGCGCAGGTTGACGTACTGGTCGAACCGCTGCCGAATCGGCAGGATCAGCTCCCACACCGACACGTGATCGGGCACCGACGGATCGCCGATGGCGCCCAGATAGATCGCGTCGAACCGCTGCAGCGTCTCGAGGCCATCCGGATCCATCATCCGGCCGTTGCGCGTGTAGAACTCGCAGCCCCACGGGAACTCGACGAACTCGACGGCGCTGTCCGTCAACTCCGCCGCCCGCTTCACGATCGCAATCCCCGCGGGCGTGACTTCTTTGCCTATGCCGTCACCCGCGATGACGGCTACCTGCTTCTTTTCACGCATTCTCTTTTAAGATCCCGGACTCCGCATTCCGCACTCCGCACGCCGCATTCCGCACGCCGCACGCCGCGCTTACATGCCCGGCGGCGTGAAGCGACCGTCGGCCGCGAGCCAGCCGCCATCGGCATAAATGATCGTACCGGTCACGTAGCTCGCGCTGTCCGACGCGAGGAACACCGACGGGCCGACGAGTTCCTCCGGTCTGCCCCACCGGTTGAACACGCTCTTGGCGGCATACGCGTTGTACCACGCTTCGTTGGCTTTGATCGGTGCGGTCAGCGGCGTCTCGATCACTCCGGGTCCAATCGCATTGACGCGCACATTGTAAGGACCGAACTCGGCGGCGGCGGTCTTGACGAGCTGCAGGATTCCGGCTTTGGTGGCCGCATACGCACCCTGTCCCGGTTCGACGACCTGCGATCGGACCGACGAGAAGAGGATGATGCTGCCCCGTTTCTGTGCAGTCATGATCCGCCCGGCTGCGCGGAGCACGTTGAAATTGCCCTTGATGTTGACGTCGAGGACGCGCTGCAGCTCTTCATCGGTATAGCGCAGGATCGGCTTCCGGACGTTGATGCTGGGGGTGCAGATGACCACGTCGAGGCCGTGGCGCGCCGCCAGATCGTCGAACGCGCGCTCGACCGCGGCGCCGTCACGAATATCGAGAACACCGGCTTCCGCCTGGGCGCCTTCCGCCGACGCACGCTCGGCGACCTGTCGAACAGCGGCGTCGTTGACATCGAGCGCCGCAAGGCGCGCGCCCTGCCGGGCGCATCCGAGCGCGACGGCTTCTCCGATACCAGATGCGGCGCCAATCACCGCGATCGTCTTGCCTGACAAATCGAACAGCCCGTGGTTGCTCACGAAAGTCACTCCGAATCAGGATCAGCGGCCGGCCCGCGCCGGCACGGTTGAGGGTGAACGAGGGATCAGTATCACGGCGATCGCGAAGACGACGACCGCTGCCGTCAGCCCGCACATCGCAGGGGTGAACACGCCGATCGCCCTGCCGCCGTTCCAGAGCTGCGCGACGACGACGGTCGCGACGCCGCCGGCAATCGCGCTCAACGCATCGCCGGCCCGCGGCCGACGCATGTAAAGCCCCGCGACGACGGGGACGAACAGGCTCACGGCGAGGACGGTGTAAAAGACGCTGAGCGCATCGATGACCGTCTTCGAGGCGAACGCGACGATCACGGCGCTGATGCCGCCCGCCACCGAGGCCAGCCGCGCCACACGCAGCACACGGTCATCGCTCGCCTCCGGATTGATGAAGCGCTTGTAGAGATCCTGCGACAGTGACGTCGCGAGCATGAAGAGCACCGCGTCGGCCGCGCTGATCTCGGCCGAAAACACGGCCGCGAGGCCAAGCGCGCCGACCCAGAACGGCACGTCGTGCATGAACAGCATCGGCAGCGCGAGCTCGCGGTTCGCCAGCCCCGGATGGAGGACCAGCGACGCCATACCGAGCACCGTCGGCATCAGCGCGTAAACGAGCAGGCACGCCGCATTCAGACCAACGCCGATGCGAACGGTGCGATCGTCTTTCGCGCCGTACACCTTCTGCAGCAGCCCCGGCGAGATGATGAAATTCGGCGCCAGCATCGCCACGTAGATCCAGCCGGAGGCGCCGTTCCGCCATGGGTTCCACATCGCGGGCGACGGGATCGACGCGTGCAACCCCGACCATCCGCCGATCGCGTGCATCACGATCGGCAGCGCGATGAGAAACCCGACGACCTTGACGCTCAACTGAACGATGTTGACGAAGGCAGACGACAACAGGCCGCCTGCGGCGAAATACGCGGTCACGACGATCGCGCCGATCGCGCAGCCGACAATTTTCGGCGTGCCGATCACCACCTCGAGAATCCAGGCGATACCGACGAGCTGACCCGCGAGAATCGCGACCGTCCCGATCCAGAGCAGTGCGGCGATGACGGCGCGCACCCGGCGGTCATACCGCCATTCCAGGTAGTCGCCTGCGGTTCGAAGGTCGTGCTCAGCAGCAATGCGGCGGATCGTCGGGCCCACCCAGACCGCCAGAATCGCGGAGCCGATCCCGGCCGACCCGACCCACCACCACGCAGCGAGGCCATCTCGGTATCCCAGACCCGTCGCGCCGATCGTCGATCCGCCGCCGATGTTCGCCGCCAGAAACGTCGCAAACAGCAGCCCCGGCCCGAGGCTCCGCCCGGCGACGAAAAAGTCCTTCGCCCCGTGCACGCGACGCGAGATCCACAGCCCGAGCGCGATCTGCGCCAGCGAATAAACGACGATGATCAGGAGATAAGCCACTGAACCCGTAGATCTCTCTAAATCTCTTGCTGATCTTTTCGATCTTTTTGATCTTTGCGATCTTTGCGATCTTTGCCTAAAACGTGGGCGGCGTGTTGATCCAAAGCAGCGCCGCTTCCGTATCTCCAGGGTTGAACCAGCGGTGCCCGTGCGTGCTTTCGAACCAGAAGCTGTCGCCCGCCTGCAGCACGAAGCACTGCAGTTCGTCGAGCCAGATTTCCAGCGTCCCCGAGATCATGAAAATGAACTCTTCCCCCTGGTGCGAGTACGCGCCGTCGCTGCCCGCCAGGGGAGCCACGCGGAAGAGCATCGACTGCAGCATCGGCGCGCCGCTCGACAGCAGCTCCATCCGGACGCCCGGGTGCACTTCGAGCACCCGCCGTTCATTCGGCTTCACGAGGCGGCCGTGATGGCTCGGCGTATGGAACAGCTCCATCACCGTCGTCCCGTACGCGTTCGCCAGACGCTGGAGCGTGGCGACGGACGCGTTGGCCTGCGCGCGTTCGAGCGAGCTGAGGAATCCGGCGGAGATTCCCGCCCGCGCGGCGGCCTCAGCGAGCGCCATCTCGCGGCGCTGCCGCATGCGGCGCAGCTGCGGCCCGAGCGGCTTCTGCCCGTGCGGCGCGCGCTCGATCGTCGGCGTCCCCAGTTCGCGTTTGATCCCTGGCACGTTCAACCGCTGCACGTCGCGCAGATATTTGATGCGCTTGAGAACCTTGAGCAGCTCGGGACTGTACAGGCGATAGCGGCCGTTGCTCCGGATCGGGCTCACCAGGCCGACGTTCTCCCACAGCCGGAGCGTCGAAGGACTGACGCCGAGGATCCGCGCCGTCTGTCCGACGGTCAGAAACCCATACGCGGGCGAGGACGGATCGCGCCGACCACGTGCACGCGGCTGGACGGGTGCCTTGGCCATGCAAAACGCGAATCGTAGTGCATCGTCCGGTGTTTGACAAGATTGCAGGGTTCCTGTAAACACAGCACGAAGTCGTCGGAGGTTCCCATGATGTGCCGCTCGCGTCTGAGTCTGCTGTTTCTGGTCATCGGTGCCTTCGCCTGGCCTGCCGCCGCGCAAGTGACAGGCTCGATCGCGGGGACCGTCCGTGATGCCAGCGGCGCGGTGCTGCCTGGCGTCACCGTGACCCTCACCGGCCCTTCACTCCAGCGTGAAAACGAGATCGCGACCACCGCAGCCGATGGCACCTACCGCATGCCGTTGGTACCGCCTGGCGTGTATCAGGTGCAGTTCGAGTTGAGCGGTTTCGCTCCCATCACCCGCACCCAGGTCGAGGTCGCGCTGAACCGCCAGACGACGCTCGACGAGGCGATGTCGGTCGCAGGCGTGTCCGAGTCCGTTCAGGTATCCGAAGTCGTTCCCGTGATCGAGGTGACGCGCTCCGACATGTCCTCACGCGTCGAGAGCCGGACGATCGACGCCCTGCCGTTGAACGGACGCAACTTCGTGGACCTCGTCGCGCTCGCGCCGGGCGCGAGGCCCGTGCCCGAAGGGCAGCAGGGGGCGAACGTCTCGATCTTCGGCGAGCGCGGCGCCGCGGTGTCCTTTCTCGTCGACGGCGCGGATAACAATGATCCGCTGAACGGCGGTGCGGCGCTCCGATACACGCAGGACTCGGTCCGTGAGTTCGAAGTCGTCACGACGGGCTACGAAGCCGAGTTCGGCCGCGCGCAGGGCGGCGTCGTCAACATCATCACGCGCTCGGGCACCAACCAGGTGAACGGCCGCGGCTTCTGGTTCCGGCGCGACGACGCGCTGGACGCGTCGAACGTGCCGGGGCAGGCCCCGCCGAAGCTGTCGCGGAATCAGTGGGGCGGCACGGCGGGCGGCCCGATCGTCCACGACAAGGCGTTCTTCTTCGGATCGTTCGAGCGGCTGGACGAGACGCGGGGCGTGAACCTGAATCGATCGGTGATCCCGGCGTGGGTGCAGAGCGGGATTGCGACCCCGTCAGGTACCGAAGACTTCAACATCGGGCCGAAGACGGGCGCCTACACGCTGGTCGGTAAAGTCGATTACAACCTGAACGCGTCGAACCGGCTGAGCGTCACCGGCAACGGCAACAACCAGGACGTCACCGGTGAAATCAGTTCGCCGGTCGCCGGCACGCAGGCGCTGCCGAGCGCGGCAGCGACGAGCGGCAACAAGGGGTACGCGCTGATCGCCCGTGAGACCGCGACGCTCGGCGCGAGCACGTTCCTCGAGAGCACCGTCGGGTATACGCACGGCCGGTTCGGGCAGAATCTCGAACAAACGCAGCGGTCCGAGCCGATTCTGCTGCTGCTCCGCAGCCCGGGATTTCTCCAGACCGGCGCGCCGTTCGGCGGGCAGTCATTGCGGCAGCCGAACCGGCTGCAGCTCGCGCAATCGCTGACGCATCTCATCGCGGGCAATCACGGATCGCACCAGCTCAAGGCGGGATGGGACTTCAACCGCGTGACGCTGACCGGGTACAACCAGGTCACCAACGACGTGGAATATTCGGCCGCCTTCCTGGCGCCCAATGCGGGCGAC